>Ga0310822_101094_pt1 | contig 11296 bp, 10 predicted proteins | sample P4_ome_2_FD_201313 | JGI IMG/M metagenome (GOLD analysis project Ga0310822, IMG submission 201313) | Sorghum-adapted microbial communities from Joint BioEnergy Institute, Emeryville, California, United States - P4_Day56_Rep2 | ecosystem: Engineered > Bioreactor > SSF (Solid state fermentation) >... | reverse complement strand
AAAAGAGGAGAATGAACGATGAATAAACGAGCGTGGATAGGAGTAACCGGTTTTGTCGTCTGCATTGCTGTACTGGGGGCATACCTGATGGGACCGGGTGCAGGTAGCGTGGCTGGTCAGCGCTCCAAGCAAGTCGCCGGGGTTGTCGAAGGAACATCCGTGGATCTTTCCTTTAAAATGGGGGGCTCCATCGCAGATATCATGGTCAAGGAAGGCGACGAGGTAAAGGCTGGACAACTGGTCGCGACCTTGAACAACGAAGAGCTGCTGGCAAAGCGCGAGCAGGCGCAAGCTGCCTACCATCTGGCACAGGTAAAGCTGGAACAGGCAAAGAAAGGCGTCGGAATAACGGATACTTCCAGCAACGCGCAGGTAAACCAGGCTTTGGCCGTGGTCAATGCTGCCAAGGCGCAGTATGAAGCGAACAAGAACGGCGCCCGCTCAGAAGAAGTGTCCCAGCTGAAAGCCAAGCAGCAAGCGGCGCAAACGGCCAAGCAAATTGCGGAGACGCAGCTCCAACGGATGAAAAAGCTTCTCGAAGAAGGGGCTGTCCCGCAGGTGAAGGTCGACGAAGCGCAGATGGATTACGAAAAGGCGGTTGCGGAGCAGAAGGCAGTTGAGGAGCAGTTGAAAATGGCCCAGTCCGGCTCGCGCAAGGAGCAGCTCGATGCAGCCAAGGCGCAGTGGGAGCAGGCGCAGGCCGCCTACGATCAAGCTGTCGCTGCACGCGGACAGGTCGGCCTTAAAGAACTGGACGTAAAGTCGGCTGAAGCGGGAGTACAGCAAGCGAAGGGAGCTTTGGAAGAGGTAGAAGCGTATCTGAACAACACCAAGCTGACTGCCCCTGTCGACGGCGTCGTCAAATCGGTAGCTGTGCAGAAGGGTGAGCTGGTTTCGCAAGGCTTCACTGTTTTGACGATCCAGACGAAGCAAGACAACTACGTGAAATTTTACGTGGATGAATACGAGATTGCCGGAATCAAAGCCGGGGATACGGTCAACCTGTTCGTGCCTTCATTGAATCGTGAAACCGAAGCGCGTGTAGTCAATGTAGCGCCTGCGGCCGATTTCGCGGTGAAAAAAGCGACACAGGAGCTGGGCGATCGCGATATCCGCGCATTCCAGGTCAAAATGGAAATTCACGATCCAGAAATTCTGCCGGGCCTCAGCGTAGAATGGAAGCTCGAAGGGGCTGGTGAGCGTGAGTAACCTGTCCCGGCTGTTTTGGGAAGAATGGCGTCGCATTTTTACAAACAAGACGATTGTGACGGTAATGTTTGCCGTACCGGTGATTTACCTGACTTTGTTCGGATTTTTGTACAGCGAGAAAAAAGTGACGGAAATTCCGACGGTCGTGGTCGACGCCGATCAGACAGAGCTGAGCAGGGAGCTGTCGCGCGCTTTCGATGCCGACCAGACATTCCGCGTCACCCATATCGTCAACACAGAAACACAAGCGATGGACCTGATTGACCAAGGCAAAGCGGCAGTAGCTGTGATCATTCCGGATCACTTGGAGATGGACGTCAAAGCCGGACGGGACGCCAGTGTACTTACGGTTATCGACGGCAGCAACATGATGATCTCCAATACCGCTGTCCGCGCTGCCAATACAGTCACGAAGACGGTCTCTGCGGGTGTGACCTTGAAAAAGCTGGAAGCGCATGGCGGCTGGGGCGAGGAAGGGATGAAGCTGTACACCGGGATCGACTACCGCTATCGCGTCCTGTACAATCCGACCTTCAGCTATATGTCGTTCATGGTTTTTGGTTTGGCTGGAACCGTCATGCAGCAGGTTTTGTTCCTCGGGATTGCCCTCTCAGTCACCCAGCAAAAAGAAGCGGGGACATGGAGGGAGACGCTGGCTGAGAATTCCTTCTGGGCGATCGCAATCAGCAAGCTGCTGCCGTACTTTCTGGTTGCGACCTTCAACCTCGTGCTGACCTTTGCGATCCTGCTGAAAGGCTTTGGCATCCCGTATTATGGCAGTACGGCACATTTGCTGCTGATCGGCACCGCTTTTAACCTCGCCGTGCTGGCCATCGGTTTTGCGATCTCGTTTTACTCGAAGGACCAGCTGCAAGCTACACAGGCAGCCATGATGATTGCAGTACCGTCCTTCATGCTCTCGGGGTACACCTGGCCGCTGATGTCCATGCCGCCGGTGATTGCGGCGATCGGAAAGTCACTGCCGCTGACGTATTTTCTCGATGGAGTTCGGGAAGTTTTGACGAAAGGCCACGGGCTTTCCCACATTACGTATCAAGTGTCCGTTCTTCTGTTCATGACGCTGCTGGGCTTGTTTGCAGCCTACCTGACCTATCTAGTCCAAAGCAAAAAAGCGGCAGCTGCCGCCCCTGAAACGACAAACGCATAGGCAGGATTTGCAGAAAAGAAATCCTTGTGTTGCAAAGAACCTATCCAGTATACTTATCAAAAAAAAGCAGATTCTTTCAACGCGAGGGGGACATTATGTCAGTGACTCATCTGAAGCAATTGTGCGAAGAGACGTACACGAAGTTGAAAAGAGTAAGCATGGATCTGGAGCGCTTTTTAAATCAAGTCACCTTGATGGGGCTGGTCAATCAGTCCGGTGATCCGGAGGAGTACGAGGCTTACTACCGCAACTACCTTTCCGACTTGCGCCATTTGCTGGTGTACTGTGAGAACGCGTACGAGCGGCTGGGAGTTGCTCTCCGCCGGGCGAGGTTCAATGAAGAGTATGCCGAAGAAGTCCTGTACCAGGTGTATCATTCCTGTATCAACAACTTCTACTACCCCAAAGGAGAAGTATACGACGAGGATGGCCGTTATTCGTACACAGACCATGATGCCATTATCTTCCGCAAAGAAGTAACCCCTGAGCTCAAGCAACTGACGATTTCGCTTTGCAAGGTTTTTGAGCAAATGCGTGATGACCTGCATTATTACGAGACGGATTACATTACGAAAAAACGGATGCAAAAAGTATAAAAAAGAAAGTAGACCCTTCCGACAGGTTCACATTCGACCTGCTGAAGGGTCTTTTTGCTTACACTTCCACGGGCTGGAGGGTATTTTTGAGAAGATGCTCCACCTCGTCCAGCATGGCACGGCGAGCAGCCTCGCTTACGTAAGGAACAGCCGCAAAGTTGTGGTACAGTGTCTTGTATCCCATCATGCTGAGCGTTCCGTCCGCCATCTGTTTTTTCATGACCTCGTCCATTCCGCTTGCCCGCATGTCATGCTCAGACTCGCGAGTCGTCGTCATGACAAGGGCTTGCTTGCCGTTGAGCAGACCGACAGGCCCTTTTTCCTCATAGCGAAAGGCGAAGCCGTTTGTAAACACCCTGTCAAAATACCCCTTCATAATGGCTGGCGGAGACCACCACCATACAGGGAAGATCATGACCAGCAGATCCGCGTCTGTAATTTGCTGCTGTTCTTCTGCAATATCCGCACTGACATGTCCTTCCTCCACACGGTGCATGTCTTCGCCGCGAAAAACAGGCTGGAAATCTTGTTGATACAGATCGCGGACAGTATAGGAGATTCCTTCCCGGTCCAGAGTTTGCTTGGTCCTCTCCAGTATTTCGTGGCAAAAGCTTGTATGACCCTCATGAGCAAAAACGATGTACGCCTTCAATGCCATTCCTCCTGTTGTCGTCAGGTGCAGTGCGCCAGTTTTCTCTTGGCCAGGCTGTTATTCTTACTCAAACCCTTGCCGCAGACGCAGGAAAAACTTGTTGAGCAGGCCGCCGATGGTTTCGGGCTTCTCTTCTCTCATTTCCTGAGCGGCGGGCTTCAAGCTTCTGATCGCGGTATTGACGTTGATCAGACCGTATCCGTACAGTTTGTCTTTGCCCGGAGGCCCGAGGTCGTCCGCCGAAGAGCGAATGACTTCCATCACTTCGGTGTTTTTCATACCCGGACGGACAGAGCGGAGGAGCGAGGCCAACGCGGTGACGTGCGGACACGCCATTGAGGTGCCGGAAAGCACAGCGTAGTCGCTATAGATATAGGTACTGGGAATGTCTACACCGGGCGCAGCGACATCGACTTGAGCGCCAAAATTGGAAAAGTCGGCCCGTTCCCGATTGTGGTCAACAGCCGCTACAGACAGGACTTCCTTGTAAGAAGCGGGGTAACTGGGCTGTTCGCTGGCGTCATTGCCGGATGCGGCGACGAGGACGACATTTCGTTCAAAAGCGTAGCGGCAGGCCTCCTGCAGGGCGGCAGACGGGGTGTAGTTGCCGACGCTCAGATTGATCACGTCGGCTCCATGATCAGTAGCCCAGTAAATGCCTTGGGCGATGTCAAATGCGGAGCCGGAGCCGTCCGCCCCGATTGCCTTGATCGGCATGAGCTTGCTGTTCCAGGACATCCCGGCAATCCCGTCAGCATTGTTTGTCCGGGCGGCGATTACTCCTGCCACATGGGTGCCGTGGCCGTTGTCGTCTTCAGGCGTATTGTTGTCTTCCAGCACATTGTAGCCTTCTACCAGCTTGTCCTGAAACTCGGGGTGCGTCATATCAATTCCCGTGTCAACGATGGCGACAACCACCTTGTTGCTGCCCCTGGTGATATTCCAGCTGTCCTCCATCCCGATCATCGGCAGATTCCACTGGTATTCCCGGTAGTAGGTATCGTTTGGAACGCGGTTTGGCAGCAGCAAATAGTTGGGCTCCGCATAGACGGAGTCGGGATGTTCGGCCAGCTTCTTCATCAAGTCTTTGGTCGAAAGCGAGCGGGATTTGATAATCATGGCTTGGCCGTAATCGCGTTTCACTTTTCCATCCAAGGAGGCGAGCAGCTTGTCGATCGTTTTCTGATCGGGGCGAGGGTGGAACCGCACGACAACTTCGTGTTCGACATAGTGACTCTTATCCTGTTCATTGTGGTGCAAGGTTTTGATATGGGCGCTCTTCTCCAAGTCTCGACGGACGTCTCGCACTTGTTCGATATAGTTGATCCTCGGGATGCTGGTGTTGACCGAGGTAAGGCGGGGGTGAGGCTCGCGCATTTCCTGATTCTGGTGCCAGGTCAGTGGGATGACCGCCAGGCCGACCAACGCGAGGGCTACGAAAATCGGGGGCAAGGCTCGCAAAAAAACTCACTCCCTCCATGCTTTTATAGATATAGCGTGTGCACGGAAGGAGTGATTATGAAGAAAAAAAGCTGACAGTTTATAGAAAGTCCTCTTTTTGTTTGCAAAAACGATCCAGCGGGCAAGCTCGTCCAACTGACCGGGATCAGATCAGCTTTAGCTGGCGAAGACCGTGGAAAATGCCGTCTGCATCCACATGCCGTGTGACCAGATTTGCCAACGGCTTTACATCTTCATGGGCATTCCCCATCGCGACGCCCATCCCTACAAAGGAAAGCATTTCCTTGTCATTCAATCCATCGCCAAAGGCAACCGCATCCTCAGGTGCCAGACCGTAATGGCGCAGCACTGCTTCAATGCCTCTAGCCTTGGAGCCGTTGGGCGGCAAGACATCGAGAACATTCGGATGCCAACGGATGAATGTGACCGGATGAGCTCGCTCCAGATATTCTTTTGCTTCCGTTTCCTTGCAGTACAAAAATGCTTGATAGATCGGCGTCTGCTCCCAGTATCGCTCATGGTAGCCAGGGGGAGACAGCTGTAAATAATGAAAAGAATCGATGACGTCCGGGTGGTCAGCCTTGTTTGCATAGCAAGTGTCAGCTCCCAAAAAAACCATCGGGTGCTGATTCGATTCTGCATGTGCTTCCAGAGCTTCCAGGGTAGCCGTGCTCATCGGCGTATGGTGAATACGTTTTCCCTCGACAACGACATAGGAGCCGTTGAAACTGACAAAGGTCGATATCCAATTCATCTGCGATCGGGGCCAGGTGGTAAGGGGCTCGTCCGGTTGCGATCGCGACGCGCACACCGTTCGCTTTCAACCTGCGGATAGCGGCTTTTGTATTCGGGGGAATGGTGTGCGCTGTGTTCAGCAAAGTGCCGTCAATGTCAAAAAAGACGATTTTGTATGGCATTCTCTCTCTTCCTCTCCAATACGCAGCATGCGCAATCTCGTTGTCTGCTTCCATTTGCGGACATAATAAAGAAAAGGAATGCCGGCGGGGACATTCCTTTTGCCACTCAAACCTAGAATACCGCCAATTCTGTCTCGCTGTCAAATACGTGGCACTTGGACAAATCCATGCCCAGCTTGACAGACATGCGCGGTTTAAAGCCTTCGCGGGCATCGACGCGGGCAACCATCTGGGTTTCGCCCACGTTGGTAAAGTAAACATACAGCTCCGATCCCATATTTTCCACTACATCAATGACAGCCTCGATGGAACTGTCAAACGGATTGGTTTCAATAAATTGATTGTCGCTGTATATATCCTCCGGACGGATGCCAAAGGTGACCTCTTTGTTGACATAGCCGCGCTCTTTCAAAAGCTTGGCTTTGTCCTCAGGGAAGCTGACGTGGATGTGGGGGGCGTCGAAAACGAGGCGGCCCTCCTTTTCAGTAATGCGTCCTTTGATAAAATTCATCGCAGGCGACCCGATAAAGCTGGCGACAAATTGATTGACAGGGTAGTTGTATATGTCTGTGGGGGTAGCCACTTGCTGGATCAGGCCATCCTTCATCACGACGATCCGGTCGCCCATGGTCATCGCTTCAGTCTGGTCATGGGTAACGTAAATAATGGTCGTATTGAGCCGTTGGTGCAGCTTCAGGATTTCCGTGCGCATCTGCACCCGCAGCTTAGCGTCAAGGTTGGACAACGGCTCGTCCATCAAAAACACCTGCGGCTCGCGGACGATCGCGCGTCCCAGTGCGACACGCTGGCGCTGCCCGCCGGAAAGCGCTTTCGGCTTGCGGTCCAAAAGGTGGGAAATGTCGAGGATCCGAGCGGCTTCCTGTATCCGTTTGTCAATTTCCGCTTTGGAAAATTTGCGCAGCTTCAAACCAAAGGCCATGTTTTCGTACACGTTCATATGAGGGTAGAGGGCGTAGCTTTGAAAGACCATGGCGATGTCCCGGTCTTTTGGTGCGACATCATTGACACGCCGGTCCCCGATGTACAGGTCGCCCTCCGATATCTCCTCCAGGCCCGCAATCATCCGCAGAGTTGTAGATTTCCCGCAGCCGGATGGTCCGACGAGAACAAGGAATTCCCTGTCTTCGATTTCAAGATGAAAATCATTAACAGCAATGACATTGTTTCCGAATTTTTTGTAAATGTGCTGCAAGCTAACTTTAGCCACGAACGGCACCTCCCCGGAATATACATGCTGTCTGATACGTATGGTATCCATATCGTACCAGCAACAGAAAGAGGTGCTCTATGGTCAAATTGCACGAATTGTTTGGTTATTTTTGACGAAAGAGCAGAAGAAGCTGCAGCAGAACGGCTTCGGTGAACTGCCGCGGGTCCAGTCCGGTCTGTTCGGTAAGCTTGTCCAACCGGTACAGCAGCGTATTTCGGTGGAGAAAAAGCTGCCGGGCTGTCTCGCTGACATTCAGGTGCCTGGCAAAAAACGTTTCCAGCGTCTCAACCTGCTCCGCATTCAACTGAGGCAGAGGGATCATCTCTTCGATGGCCTTTTGCAGAGACTCCGTTGTCTCCGGGCCAAGCATCATCACCCAGCGCTCCAGCGGAAATTGGCGTACGCTGGCAACCATTGTTTTTGGCCGGAATTTACGCAAGGCACTGGACAGGGTTAAAGCCCGCGTCAGAGCGTCCCCCAGCTGTGGCGGCTGCCCGACTGGCTCGCCGACGATAACCCGCACATTTTCCATGCATTCCGTCGAGAACAGGTCATGCAAGCCGGATGCCCACTCCAAGCCCGTTTCCTCGTCGAGCTTTGAGCCAAGAGCAGACAAAGGGACTGCCAGCAACAGGTAGGGGAAAGGCAGGGGAAACTGGGAGAGGGAAGCCCCCTTGAAAAAATCCGGCAGGATCGGAGCAAGGGAATGCCATGAAAAGCCTTCCCGGCACTGCTCCAGCAAAAAAGGAACCCGCGGCTCTTGCCAATGCAGTTGTTTTGCCAACCCGGCAGGAGGGGGAGTAGGCGCTCCCAAAGCGATCTCGTGTAACCAGTTCGCAAGCTGTGACTGGTCCGAGGCGGCCTGCAGCTTCTCCGAAAACATGAGGGAGAGGAGCGCTCGCGGAACGCCTTCCCACGCTGTGCTCGGAATCATCACGATGCTGCATTGGCCGCTCGAGCTTGCTTGGGCGACGATCTCCCAGCCTTCCTCTTCCAGTCGCAGCGACTCCGCCCTGATCTGTTCTACGGTACCGCACAAATAGGAAATAGGCAGGTTTGTCGCCTGCCGGATTTTATCGACTTCGTATTTCCAATCGTTCATCTCCGCACCCCGTCTTTTTATCCGTTGGCCTCATTATACCTTAATCGAGAGCCAGGGTGGGAGCAGCTTCTGCTGCAGGTACCTTCTTTACAGCTTGGATGTCCTCTGCCGCATGCACCGTCTCAGAATTCACTTCGTGAGACTGAGCCAGGGCGAAATACGATGCAGGCGCGAGGGTGTGCAAAGCGATCTCGGGACGCGAGCGCAGGCGAATGTTCAACCCGGTCTGTCCCACGCCCTCGCTGATGTAGAAGGGACGGCCGTCGAACTGATGCAAGCCTTTCACCATGTTGAGCTTTGGCAGTTTCCCCATCTTTGCCAAATGGTATGGCTTGGGCCAGTGAATCTGCCCGCCATGAAAATGGCCTGCGAGCAAATAGTCGTACGGATAGTCCTTCATTTCCAGGACGAGGTTGGGGTCATGCGTCAATACAAGTCGCAGTCCCTCTTCGGGAACGCCGTTGAACGCCTTTTTCAGATCACTGTGGCGGGTAGCGTAGTCGTCAACTCCGATAATGTGCAGCGGTTGGCCATACGCATTTACCGTTACGTGCTCGTTGATCAGGACCTTGCAGCCGATCCGTCTCAGCTCCGCTATTAGCTGGGCCAGTTTTGGAGAGGAGAGGACATAGTCGTGGTTGCCCAGAACAACGTAAGTGCCGAGACGGGGCTGAAGCGACATGACGGTTTCCACGTAGCGGACGGCTTTGGGGATATTTTTCTCGCGATCGAGCAGGTCCCCTGTGATCGCGATCAAGTCGACGTTGCGAGCAGCATAGTCACGGGCGATCTGCTCCGCTTTGATCGAAAGGTTTTCCATATGCAAATCCGAAAGGTGCAAAATGGAAAGCGGCAAATGCCGTTCTGCGTTTGGCACTCGTTCCGACTGTTTCAGTGCAATATCGACAAATGTGGTGTTTACTTTAAACGTATTGCGGTAGGCACGGGCAAAGAGGACAGCAATCAGCAAAAAAAAGAAAATCCAGGTCATCCCGGATCTCACCTCCGCATTATGATTTGTACGTCTATTATACCGGATAAAAGATTCGATAGGGGAAGTAGGTTTTTGGTAGGAGGAATTTGTCAAGAAGTGAAGAAATATTATGAAAGTTGAAAGAAAAAGATCCTTCAGCCACACAAGGAGAGTGAGAGGTATGAAAGTGGAAATGATTCCAACTACGGAAGGACAAAGCAACCTGACGAATTATGAGGAAGCATATGCCAACTTTGATTGGTCCGAAGTGGAAAAGCAGTTTACCTGGTACGAAACGGGAAAGGTAAACATGGCTTACGAAGCACTTGATCGACATCTTTTGACAGAACGTAGGGATAAAACAGCTCTGTTGTTCAGCGACGCAACGAGAAATGAAAGCTATACGTTTGCCCAGTTGAGCGAGTTGTCCAACAAATTCGGGAATGTGCTGCGCAATCTGGGGATTAAAAAGGGAGACCGCGTATTCGTCTTTATGCCGCGTTCCCCGGAATTGTATGTAAGCTTTTTTGGCATTTTGAAGCTCGGCGCTATCGTCGGGCCGCTCTTTGAAGCTTTTATGGAGGCTGCCGTCCGTGACCGCTTGGAGGACAGTGAAGCAGTCGCCATCGTCACGACTCCAGCCTTGCTGCCTCGCATTCCTGTAAAAGACCTGCCACATCTGAAGCACGTGATCGTAGTAGGGGCGGATGACTCGCTGGGTGAAGGGCTGATCAGCTTTGAAAAAGCGATGAGCGAAGCTTCCTCCGACCTGGAGATCGAATGGGTCGACCGGGAAGACGGCATGATTCTGCACTACACCTCCGGTTCTACAGGGAAGCCGAAAGGGGTCCTGCATGTACACAACGCGATGATTCAGCATCTGCAGACAGGCAAATGGATTCTCGATTTTCAGGAGGGAGACATCTACTGGTGTGCAGCGGACCCAGGCTGGGTAACGGGAACCGCTTACGGCATTTTCTCCCCATGGCTGAACGGCGTCACCAACGTCGTGCGGGGTGGACGATTTACGCCGGAGGCTTGGTACAAGACAATCGAGCAGTACAAGGTGTCGATTTGGTACAGCGCGCCTACAGCTTTCCGCATGATGATGGGTGCGGGCGATGAGCTCGTCAAGCAGTTTGACCTGTCGTCCCTGCGGCACGTCCTGAGCGTCGGCGAGCCGCTCAATCCTGAAGTCGTTCATTGGGGAATGCGGGTCTTCCAGAGACGGATTCACGACAACTGGTGGATGACCGAGACAGGCGGACAAATCATCTCCAACTACCGCTGCATGCCGATCAAGCCTGGTTCGATGGGCAAGCCGTTCCCGGGCATCTACGCGGCGATTCTCGATGATCACGGAAATGAACTGCCGCCCAATCGCATGGGGAATCTGGCCGTCCGCGCCGGCTGGCCGTCAATGATGCGGCAAATCTGGAAAAACCCGGCCAAGTATGAGGAGTATTTCCGCTTTCCGGGCTGGTATGTATCCGGCGACTCTGCTTACAAAGACGAGGATGGCTATTTCTGGTTCCAGGGCCGGGTAGACGATGTAATCAACACCTCCGGCGAACGGGTCGGTCCGTTTGAAGTAGAGAGCAAGCTGGTGGAGCATCCGGCGGTTGCTGAAGCAGGCGTGATCGGCAAGCCCGATCCGGTGCGTGGGGAAATTATTAAAGCGTTCATTTCGCTGCGGGCCGGCTACGAGCCAAGCGAGGAATTGATGGAAGAAATCCGCAAGTTTGTAAAAGAAGGGCTGGCTGCGCATGCGGCCCCGAGAGAAATCGAGTTCCGCGACAAACTGCCGAAAACCCGCTCCGGCAAAATCATGCGCCGAGTGCTGAAGGCTTGGGAGCTTGGACTTCCAACCGGCGATCTGTCCACGCTGGAAGATTAAGAAGCGCAAGCTTGCCTGCATCGCCCGACAATACGAAAAAACTCCTGACAATCGCGTCAGGAGTTTTTTGCTTTCCAGTTTTTTGCGATC
>Ga0310822_101092_pt1 | contig 11318 bp, 9 predicted proteins | sample P4_ome_2_FD_201313 | JGI IMG/M metagenome (GOLD analysis project Ga0310822, IMG submission 201313) | Sorghum-adapted microbial communities from Joint BioEnergy Institute, Emeryville, California, United States - P4_Day56_Rep2 | ecosystem: Engineered > Bioreactor > SSF (Solid state fermentation) >... | reverse complement strand
AAAACAAGGAGGGTGTATTTGCATGCTGGCGACAGAGCGTCTTGTATTTCGTCCGTATACAGCAGAGGACCTGGATTTTTTGATGTCGATGACAGGTGATCCGGAGGTGATGCGGTATATCGGTCAAGGGAATGTCTGGACCAGAGAACAGACCGCCGAACGGCTGCGCATGTGGATGAACCGCTATGAAGAGGAGCAGGGGCTTGGACTGATGGTCGTGGCAAGGAAGTCTGATGGTGAACTGATTGGGCACGCAGGACTTGTTCCCCAGCTCGTCGATGAGCGCAAAGAGACAGAGGTTGGGTATTGGATCTCGAGAAGGCATTGGGGACAAGGCTATGCGTCCGAAGCTGCCCTGGCCTTGCGGAATTTCGGCCTGTCTCATCTGGGAAAAAAGCGGCTGATCTCGCTCATCCAATTTGACAATCATAGCTCAGTGAAGGTAGCGCGGAAAATAGGCATGAACTTTGAACGTGAAATCGTGTTCAACGGGAAAAGCATTGCGCTGTATTCTCTAACGCGGCAAGGCTGAAAGTGCCTAGCCTCCCCATCAGTTTCTATACCAAGTGATTCGCTTTATAAATGTCTGCCCGACGGCTCTCCATGTAGATAAACGGGTACTGCTCCTTAATCCGCTTGACTTCTGACAGATCCAGCGTGACGATTCCCAATTCTGGGTGTCTCAAGCAGACGCCACCAGAACTGTCTCTTCTGCCTGTTTCCCTTCCCATACCGGGATGAGGTTCTGCGCTACCAGCTCAATCAGCCTTCTCCGATACGATCAATTACCTTCACCCCGCGATAGTACACCTGCCTGATGTCCTCTTCGGAGGTTATCTCCAGTCCAGGCACACCTGCTGTCACCAGAAAATTCGCTTCCAGTCCCTTTCCCAAACTGCCGTAGCGCTTTTCCTTCCCAAGGACCATTGCTGGATTGCGGGTGATGAGCGAGAGGATCTCGTTTTCCCCATACCCTTGCTTTTGCAAAAGCTTCATCGCAGGCTGGGCGATGGCCATCAGCGTCTCCGGCCCCTTTAATTCCCGATCCGGAAAAGAAAGCCAGGAGGCCTGCTCGTGTGGAGGCAAGTAAGCATCGGTAGAAATGGCGGTGGTCACCCCGGCCTGAACCAAGCGGCTGATTTGCTCCGGGGAATTCGGCAGTTCATGTGTGCCGCCCAGCGGAGTCGCGACTATTTTTATGTTCTTTTGGGCAGCTTCGATAATTTGCTGATCGGAAATACCGTGAGCGTGATGAAGCACATCCACTCCTGCAGCAAGGGCCATACGGATCGCTTCTTCGCCGCCGACATGAACGCCAATCGATTTGCCCGATCGGTGGAAAGCATCGACGACCCGGGTCAATTCGCTCTGTTCATAAATGATCTCGCCCGCCCGAGGGACCTCCTCCGGCTTGAAATTGGCCGGTGTGGCGTTGAGAAACAGATTCTCTCCCGGGTATTCGCTTTCACTCGCCAGCACGTGCACGATCTCAGGGGCAGCTAAGCGCTCCCTCTCGACCGGATGGGGGCCGGTAGCCGCGGTAAAATGAGCAAGCTGCGAAAATCCAATCGAGATACTGGACAGAGAAAAGCAGACATCGATGGGCACAAAGGAAGCGAGACGACGATAAAAAGCGAGGTCGAAGCCGCACTTTGGATGCCCGCAAATTTGTTCCCCAAGGGCCGTAATCCCGCAGGACAGTGCCTTGAGCAGAAGCGACATGCCGGCGGCTCCATGTGTTTCTTCCGTTACCGGAAACAGTGATCCGGGAGCGAACTCCAAAAGGTGGGTATGGCAGTCCGCCAGCGAAGGGGCAATGACCCAGTCCCGGCAGTCGAGCAAAGCCACTCCATTCGCCCGATGCTCTACCCAAAGCTTCTCCCAGGGGCCAATGTCAGCGATCAGCCCGTTTTTCACAAGCATGGCTCCGTCGTTGATACTGCCTTTTTCGGTTACGGTCACCAGCTTCTTGGCCCTGATCATATACGTTCCGCTCATGTTTACACCACCCAAGGCGTCACAAAGTATCCGATCACAAAAGCAGTGACGAGCCGCATGAGCATGCCGATGACAGCGGCTGCCATCGCTTCACGCTCCGTCAAGTCGGAATGGGCCGCCCATGTCGCAGGAACCTGTCCGAAGATCACTGACAAGGGCAGTCCCGAGGAGGCGAGGACAAAGGAACCGACAGCAAGGCGCGGGTCGATGCTCGCGGCGATTTTTTGCAGCTCAGCCATCGCCAGCGTGGGACTGGCCAAAAGGGACAGCATGCCTGTCGCAGGCTCGATGCTCAAAGCGGAGAGCAGCAGGGTAAAAGCGTTCTCGATCGGTTGCCAAACGCCAATGTATTCCAACAGGCCGATGACCCCAAATACGACAGCAACCGCGGGGATAATGACCAGCAAGAGCAGCTCCGTTCCCTCTTTGGCAGCGTCAAAGACCGTTTTGAGGTAAGCGGTGCCGGGAGTAAAACGCGGAAGCTCCTCCAGCTCTACTGTCCGGGTATCCCGGTAGATTGTCTTCGACAGAAGCCAGGGAACGAGGATCAGCGGGACAAAGATCGAGAGCAGTACGACCGGAAAAACAGCGGCTCCGGTGGCGGCGAGAGCGATCAGTCCGATCATGAACGTGGCGAATGATTGCTGGGACTGAATCATCGTGGCGACAGCGATTTTCTGTTCCGCTTTTGTCGCTTTTGCCCGCATCAGGATCGGACCGGCGATCCGCCCGGCGGCATTGATATCACCGAGAATATTGTAGACACTCGGGATAATGACAGCAGGATTTATGGACAGCCATTTCATGACAGGAGCAAATACGCGGAACAGCGCATCTGTAAACCCGAGCCGTTCCAGCATCCTTCCGACGATGACGCTGACAATGACGGCAATTCCCACTTCCCCCGTGAGGAAAATGTCGACAACAATCGGAAATACTTTTTTGATAATGGCATCGAACAGGCCGGCCAGCGCATGCGGCCAGAACAACAGGGAAGCCAGAGACGACAAAACAAGGAAAATGCCGAGATATTCCACGCCTGTCCATTTTCTTCTTCCGGGGTCCTTCCGTTCGCTCATCTTGCTCGCTCCTTTCCTGGTCAAATCGCGCTTGCACAATCATGCTTTGTGCTGCAGTATATGAGCTGCCGCAGGAATGGGTGATGGCCCAGTTTCAATGAGAGGAACCTGTAGCGCTTTCAGAGGCGGTAAGATAAAATGAGAGTGAACCTTTCAAGGTGGAGAACCCCTTTGCATTCAGGAGGAGAACCGGGTGAAATATAAAAGTGTATTTGACATTATCGGTCCGGTCATGGTCGGACCTTCAAGCTCCCATACAGCCGGTGCTGCCCGGATCGGGCGGATAGCCCGCAAGCTCTTTGGCAGACAGCCGAAAAAAGCGGAGATCACGTTTTACGGTTCCTTTGCCAAAACGTATAAAGGGCATGGCTCCGATGTCGCGACAGTCGCGGGCATTCTTGATTTTGATACGTTTGATCTGCGGCTGAAGGACTCCCTGCAGATTGCCAAAGACCTGGGTATCGATATTGTGATCAACACTTCCGAAGAATTGACCGGTCACCCGAACACTTCGCGGATTCGCTTGAGCGACGATGAGAAGGATGTGGAGGTAGTCGGTGTTTCCATCGGGGGCGGCAAGATCGAGGTAACCAAGCTCAACGGCTTTGCCTTCCAGCTTGGCTTCGATACGCCGACACTGATGGTTTTGCACGAAGACCGCTTCGGAATGATCGCCGGCGTAGCCAAGGTGCTCACGCAGCATAAAATCAACGTGGGACTGATGGAAGTCTCCCGGCACGACCGCGGGTCACGCGCGCTGATGGCGATCGAGACGGATTCTGTCGTCCTGCCAGAGGTGCTGGAGGAAATCGGGAACATCCCGTATATTTTTGATGTCTCACTGCTTTCTTTACAGTAAAGCGGGAGGAGAGGAGTGAACAGGACATGTTTCGCAACGTAGCAGAATTGGTAGAACTGGCTGAGTCCCAAGGGAAAAAAATTTCGCAGGTGATGATTGAGGCGGAGATGGAGGTTTCCCAGCGGACTCGCGAGGCCATTTTAACGGATATGTACACGAATCTGGACGTGATGGAAAAAGCCGTCCGGCGCGGACTGACGGAAGACATCCGTTCGCACAGCGGACTGACTGGCGGCGATGCGAAAAAACTGCAGGAGTACATGCGCACAAAGCCGTTTCTGTCTGGCCCCACCCTGCTCAATGCCGTCTCCATGTCGGTCGCTGTTAACGAGGTAAACGCGGCGATGGGCACGATTGTGGCTACGCCGACGGCAGGTGCTTGCGGAATTGTGCCAGGTACCTTGTTTGCCGTATCAGACAAGCTGAAGCCGACGCGCGAGGAGATGGTCAACTACCTCTTTACTGCCGGAGCGATTGGCTACTGCATTGCCAATAACGCGTTTATTTCCGGTGCTGCCGGCGGCTGCCAGGCGGAAGTGGGCTCGGCGACCTCGATGGCTGCCGCTGCGATTGTCGAGATGGCAGGCGGTACGCCGGAACAGTCGGCTCAGGCTGTCGCCATCGCCCTGAAGAACATGCTCGGTCTCGTTTGCGACCCCGTGGCCGGACTTGTAGAGGTTCCCTGTGTCAAACGGAACGCGATGGGGGCCGCGATCGCAACCGTAGCTGCCGATATGGCGCTTGCAGGGATCAAGAGTGTGGTGCCGACTGACGAAGTGATTGAAGCGATGTACCGGATTGGCTGCTCCATGCCGACTACCCTCAAGGAAACAGCACAGGGAGGTTTGGCCGCGACGCAGACCGGACGCCAGATCGAGGCCAAAATCTTCGGTGTGCAGCTGGAGAAAAAGTAAATGAACGAATGGTACGACGCGCCCGTCTCGCTCTTGCATGGGGTAGGCGAGGAGAGGGCCAAAGCTTTCGCAGGTTTGGGCATTGAGACTGTGGGGGAGCTGCTGGAGTATTTCCCGAGCCGCTATGAGGACTACCGCGTCCGCGATTTGACAGAGGTGAAGGACGGAGAGAGGGTAACGCTGGCAGGCACGGTCTACGGCGAACCCTCTGTTCGCTTTTACGGCAAGCGAAAATCGCGTATCTCCGTCAAGCTGGTCATGGACAGAGTGGTGGTGACGGCGGTCTGGTTCAACCAGACATTCGTGAAAAGCAGGCTCTCTCCGGGAAAAGAAATTCTCGTGACCGGAAAGTGGGACAAGCACAAGCTGCAAATCACCGTCAGTGAAATGACCGAAACCGACTCCGACCGGGCACAAAAGAGAGGGGAACTGGCACCCATTTATCCGCTCGGCGGAGATGTGACCCATACGCTTTTGCGAAAAACGATCCAGCAGGCGCTTCGCCAGTACGGCGAGCAAATCCCGGAGATTCTGCCGACCGATATCGTCAGTCGCTACCGGCTCATGCCCCGGCCTGATGCGATTCGGTCGATCCATTTTCCGCAGGATGCCGAGAACGGACGCCAGGCGCGGCGGCGGATCATGTTTGAAGAGCTTTTTTTATTCCAATTGAAAATGCAGGCGCTTCGCCGGATTGCCCGGGAGCAGACAGAAGGGACGGCTCTGCAAATTCCGATGGAGGAATTGCGCACCTTTGTGAAGTCGTTGCCGTTCCCGCTGACGGATGCACAAAAGCGGGTAATCAAGGAGATTCTCACCGATATGCGTTCGCCGTACGCAATGAACAGGCTGCTTCAAGGGGACGTCGGCTCGGGAAAAACCGTAGTCGCGGCCATCGCTTTGTTTGCGGCAGTCAAAGCGGGTTTTCAGGGCGCTTTGATGGTGCCGACAGAGATTTTGGCTGAGCAGCACGTCCAGTCGCTGACAGGGCTTCTTTCCCCGCACGGCATCCAGGTGGCGCTGCTGTCCGGCTCGCTTACAGCCAAACGGCGTCGCGAGGTGATCGGAGCCTTGCAGATGGGCTTGATTGACGTCGTTGTCGGGACTCATGCCCTGATTCAGGAGGATGTGTTTTTCTCAAAGCTCGGCCTGGTAATCACGGACGAGCAGCATCGCTTCGGGGTGGAGCAGCGGCGCATTTTGAGAAACAAAGGCCTTACTCCCGACGTGTTGTTCATGACGGCCACACCGATCCCGCGCACGCTGGCGATTTCCGCCTTCGGTGACATGGATGTCTCCACGATCGACCAGATGCCGGCGGGGCGCAAGCCGATCGAGACTACGTGGAAAAAGCATGAGCAGTTTCACCAGGTGCTGGAGCAAATGCGAGAGGAACTCGTGAAAGGCAGGCAGGCGTATGTCATCTGCCCGTTGATCGAGGAGTCGGAAAAGCTGGACGTGCAAAATGCGATTGACGTTCATGCTCAGCTCTCGCAGGTATTTCCTGAGTACGGGGTCGGTCTTATGCACGGGCGCCTGCCAGCAAAGGAAAAGGATGCGGTGATGCAGGCCTTTCTTTCCGGGGAGTATGCGGTGCTGGTTTCGACGACCGTGGTAGAGGTAGGGGTAAACGTCCCAAACGCGACATTCATGATCATTTATGATGCGGAGCGGTTTGGGCTTGCCCAACTTCATCAGCTCAGAGGCCGTGTTGGCCGCGGCTCGGAGCAATCGTACTGCGTGCTGATCGCCGATCCCAAATCGGAGATCGGAAAAGAGCGGATGCGCGTTATGTGCGAAACGACAGACGGTTTCGAACTGTCGCGCCGCGATTTGGAACTGCGCGGTCCCGGCGACTTTTTCGGGACAAAGCAAAGCGGCTTGCCTGAATTTAAGGTGGCCGATCTGATGAGCGATTTCAAGGCATTGGAAGTGGCTCGCCAGGAGACGGCTGCTTTGGTAGAGAAGGAAGAGTTTTGGAAAAACAAGGAATACGTCTGGCTTCGCAGTTATCTGAAGCGGGAAGGTGTTTTGGACGGGATCGTCTTTGATTGATCGTCGTCAGCCAAAACGTCCCGGACAGAAGGCAGCTAGACGACTGCGCCTTTTCGAGTGAATGGACTCGGAAGGGCGTTTTTTGTTGGAATGAACTTTGTTTATCGAAGGATCAAACAAGCGGGACAGCATAAGATGAGTTGTGATGCTAGATGAGTTGTGATGCTGCCAACTCAAGCCAATTCCGCTGTAATTCCCACCAGTCCCGGCCGTATGGCTGAAACGAAACACGCTTTCCTACGTCTTACAGGGAAATATTGTTAAGAAGTCAAAGGAGCGAAATCATGGTTCAGATGAAACGCTTACAGGCATTCGCGCTGCTTCTCGCAGGCACATTGCTTTTAACCGGATGTGTTCCTGCCGCAAGCACAGGCACACCGCCATCCGGCAGCGGCGGAAATCAACAGCCGGAATCACAAGCGCCACCTGGGAGTACAACTCCGGGGACAACCCCGAATTCCTCCTCCGGGCATCCGCCAACGCCTTCCTCCGCCGAGTGGAATCCAGCAGAGATTCCGTTTGACTATGCATCGATGAAAGCAGATGTTGTGATCCGACTGGATGAGGAGCCGGTACTGCAATCTCCGATCAGGACTCCGGTTGGTAGTGGACCGCAGACATTTACGTTGTTCTTTCGTCAGGCGATGGACCGAAGCAGTGTGGTAGAAGCGATTGAATCGCGGATAAAAGAGAAGGCGTCTGCCGAGGAATGGTTTATCGAGCCCGACCTGGAGTTCCGTTGGGTCCATGATAAACAGCTTCACCTCCGGGCGACACCCAGGACGAGAGTACAGCCGGAAGACGGAATAAAGGAGTATGTATTGGATGTAAAAGGCGCACGCACCGCCAGCGGCCATGTTCTGTCGGAACCCCCTGGCTTCCTGGCTGTTGTTCTTGCTCCCAACCAATTGTGGAAGGTGAGCCTGGATGGAAAGGTGCGGGAGCAGATCAGCGGGTATCCCGGCTCGTATCATAGCGACTCTTTTCTCGACCCTGAGCAGCGATATCTGCTCTTGAGGCGGTATACGGAATATTGCGAATGCGACGCGCGGCATCCCCTCCTGTACGGGATCTATGACAGGCAGACGAACGAGCTGACTCGCTATCCAGTGGAGCTGACCACCAGTTACCGGGGGGAAGGCGCATTTGTTGCCGACCGGCGCGGCTTTTTTTATGCGGCACCGCAAGAGGGGCAAAACATGCCTGTCAGTGAAACTGCGGTTCCCGTCGAGATAGGGGAATTCGTTCACGGAGCCGACTTTAGCCATGACCGAAAAAAGCTGATCATGGCTGTTGGGCCCAAAGACCAGGAGCAAAATCTGGACCTGCTGCTGCTGAATCTGGAAACCGGAGAAAAGCAGCGGTTGACCGGTGCGCTGAAAGGCTTTGTGCCTATCGATGAAATGTACGGAGATGTCATCCCCATTTCCTTTGATGATGACGGGCGGCAGTTCACTTTTGCGATGCGGCAGAGCCGTAGTTCCTTCGACCAATTGCGTTACCGCTATGACTGGAAGACGGAAAAGGTCAGCGCGTGGAACCCGCCTGTTCCGAGAGATGCTTGGGCTGGCTATACGCAAACCGATGACGGGATGTATCAGATGTATTGGAATGCGGGGCTGTTTAAAGGAAAGGAGCACCTGATGGATTTCCAGGGAGAAGGGTTGTGGCTCCCAAACAGTCACCGGTATTTGTTTGCGAGACATAAAGAGAACGCGGAAGGGCACGCGGTCGCGATGGACATTATGGCTTTTGACGCTGACCAGCGAAAGACGGACACGTTGATCACAGACCTCTCCTTCGGAATCAGCTTTATCGGTGCAAGCGCTGACGGTCAGTGGCTGTACTTGCTGAGCAGCGGCGACCTTCAGCCGCGCTGAGCAGGGAAGCCTTTCCCAGATGGAGACAGTTTGGTAGACAGCGCACCTCTTATGTGAAGACCAGCTTGAATTCTGCAAGACGAGAAAAACGGTCGGCAAGTGGAATTAGCGGATGGTGCTATATTCGCTAATTCCACCACCCGGCAAGCATTTTGCAAGCACGAGAGTCTCCACTTTCCTTTTCTTCCCGGCTTGCGTTTCCTTGCACCTTCATCTTTTGCACCATTATCTTTGCTTTTGGCGTATAACTCCGTTCAGTCAAGTTTGCGTCCAGCTTTTGTACTCGCGTGCCAGCATGGAGAGGACAATCAGCGATTCGTACCGATCGTTCGTTTTGAGACACTCCCGCAATTTTCCCTCCATGATAAAGCCTTCCGACAGGTAGAGCTGAAGCGCTCGTCGATTTTCCTCCTTGACGTCCAGCCAGAGGCGGTTGGCCCCCCACTCGTCAAAAGCCAGCCTTTTGATCTCCTGCAGCACCTTGCGCCCGTATCCTTTTCTTTTTTCGGAGATGGTAATCCGCATGAATTCGATACTCGCGTGCGGATTGGCCAGTCCGGCCAGGATCACGTATCCCACGCTGTTCCCCTTCTTCGCATCTTCTACAATCAAATGGCGGATATCCGGGTTTGCGAGAGACTGCTCATGCCGCGTGCTCTCCCACGGCAGGATGTAAGCGCGGTTTTCCTCCATCTGTTCGGTTTCGTATACATACGGTATATCTGCCAATGCAGTGGGACGCAGACGAATGTCCATCCTTTTCTCCTTTCTGCTCGTGAAGCTCCTGATCCGGCTTGCTGCTCGTTACGGGATGTCCATCCGGGCGCTCCACCGGTTCCTTCGCTTTTGATGCTTACTAATTTCTCTCCTGTCAGGCGACTTCCTTCAATTTCCAGCCCTTTTTTAAAAGTACATGGTATAAAAGCGAACATCTGTTTGCTATAATAAGAACAGAAATGAAACGGGAACATTTGTTCCTATTCAGGGGATGGTTGTAATGGCTCATGACAACAAACGGATTATTTTTCTCGCTGACATGCAGAGCTTTTATGCCAGTATCGAAAAAGCGGCTCAGCCGAAGCTGCGCGACAAACCGATCGTCGTAGCAGGCGATCCCGAACGAAGAAGCGGGGTGGTCCTCGCTGCTTGCCCGATTGCCAAGTCGTACGGCGTCACCACAGCAGAAGCCTTGTGGCAGGCTCAGCAAAAGTGCCGCCATCTGGTCGTGGTTCGCCCGAGGATGGAGACCTATATCCGTGTGGCTGTACAAATTACTCGCATATTCGAGTCGTTTACCGATCTGGTGGAGCCGTATTCCATCGACGAGCAGTTTTTGGATGTGACGGGAAGTGTCCGGCTGTTTGGAGGTCCGTGGAAAATCGCAGAGGAGATCCAGCGGCGCATCCGCTTGGAAACAGGAGTACATTCACGGGTCGGTATTGGAGAAAACAAGGTGCTGGCCAAAATGGCGTGCGACAATTTCGCCAAGAAGCGGGAGGAAGGCATTTTCTGGCTGAAGCGGGAGGAGCTTGCAGAGACGCTCTGGAAGCTGCCGATTGAAAAATTGTTTGGAGTAGGCTCGCGGATGAAACGGCATTTTCATCGCATGGGCGTATACCAGATCGGGCAGCTGGCGCAGCTATCGCCCGCTGTGTTGACCCGGCGCTGGGGCGTCAATGGGGAGGTGCTGTGGCGTACGGCGCACGGCATGGATGACTCGCCCGTTTCGCCTCGTACGCATGATACCCAGAAGGGGATCGGTCACCACATGACGCTGCCGCGCGACTACCATACAGCTGCTGACATCAAGGTGGTGCTGCTTGAGCTGTGTGAAGAGGTATGCCGCAGGGCCCGCAGCAAAGAGCTGATGGGCTGGGTGGTATCGGTTGGATGCCGGGGAGCCGACTTTGACGTGCCGACAGGATTTGGACGTCAGCTCAAGCTGCCGGAGCCGACCAATGACGCGATGACGCTTTACGAAGCTGTCTGCCGCCTGTTTGACCGGCACTGGCAGGAAACCCCTGTTCGCAGCGTCGGCGTCAGTCTGGAGCAGCTGGTGCCTGACAACGTGGTTCAGCTCAACCTCTTTACCGATACTCATAAGCAGCGTTCACTTGCCCGAGCTGTAGACGATATCCGCAATCGCTACGGAGCGGATGCGATTTTGCGTGCCGCTTCCATGTCGGGAGCCGGGCAGGCTCGTGAGCGTGCTCGCAAGATCGGGGGGCACTATAAATGACGGAGAGGCAGGACGCTGAGGAAGAGCAAGAACTGGTCCGCTTGTACGTGTTGTTTGGCCTGTTGTTTCGGGTTGCGATGGTCGATATGGGAAAGGGGCGGACCGTTCCCTTCAAAATTTCGTACGACTGGTTTTTTCAGGAGCTGTCCCGCTGGGCAGAGCGGGAGCATCATCAGTTGCGGCGCCGGCTTCGGCAGATGGGCTGCATTTTGCTGACGGCGACCCGGCAGGATGGCACCTATGTGGTACAGTACCGACATCGCGGATATGTCAGGGAAGCGGTCTATTCCATCG
>Ga0310822_101091_pt1 | contig 11318 bp, 10 predicted proteins | sample P4_ome_2_FD_201313 | JGI IMG/M metagenome (GOLD analysis project Ga0310822, IMG submission 201313) | Sorghum-adapted microbial communities from Joint BioEnergy Institute, Emeryville, California, United States - P4_Day56_Rep2 | ecosystem: Engineered > Bioreactor > SSF (Solid state fermentation) >... | reverse complement strand
GGCGTCAAATCACAATTAATCGAAAAACCTCCGTCTACAATCGTCTGCACCGCTGGTGTGTTTCCAATGACGATGAGGGCACCTGTCTTCGCCCGCAGGACGTTCTCCAACCCTTCCCGCAGCGGCGTCCCCGGCGAGACGAAGCGCAGTACATCGCTAATAAACTGTTCACGCTTGTTGTCCGTTGCCATATTATCCTCCCAACGCTTCCCGCAGCGCTTCCGAAACCGTTTGCACCCCGACTACTTTAATGCCTTTTGGATGCTCCCAGCCCGTTACATTCTTGGCGGGAATGATTACACGTTTAAACCCTAATTTTTGCGCTTCTTTTACGCGCTGCTCAATGCGGGAAACCCCTCGAACCTCTCCGGTTAATCCCACTTCACCAATGACTACGTCATACGGATGGGTCTGCTTATCCCGAAAACTCGACGCCAGGCTAACCGCCACAGCCAGATCGATCGCCGGCTCATCGAGACGCACACCACCCGCTACGTTCACATAAGCATCCTGATTCTGAAGAAGCAGGCCTACACGCTTCTCCAGCACTGCCATAATCATGGCGATTCGATTGTGATCAACGCCTGTTGCCATCCGACGCGGAGTTGCAAAACCGGTCGGCGTTACCAGCGCCTGCAGTTCAACCAATACAGGCCGGGTCCCTTCCATGCTGGCCACGACAGTGGAACCGGCTACGCCTAGCGAGCGCTCGGATAGAAACATCTCTGAGGGGTTGATCACTTCCTTTAAACCGGCTTCCGCCATCTCAAAAATACCGATTTCGTTGGTGGAGCCGAAACGGTTTTTTACCGCTCTCAGGATTCGGTATGTGTTATGGCGTTCTCCCTCGAAGTACAATACGGAATCCACCATATGTTCCAGGAGGCGCGGACCGGCAATCGCTCCCTGCTTAGTGACGTGTCCAACAATAAGGATAGCGATATCTTTTGTTTTTGCCAACCGCATAAGGTGCGCAGTACACTCCCTTACCTGAGCCACACTTCCCGGTGCAGAAGTAACATCCGGGTGAAACACCGTTTGAATGGAGTCAAGAATGACCACTGCCGGCATAAACTGCAGTATCTGCTGTTCAAGTAAAAACAAATCGGTTTCCGCCAGCACATATAGATTCGGGCTGCTCGCACCTAACCGTTCGGCACGCAGCTTAATCTGCTTCGTCGATTCCTCACCGGAAATATATAATACTTTATTATTATTGCTTGCCAGCTCCTGTGATGCCTGCAATAGAAGTGTTGACTTGCCAATTCCCGGGTCTCCTCCTACAAGAACAAGGGAGCCGGGTACTACTCCGCCGCCAAGCACACGGTTTAATTCGCTAATATTCGTCGTCAAACGAGGTTCATCTTCTCCCACAATAGCCGTGATAGGGGCCAGATGGCTGGCAGCCGTAGACACACCCCGGCGTGCCGCATCACCCGGTTTCGCCCTCTCTTCCAGCTCTTCTACCATTGTATTCCACTTGGCACATCCCGGGCATTTTCCCATCCATTTCGGGGATTCGTATCCGCACTCTTGACATACATATTTGGATTTATATTTTGCCATGCCTATCTTCTCTTCTTCCTTAACATATTTTCTTGTTGATTATATCGTTTTCCTGCTTTGTCGCCCATTTCCTTTACACTTTCTCTATTTTATAAAAAAGGCTCTCCCAAGCAAAGGTTGCTTTCTCTGGGAGAGCCTTTTTCTCATTATCTATGCTTTCGTGCTGTATTTACCATTACTTTGAAACAGATTCTTCGCCTTCTTTGGCTTTTTCAACTTTCAGCTCGCCTTCTACGACATCAATTTTCACTGTGTCGCCTTTCTTGATGCCACCGGTCAACAGCTCTTCGGAGAGGCGATCTTCAATGTGGCGCTGAATGGCACGACGCAGCGGACGAGCACCGAATGCCGGGTCGAAGCCTTCTTTTGCCAGGAATTTCTTCGCATCTTCAGTGAGAATGAAGTCAATTTCCTGCTCGTTCAGGCGTTTACGCAGCTCCTCGGACATCAGCATTACGATCTCTGCAATGTGTGTTTCGTCTAAGGAATGGAAGACAATTAACTCGTCGATCCGGTTCAGGAACTCTGGTCGGAAGCTGCGCTTCAATTCGCTCAATACACGGTCTTTCATGTCATCATAGTGCTTCGAGCTGTCCGGCGTTGTAAAGCCCAGGCTGGTATTCTTCTTGATAAGGTCCGCACCTACATTGGACGTCATGATGATAACCGTATTGCGGAAGTCAACCGTGCGTCCTTTAGAGTCAGTCAAACGACCATCTTCAAGGACCTGCAGCAATATGTTAAATACTTCCGGATGCGCCTTCTCAATCTCATCCAGGAGAATAACGGAGTACGGCTTGCGGCGTACTTTCTCAGTTAACTGACCACCTTCATCGAACCCCACATATCCCGGAGGGGCACCAACAAGACGAGACGTAGAGTGCTTCTCCATATACTCAGACATGTCGATGCGAATCATCGCGTCTTCTTCACCGAACAGCGCTTCCGCCAGCGCACGGGCCAACTCGGTTTTACCTACACCAGTCGGTCCAAGGAAGATAAAGGACCCAATCGGACGCTTCGGATCTTTCAGTCCGGCGCGAGCACGGCGCACGGCACGGGAGATGGATTTTACCGCATCTTCCTGGCCGATAACGCGCTTATGAAGAATTTCTTCCATCTTCAACAGGCGCTCCGTTTCTTCCTCTTTTAGCTTGACAACCGGGATGCCGGTCCAGCTCGCTACAACGGAAGCAATATCTTCAGGAGTGACTTCAGAGTCAGTTTGACCTTGTTTTTCCTGCCATTCATTTTTCGTCCTATCCAGCTCTTCACGTAACTTTTGCTCTTTGTCGCGCATGGAAGCCGCTTTTTCAAATTCCTGGCTTTGCACGGCTGCATCTTTTTCCTTCCGTACTTCTTCGAGCTTCTGCTCAAGCTCTTTCAAGTTCGGCGGAATGGTGTAGGACTGCAGGCGTACTTTCGATGCCGCTTCATCAATCAAGTCAATGGCTTTATCCGGTAGAAAGCGGTCAGAGATATAGCGGTCTGACAGCTGTACCGCCTGACGAATCGCCTCGTCCGTAATATTTACGCGATGGTGCGCCTCGTAGCGGTCACGCAGACCGAACAGAATTTGCACCGCTTCTTCCGTAGATGGCTCATCGACCTGGATCGGTTGAAAACGACGTTCGAGCGCCGCATCCTTCTCGATATACTTGCGATATTCATCAAGTGTGGTGGCACCGATACACTGCAGTTCCCCACGAGCCAGGGACGGCTTCAGGATATTGGAAGCGTCAATCGCCCCCTCTGCCCCCCCTGCACCGATAAGTGTGTGCAGCTCGTCGATGAACAGAATGATATTGCCGGCTTGACGAATTTCATCCATGATTTTCTTGAGACGGTCCTCAAATTCACCGCGGTATTTCGTTCCGGCTACTACTGTACCCATATCGAGTGTCATTACACGTTTGTTACGCAGCGTTTCGGGAATCTCGTTATTAATAATACGCTGTGCCAGCCCTTCGACAACCGCTGTCTTACCGACACCCGGCTCACCGATAAGGACCGGGTTGTTCTTCGTCCGGCGGCTAAGTACCTGGATGACACGCTCGATTTCTTTGGCACGCCCGATAACAGGGTCAAGGCCGCCATCACGCGCTACTGCTGTCAGGTCACGAGCCAGACTGTCAAGCGTCGGAGTATTGATTGCCGCACTGTTTGAGCTTTGCTGATGCGAAGACATCGCTTCACTGCTGCCAAGCAGTTGCAATACCTGTTGACGCGCTTTGTTAAGGCTTACGCCCAAGTTGTTAAGTACGCGGGCTGCTACGCCTTCTCCCTCGCGGATTAGACCAAGAAGAATATGCTCGGTTCCTACGTAGGTATGACCCAGCTTTCTTGCTTCATCCATGGACAGTTCAATCACTTTTTTGGCACGCGGTGTATAGTTAATGTTGCTTGGCTGCTCACCGCCACGGCCAATTAATGACTCTACTTCACCCTGAATTTTATCGAGGCCAAGGCCCAGCGCCTGCAGGGCTTTTGCTGCAATGCCATCTCCTTCGCGAATCAGGCCGAGGAGAATGTGTTCGGTGCCGATATTCTTATGACCTAAGCGAACGGCTTCTTCCTGGGCAAGAGCCAAGACTTTTTGAGCTCTTTCCGTAAAACGACCAAACATCATAAAACAAGCACCTCCATTAAGTATAATAAAAGACAGTCTATTATGATTCCATCGTCGACTGCAAACGCTCCCGGATAAGCCGTGCCCGGCGTTCATCGCGGGAATCGGCAGTCAACTCTTGACCCGCATACTGCTGCAGAAATCCCGGCTGCGTCATTACCATCAATTCGTTCATGACGCTGAGCGGTATTCCTTTGATAATTTCAAGGTCAATACCGAGACGCACATCAGACAAACGTTCAGCCGCTTCTTTCGACTCGATAATGCGCGCATTCGTCAATATGCCGTATGAACGACATACCCTGTTTTCCAATTGAAGTCGATGATTATGCATTAAACTATGGCGCGCTTCACGTTCTCTTTCGATAATTTGCCGGGTTACACTGGTAAGGTTCTCAATAATCTCTTCTTCAGATTGTCCAAGCGTTACCTGGTTGGAAACCTGGAATAAGTTCCCTATCGCTTCACTTCCCTCTCCGTAAAGCCCTCTTACCACCAAACCAAGCTGATTGATAGCAGATAAAATGTGATTAATCTGTTGGGTCATTACAAGTCCTGGCAGATGCATCATAACCGAGGCACGGATTCCTGTTCCCACATTGGTGGGACAACTGGTGAGGAAGCCGCGCCGTTCGTCAAACGCGAAGTTGATATGCTTCTCGAAGATGTCATCGATCCGGTCGGCGGCTTCCCATGCCTCTTTCAACTGCAGCCCGGAAAACAAGCATTGAATGCGCAGGTGATCCTCTTCGTTCACCATGATGCTAACCGCTTCATTCTCGCTAAGAATGACAGCGCCTTTTCGAGAGTCTGCCAGAAGATTCGGGCTAATAAGATGCTTTTCCATTAGTACGCGCTTCTGCAAAGGAGTCAGCGCGTCCATGCGAATCATTTCAAAATGCCCCTGTCTCTTAAACGCTTCATCTTCCATCGCCTGCTCAACTTGCGCGATAACCTGGTCAAGCTGCGAATCGGTCGCCAGCATCGGAAACGGCTGATCGCGCAGGTTTCTCGCTAGCCGTACCCTGCTGCTGATCGCAATGTCAGCGTCCAGACCGTCGCCATTCATCCATTCGCTTACTGCGTTTGTTATAAACTTCTGGAAAGACATGCATTTCCCCTCCTACAAATCTGCGATTTGACGCTCTAAATCGCGGATTTGATCACGAATCTTTGCTGCTTCTTCGAATTCTTCCTGTTCGACGCGTTTTCTTAGCTCATTTTTTAACTGGGATACTTCTTTTTTCAGCTTGATTGTGCCGCCCGAGCGCTCCGGTACCTTGCCGCTATGATGTGTATTGCCATGCACGCGTCGGAACAGCGGGTCCAACTTCTCCCCGAACGCCTTATAACAATTGCTGCAGCCGAAGCGTCCGCTCTTGCTGAACTGGGAATATGTAAGCCCGCATGTATCACAACGCAGCGGTGCCTCCTGCTGCACCTTGAACGGACTGGTGCTTGGCTCAGCGTTGTTCAACAGGCCGGACAATAGATGGTGAATAGAGAAGTGGTTCATGCCACCCGGGAACATGTCGCCTTTTTCCTGGGCACACACTTCACAAAGATGGAATTCGTTCTTTTCGCCATTCACGATTTTAGTGAAATGCAGCGTAGCCGGACGCTGGTGGCATTCCTGGCAAATCATATCCGCTTCCCTCCCGAATACACATAGTTCTATATGCTAATAAACGAAAATCGTCGTTAACATCGCCCGGAGAATATCGGCGCGCAGCCGATCTCTGAGAGGTATCGGTACAGAAGACAATACTCTCCCTGTGGCCGTTTTCATCATTTGCATTTCTTTCAGCGAGATGAGCCTCTCTTCCCGAAGCCGTTCAATAATATTGTCACAAGCCGCCGCCGTTATACTCTCTCCGATGGTCTCCATTAACATGTTGTAGAAGCGCTGATTATCAATAATTTCGACCTTTCGGATGCGAATATAGCCGCCGCCGCCCCGTTTGCTTTCTACAAGGTAGCCTTTCTCAACAGTAAACCGGGTGCTGATTACATAATTAATCTGCGAAGGGACACACTGGAACTTATCAGCCAATTCGCTGCGCTGAATTTCTACGGCTCCATTGCTCTGCTGCAGAATTTTTTTCAAATGCTGCTCGATAATGTCCGATATGTTCCGCATCTACGCACCTCCCTAACCGGTTTTTCTTTTATCATATTTGACTTTGACTTTCTTTGACTTTAATTATAATGATCCTGATGAAAAATTGCAAGCCATTAATATTTTTATTTTTGACCTCATTTCAATTTTCTATTCTTATATATCCTATTTTTAGCGTTTGTAACAGCAAAAAACCTGAAGCAAAATTTCACTTCAGGCTTTCTTTATATGCTTCAATGAGTGGCAGGATATCAGGAAACGCAGTGACGCAGTCATCCGCACCGTCCAGTTCTCCCTCCGTGGCGAATCCGAAATCACAGGCAATTGTGTACAGTCCATTCACCTTACCTGCTTCTATATCGGAATGGCGATCGCCGACCATAACTGCATGTTGTACATGTAATAGAGGAGAAAGGGCTTCGCTTTTATGCCCGCCTTCCTTTTCCATACATCATTTTTATCCGATGCAACTTATCCAAATCTACCTGTAATATAATCTTCTGTGCGTTTGTCCTGCGGGTTGGTAAAGATGGTTTCTGTTTGATCGAATTCGATCATTTCGCCCAAAAGGAAGAACGCGGTATGGTCGGAGACGCGCGCAGCCTGCTGCATGTTGTGTGTCACGATGATAATCGTATATTTCTTCTTCAGCTCAAACAACAATTCTTCTACCTTCTGTGTGGAAATCGGATCAAGGGCGGAAGTCGGTTCATCCATCAGTACGACTTCCGGCTCCACCGCCAGCGTACGCGCGATGCACAGACGTTGTTGCTGACCACCGGATAAGCCCATAGCGTTCTTATCTAGACGATCTTTTACTTCATCCCACAGACCTGCCTGTGTCAGACAGCGTTCCACGATTTCATCCAACTTCTTCTTATTCCTAAACCCGTTAATCCTTAGGCCCGCTGCAACATTATCATAAATGGACATCGTCGGGAACGGATTCGGCTTTTGAAACACCATGCCTACCTGCTGGCGCACTGTAACCGGATCACGGTCAGAACTGTAGATATTCTGGCCTTCAATCAGAATTTCCCCTTCCACTTTCGCACCCTCGATAACTTCGTGCATACGGTTAATCGCACGCAGGAATGTCGATTTCCCGCAGCCGGAAGGACCGATAAATGCGGTGACCTTGTTTTTTTCGATTGTCATATTAATATCTTTAATCGCATGAAAATCGCCATACCACAAATTTAGGTTTTTCGCTTCAATCATTGTCATTGATCTCCACCTCTATATTCTATCGCTTTCTCGTAACCAAACGCGCCGATACATTTAATACAAGAACAATCAGGATAAGCGTTAACGCTCCGGCCCATGCCTGGGCTTGCCATTCCTTATACGGAGAAATCGCGTAGTTAAATACAAGTACCGGCATCGAGGCGATCGGTTCGCTGAGTGATTGATTCCAGTACATATTTCCAAATGCCGTAAAGAGCAGGGGAGCGGTTTCCCCAGATACACGGGCTACGGCTAACATAATACCGGTAATAATACCGCGCAATGCGGTCGGCAGGATAATCAGCATAATCACGCGCCATTTCGGAATGCCAAGTGCGAGACCTGCTTCACGGATATGGTTCGGCACCAGTTTCAACATCTCTTCCGTCGTACGCGTAACCGCTGGAATCATAATAAACGCCAGCGCTACCCCGCCCGCGTAAGCGGAGAATCCGCCCATCGCCAGTACGACCAGTGCATATACAACGATCCCGACGACGATCGATGGTACGCCGAGCATGATATCAGTCAGGAATGAAACCAGCTTACCGAAGCGGTTGCGTCCATATTCCGACAAGAAGATACCGGCCATTAAACCTACAGGTACGCCGATGGCCGAAGCAATCCCAATCAGTGTGAACGTGCCGAGAATCCCGTTGGCCATCCCCCCTCCCGCCTCTCCTGGAGGAGCCGGAAGCTCGGTAAAGAAAGACAAACTTAAGGCAGATGCACCTTTCACAAGCACATATCCGAGAATACTGAACAGCGGGGTAAGCGCCAACAGCATACTCAGGATCGTCAGCGCCACCATGAACTTGCTGAATGCGCGGCGGCGTCCCAGGTTCGCACTCAGTTTATTCACCTTTTGTTTTTTGGCAGTTTCTAATACGCTTTCCATACTTATTTCGCCTCCTGTACGCCTCTAGACGTGGACCAAACGAGGAAACGCGCGACGATATTCACCAGCAGCGTAACCGCAAACAGCAAGAAGCCAATTTCAATCAAGGTTGATAAGTAAATGTCAGAGGAGGCTTCGTTAAATTCGTTGGCAATGACACTCGCCATCGTATAGGCGGGATCGAATATAGAATCCGGAACTTCCGGTCGATTTCCGATAACCATAGTTACAGACATTGTTTCCCCAATCGCGCGGCCAAGACCGATAATCATCGCGCCGAGAATGCCTGAACGAGAATACGTAAGCACAGCCGTACGAATCATTTCCCATTTCGTAGCGCCGAGAGCCAAAGCGGCTTCACGCTGTGCATCCGGCACAACCATTAGCACTTCCCGCGAAATGGAAGCAATCGTCGGAATGATCATAATCGCCAGGATAACACCTGCCGTGAACATGCCTACACCAAAAGACGGGCCGGCAAAGAACGGGATGAATGTCCCTAGCGTGTTAATAAATACAGGAGCGATATACTCGCGAATGATGGGGCCTAATACGAAAATTCCCCATAAACCATATACAATTGAAGGGATAGCAGCCAGAAGCTCAATGAGAAAACCTACAATATCACGGAACCATTTCGGGGCGATTTCAACAAGAAAAATTGCGATGCCAATGCTAATAGGCGTCGCGATCGCAAGAGCCAACAGCGAAGAAACAATTGTACCATAAATGAACGGCCATGCGCCGAACTCTTCCATGACCGGGTCCCAATCTGAACTGAAGAGAAAGCCCAGTCCGTATTTCGCAAATGAAAAGCTCGATCCGCGGAACATCTCCCAGACCATAAGACCGAGCAGAGCAATAATTGAACAGCCAAAAACGTATGCGATTCCTTTAAATAATTGATCTCCATATCTCTTCTTCAAGGATTACACTCCCATTCTCTTGAAAAAAGCGGCAAAAAACCCCAAGGAGTTTTTTGCGCGCTATTTCCGTCTTACTTCTTATTTAAGAACCGGTTGACCGTCTACTTTTACTTTTTTCAGTTGCTCCACACACTTGTCTTGCAGTTCTTGCGGCAGCGGAGCGTACTGCAGGTCAGAAGCGAACTTTTGTCCATCCGTTACAACCCATTGCATCATAGTAAGCATTTTTTCAGCTTTTGCTTTGTCCATTTTCAAATCTTCCGGAATCAGCACCCATGTTGTACCAACGATCGGGTAGCTGTCTTTACCAGGCTGGTTGTTCAGCTCAATTTTCAAATCTTCCGGAACGTTAGCCAGTCCGCCTTTTGCGGCAGCTGTTACAGAATCAAGAGACGGAGCTACGAACTGACCTTCTTTGTTTTGAATTTGAGCTGCCGACATGTTGTTTTGGATAACATACGCAAGCTCAATGTATCCGATAGCGCCCGGAGTGTTTTGTACTTGACCGGCTACGCCTTCGTTACCTTTTGCACCAGTGCCTGCGCCATCCCACTTGATAGACTTACCAACCTTTTCTTTCGGCCATTTGTCCCCTGCAGCTTTGTTCAGGTACGTGGTGAAGATGTGGCTTGTACCGGAGCTGTCAGAACGGTGTACCGGGAAGATATCTGTGTCAGGAAGTTTTACTTCTTTGTTGTTTGCCGCGATTTGCGGGTCATTCCACTTTTTGATTTTGCCGCTGTAGATGTCGGCAATGTTTTGCGGAGTCAATTTCAAATCTTTAACACCTTCAAGATTATATGCAATGGCTACGCCGCCAAGCGTTACCGGAACGTGAAGTACATTGCCGCCAGCAGCTTTGATTTCATCTTCTTTCATCGGAGCGTCAGAAGCCGCGAAATCAACTGTTTTTGCAGTCAACTGCTTGATACCGCCGCCGGATCCGATTGCTTGATAGTTTACTTTCACATCGGCATGCTCTTTGGAATACTCGTTGAACATTTTAGAGAACAGCGGATTTACGAAGCTAGATCCAGCGCCGTTCAGCAGGCCTGCATCACCGCCTTCAGTCGGCTTTTGCTCTCCGCCAGCACCTGCTTGTTGTTTCTCTCCTTCCGGTTTCAGGCTCGTGCTAGAGCCGCACGCTGCGAGAGAGAACATCATCACAAGCGCGAAAAGTAGGACACCGAGTTTTTTCAACTTCACTGCAAAAATCCCCCTTAAAATTTTTAGTGAATAAGTTTCGCCTTTGCTTTGGTGTGAAATAATTACGTTGTTCATAATAATCCAGGGATTTAGGCCCTACAAGGTGTTTTACACGATCTTTATCCTATCTTTACAAACCATTTACACCGTTAAAAACAAGGGATTTCCCAGCATTCCACAACGATTTTAATTCCCTATTTTTCTAGGCTTGCACGCTTCTCTGAGATAATTGTAAATTTAATGTTAAGAAAACGCTAAAAAGAAAAAGAGTGCTTGCGACCCGCAAACACCCCTCATTTTTTCCTAATTATTCAAAATATGACTTGCTGTACAGATTGACATTCTCCCCCGTTCGAAGCACGTGGGCTTCTTTCCTGCGAACACCTCGCATACCGGCAGGAAGTTTCCTGCGGGCAGAGACAAGGCTATGGGCAGGCAACATGGCAGGAGCTTACCATGCTTCTGCATGGGCGAAGTCGTCGCCACCTGCGCCATCCCTCCGGCAATACTCCTTGATCCAGATCGGTTGTTTGAATACTTAAAAACCCCTTATCTGTGGTAATCAGATAAGGGGTTTATTCTTTGCACATTGAAAACTGAATCAGAAGAAATATGACACAAACCTGATGGGTTAAGCCCTCGACCGATTAGTATTCGTCAGCTCCACGTGTTGCCACGCTTCCACCTCGAACCTATCTACCTCATCATCTATAAGGGGTCTTACCAGCTTACGCTGTGGGAAATCTC
>Ga0310822_101086_pt1 | contig 11343 bp, 10 predicted proteins | sample P4_ome_2_FD_201313 | JGI IMG/M metagenome (GOLD analysis project Ga0310822, IMG submission 201313) | Sorghum-adapted microbial communities from Joint BioEnergy Institute, Emeryville, California, United States - P4_Day56_Rep2 | ecosystem: Engineered > Bioreactor > SSF (Solid state fermentation) >... | reverse complement strand
TAGATAACATGGCCAAGCGGGTCCATGCTTTTTAAAGACGGCGGCGGCTGTTTTTCGAAATAAATCTCGCTCCACGGATCGTCTTCAAGAATCAGGCATTGCATATCATGCGCAATATCAAGAAGTTGACGCCTCCGCTGTGTGCTCATTACCGTACCGGTCGGGCTATGGAACGTAGGCATCGTATAGATCAGTTTCGGTTTGTATTTCTCGCACAGCGCTCCCAGCATGTCTACCCGCATGCCCTGTTCATCCACAGGAACGGGTAGGATGGTAGCGCCGCGGGAACGAAACACATCGATTGCCGCAGGGTATGTAGGCGCTTCTGTCACCACAATATCTCCTGGTCCAATAAATGTGCGCGCAACCAAATCGATGCCTTGTTGAGTTCCGTTCGTAATCAGAATTTCCTCAGGCGCACACTCGATTTTCTTGCCACGCAAATACCCAGACAATGCTTGTCTTAGCGCCGCATCTCCCTGCACCTCTCCGTAAGTAGAAAGAATGCGCGGCTCCTGGGCTAAAATCCGCTGAATTTCCTGTTCCAGATAGCGATTCGGCAGAAGCCCCGGATCAATCGTAGAGGAGAAAAATTCAAAACGCGCGGAAATCTGATGGTAGCGGGAAAATTGCGCACGCGGCAAATAATCAGGTACGGAAAGCTGCCAGTCGAACGGAGATTCTCGCTTTACGAAGGATTTTTCTTCTTTTTTGCGGACGAATGTTCCTTTCCCTTGAATCCGAACGATAAATCCGTCTTCTTCTAAAGTGTTATATGCTTGAACCACGGTCATTAAGCTTACATTGATTTGCTTGGATAAACTCCGTACGGAAGGGAGGGGAGCACCATCTTCCAATAAATCAGATTGAATGCGGTCAACAATCGCCTGATAAATCTGCTTGGCCAGCGGAACGTGGAGATGTCGATTGATTTCTATTTGCATATCTGTGATCTCCTATAAGTGTTATAACTGTTCTATATACAATCATAATACATATAACAGTTGCCTGAGAAGTATCTATTGGGGAAATAAGATATAATTTCGCGGATTTTTTGCCAATCAAACGGTTGAATTGATTCTAAAATTTCCTTTCATCATAAATCAGAATACATTCAGTCAATTTTTATACCGTAAATCATTTTCAATATTTTTAAAAATACAGCAATGATGTTTATGGTTGAAATTGTTATATTTATTGGTAAAATATTTCTGATGAAAAGTTCCTAGTTATCTATATCTATATTCATATTCATATATTCGATAAAGGCAAACCTATTGAAAAATAGGGACGCAAAGCCATGGGTCTAAGGTTTCTAATAACTATGACAGCCGGTTGCCGAAGCCACAGCGCTTACTTCTATGTCTGTAAAACTAGCAGATTTTTTCATGCAGACTTTTATATATATAGAAGTGAACACAAAAAGCTTAGGACCCAGGCTATTCCGAATAGAGGATAGTCTTTTCTTTTTGCATGAAAACATAAAGAATAAAAGAATGGAGTGGACAGCATGAACATGGTAGAAGTGCAATCCTTATTTCCTAGTGAAGATGGAAACAAACAAAGACAACAAGAACTATTACAACTAATTGAAACATTGGTTAAGGAATTCGACGCACTAAAAGATCCAAACCTTTCTACACTCGGTCCAATGCGCGAAAGAACAGGGGAATTCTACAAAGAGATTATGGATTCCGCACAAGCGCCTCAACGTGGTACAAGTATGCAGGAAGTGTTACAGGAACTTCTTAAACTTGCGGAAGGACATCCATACCATACACGAAACTTTGTTACAAACGTCCTGCCAATGGCTAGTATTCCTGGCATTATCGGAGCGTTGCTAACGACATTGTTAAATGGCAACAATCTGTGGGATGTATACGGTCCGGCAGGAGCGGAAGCGGAAGTGAAAGTCATCGCGATGATGACGAAGCTTGTGGGCTACGATGTCAAACACTCGTGGGGCTATACGACATGGGGTGGACAAGGGGCTGTATTTTCCGGATTGCGCCTTGCTATCGCCAAGCAATTCCCGCGTGCCAAAGAAGAAGGAGTGCCGAATAACTTGTATTGCTTCGCTTCCGAAAACGCACACTACAGCCTGCTCAAATCGATGGAAGCAACTGGCATCGGCAGCAACCATTTAATTACGGTTAAAACTGACCCTACCACACATGCGATGGATGTAAAGGATTTGCGGGTAAAAATGGAGCGCGTAATCAAGGATGGCGGGATTCCGATTTATATTGTAGCTACGACAGGTGCCACCGATTCATTCGGTATTGATGATGTTCAGACAATCAAGCAAACAGCAGATGACGTGACAAAACAATATGGACTTTCTTCTGTTCATATCCATGCAGACTCTGCACTCGGCGGATTTTACTGCTTATTCAACCAGTATGATTTTGACCGCAATCCGCTGAATTTCGAAGCACCATTATGTGAGAAGCTACTGGAGATTCGTGAAAAAATGCGGCATTTGCATCTGGCGGATAGCCTGTGCTTTGATTTCCAAAAACTTGGCCAAACGCCGTACTTAACAAGCCTATTTCTTATAAAAAACGGAAAAGATATCGGATTGCTTGATTTGCATGAATTCGAAATACCGTATGTCGGCAACCGTGGATACGGCAGCTACCATACAAGTTATACACTTGAGTGCTCACGCATGGCAAGTTCCATTGCGATATATGCCGCATTGCTCGCGTTTGGAGTGGAGGGCTACCAACAAATCCTGGCCAATTATGTACGCGTTAATATGGCATTCCGTGAAAAGCTTCTATCCGTCTTTCCGAATGTGGCGATTACGAACGAAAACAACCCAGGTCCGATTACGACGTTCCGCTTTTATCCAGGTCAGCCGGAATGGCAGGAAGAACAGGCAGGTCGTCTACCAAGCACACGCATCGTAAACAACAACGAGTGGAACTATCCAATTTTCGAGCAACTGGGTAAACAGCGTGAACGCGTCTTTTTCGGTGACACGACAAGACAGTGCCTGATTGATGCGCAGGATTCCGCAGAACGGATTCCGGTTTACGCCGTCAAGTTTTTCTCTATTTCCCCGTATACAACGGTCGATACGCTTGATGACATCATATCTTTCCTGTTGGAACAGGTAACGCAAACGGAAGCACAGCGGAAGGTGGAAACAGTGCATGTTTAAGATAAGTCATTCGATTAGCAAAAAAATCACCGTTTCTTTTGCGCTATGTATCCTGGGCTTATCGATTATATTCAGCTTTATTTCGTACAAGATTTCAACGGGAATTGTGAATGAGTATGTGCTTCCTCAATTTGAAAGTACGCTTAAAACAAACATTCGAGTACTGGGGCGTATGATTGATAAAAACGTGGTCAATCAAGCAGACAGCGGCTCCGATAGTGCGTATAATACTCTGTTGACGTTTTTAAATGAACAAAAACAGCAAATGGGCGTAGAAAACGCATATGTGCTCGGTAAAAAAGATAAAACCTATATCGTAGCACTGAGCGAAGCAGCAGAACAACGTAATAACGACTATCCGTTTACAGAAGAAATGCTAAGAGCTTTCGACGGTACATCACAAGTAAGTGACATTTACAAGGATAGCTACGGAGTGCATAAATCCGCATTTATTCGGCTTAGTGGCACTAATACGATTCTCGGCATCGACATGGATGCAAAGTTTGTATCTGAACTTAACCGATATATTATTATTGTCAGCATGATTGCTACCCTGGTACTTATTGTGTTAGGTTGTGCTGTCGGTTATGTCGTTGCCCGCCGAATCTCAAAACCGATTCTGCTTTTGGCAGATCATACAAAAAAAGTAGCAGAAGGCGATTTACGCGAGGAAATTTCCGTGCCAGGCCAGGATGAAATCGGCATGCTTGCTGCAAGCTTCAATCAAATGCAACTGCAATTAAAAGATATGATGCAGAAGGTAGCAGCGACATCCAATCATATACTTACTTCATCCGAACAATTATCGAAAAGCTCGCAATTGACAAGCGAGATGATTCATCAAATGGTAGCCGCTACCCAGGAAATCGCATCTGGAAGCGAAACAATGGCGCAAGCCGCAGAGGAAAATGCGAAAGCAATGGAAGAAATCGCCTCCGGCATTCAACATATCACCGAATCGTCACTGGCCATTTCGGAAGAATCATTGGAAGCATCACAAGAAGCAAACGAAGGGAACCGCCGTATTCAACAGGCGATTGCACAGATGCGTTCCATTTCCAATTCGCTATCTCATTCTACGATGCTTGTTAGAAAAACGAATGAACGGACGAACGAAATTGGTCATGTTGTAGAATTGATAACAGATATTTCGAGTCAAATTAACTTGCTAGCTTTAAACGCCGCCATCGAAGCTGCTCGTGCAGGAGAATACGGCCGCGGATTTGCTGTGGTGGCTGATGAAGTACGTAAACTGGCTGAGCAGTCGGCAAATTCCGCAAGTGAAATTACAAGTTCACTGCAAGCGATTCGGGAAGACTCCATCAAATCAGTAGAAGCCATGAATCAAATGACCGGCGAAGTGCAGGCTGGTTCCGATATGGTATCTCAGGCGGGACAATCATTTGAAAGCATTCTCCATCTGATTCAAGATGTTTCTGAAAAAATTCAGATGATTTCCGCCGTCACCGAGGAAGTATCAGCAAACGCACAGCAAATCTCGGCAGCAGCCGAGGAAACGTCGCAAATTGCGAGCGAGTCTCTGGATCACACCCGGAAAATTGCCGCAAGTTCTCAGGAACAATTAGCTTCTATGGAAGAAAATGTGCGAACTGCACACGTTCTTCATGAGCAAGCAGACGAACTACAAAATATGTTAAACAAATTTAAAGTATAGTGGATGTCATAAAAGCCAGAATGCATATCTGATGTGTTCTGGCTTTTTTCTTGCCACGATTACTTCAAAAAACGAGACCCTGTTTTTATAGGTTATTAACATTATATTTTAATAATAAAGAAAATTGATTATATTTTAAAATATGATTACAATATTAATTATAGTTTTTCAATATCAGGAAGGAATAGAGGGGAAGGAGAGATAAAGTTGCGAATTGGAATTGTAGAAGCAGAGGCATTCGGCGGTTTCTTCGGTGCTCTTCTAAAACGTGCCATCTTTAACCTGCTATCGTCCACAACTCTGGCAACTGTCGGTAAAATTCTGGATGATGAGAATGTAAGGCGGACTGCTGAACAGGCATTGGCTGAAGCGATGGATATAGGAGAAAAAAAGGAGTTGTCTGTGTGGTGAAAATGGAATGGATCGAGTATCTTCCGTTTCCTGTTGTCGCTACAGATGAAGCCAACCGTATTTGTTTTTATAACCATATATTTTCAGAATTAATGAATATAGAGTCACAAGCGTGCGATATGACATTATCTTCTTTGTTTTCAGAGTGGCAAATAGAATCCTCACATACTGTATTAGCGGAAAAACAAGAGCGTTATTTTCTTCTCCAGTGTCAACCAATGACATGGGAATCACAAAATTTTTTATTGTATTTTTTATCTGATGGTTTGCAAATGCAATGGCTAAAGCAGCAAGTTACACAATTAGACAAGATGAACAGCGAACTAGATGCCATTATCGAAAATTCTTATGACGTCATTTATATTACAGATCGTGAGGGAAACACACTTCATACCAACTCAGCCATTGAAAGAATTACAGGTATCCCAAAAAAATATTACATAGGAAAAAACGTAAAGGACTTGGTAAAACGGGGAGTATTACAGGAATCTGTGACGTTTAAAGTCCTGGAACAAGAAAAGCCTGTCAGTGTCATTCAAAAAAATTTTGCAGGAAAAGAAACTCTCATTACTGGAAGCCCGATTTTTAATGAAGCGGGAGAGGTAGAGAAAGTCGTCACCAATATTCGCGATTTATCGGAGTTCAATGAGCTTCGTAACGAGCTTGAACGAATGCGCAAGTTAAATAAGGAATATGAGAAGGAATTGGAGAAGTTCAAGAAGAAGAGGAACGATCAAGAAATTGTTTTGGAAAGCCGTACGATGAAAGAAATTTATGATATGGCAGAAAGAATTGCAGATGTGGATGCCACCGTTTTAATCCTTGGGGAAACAGGCGTTGGAAAAGATGTGCTGGCACGCCATATTTATCGCTCCAGCAGTCGCTGTGGAAAAGGAGAGTTTGTAAAAATCAATTGTGGTGCTATTCCGCATGAACTATTAGAATCCGAATTATTCGGATATGAAGCCGGTGCTTTTACCGGTGCCAATCGTTCTGGTAAAGCTGGTATGTTTGAACTGGCGCACAAAGGAGTTTTGTTCCTTGATGAAGTGGGGGAGCTCCCATTAGCCTTACAAGTGAAACTATTAAGGGCCCTGCAGGAAAAGCAAATTCAACGGGTTGGCGGAACAAAACCCAAAGAAGTAGATGTAAGGGTGATTGCAGCCACTAACCGGAATTTAAAAGAAATGGTAAAAGAGGGTGAATTTCGAGAAGATTTGTTCTACCGTCTAAATGTACTTCCCCTTCATATTCCTTCTTTACGGGAGCGTCGGGACGATATTCTTCCTCTGGTTCATTATTATTTGGATAAATTAAACCGTAAATATTCCCTATCCAAATTCTTTACCCGCGAATTAAAGGAATTTTTTTATCATTATTCATGGCCAGGAAATGTACGGGAACTCTCCAATCTTGTTGAACGTTTAATTCTTACCGTTACATCTCAGACTATCACCATCGATGATTTGCCGCACGAGTATAAAGCTGTCGAGGGGGCTGCATCTTCTCCATCTTTCACCAAAATGGTGACGTTGAAAGAGGCTGTCGAAATAGCGGAACGTGAGCTGCTTGCTTTGGCGGTCAAACAATTCTCCAGCACGTATCGTATGGCAGAAGTTCTTGGCACTAGCCAGCCAACGATTGTTCGCAAGCTAAAAAAATACAACTTGTGAAAAAGCACTATCTCAGTGCTTTTTTATTTGGCATAAATATTGCTTGTTTTTTATAAAGAAAGTGTATATACACAAATTTTTAGGAATAGGAGGAAAACAAATGAAAGGAAAAGTAGCCATTATTATCGGTGGTTGAACCGACGTCCGTTTTTACACAAGAAGTAGGGATTTGATATAAAATTTGCGTTTAAAAACCGGAATGCGATAAAGGGGGAAATCGAATGTTACAAGTACATCAACTTGTGGCCGCATATGGAAAAATTGAGGTACTTCATAGCATCGATTTACATGTTAAGCAAGGAGAAATTGTTTCGATTATTGGCAGTAACGGAGCTGGAAAGTCTACCACATTAAAATCCATTCTCGGAGAGTTGAAACCGCTTTCTGGTACGATTGAGTTCCTGGGTGAGTCCATTGTAGACTGTTCTGTCTCTGAAGTGATTAAAAAAGGGATCGCCATTGTGCCCGAAGGAAGGCAAATTTTCCCGAACTTAACCGTTTGGGAGAATTTGTTGATGGGGGGCTATATGGATTATTTCCGGAATAAAAAAGAGGTGATCGAGCGGGCAGAGGAAATGCTTGATTTATTTCCGCGATTGAAAGAGCGACTGAAAGTAAAAGCAGGCACTCTTAGCGGAGGGGAACAACAAATGGTAGCCGTAGGCCGTGCATTAATGACAAGACCTAAATTGTTAATGCTAGACGAACCGACCCTTGGACTTGCCCCCAATACGTCGGATCATTTATTTTCTATTATCACAGACTTAAATCGTAAAGGGCTTACCATTTTATTGGTTGAACAAAAAGCATACCGTGCGCTTGAAGTGAGCAATCGGGCATATGCCATTGAAACAGGTCGTATTGCAGTTGAAGGTTCCTCAACCGACTTGCTTACCAACAGCTATGTAAAAGAAGTATATCTTGGGCAGGTAAGTTAAAAGAAAGTTAACGGGAGCAGAAAAACTAAAATCTACTCGATAGGGGGAAGAGAATGATGAAGCAAGAAGTAGTTATTGTATCAGCAACAAGAACTGCGGTTGGAAAGTTTGGCGGTACGTTAAAAGATATGAATTCCGGACAGCTAGGTGCTGTGGTTATTAAAGAAGCGATAAACCGGGCCGGGATTTCTCCAGATATGGTCGATGAAGTTATTATGGGAGAAGTAAGGCAGTCTACCGAATCTTCCAATATGGCGCGGGTAGCGGCTCTTCGCGCTGGTATTCCCGAAACGGCTACCGCTTACACTGTAAACCGTTTATGCGCATCCGGCATGCAGGCTGTTGCCTCGGCAGTACAGCAAATTGTGTTCGGACAGGCAGACATTGTCGTGGCTGGAGGAGCAGGATGCCTTTGCTCTGCAAAGCCAGCAGCGAGCGGCAGCGGCGCTCCGTATGGGAAAATTCCAGGACGAGATTGTACCTGTTGAAGTGAAGCAGAAAAAGAAAACCATTATATTTGATACGGATGAATTCCCACGCGAAACATCAATGGAGCAATTGGCGGCATTACAACCCACTTTTAAGCAAGGCGGTACCGTAACGGCAGGGAATTCCTGCGGAAGAAATGACGGGGCGGCGGCCATGGTACTTATGTCACGGGAAAAGGCGAATGCCTTAGGCCTAACTCCACTTGCACGCATTATCGACTGGTCGGTCTCCGGCGTGTCTCCAGAAATTATGGGAATCGGTCCGGTACCAGCCATTCAAAAAATATTACAAAAAACAGGAATGGAATTGTCTGACTTTTCTTTAATTGAATTAAATGAAGCTTTTGCCCCCAGTCTCTTGCCGTTATTCGGGAAGCAAAACTAGATATGGAGAAAGTGAATGTAAACGGGGGAGCAATTGCACTTGGACATCCACTCGGAGTTACAGGCGCCAAAATTATGGTGACATTACTTTACGAAATGCAGCGTCGTAACGAACAGTTTGGAATGGCTACACTTTGTGTTGGTGGGGGCCAGGGCATGGCAATTGCTATTGAATTGCTTTAGATTCTATCAATCTGCAATAAAGAGGAAAGCCGGTTTCTGCTAAAGACCAGCTTTCTTCTTTTTAGAACAATGCTATTTTCTTAAGTGATACATTATTGTATTGCTAATACAAAAATAATTTATGTAAAAGCCCATAAAACGGCAAATACGATTTACTTTTGTATCATTCGAGCGATAAACGCTCCGGAGACAAGCAAAATCAAGCCAAATAACAAGAAAAAGATTGGCATAACTATTGCTTTAATTATTAGACAAAAGCCAAGTACAAGGGGGGAGACATATAAACGTAAATATTGGCTTAAATGAAAATCAGGAGATGTTTGGTTGAAATTCAAAAAATCGTAATTTGACAACATGTACTTGAGGAGTGTGCCAGATAGATGCATGTGAAAGAATTGTTCGATTTATCCGGGCAAGTAGCGCTTGTTACTGGCGGGGGACGCGGATTAGGCAAGCAAATCGCGGAAGGATTGGGAGAAGCGGGGGCTAACGTTATCATCTGCTCACGGAAATTGGAAAACTGCCAAAAAACAGAGCAGGAGTTTTTGGAAAGAGGGATTTCTTGCCGTGCTTTCGAGTGTGATGTCACTCAAAAAGAGAATGTAGAGCACATGGTTCGTCAAATCATCGAGGAATTCGGAAAGATTGATATTCTTGTAAATAATAGCGGAGCTACCTGGGGTGCTTCAGCAGAAGAAATGTCCCTGGAAGCATGGAATAAGGTGTTTGCCGTCAATGTTACAGGAACTTTTTTATTATCACAATATGTCGGAAAATTAATGATAAAAAATAAATTCGGAAAAATAATCAATGTAGCTTCAGCGGCCGGACTGCGGGCTGAGCCTCCGGAAGTACTAGACGCCATCGGCTACAGCACAAGTAAAGCAGCCGTTATCCACTTTACAAAAGACTTAGCCAGGAAATGGGCAAGGTATGGTGTATATGTCAATGCTTTGGCTCCAGGTTTTTTCCCTTCTAAGATGACAAAATCAGTTTTGGAACAAAAAGGGGAGAAGATTCTTTCTCATATTCCGTTAGGGAAGTTTGGAGATGAAAATATGCTGAAGGGAGCGGCTTTATTTCTCAGTTCAAGAGCCAGCGATTTTGTAACCGGACACATTTTAACCGTAGATGGAGGAAGCAGTTTGTAAAAAATGGAGGGGAAAAGCATGAGGAAAAAAGCAGGGGTTTTTCTGTTGAGTACAGTATTGGCCTTCGGAACACTACTAGGTTGCACAAAGACGGAGCAAACTTCCGGCGCGCCTGCAAAACAAAAGCAAGCTTCAGGAGACTCCAAAGTCGTGAAGGTTGGAATTATCGGAGCAAGAACCGGGCCATCTGCTACTCTTGGACAATACCTGGATGGAGCCGTCGCCGTGTTTAACAAGATCAACGATGAGGGAGGCGTAAACGGCTATACATTTGACGTTATTATCCGCGATGATGAGGCGAATCCAACGAAGTCAAAAGAGCTTGTGAAAAATTTGCTGTATAAAGAAGGGGTTTCTGTCATCATCGGCCCGACAAATACATCGAATGCGTTAGCCATTCTGCCGGAAGTGTTTAAAGCCCAGGTCCCGCTAGTCGATCCGGTGGCTACAGGAACGAAAATCGGGGAAGAGGCGGAGAAACTTGCAAAAGGCGGCAAAAACTATTTCTTCCGCACGACAACGGTAGACTACGCGCAGGCGGATGCGATTGCCAACTACGTAAAAAAGAAAGGGCTCCAAAACCCGATCATTCTTCATGATGAAACCGCTTACGGAAAAGGCGGATTAAAGGAAATCCAGAAGGCATTGGAGAAAATCGGGGTAAAACCAGTAAAAGAAGTCGGCTTCCCAATGAGCACCTCCGATTTAACGCCGCAAGTCATGGAAGCAAAGCAGGCGCAAGCGGATGGGATCATCGTATGGGCGCTCGGGCATGACCAAGCTCAGGTAGCAAAAGCAAAACAAAAACTGGGATTAAATATACCGATGATCGGCTCGACGGCCATGCAGCAAACGAATTTCCGCGAACTGGCGGGAGCGGCAGCGGAAGGGAATTTAAGTATTTGGCCCTCCAACCATGTACGCTTGAAAGAACAGGGAGAACGGCCGAAACGGATTACAGACGCATATGAGGTATATAAGAAATATTTCCCAAAAGGATACTCCATTGATGATGCTGGCTCTCTTATGTTCACTTATGATGCAGCGATGATTGTTGTGAATGCCGTAGAAAAAGCGGGAACCGATCCAGCGGCGATTCGCGACGCAATTGAGAGTATCCCACATAAAAACATTGCTTCGAAAGATGTTTTACAATTTACGCCTGATAATCATGAAGCATGGGAAGGAAAAGACATAGGCATGGTGACTGTAAAGAACAACAAAGTGTATGAACGAAAAGAATAGAGCAGCGGTACGATGTCAAGTCCCTA
>Ga0310822_101075_pt1 | contig 11399 bp, 16 predicted proteins | sample P4_ome_2_FD_201313 | JGI IMG/M metagenome (GOLD analysis project Ga0310822, IMG submission 201313) | Sorghum-adapted microbial communities from Joint BioEnergy Institute, Emeryville, California, United States - P4_Day56_Rep2 | ecosystem: Engineered > Bioreactor > SSF (Solid state fermentation) >... | reverse complement strand
TATTTTACTTGCTTCAGCCTTGGCTATGTCTAAAGCGTCTGTACGCCAACGTTGTGCATAAAAAGTAGAACGAAAAATTCTGCCCGTATGCCCTTGAACAGATTTTCAATCAGAAGTAACTTTAAAACATAAGGTAAAACCGACTTTAGCATCGTACTCGCTTTTTCACCTTCGGTGAAAATCGCTATTTTGCAAAACGCTCAAATAAAAAACGATTTCCTATTGTCGTGAACTGTAATCCGAATAACGGACTTTTTTTAAAGTGTCCATTATTTGGGTTACAGTTCATTCTCAGTGCATAGGTTCTTTTTTCAACTACTACTCCCATTTAAGCTATCATTGTATATTTGCATCCATTTTTTACGCTTTAGAAATAAAACTGTAAGCAAAACAACCTCGCCTACAACCAATAAACCTAAGCCTAAAACTAACCCTCCAAAAAATAAAAACTCGTTAACTTTCCAAGAGAAAAAGAACCATCCCATTATTCCAAATACACCTAATGCTAAGTTAATAGTCCCCGCAATAAGGGTTTGTGGCAGAAATAATCCTGTTTTCTTAATCATAGTGGAACCATACTTAACGCTTATAGATGTAGCTATCATCATAAAAATCACATATATCGTCATTGCAATATCTATCTTATTCATTCATTTAATCCTCCCTTATAATGATTTTACCATAAAGCCCCATTCTCTTCTTAAAGTATCGAAAGTTATTCTAAACATTGAATTTTGATGCACGTAAACTGTCATATTCTATAGCTGTAATCGGCAAACCAGCTGTCACTTTACCCACGACCGGAACCCTAACCATCTTCACTTTTTCAAGAACAGATATATTGCTTTTTGATTCGCCGTCTAAAATCTCAATCGCGCGAGGTTTAGTTGGATCACGGCGAATAAGTCCCTTCTTTTCAAGGCGAGCTAAATGGCCATGCACCGTAGAGCTTGAAGCTAACCCTACTGCTTCGCCAATTTCACGAACGGATGGCGGATATCCCTTCGCTTTGACTTCCTTCTTGATGAAATCAAGAATGGTAAGCTGTCTGCTGGAAAGTTTCTTCATCCCATCACCTTCTAAACAAGAACGTACGATCTTATTTAGAATTACGCAAGAACATACATTCGATTTACAACAGAAATTTTTATATTTATTTTCAGACTAATAAATAGGCTTTATTAATATCATTGTTAATTTTCTTATTAATCTAACGAGCAGATTAGTGGAATAAGAATTACCGGTTCTTATATTAGTTTGATATAATGAGTGATGATTAAAGAGTATAAAGTCTATTCAAGTAAGATTAGAGGTAAATGAATGAAAAAAAGAATAGTCATATTTTGTATAGTGCTACTAGCATTTTCCCTTCTATTGTTCAGTACATATAAATTAATGAATTCGAGAACATACCAGTTATTTGGAGAATTAACCAGTCATGTAGAAACGAATAAAAAAGTAGTGGCGTTAACATTTGATGACGGTCCTTCAAAAAATGTAGAGCAAATATTAACCCTTTTGGATGAATATAATGCAAAAGCCACCTTTTTCTTAATTGGAAATGAGCTGGAGAAAAACCTTAAGGAAGGGCAAAAAATAGCAGAAGCAGGGCATCAAATAGGAAATCATACATATTCTCATAAGCGAATGATTTTCAAAAGCACTTCTTTTATCAAGCAGGAAATAGAAAAAACCAACCAATTGATTCGTAAAACAGGTTTTAAGGGAGAAATTGATTTTCGTCCACCAAATGGCAAAAAACTTATTGGATTACCCTATTATTTAAAAACACATAATATACAAACTGTTACTTGGAATCTTGAACCAGACACCTATTATACCTCTGTTTCCGACAAAGTGAATTATGCAAATAAAAATGTAAAACCTGGGTCTATCATTTTATTACATCCAATGTATGATAATACAGGGAATGAACTAAAAGTAATTGAAGGGATATTAAAACGTTTGTCTGAAGAAGGTTACGAGTTTGTAACGGTAAATGAGTTGCAGAAATTAGGGAAATCTTTTTAATATTTCTTTATAAAACTAATGGGAAACGATTATTGAGGAGCGAGTGCCATCGCTCCTCTTCATTATAAAAAATATAGGCTTTTTTAACACAGTCTACTTGACAGGGGTAAGACCACTCAGCCGGGTCTCTTTTTTAGCTCACTCTCTTTTCTTTCACAGGCCGCATCGCCAGCACGTTCTCAACAGAAAAGTATCTTATTTCTTACCTAGCAATCAATTCACTCCCCTCAATTAAATGTATAGTAAGATGAAGGTAGCTCTTGAACGAAAAACAATAAACGTAGATTTTGCCCAGGACAGGACCTGAGTAAATCCTTTTGGAAGATTTTAAGTTACGAAACCATTACCAATCGCTTCCGTATAACAATAGTGAAAAGAATGAAAATAACGGGAGAGAGTGAGCATGGCAGAATGGATGAAAATCATTTCGGTCATCGGTACGAGCGTGCTTGAACTGTGGGCGGCCATTCCGCTGGGTTTTGCCCTGAGGCTGCATCCGGTAACGATTGGCGTAGCGAGTGCGGTAGGCTCTATCATCGCAGCGGCAATCGTCATCTTTCTGGGAAAATCGCTGCGCAGCTGGCTCGTAAGACGTATGGAGCGGAAAAACAAGAAACAGGGACGGATGGCCCGTATCTGGCAGAAATACGGAGTTATCGGTCTAGGCCTTGCGTCGCCGCTGCTTACGGGTGCGCCGCTTGGGGCGGCTATCGGTGTCTCGGCCGGGGCAGACTCCGTAAAGCTTTTCATCTGGATGAGCATCGGGATTGTGCTGTGGAGCATCATTCTAACTGCGGCCGTGGCATTTGGACTTCTCAGTCTTACATCGTTCGGTTAAGCGGGAAAGGACGAAGTGGTATGTTTGCAAACTCAAAAGCAATACAAATGATTGAACTTCTGCTGCTTTTAAGCATTCTCGTGTATACGGTGGCGTATATTGGAGGAGCGCTGTATCCTACCGTATATGCGGCAATGGCCGCGTTTTTGTTGGGGATTGCAGGGATTGCCCTCTCGCTTTGGAAGCAGCGGTATTTGTTGGCTATTGCAGATTTTCTGCTGGTGGTAGGCGTGTTTGCGCACATCATGTTTTTCTGGAATCTGTAGACTCATCACGGTATCCCCCCTTTTTCACCCTTTTTGCATTGCCTACATACACTGATTGGGCTATGGCATCCGCATGAAAAGGGGGAAAACCGATGCAGTTTTATTACGGGGAGAAAATGCCGCTCCGCATTCTGGATGAAGGAGAATTCTGGAAACTTCAGGAGGCAGAGCATACGCAAGTGATACGCGCGCTCGTACCTAATCTGGAGCCGGCTTTCGTGCAGGCATTGGGAGCATGGGAGCAGGCGCTGTCGCAGACGCAGGCAATGTTTGTGCGGTATATTGAAGCAGTCGTGCGAATCGGACACCGTGTTAGCCCGGCGCTGCAGGCCGAGATTATGCAATGGGTCTGTTTTGCGCTGGAGCAGAGCCGGCAGTTCGTTTTGCTTCTGAATCAATTGGGCACAGAGAGCCAGCCACTGAAAAGCAATCCGACTGCGATTACGGTGCTTAATCACATTCGGCGTGAATCGGAATATTTTATTGGAATTGCGGAAGGCCTTCTGTATACAAGAAGATAACGTTTTACGAAGGATTCCCCCTGTATTATGCTAGAATAGCAAGGTACAGGGGATTTGTTATATCGAATGTCGAAATATCAAGCATGATTTATATAGAAGACGGGAGGTAGGCTGATCTGTCACAAGCTATTCTTTTATTTTTGCTGGCCGGGATTGCCGAGATCGGCGGAGGGTATTTGGTTTGGCTGTGGCTGCGCGAGGGGGCGTCTTATTGGTATGGCATGTTCGGAAGCTTTATCCTTGTGTTATACGGCGTAATTCCAACGTTGCAATCCTTTCCGAGTTTTGGCCGCGTATATGCGGCATACGGCGGAGTCTTTATCATCTTGGCCGTGCTCTGGGGATGGGGAATCGATAAGAAAACGCCTGATTTCTACGATTGGCTTGGCTGTGTGATATGCCTTATCGGGGTGTCGGTTATGCTTTGGGCGCCGCGCTCCTAAACGGATAGTGAATGTGCTAAAGTTGTTGCAAGAGTCGAAACGATCCATTACAATTGATAGTAATTATCATTATTATTTGTTTTTCGGAAAGGAGAGGCTCTATGGACGAAGTGACGGCTTGCAAAGCACTGGCACGGGAATTTCGTACATATCTGGGAGCGGAAGAAAAGGTCGTTTTTCCGGTGGAGGGATCGGATTTGCTGACGGCATTCGGCATGGACAGATTGCTGAAGGAGACCGGGGAATACATCGGAGCAACGAAACCCCATGTAGCCGGGTCCTTGTTTGTGAAGCGTTACTATTGCCAGGTGCCTCTGGCTGCTTTGTATAGTATCACACAGCTGCAGCGCAGTTTTGATTTCTCGCTCGCAAATCTTTCGTTTGGATTTGATGAAGACAGGCAATGGTGCATACGGATTAAGCATACGCAGATGAGCGTGTGTCCGCCGCAGGACCGGGAACGTTGGCGGCAAGAGCGTGTATACCGTCTTTTTACGGAAACGGTAGGCCCCGTATTTCGAACGGTGGCCGAGCGTACGGGAGTAGGGATGAGCACGTTATGGGCGCATCTATCTTTTGCCGTCTATCATAGATACGAACTATGGCTGAAAGGGGCGACTTTCGAAACGGAGCGGCGGCGTATTCATGACGATTTTCATTTTTTGACGTCTGATGCGCCGGCGGGATGGTTCGAAGGCGTGGAACAAAATCCTTTCGCGGAAGAATATGTGTATTTTCCGCATCCGAAAGAAGAAGGAACCAGCGTGCGGCTGCGTCAAAAATGCTGTTTTAATTATTGTCTGCCGGAAGGGCGGTACTGCTATACGTGTCCCGGGTTGTCGGAAGAAGAACGCGTGCAGAAGATTATTGGAGCATAGGATGCGACAGGAGGGACTGGCCGGATAATGCCCGGCAACCCCCGGACCTCCGTATTCATGAAAGAGTCAATGACATGTTTTAATAGTGGGCTTTTTGTGGTATAGGAAAGCATATGTCACTTTACGGTGATAAAGCGGCATATGCTTTCCCTCCATATGTAATCGAGGAAAAACGCCCGCAAGTTTTTCTTATTTGCTATCATTGGATTTGTGTGGTATACTTACTTCATAAGTTAGGAATAGCAATAGAAGCAGGAACATATAATTCGCATGTTATCAGGGATTATATTTTCGTTAATGCAATCCCTGATAATATGCGAATTTTTTATTTTGCCCCGGTAAATGAGTAAGGCGCATATTAGAGTAATTTTTTGGAGGTTTATACATGACTACAGGTACTGTTAAATGGTTTAATGCAGAAAAAGGCTATGGCTTCATTCAAGTTGAAGGCGGTAATGATGTGTTCGTTCATTTCAGCGCTATCACTGGCGACGGATTCAAAACGCTTGAAGAAGGCCAACGCGTACAGTTTGATATCACAGAAGGCAACCGCGGACCGCAGGCTGCTAACGTGGTAAAACTGTAAGACTTTTTCTTACTATAGCATTTATTTATGGGATGAAAGGCTGTCGGCATTATGGTGCGGCAGCCTTTTTTCTGTGAAAATTGTGAGGAAAGAAGGAGAGAAAGAGGAAAGGAGATCCAGAGAAGAAAAAGGCGTTCGCCTTTTTCTACATTAAAATCCTCTCCTCATTCTTTCCTCTCTTTTCCTTCGTACCTTTTGTAATCGAGGAAGAACGCCCGTAAGTTTTTCTTATTGACCCGTCGCTGTGTTTCATGCTTAAATACATAATAAATGTTAACTTTAAAAATTATTTAGTTAACAAATAGGAGGGAGCGAATGAGGAAGAAAACGGAAGAAATGACGATCATTGCTTTGCTGGCCAGCCTGATTGCCGTTACCGGCGCATTTAAAATCCCGCTCGGCATTCCGGGCGCCGAGTTTCAGCTTTCCGCTCCGATTGCGGTGGCGATTGCGGCTGTATTCGGTTTTCGCCGCTATGTAATCGCGGGCGTACTGGCGAGCGCGGCCATGCTGCTGTTAGGTGTACATAATCTGCTGAATGTAGAAATTTCCATGGTGTTCCGCCTGGTAGCGGGCGGTATTGTCGCACTGTTTGGTACCTCAATTCCTGTGCTGGCGCTGGCAGGGCCTATAGGATCTGCTGTTGCGCGTTGGGTGCTATCGCTCACATTGGGAGTATCGGCTGTTCCGCTGCTGCTGGCGGCGCTGCCGGGTATGGTTTTTACAGCCATAACCGTATGGCCGCTTGTAAAAGTGATGCGCAGAGCGAAGGAAGGGGCGGTTGCTTATGTCAAAAGAGCCTCTTTATAGCCTGCGGATGCGTGCGGCGCAGGGAGGCGCCCATGAGGAAGGCGGACTGCATATTTCAGGTGGGGAGAGATTGGGCTTCCGGGATGAAATTGAAGCGCTTGTCAGCGGATTGCTGCGCAAAGCGCTGCAGCACAGCCGGGGAGACGCCGACTTTATTAACCTTACTATCGAAAAAGTTGAGCCGGCGAGCTGCCGGGTGCTGCCGCCGCTTCCTGTCTCTACATACGAAGTGGCAGACGCGGAGGAAGGCAGACGGCAGGCGGCAGTGTTGCTTAGGGAATTGTCCGTCTCCGAGCAGGCCATCCGGAATGCGCTTGGTCTGCTTGGATCTGTAAATAATCTGCGGGGAGCGGTGCTGCTCGATAGTCGAAGCGGCGAGCGGCTGGATACGCGGGGGGAAAGAGGCATACGGGTATCGCGTATGGACTGGGATCGCGAGCGCTATTTGTACTGGCAAAATCAGCACCCCCTGTTTGGATCGCCCCGCATTGCAGAGGCGATCGCGTTGGCTACCAAAGTGGCCTATGCACCGGGAACGGTGGCGGAATTATGCTGGTCTGACGATCCGGAATATGTGACCGGCTATGTCGGAAGCAGGCGCAGCGGATACTGCCGGATTACCCGGTTGAAGGAGCAGGGAGACTTTTCCGGCGGCCGTGTATTTTTCGTCGAGCCGGGCACGTTCATCTCCGAATATATTGTGCATCTGGAGCGGACTCCTGTATGGATTGGATAAGAAGGAGGGAAAAGTGTGGATCTATTTGAAGCTTCACTGTCTGCGAGGCTTATGGCTACGAAGAAAAAAGGACTGTATCGCCGTCTTCGTACCGCCCATGAGAATGAAGAAATCCAAGTGTTTTCATCCAATAATTATTTGGGATTGGCGCAGGATGAACGGGTGAAGCGGGCAGCGATTCGCGCCATTGAGGCCTATGGAACCGGAAGCGGGGGATCTAGGCTAACGACCGGCAACCTGTCGCTGCATGAGCGGCTGGAGAGCACAATTGCCGCCTGGAAGCAGAAGGCGAGCGCCATTGTGTTCAGCAGTGGATTTCTGGCTAATCTTGGTACAATTTCCACGCTGATGGGACCAGGGGATACAATCTTCAGCGACGCCCTCAACCATGCGAGCATCATCGATGGATGCCGCATGAGCAAAGCGCAGACGATCGTTTACCGGCATACGGATATGCGGGATCTTGAGGAAAAGCTTCGTTCTGCCCCGGCTACAGGCAAAAAGCTGATCGTGACCGACGGCGTATTCAGCATGGACGGCAACATTGCGCCGCTGCCGCAGATTGTAGAGTTGGCGGAGACATACGGCGCCTGGGTTATGGTTGACGATGCCCATGCGGCCGGAGTACTCGGAAAGACGGGGGCGGGCACGGCCGAATACTTTGGTCTGAGCGGGCGCGTACACCTGGCGATGGGAACGCTCAGCAAATCCATTGGCGCGGAAGGCGGATATGTGGCGGCATCCGAACCGGTTGTAGAGTACTTGCGTAATTATGCGCGCACGTTTATTTTCCAAACCTCGTTATCTCCCGGCGTTATTGGTGCTGCGCTTGAAGCAATCGAGATGATTCGGACAGAGCCTGAGCGAAGGCAGAGGCTGCTCGACAATGCGGCGTACATGCGGGCCGGATTGAAGGAAATGGGCTTTACGCTAGTTGAAGGAAGTACACCCATTCTCGCTGTGGTTATCGGAGAGGCGGAGCGGGCGGTAGCCTTCTCCCGCCATCTGGAGGAAAGAGGCGTGTTTGCACCCGCGATCCGCCCGCCGACCGTACCGGAGGGATCAAGCCGAATCCGTGTAACGCTGACAGCTGTCCATACCCGTACCCAGATAGACAGGGCGCTGGCCGCTTTTGCGGCAGCCGGAAAAGAGCTGGGCGTTGGAGCATTAAAATTTTAATGCATGAACGAACGGTCGTTTCATTATATCGAGAATGCCGGGGTTGATATCTTGAACCTCTCATGGCTAAAGCCACGAGATTCTTGGTTAGTCCGTTCTACTGAACAGAATTAGTACATGATGTACCACCAAGCTATCCCCGCAGTTCCTGCGGTTACTGCAACTATGCAGATAATAGTCTTTTGCCTTCGGCAAGAATGTTTTGACTTGCGTTCCTGTCTCTATCGTGATGGGCGTGGCACTCCGGGCAATTCCATTCACGCACGTTCAGGTTTTTCACTTCTTTGTTTTGGTATCCACAACACGAACACAGCTGAGAGGAAGCAAAGGTTTTGCCTACAGCAACGACAGTACGCCCATACCACTTGGCTTTGTACTCAAGCATGATTCTGAATTGATACCAGGACACTTCGCTAATCGCTTTGGCAAGTTTGTGGTTTTTTATCATGTTCGATACTTGCAAATCTTCAATCGCAATCATGTCGTGGTTTTTGACAATATGCGTTGAAATTTTTTGCAAATAGTCTGTTCGCGCATTGGCAATGCGTTCATGGATTCGGGCGACTTTCATCCGTTGCTTGTTCCAATTCGAAGATCCTTTCACACGTCGGGAAAGGATGCGTTGTTCGTGAATGAGTTTTTGCTCCATATTGCGCAGAAATTTCGGATTTTCAAACACTTCTCCATTCGAGAGAATCGCAAAATCTTTAAGCCCAACATCAATTCCGACTTCTTTGTTTGTTTTCGGCAATGGCTGTACATCCGTTTCACACAAGATGGAGACAAAATATTTTCCAGATGGGTTGCGTCTAATCGTAGCATTTAAAATACGACCTTTCACTTCTCTTGATTTCGCAAAACGAACGTACCCAAGCTTCGGAAGTTTGATTTTGTTTTCTACAATCTCAATATTTCCGTTGGTGTGTTTCGTTGTATACGACTGAACCCTGTTCTTTTTACTTTTGAAACGTGGAGCAGCGCTCTGCTTCTTGAAGAATCGTGAATAGGCATCGGCAAGATTCTTTACTGACGACTGAATAGCGATGCTATCTACTTCTTTTAGCCACGGCAATTCTTTTTTCAGATTTGGTAATTCAGAAGAACATGCTCCGTATGACAATCCTTTGCCTGTTGTTTTGTACGTTTCGTTCCACTTTGCTAAGAAGTGATTGAACACAAATCGACTACAACCCATCGTTTTAGCGAGTAGGATTTCTTGTGTTTTGTTGGGAAAAATACGAAATTTGTACGCTTTGTTTACTACCATGCGATTTCACCTCACTTTCTGATTTTGAATGTATTGTCGTATTTGTGCTTCTGTGTGTTCGCTAACGGTTGCCACAAAGTAAGAAGGATTCCAAAGATTCCCTCCCCATAACTTCTTTTTTAACCGGGGGAATTCTTTAAATAACAACCTTGCTGAAACACCTTTTAACGCTTTGATAATACTCGGAATTGAATGTTGTGGACTGCAATCAATCAAGAGATGAACATGGTCACAATCACTTTCAATTTCTGAAATCGTGAAACCATTATCTGTAGCAATCTGATTCAGTATTTCTTTTAACCTTGTATCTACATCGCCAAGCAACACTTTATGGCGATATTTCACACACCATACAATATGGTATTGGATAGAGTATACATATCCTCTACCATGTTTGACTTCTGCCATGTTATCCACCTCAATTATAGGATAACGTATGTCAAATGTTTTTCAAGTTATTACCTCTAAATATCAGTGCTTTTGTTAATTGACGAGTTAACATATGTCGGACAATCGACGTGTCAAAAGACACGCCTTGTCCGAAGCCGAGAACACTCATGACTGAAGTCACGAGGGTTCTCGGCTAATCTATAAAACCTGTTATAAATTGGCTCGATTAAACTACTCGTATACTGAGTGTTATTCAACGAAACATCCTAAGGATAAGCTGATTATCTTTTGCGTATAGATTAAACTTGTTCCCCTCTTGGATATTCATTTCCCACTTTAACATTTGCGGAAAGTGTAGATATCCTTCTTCGTCTACTTTGCCAACATATCCTATGTAGATAGCATCTTCCCATGAAACTCCTAAATCACTACACATCTTGCATGTCTTCATACCGCATTCAGGACATTTCATTTTATCAATCCCCTTTTTATTCCATCCTACAGCAAAAGGAATAAAAAGGAAAATGTTTTTAAGCAAAGAAAAAAACACCAGCCTAAGCCGGTGGGTTCTTGTAATGGGAAGTATCCTTATCGAGTATTTGTATGTTTACCTCATTTACAAAGTGTTTGCAGATGATATTTTAAAGTATGGATCATTTTGTCGTACGTATCATCATCGACTGGCAGTACCTCACATATAGCTTCTGTCATAATTTCCAATGGGGACCCCTCATATTTTCTTGTTTCTATACGTTGTTTTACCCGTTCGGAAACAAGCTCCATTGAAAATAGCAACAGTTCCGATTGTGATGCAAAATAGTGACGTAAGGAACCAACTGATAGTCCAGCAGTTTTTGCAACTTTTCGTACTGTAGCGTTTTCAATCCCTTCGTTAACAATAACTTTCCATGCAGCTTCTGCGATTTGAATTTTACGTTTATTATGATCAACTATTTTTGGCATATTTACACTTTAACACACTTGTATTAAATAAATTTGTTACTATTTAATACAAGTGTATTAAATAAAGAGGGTGGTTGTTTGATCGGCTGGTTAATTATTGCCTGTGAGATTGGATTCTGGGTATTTGTTTTAGCGGGCACGGAAGAGAACACGCAAAGCGGGAACGTTTGGGATGGTATCGGCATTTTATTTCTTGGGTGATTGGAGGGGCTATTTTAGCTGCCATTATTCTTTTTATCAACAACCCTTCGCAGACGAAAGCACTGCAACATACTTTAGGTGTATGGTCATTAATCCTGGTTTGGAATGGGTTTGGTCACCTATATTCTTCTATAAGTTGGGGTGAAGCCTTTTTTTGTGGCTAAAAGAGCCCTGCGGCTCTAAGAGCAAAAATTATGCAAAACGCTCAAATAAATAATCTTTATACTAAACAAGCCCCATGAGATTTACTCTCCCGGGGCGTTTCTTTTTAACTTTTTACTGTCCCTTCA
>Ga0310822_101074_pt1 | contig 11418 bp, 8 predicted proteins | sample P4_ome_2_FD_201313 | JGI IMG/M metagenome (GOLD analysis project Ga0310822, IMG submission 201313) | Sorghum-adapted microbial communities from Joint BioEnergy Institute, Emeryville, California, United States - P4_Day56_Rep2 | ecosystem: Engineered > Bioreactor > SSF (Solid state fermentation) >... | reverse complement strand
TTCATGTAACCGACCTGGCAAGAGCGCATATTCTTGCTCTGGACGCTTTGCTTGAGTCACATGATACACATATTTGTGAAACGTATAATGTAGGCAATGGACAGGGCTATTCAGTAAAGGAAATTATTAAGAGGTGCGAAGAAGTAACTGGAAAAACGGCCAATATTAAATATGCTGAACGTAGACCTGGCGATCCGGCCATCCTGGTAGCCTCATCTAAAAAAATTGAGAAAGCATTGGGGTGGAAGGCAGTATATACGTTAGAAGATATTATTCGTACTGCATGGCAATGGCATCAAGGGAATGAAAACGGATATGAAAATAGGCTAGGAGTACATATTCATGAAAGTACGTAAAGCAATTATTCCCGCAGCAGGACTTGGCACAAGGTTTTTACCTGCCACAAAAGCAATGCCGAAAGAAATGCTGCCGATCGTTGATAAACCTACGATTCAATATGTAGTTGAAGAAGCGGTCGCTTCGGGGATAGAGGATATTATTATCGTTACAGGTAAAGGTAAGCGAGCGATTGAGGACCATTTTGATAACTCGTTTGAACTGGAATATAACTTGAGAGAAAAAGGCGCTTTTGATTTGCTTGAGGAAGTGCAGAAGCCTTCAAAAATGGCTGACATTCATTATATTCGCCAGAAAGAACCTAAAGGATTGGGACATGCGATTTGGTGTGCGCGTAAGTTTATTGGGAATGAACCGTTTGCTGTTTTGCTTGGTGATGATATTGTACAGGCGGAAACACCGTGTATTAAGCAAATGATGGATTTATACAGTCGATATCATGCTTCGATTTTGGGAGTAATGATCGTACCGGATGATGAAGTGTCTAGATATGGGATTGTACAAGGTAAAAAATATGATGAACGTTTTTATAGCGTTAAAGGTCTGATAGAAAAACCGCCCAAAAAACAAGCTCCTTCTAATTTGGCTATTATGGGTAGGTATATTTTAAATCCTAAGATTTTTGACATTCTTGAGCGCCAGAATCCAGGGGTCGGCGGAGAGATTCAACTAACGGATGCGATTGCAGAATTGACCAGATATGAAGAAGTGTATGCGTACGAATTTGATGGCCGACGTTATGATGTTGGTGATAAATTCGGATTTGTGAAAGCGACGATTGAATTTTCTTTGCAAAATAAGGAGCTTAGACAGCAAGTGAAGCAATATTTGAGAAGTGAGAAATGGGATAGGGAGTAATTTTTTATGAATCCAAAAATAGCCGTAATCATTCCTTGCTATAATTACGGTATGTATGTGGAAGAATCTGTAAATAGCGTCTTAGCTTCTACTTACAAGAACATTGACATTATTATAGTAGACGATGGATCAACTGATATATATACATTGAGTGTACTAGATAAATTAAAAAAAAGAGAAAAGCTAAAAGTAGTTAGAAGAGAAAACGGTGGGCTGTCAGCAGCTAGAAATACAGGTATCTTGTTAACAGAAGCCCCTTATATCTTGCTATTAGATTCAGATGATTTAATAGATCCTTCCTTTATTGAAAAAGGTATCCAGATATTGGAGAGAAATATAGATTATGCATATGTTTATCCATTAGTTCAGTTGTTTGGTAAGCAAAATAAATTGTGGAGAACATTACCGTTCAATTCTTTTTATCTAAAGTTTAGAAATTATATTCCAGCTACAATTATTATGCGCCGTTCTGTTTGGAAAGAAGTAGGTGGATATGATGAAGAAATGAGGGAAGGATATGAAGACTGGGAGTTTTTAATCAGACTATCTAAACGTGGCTTTAAAGGGTTTCATATTAACGAAGTGTTATTTTTTTATCGAAAGCATCCAGAAAGTATGCTTGCAGGTTCCAAAAGAAAGCACCGTAGATTATTTAAAAAAATCAGAAGCAAACATCAAGATTTATATAAATTTTATTACACACAATTTTTTTGCTTTTTGCTAGTTGAACTAGTCAGAAGAGTAAAAGATTTTTTAGGAGACGCTATTTCAAGGAAAAACTTCATTGATTAGAAACGTTTTGGAGGCAATGAATGTATGTATTTTTCTATAAAAGAGAGAATAGGGTTTATTGCAAATTTATCATATATATGGAAATATCGAGAGTTAGTTTATCGACTAACTTGGCGTGATTTAATGTCACGTTATAAAGGTTCCTATTTAGGTTTTGCCTGGTCGGTTTTAAATCCATTGCTGATGCTTTTTGTATACAGTTTTATTTTTGTCATTGTATTTAAACTGAAATGGGATATGGGTGCTCATGATGAGAACAAAACACTGTATACTTTAATGATTTTCGGCGGGTTAATTCCATTCTATATTTTTTCAGAGTCAGTTAATAGGTCGTTGACATTGATATCTGGCAATCCTAATTATGTTAAAAAAGTAGTTTTTCCGCTTGAAATTTTACCTATTAGTTTAGTTATTGCGACAGTTATTAATAACCTTTTAGGATTACTCCTTTTAGTAATAGCTAAACTATTATTTTTACAAACATCTACATGGTCTTTATTGCTGATACCAGTAGTGCTACTACCGTTGTTTTTGCTTTCTTTAGGATTAGCGTTGGCTTTTTCGGCGCTTGGTGCATATATTCGTGATTTGACGCATTCCATTGGAATTTTGGTTAATATATTGTTTTATATGTCACCAATTTTTTATCAAGTATCAATGGTACCCGAATCTTTTCGTTTTATCATGCACATTAATCCATTAACCTCTATCATTGAACAATGGAGAGATGTGATTCTGTTAGGAAAAGGTATTAATTATGCTGACTATGGGGCATCCTTGATTACTTCTTTAATTGTTTTATGCATCGGATATGCTGTGTTTCGGTATTTAAGAAAGGGGTTCTCAGATGTTATCTAACGATATAGCAATTAAAGTATCGAATGTTAGTAAGGTTTATCATGTATATAAGGATCCTAAGCATAGATTGATGCAGATGATAGATAATAAAAAGAGATACGATGAATTTTGGGCATTGCAATCCATTTCATTCGATGTAAAGAAAGGAAGTACAGTAGGGCTTGTTGGTAGAAACGGTTCGGGGAAATCGACCCTTTTGCAAATTATTGCTGGTACAGTTATGCCTTCTACAGGGCACGTTGAGGTAAATGGAAGGGTAGTCGCATTACTTGAATTAGGTTCTGGTTTCAACCCTGAATTTACAGGACGTGAGAATGTATATTTAAATGGGGCTATGTTTGGGATTAGTAGGAAGGACATGGATAAAAAATTTCCTGTAATCGAAGCTTTTGCGGATATTGGAGAGTATATGGAGCAACCTGTAAAGACGTATTCCAGCGGTATGTTTGCTAGGCTAGCCTTTGCGGTTGCTATTAATATGGACCCGGATATACTTATTGTTGATGAAATTCTAGCTGTTGGCGATATTGCGTTCCAAGCGAAGTGCGTAGCTAAACTTCGTAAAATGAAGGATGAAGGATTAACTTTACTATTTGTAAGCCATTCGGTCGATGCTCTTAAGTCTTTATGTAACGAGGCTGTTCTGCTGGAAAAAGGAAATCTTTTACTTATAGGAACATCTGAAGAAGTTACCAACCGTTACCTAGCTTCCATACGGGAAGAGATAAATGCTCAGCATAATAAACAAGATGAATTAGATATAAATGATAGTGCTTACGGAAATCTTTCATCCAGTCAATTTCGTTATGGGCCAGGAGAAGTGTTTTTTGAAAGTGTTCAAATGATTGATGGAGAATCAAATATTGTTCGTGCGTATGAGTATGGTCAGACAGCTCGATTGCGTTGTACTATTCAGGCTAAGAAGGATATGAAAAATATTAACGTTTCTTTTTTGGTACGTGATATTACGGGAGTTGATTTGTTTGGATCGACAATGTTTGATGAACGTATAGAGTTGATTAACTTAAAGGAATCGGAGAAGGCTATTATAGACTTTGCATTTCCAATTGCATTGCGAGCCGGTAGTTATTCTGTATCTGTCGCAGTCAATACGGTTTCTTCTCGTGATTATTCAGATGTATATCTTTTTGAACAAATTGATGCTGCAACAGCCTTCGAAGTAATTGGTAATCCGTTGCGGCCGGTGCATTATAAATTTCACTTACCTATCACTATTTCACACAGCGGTCAAGGAGAGAGAAAATGGAGAACAAACAGGTATTTGATAATGAAAAATGGTGGCAAGAACATGGTGGAGAATGGGGAGATATTGTAGATAAACGTAAAGAAAAGCAGCCTTTGTATACAATTCAGGAGGTTGTTCTTTCACATTATTGTGCTTCATTGCCTCAAAGTCGAGTTTTAGAATTTGGGGTTGGATTTGGAAGACATATCGAATATTTGAATAAATTGCCGAATATCGAGGTGCATGGTGTAGATCAAAGTCCTACTATGCTAGAAAGTCTGAAGTCTAGATTGGTGAATGAAGATGATTTAATTAAAAGAATGATTTTAATTGAGCCGAGACAGAAACTTCCTTTTCCTGACAACTATTTTGATGTTGTATATACTGTGTCCGTACTAATTCATATTCAACCTGAACATATGCAAGAAATTTTGAAAGAGTTAATCAGAGTAGCGAAACATCGTATTATTCATTTTGAAAATAATATTACAAATGATGAATTTCTTACGGCTCCTGACCACAATGGGTGCTGGGCTCATCCCATTGTAAAGCATTATCGTACTCTTGGATATGACGTAGATTTATTAGAGAAGGTTATGATCAATCAAGATGTTTATGTTGTGAACATATCGGACGATCCAAATTATGATTTTAAAATGTCACCTGTCACTATGAAGCGTTTATCTCAAATTGATAAACGCATCTTACCTCATATGCAGTTTCTTGAGGGAGAAGTAGGCTGGATGAAGGCTGAACTGGCCCAACGTCAAGAGAAAGAACATTTACTGCAATTAGAGAAGCAACAATTAGAATTAAGCAACAGTCAATTGGAAGCAGAGAAGCAACAATTAGAATTAAGCAACAGTCAATTGGAAGCAGAGAAGCAACAATTAGAATTAAGCAACAGTCAATTGGAAGCAGAGAAGCAACAATTAGAACTGAATAAAATGCAGCTTGAATCAATAGTTAGACAGTATGAGGGTATGTTACATGAGATTTACTCCTCCTTTGCTTGGAAAGTAATTAATCGTCTCCGCCAGAGTAAATTACTATATGCTTTAAGTAAGCCTGTAGTTTATATGGTAAAAAAAAAACAACAAGTAGTTCCCGCTTTAACTGATACAGAAAATCTAACATTTTTTCGCAAACAAATAGAAGAGAAAGAGTTAAGTTCTGTTGTTGCTATACATCATCCAGACTGGCTGGGAGTTTCGAATTCTACAAAAGACTTATTTAAGCATACACTTGAACTACGAGAAGTATACAGTGCAGAAGAAGCTGAGAAAATTGCTGAGTTGCTTTATGATTCACAGGTTAAGACTATAATTTTTAGTGGATTTGCTAGTGGATATGCATGGGTTATCAGGAGTTTAAAAAAGTTAAATCCACAGGTGAAAATTCTAGTGTTTTGGCATGGTAATACCACGCATATGTATGAAGACTATTCATGGTTTAGACATCAGGAGATCATAGATATGTGTCGAGAGGGAATTATTGATACATGGGGATTTGCCAAAAAAAGCACAGCGGATTTATATGCAAACTTAGGGATAAAGACAGCTTTTGTAATGAATCGAATTTCTCCACGCAAACATGACTGGTCTGTCGCAGATAATAAGATTATAAAAATCGGTCTTTATGCGTCTGGTACCACATGGAATAAAAATGCGTACACACAAATTGCAGCAGCAAGCTTGATAAAAAATGCTGAAGTGTTTGCCATTCCGTGTAATGAAAGAATGGAGCAATTTGCAAGGCAATTAGAAGTAAATATGAAAGGGAAGCAAAGCTCAGTATCTCGTGATGAACTACTAAAAAGCTTAGGTGAGAACTCCATTAATTTTTATGTGACTTTCACCGAATGTGCACCATTGATTCCGTTAGAAAGTTTAAGTTTAGGAGTACCATGTTTGACTGGACCGAACCATCATTACTTTTCTGGTAGTCCACTGGAGGATTATTTGGTTGTTCGCTCTCCTGATGATCCAATGGAAATAGCCAAAAAAGCGGTTCGGGCGTTGAAAAACAAAGAAATTATTCTTGATTTGTATTTGGAATGGGTAAAAGAATATAACCAAATCGCTGAGCAAAGTGTGGTTGATTTTATTGAAGGATAATAAACATAAGCATTTAGTTTTCGTATCATATGAAATACATCCTGTAAATGCAGGTGGATGTGGAGTTTTTCTTTCCCATGCTTTAAATAAGTTGCTTATTACTAACCAATATCGAATTACATTACTCTTGGATATGCCAAAACACGAATGTGAATTATTTGAAGAAAAGTATAAACCCTCATTTCCTAATTCGCATTTATTAGATGTGGTGTGTTTGTCTAGTTTGTTGGCTGATAGTGTTTTAGAAATAACAATGGAGGACTTGCAGAATATTTTCCTATGGAAAAGTTACCGTTTTTACTATGCATTGTTAGAGCTTGAGAAAGAACAACCATTGGATTATGTAGAGTTTTTTGATTATGCTGGTGTTGGTTATTACGCTATCAGGGCAAAGAAATACGAAGGGAAATTTAGGAATTCAATTTTTGGAATTCGTGCACACTGCACAATCGATTTGATGGATGCGGAGCAGGCGCAGTCTGAATTGAGTATGGAGCGACTTCTTATGTATCAAATGGAGAAAGAAGCACTGAAAGATTGTGATGTGCTTATGGCTCCATCAAAAGCCTGGAAAGAGCTTTATGTCACTAGATATGGGGTTCCGAAGCAAAATGTGATTGTATCGCCACCTCCCATGGATTTTTCAGAATTACCAAGAAGGAAAGGGGATAGTTTTGAACCTAATGTATTGTTTTATGGTCGCCTCTTCCAGCTTAAAGGTATTGATATTTTTGTAGATGCCGCTATTCAATATATTGCTAGCAACCCTAAATCTGCAACTAAGTTTTATATAGTAGGGTACGATGGACAAACAACATCGGGAGGATCATATCAGAAATACTTGCTGGAAAGAATCCCTCTAGGATATCGTGAGCATTTTATCTTTACAGGTTTTATTAATCGTCAAGAGTTAGGGGAGATTATTAAGAAAGTACAAGTTGCGGTTTTTCCAAATTATATAGAATCTTTTTCTTATAGTATTCACGAGATATATCATGCTGGTGTCCCAATTATTTGCAGATCTATTCCTGCCTTTAAAGATTATTTTGTTGATCAAGAGAATTGTATAACGTTTGATGGAACAGTGCATGATCTTGTTACAAAAATACAAGAGTTCCTTTCTAATCCTGATTTGAGAGAACGGTTGAGTTATCCATATAAAGTTTTGGATGATAGTATTTTCGTGTATAGTTATGAACAGGCAACTAAGTTAAATTTTAATCAAGATTTACTAGGGGAAAATGTAAAAGATAAAGTCTCAATTATATTATTGGATGATGAAAATAGAAATGAAGTTGGGATTGAACATACTATAAAGTCTCTTCCTGATGGCATTGTTTCTAAAGATAAATCGTATAAATTATGTTCGAGTCCCAAGGGAAATGATGATATTCCTGTACATTTTTTAGGGCGCATATGGTATGTATCTAATTTGTATACGGATGTATCCATAAATAGTATGTTAATTTTAGAAAAGTATGCCTGGATTTGTAGAGCAGGAGAAAGTTGTGAGTTGAATTTTTTTAGTGATGCACTTTCTGTTTTCAATAGGAGTTCGGATATACAATATGTTTCCTCTTACGTTAAATGTATGAACGCAGTGGGAGATACATTTAATAGGTGTATACCATATGATTTACTCGCCTCATTTGCACATTGGAAATTAAATTCTGTTAATAATGTGATTGTCTCTGTTCCTGCTGGTCACTCACTAAGGGATTTATATGAGCCGCGTCTAAACACATTAGGAGAACATGAATTTCTTATTAGAAAAGGGTATGTATTACCTTATTTATTACAACGGGTTCGACAGACAGAGGAAAAGGTAACAGATTGGAATTCACTAAAGTTTCTTATTCATCATGCTAGTATAGGACAAGAGTGGAATCCGTCTTCTTTATCTCCGTTGTTGTATTTGAAACAATCTCAGGAACAGGGTGTCCATTTAAACTTAACAGTCGGTTTTTCGTGGAAGCGGCTTTTCGTTAACAAGATAAAGAATTATCTAGATTCAAAAACAGGGCGCTTTGGTAGAATGCAATATAAAGTATTTCGCTTTTTATACAATGTTGCAAAGAGGTTGTAGTTGTTAATAAGTATCTGTAGGAGGAAATATGTACAAAAAAGTTAAAATTTATATTAGTTTTCTGCTTTCGGCTTTATTTAGTTGGTGGTTTTTAACACAGCTTATGCCTTTTGTTTCACAGCATAAGCTTGTGGGGATAGTTAGTTCTATTGTTGTGGCTATTAGTTTATTTTTTTTATTAAAGTCAAAGTTTATTGATTTTTTTTGGAAAAAGATAAATGAGATCCCATTAACACAACGAAAATATGTGATAATACTCTCAATAATAGTTGGGATAATGGCTATTGTTGTTACACCAATTGTACCAAGTTTTCCTACAAACCAATATGTACAAATCATTGCTACTGGAGAGAAAAATAGTGAAGCTCACAGCAGTGAAGTTTGGATTTCAAAATTTGAAGTTGATGGCAAGATTATTCCTTTTGAGAAACTTCAAAAGGATAATGGATGGAAAAGTAAAGACGGACAGTTAGTTTCTTATCTTCAACAACCCGCTGTTGTAAGTTGGAGAGGGGTTGCTAAGAGTAAGATAAAGATTGATTTTGGAAGTCATCCTTGGTCGGGAATTGTTACAGTAAAATGGGGAAATAAGGAACAAAAACTTGACTTATTTTCGGAAACAGGAACCAATCAGTCAGTTTTATATAAAATACAGACCCCATTTTCTTATAAGAATATTCTTGTTTATTTCAGTAGTTTTATCTTTTTTTCAGCAATTTCGTTATTACTTTCTTCTATTATTATGCAAAGCAATATTACACAGAGTGAAAGTTTCTCTAATCAAATTAATAAAAGAAAAGTTTTTTTCTATGCATTTCCATGCATGACGGTGTGGGCTGTATATTTATTAGCTTATTATCCAGGTGTAATGACGTCAGATTCAACTGACCAATGGAACCAAATGCAAACATTACAACTAATAAATGCACATCCAGTCTTCCATACTTTATTCAATTGGATGATTACACGTATTTGGTTATCACCCGCAGCTATCGCTATCGTTCAACTTGTATTTTTAGCAATTTTAATCGGTTATATACTAACACAATTAGAGAAATTAAAAGTGCCTAAGTGGATTCTTGTAGGTATAGTTATGTTTTTTTGCCTCATGCCCGCTAATGGAATGATGGTAATCACTCTTTGGAAAGATGTTATTTATAATATATCGATTTTGTGGTTAACAAGTTTATTAATTAATGTCATTGCTACAAATGGAAGTTGGCTAGATTCAAAAAGAAATATCTCGTTTTTGATAGTATGTTTACTTTTTGTTTGGCTATCTAGACATAATGGAATATTACCTGTTTGTGCAACGATAGTGAGCGTTATTTGTTTGTATAGAAGATATGTAATACAAATGATAAAAGTCGCTTTGATAGTAGGAGGAATAGTATTCTTCTTTCAGGTTCCTATTTTTCAGTGGCTTCATGTAACAAAATCACCTTCATGGGTGAAATTGTTTACTCCTATACACCAGGTAAGTGCTATGGTTCATAATAGGGTACCGATGAATTCTGAGCAAAAAAATGTTCTCCAACATATTATGCCTATGGATTCTTGGGATGAAAATTATAATAAATATACAATTAATGATTTGATTTTTAGTAAAACATTTAGCCCTCAAGGTATAGAGAAAATTGAAGATTCGTTTATTAAAATATGGTTGAAACTGGTTATGGAGCATCCAGGAATAGTATTGAAGGATTGGAAAATGATAACCTCCATCTTGTGGCAGATTCAGCAGCCAGAAGATGGATATACAAGTACTGTTGCCAGAGATATTTACAAAAACGATCTAGGTTTAAAACAAGATTCATTTATTCCGAGCGTAAAAAACAAAATTAATTTATTGTTAAGTCGAACCGAACAAGAGAATGTAAAGTGGATGTTTTGGAGACCTGCTTTATATCTATACATAGCTATATTCTTTGGGATACTTTTTGCTTTTAAAAATGGGTGGAAGGTATTATTGCTTTTAGTACCACTTATCTCAAATGTTTTAGGATTATTTCTTACTATTCCTGCACAAGATTTCAGATATTTATATTCGGCATTGTTAATTGCACCTATAATATTTGCTCTCTCATTTGTGAGATTGAATCTTCTTTCTAAATGAGATTTATACTTTAAATGTTACAAATTTTTGTTCCTCTTTGCATATATAAGATTGGGGGATTGGATGTTTTTATGAAGATTCTAGTTATTATTCCTGCTTATAATGAGCAAGAAAATATTGCTCAACTATTAACAAAGTTAAAGCTGGTAAAGATTCAAGGATGTCGAATTGATGCAGTAGTAATTAATGATAAGTCAACAGATAGCACATCCCAAATATGCAAAGATTTTGGTGTTAATACGATTGACTTACCATGTAATTTAGGGATTGGTGGAGCTGTTCAGACTGGGTATAAGTATGCTTTTCAGAACAAATATGATATAGCGGTTCAAATGGATGGGGATGGACAGCATAATCCTGAGTATTTGTCAGTGCTAATCACTCCTTTGCTTGAGGGAAAAACTGATATGGTTATAGGTTCTAGATACATAGAAAACCAGGGATTTCAGTCTACTTTTATGCGTAGGGTAGGAATTAGGTATTTTAGCAGGTTGATTAAATTTCTTACCTCTCAGAATTTCACAGACCCTACATCTGGATTTAGAGCGTGTAATACCAAGGTTATCTCGCTTTTTGCCAGAAGATATCCTCAAGACTACCCTGAGCCTGAGTCTATAGTATTTCTGAAAAGAAATAAATTTTTGATTGAAGAGGTGCCCGTAGTTATGCAGGAACGTAAAGGAGGAGTCTCTTCGATTAGTAGGGTGAAGTCTGTTTATTACATGGTTAAAGTCTCTTTGGCTATCGCCATAGATGTACTAAGAAAGCAGACTACTTAAATAAAAAAATGAGGATTGTATACTATGATAACTTTGAAATTACATATTCTCCTTTTCATATGCTCATGCCTAGGTTTTTTATTTCTTGCTATAAATGAGCAAATTCGCTCCCATTTTTCTTCCAGATAAAAAAAGAGAGACATTTTTCTTTTCCTATGGTATAGATAAGTTACCACACAAACCTTACCAGAGGAGGAAAGAACATGTCT
>Ga0310822_101072_pt1 | contig 11431 bp, 10 predicted proteins | sample P4_ome_2_FD_201313 | JGI IMG/M metagenome (GOLD analysis project Ga0310822, IMG submission 201313) | Sorghum-adapted microbial communities from Joint BioEnergy Institute, Emeryville, California, United States - P4_Day56_Rep2 | ecosystem: Engineered > Bioreactor > SSF (Solid state fermentation) >... | reverse complement strand
TGCAGGCCATGGACTTCATGAACCGGGGCCACATGCTGGCTGACGTCTCGGCGATCCTTGGCTCGCTGGATATCGTGTTCGGCGAAATCGACCGGTGACGAGGCTTTTCAGGGTGAACCAACTGTCCAGGTCATCCCGGCGCTTGTCGCCGGGATCCACTCTGCCTCTTGCTCCGGAGCTTGCGGATAGGTGGATCCCGGGCACAAGGCCCGGGATGACCACAGTGTGTCGCTCCGCTCGTAGAGGATGAGATGGCGCAGCGGGGGCAAAGGCGGCTGACGGAAATCCTCTTCTGGCTCGCCATTGCCACCGGATTGGTCCTCAGCCTGATCGGCATTCGGTTTCTGCTGCAACCTGAGCCGGCAGCCACGTTCTTTGGCATCGACCGTCGCAACCCTGGGTTTGCGCCTCACGCCGCCATAGCATTGCGCGACTTGTGGCTGGGCTTGTTGGTGATTGCGTTCGCAGTGCTTCGAGACTGGCGCGCCGTCGGGCTGTGGCTGAGTTTGGCGACGCTGGTCTGCTTCGGGGATGCGCTGATCGCCGCCACGTCCAGCGGACGTTGGGTCTCCGTGGCTTTCCACAGCGGGTCGGGGCTTTTTTGTGGCGTTCTTGCGACTTTCGCGTGGCGCTTCGCGCGTTCACCGGCGGACTGACCAAAGCTCAACCGGTGCAACGTGGCGACAAAGCCGTTGCTGCAAATAGTCGTAGGATGTCGAGTTGTCTTGCGATGCAGCGATGGCTGGGCCATAAGGGCACCGCTTACGGGGTGGGACGGCGCGTCACGGGAAGTGCCAGGCTCCGCCGGGGTGATCTCCACTGCGGCGCGCGATCTCTGCGGTCGTGAGCAAAGTCCTGCCGATCTCCTTGGATTCGAGGCTGCGATGGCCGTTAGACGTTTCGATCCGAATCAGCCTGCGAGCTTTGAGTTCACGCCCGAAAATTTGGCCTGGGCCAAGGAGACGATTGCGAAATACCCGCCGGGCAAGCAAGCCTCGGCGGTGATCCCTTTGCTCTGGCGAGCTCAGGAGCAGCATGGTGGCTGGTTGCCCGAGCCTGCGGTTCGCTATGTCGCGGACATGCTGGGCATGGCTTACATCCGGGTCTATGAAGTCGCCACCTTCTACACCATGTTTCAGTTGTCGCCGGTCGGCCGCAAAGCGCACGTCCAGGTATGCGGCACGACGCCGTGCATGTTGCGGGGCTCCGAGGCGCTGATCGAGATCTGCAAGCGGCGCATTCATCCCGAGCCGCATCACCTCTCGGAAGATGGCGACTTCTCTTGGGAAGAGGTGGAGTGCATCGCCTGCTGCGCTAATGCCCCTGTGGTGCAGATCGGCAAAGACACATACGAGGATTTGACGCCGGAGCTGTTCGAGAAGGTTCTCGATGGCTTCGCGAAAGGTGAGCCGCCCAAACCCGGCTCACAGATTGGCCGTCAGGCTTCCTGCCCTGAGGGCGGGCCGACGACGCTCAAGGAATTCTTCAAAGCGGAAGACTGACGCCGCATAGGACCGGAAGGCACGCGATGCTCTCGGACAAGGATCGCATCTTCACCAACCTCTACGGGTTCCAGGATTGGCGCCTCGCCGGGGCGCGCGCCCGTGGCACTTGGGACAACACCAAGGCGCTGTTGGAGATGGGCCACGAGGGCATCATCGACGAGGTGAAGAAGTCGGGGCTCAGGGGCCGTGGCGGCGCCGGCTTCCCCACGGGGCTCAAGTGGTCGTTCATGCCGAAGAACGATCCGAGGCCCAGCTATCTGGTCGTCAACGCGGACGAGTCGGAGCCAGGCTCCTGTAAGGACCGCGAAATTTTGCGCCACGAGCCGCACGTGCTCCTTGAGGGCTGCCTGGTGGCGAGCTTCGCGATGCGGGCGCACACGTGCTTCATCTACCTTCGCGGCGAATTCATCCGCGAGCGCGAGCGGCTGCAGGCGGCCGTCGACGAGGCCTACGAGGCCAAGCTGATCGGCAAGAACAACATCCACGGCTGGGATCTCGATATTGTCGTTCATCACGGCGCGGGCGCGTACATCTGCGGCGAGGAGACGGCTCTGCTCGAAAGCCTGGAAGGCAAGAAGGGCATGCCGCGTCTGAAACCGCCGTTCCCGGCCAACGTGGGCCTCTACGGTGCGCCGACGACGATCAACAACGTTGAATCGATCGCCGTCGTGCCAACCATCTTGCGCCGGGGCGCGACATGGTTCGCGAGCCTGGGCAAGCCGAACAACACGGGCACCAAGCTTTTCCAGATCTCGGGGCACGTTGAGCGCCCGTGTGTGGTCGAGGAGGAGATGGGCATCCCGCTGCGTCAGCTCATTGAGGAGCACGCGGGCGGTGTGCGCGGCGGGTGGGATAACCTGCTGGCCGTGATCCCTGGCGGCTCATCGATGCCACTGCTGCCGGCCTCCCTATGCGATGACCTGACGATGGACTTCGACACGCTGCAGAAGCTGAAGTCCGGTCTCGGCACGGCCGCCATCATCGTCATGGACAAGTCGACGGACATCGTGAAGGCGATCACCCGCATCGCTTACTTCTACCGGCATGAAAGCTGCGGCCAGTGCACGCCATGCCGCGAAGGCACAGGCTGGATGTGGCGCGTGCTCGAGCGCATGTCGCGCGGCGAGGCGCAGAAGCACGAGATCGACCTGCTGTATGACGTCACCAAGCAGATCGAAGGGCACACCATCTGCGCCTTCGGCGATGCAGCGGCCTGGCCAGTTCAAGGCCTCATCCGGCATTTCCGGCACGAGATCGAAGCCCGTATCGATCGCTATCAGGCGGCGAACCAGCAGCGGGTTGCGGCGGAGTAATATAGATGCCCAAACAGCTCATTATCGACGGGCAGCTCATCGAGGTCGAGGACGGCCTCACCCTGATTCAGGCTTGCGAGCAGGCGGGCATCGTTATCCCGCGGTTCTGCTATCACGAGCGTCTGTCAATCGCCGGGAACTGCCGCATGTGCCTCGTCGAGGTCGTCGGCATGCCGAAGCCCGTTGCCTCCTGCGCGATGGGCGTCAACGACCTGCCGCCGAACAAGGACGGTAGCCCGAAGGAGATCAAGACCAACTCGCCGATGATCAAGAAGGCGCGCGAGGGGGTCTTGGAGTTCCTGCTCATCAACCACCCGCTCGACTGCCCGATCTGCGACCAGGGCGGTGAGTGCGACCTGCAGGATCAGACGCTCGTCTATGGTCCGGGCGGATCACGCTTCCAGGAAAATAAACGGGCGGTGGAAGAGAAGTACATCGGGCCGCTGATCCGCACCTTCATGAACCGCTGCATCCATTGCACACGTTGCATCCGGTTCATGACGGAGGTGGCGGGCGTGGAGGAGCTTGGCGCCATCGGCCGCGGCGAGGACATGGAGATCACCACGTATCTCCAGCGGGGCATCCTTTCGGAGCTGTCGGCCAACGTCAACGACCTGTGCCCTGTCGGTGCTCTGACACACCGGCCGTGGTCGTTCATGGCGCGCCCGTGGGAGCTGCGCCACACGCAGTCAATCGACGTGATGGACGCTCTGGGTTCCGCGATCCGGGTCGACGCACGCGGCCGTGAGGTTATGCGCATCCTGCCGCGCAACAACGACGACGTGAACGAGGAGTGGATCTCCGACAAGACGCGGCACGTTGCGGACGGCCTGCGCACGCAGCGCCTTGACCAGCCCTATGCCCGAAAGAATGGCCGGCTTGAGCCGGTGAGCTGGGAGGAGGCGCTGCGGATTGCGGCCGAGCGGCTGACCTCGGCGCGGCCCGAGCGGATCGGGGCCATCGCTGGCGACCTGGCCGCCGCCGAGGAGATGTTCGCACTCAAGGACCTGATGCGCAGGCTGGGTGTCCCCAACCTGGATTGCCGGCAGTATGGCGAGCCGCTCAATCCTCGACTCGGCCGCAGCAGCTACATCTTCAACTCGACCATCAATGGCATTGAGGAGGCCGATGTCCTCCTTATTGTCGGCTCCAACCCCCGCATCGAGGCGGCGGTTCTCAACGCACGCATCCTCAAGCGGTGGCGCCGCGGTGGCATGAAGGTCGGCCTCGTCGGCGAGAAAGTCGATCTGACCTATCCCTATGAACACCTCGGAACGGGCCCACAGACGCTGGCGGAGATCGCTGCGGGCCGGCACTCGTTCATGCAGGCTCTGGACGAAGCCCGGCGGCCGATGGTGATTGTCGGCAGCGGGGCTATCGCTCGACCGGACGGCGCTGCGGTGCTGTCCCTGGCGGCACAGATTGCCCTCGCGGCGATGCGGGAATCCTTGCCGGAGTGGAACGGCTTCAATGTGCTGCATGCGGCGGCAGCGCGAGTCGCCGGTCTCGATCTCGGCTTCGTGCCGGAGGAGGGCGGCCGTGACCTGCTGGGCATGTTGGGCGGCGACATGGAGGTCGTCTACCTGCTCGGCGCCGACGAGATCGACATGAGCGCGCTCGGAGACGCGTTCGTCATCTATCAAGGCACCCACGGCGATGCGGGCGCCCACCGGGCGGACCTCATTTTGCCGGCTGCAGCCTACACGGAAAAGAGCGGCACCTACGTCAACCTCGAGGGCCGCGCTCAGATGACCACTCGGTCCGTCTTCCCGCCAGGTGCGGCGAAGGAGGACTGGGCGATCATTCGCGCGTTGTCACCTCTGGTCGGCCACCAATTGCCCTATGACGATATTTTTGCTTTGCGCGCAGCGATGTATCAGGAAGCTCCGTCGCTAGCACGTATCGGCATGGTGAAGCAGGAAGGCAGGGAAGGCGTCGAGGCCCTTGCTCGCATGGGCGGGGGACAACCGGGCACTGCGCCGCTCAGGTCGATCGTGAAGGACTTCTATCTGACCAACCCCATTGCCCGCGCCTCTGCGATCATGGCGGAGCTCAGCCGGTTGAAGGCGCTCGCCGACTCGGAGAACACGGTCGAGGCTGCGGAATAGGACGGCAGCAACATGACTGCATTGGAGATCTGGTGGGATTACGGCTGGCCGCTAGCGATCATGCTGGCGCAGAGCTTGTTGCTGCTGCTCGGCCTGTTGTTCCTCATCGCATATCTTCTGCTGATGGACCGTAAGGTGTGGGCCGCGGTGCAGCTGCGGCGTGGCCCGAACGTCGTTGGGCCATTCGGTCTACTGCAATCCTTTGCAGATCTGCTGAAGTTCGTCTTCAAGGAGCCCGTGATTCCCGCCGGCTCGGAGCGGACGATCTTCCTGCTGGCGCCACTTGCCACGGCAACTTTCGCGCTTTCGGCGTGGGCCGTCATCCCTGTCTCCGAGGATGGGCTCGGGCGTTGGGTAATCTCCGATATCAACGTGGGGATTCTCTACATCGTCGCGGTCTCCTCGCTCGGCGTCTACGGCATCATCATGGGCGGGTGGGCATCGAACTCGAAGTACGCCTTCATGGGCTCGCTGCGCTCGACCGCACAGATGATCTCCTACGAGGTTTCGATCGGGTTCGTGATTATCACTGTGCTGCTGCTGGTCGGTTCGCTCAACATGACCGACATCGTCAATGCGCAGCGCAGCGGAATTGGAACGGCGGTGGGCCTGCCGAACACGTTCCTCGATTGGAACTGGCTGGTCCTGTTCCCGATGTTCGTCGTCTTCTTCATCTCAGCGCTGGCGGAGACGAACCGCCCGCCATTCGACCTGCCCGAAGCCGAATCGGAGCTCGTGGCCGGTTTCATGGTCGAGTACTCCTCGACGCCGTACCTCCTCTACATGCTCGGCGAGTACGTGGCGATGACGACCATGTGCGCGCTGACAACGATCCTGTTCCTCGGTGGCTGGCTGCCACCCATCGACGTGGCGCCGTTCACATGGATACCGGGGATCATCTGGTTCATCCTCAAGGCGGTTTTCGTGTTCTTCATGTTCGCGATGATGAAGGCGATGCTGCCGCGCTACCGCTACGATCAGCTCATGCGGCTCGGCTGGAAAGTGTTCCTGCCGCTGTCTCTGGCGATGGTTGTGCTGGTGGCCGGCGTCCTTCATTACGGCGGACTGGCGCCGTAACGGCGGAGAGATCTCACCATGGCATCCATTGCTCAAGCCATTCGCGCAGCGTTTCTGACCGAGTTCATTTCGGCCTTCTTCCTTTCGATGCGCTACTTCTTTGCGCCGAAGGCGACGGTCAACTACCCCTATGAGAAGGGACCGCTCAGTCCGCGCTTCCGCGGCGAGCACGCTTTGCGCCGTTATCCCAACGGCGAGGAGCGCTGCATTGCCTGCAAGCTGTGTGAAGCGATCTGCCCGGCCTACGCCATCACCATCGAGGCGGGGCCCCGCCGCAATGACGGCACGCGGCGCACGACGCGCTACGACATCGATATGGTGAAGTGCATCTACTGCGGGCTGTGTCAGGAGGCTTGCCCGGTAGATGCGATCGTGGAAGGGCCGAACTTCGAGTTCGCCACCGAGACACGCGAGGAGCTGCTCTACGACAAGCAACGCTTGCTCGACAACGGCGATCGCTGGGAGCGGGCTCTGGCCAAGAACATCGCGCTGGATGCCAAATATCGCTGAGAGGCAACGGGCGCTTTAGGGGGCAGGAACATGCAAGCCGGTCATGGAGATCAGCCTTTTCGGCCTTGGTTTGTGGCGCCGATTGGGCTAAGTGCCCCTGCGGAGCCGGGCCGGGGTCATTCTTGTTGCGGCGCAGAAGGATGGAACGTCAGCGGCTCCCGGCTGAGCAGCTGAAGGGGATCGGGACGAAAGCACAATGGGCCTGTCGGCGTTCTTCTTCTACGTTTTCGCGATTCTGAGCGTCCTTGCGGGCGCGATGGTCATCATCGCGCGGAACCCGGTGCACGCCGTGCTCTTCCTGATCCTCGCGTTTTTCAACGCAGCGGGCCTCTTCATCCTTCTCGGTGCCGAGTTCCTGGCGATGGTGCTGGTCATCGTCTACGTCGGCGCGGTCGCGGTGCTGTTCCTGTTCGTCGTCATGATGCTCGACGTCGACTTCGCCGAGCTCCGGGCCGGGTTCATCCGGAATGCACCTTTGGCGGCGCTGATTGGCGGCATCGTGCTGGTCGAGCTCGTGATGGTGGTCGGGTTCGCCTACATTCAGCCCGACGTGTCAGGTGTTGCTGCCGCTCCGTTCCCTACAGTCGGTTCCGGAATTACGAACACTGAGGCGCTCGGCCGTCTCGTCTACACGCGTTACGTCTTCTTCTTTCAGGGGGCAGGGCTGATCCTCCTCGTGGCAATGATCGGCGCCATCGTTCTAACACTGCGCCACAAGCCGGGTGTCAAACGGCAGTCGATCGCGGCACAGACGGCGCGCACGCCGGAAACGGCGATCGAGGTGGTCAAGGTGGAGCCGGGGCAGGCCATAGTGCCGTCCGGCGAGGCTCAGGGCTGACACGGGACGGAAGGCAAGCGGATCGGGACACCAACCATGGAATTCTCAGCGGTCGGACTCGGCCACTATCTCACGGTCGCGGCGATCCTTTTCACGCTCGGCATCTTCGGGATTTTTCTGAACCGGAAGAACGTCATCATCATGCTGATGTCGATCGAGCTGATGCTCCTTTCGGTCAACATCAACCTGGTGGCGTTCTCGTATTTCCTCGCTGATCTGGTTGGGCAGGTGTTCGCGCTTTTCGTGCTGACGGTGGCCGCCGCCGAGGCAGCGATCGGTTTGGCAATCGTGGTCGTCTTCTTCCGCAACCGCGGCTCGATCGCGGTGGACGACGTGAACGTAATGAAGGGGTGAGGGGGCGGATATGGTTCGGGCCGAACAAGGGGCTTTGCACTCCGGCTCACCCGAGAGGATCGGGACGCGATGATGTATCAGGCCATCGTCTTCCTGCCGCTCATCGGCGCCATCGTCGCGGGTTTCTTCGGTCGCGCCATGGGCGCACGGCCGACGGAAATCCTCACGACAGCCCTCGTCGGCATTGCTGCGCTCCTATCCTGGATTGCATTCATCCAGGTCGGGTTCGGTGGTGCTGTCGTGAAGGTGCCGATCGCCCGCTGGATCACCTCTGGTGAGCTTGATGCTTCTTGGGCCCTGCGCATCGACACTCTGACGGCGGTAATGCTGGTGGTGGTCAACACCGTGTCGGCGCTCGTTCACCTCTACTCCATCGGCTACATGCACGAGGACGAAAGCCGCGAGCGGTTCTTCTCCTACCTGTCGCTCTTCACCTTCGCGATGCTGATGCTGGTGACCAGCGACAACCTCGTGCAGATGTTCTTCGGCTGGGAGGGCGTCGGCCTGGCGAGCTATCTGCTCATCGGCTTCTGGTACACGCGGCCCTCAGCGAATGCGGCAGCCATCAAAGCCTTCGTCGTCAACCGTGTGGGTGACTTCGGATTTGCCCTTGGCATCTTCGGCACCTTCTACGTTTTCCAGAGTGTTCAGCTCGACGCCATTTTTGCCGCTGCACCCGCATTTGCCGGCAAGACAATGGAGTTCCTCGGCACCCAATTCGACATTCTGACGGTGCTCTGCTTCCTGCTCTTCATCGGCGCCATGGGCAAGTCGGCGCAGTTCCTACTGCACACCTGGTTGCCGGATGCGATGGAAGGCCCGACGCCCGTCTCGGCCTTGGTCACCGCCGGCGTGTTCATGGTGGCGCGGCTGTCGCCGATGTTCGAGTACGCGCCGACGACCTTGCAGTTCGTGACGCTGATCGGAGCCGTCACCGCATTTTTCGCAGCGACTGTCGGCCTTGTGCAGAACGACATCAAGCGCGTGATCGCGTACTCGACCTGCTCGCAGCTCGGCTACATGTTCGTCGCCTGCGGCGTCGGCGCTTATTCCGCCGGTATCTTCCACCTCTTTACCCACGCCTTCTTCAAGGCGCTGCTGTTCCTCGGCGCTGGCTCGGTCATCCATGCCATGCACCACGAGCAGGATATGCGCCGCATGGGCGGGCTGGCGAACCGGATCCCGTATACCTGGACGATGATGCTGATTGGCACGCTGGCGCTGACAGGTGTCGGCATCCCTGGCCTCATCGGCTTTGCCGGATTTCACTCAAAGGACGCCATCGTGGAGGCCGCCTGGGCCGCTGGCACACCCGGCAACTTCGCTTTCTGGCTGCTGGTCATCGCAGCGCTGATGACGTCGTTCTACTCGTGGCGGCTGTTCTTCCTGACGTTCTACGGCGAGCCCCGCTGGCGCGAGCCGGGTCATAGCGCGGGTGTGATCGGTAGCGAGCCGGATCTGGAGCACGGGCACGACCACGAGCCGCACGAGAGCCCGCCTGTCATGTTGGTGCCGCTTGTTGTGCTGGCGGTGGGCTCCGTAGTGGCCGGGTTCGCCTTCGCCTCGTACTTCATCGGTGATGGATATGCGGAGTTCTGGGGCCGCTCACTGGCAACGGCGCCGGGCAACGATATCCTGGAGAAAATGCACCACGTGCCCCTGTGGGTCGTCTGGTCGGCGACCATCGCCATGCTGATCGGATTCGGCATCGCGTGGCTCTACTACATGTCCGCAACCTGGCTGCCGAGCGCGACCGCGCAAGCGCTCAGCCCCGTCTACAACTTCCTGCTCAATGCCTGGTACTTCGACGCGCTTTATGACCGGCTCTTCGTCCGGCCCGCCTTCTGGATCGGCCGTCTGCTGTGGAAGACGGGCGATGGGCAGATCATCGACGGCCTCGGTCCCAATGGCGTTGCAGCACGCGTGCTCGATACGACGGGGCGCGTCGTGCGGCTGCAGACCGGCTACCTGTATCACTACGCTTTCGCGATGCTGATTGGCGTCGCGATCATCCTGACAGTCTTCATGTTCACGGGCGGGCAGCCGCTATGAACGTTGCCAACGCACCCCTTCTGTCGCTGATCACCTTCCTGCCGCTGGTCGGCGTGGCGTTCATCGCGTTCCTGCCGCGCGATGCGGTCCAGAACGCACGCTACATCGCCCTTTGGACCACGCTCGTCACATTCGCCGTGTCGCTGTTGGTGTGGATCAACTTCGATACGTCGACGGCAAATTTTCAGTTCGTCGAGGAGCGGCCCTGGCTCGGCCCCATCGCCTACCGCATGGGTGTCGACGGCATCTCCATGCTCTTCGTCATTCTGACGACGTTCCTGATGCCGCTCTGCATCCTGGCGAGCTGGGAAAGCATCGAGTCGCGCGTGAAGGAATACATGATGGCTTTCCTGGTGCTGGAGACGCTGATGATCGGCGTCTTCTGCGCGCTCGACCTGGTCCTCTTCTACCTCTTCTTCGAGGGAAGCCTCATCCCGATGTTCCTCATTATCGGGGTCTGGGGCGGTCCGAGGCGCGTCTACGCCACCTTCAAGTTTTTCCTCTACACGCTGCTCGGCTCGCTGCTGATGCTGCTCGCCATGATGGCGATGTACTGGCACGCCGGCACCACAAATATCATCGAGCTGCAGAGTGTCGCGTTCCCAGGCGATATGCAGTGGTGGCTGTGGCTCGCCTTCTTCGCCTCTTTCGCTGTGAAATTGCCGATGTGGCCCGTCCACACGTGGCTGCCCGATGCACACGTCGAGGCCCCCACGGCCGGTTCAGTGATCCTGGCGGCAATCCTGCTGAAGATGGGCGGCTACGGCTTCCTGCGCTTCTCCGTGCCGATGTTCCCGCTGGCGAGCCAGGAGTTTGCGCCGTTGGTGTTCGCTCTTTCTGTCGTCGCCATCATCTACACGTCGCTCGTGGCGCTGGCTCAGGAAGACGTCAAGAAGTTGATCGCCTATTCATCGGTCGCCCACATGGGCTTCGTGACCATGGGCATCTTCACATTCACGGTCCAAGGCATGGACGGCGCCATCTTCCAGATGATCTCGCACGGGATCGTCTCCGCAGCGCTGTTCCTCTGCGTTGGCGTCATCTACGACCGGATGCATACGCGGGACATCGAAGCCTACGGCGGCCTGGTCAATCGCATGCCCATCTACGCGTTCTGCTTCATGGTCTTCACCATGGCCAACGTCGGCCTGCCAGGGACCAGCGGCTTCGTGGGTGAATTCCTGACGCTGCTTGCGGCATTCAAGACCAACACGTGGGTGGCCTTCCTCGCGACGACGAGCGTGATCCTCTCCGCGTCTTACATGCTCTATCTTTATCGGCGCGTGATTTTCGGCGCTCTTGAGAAGGCGACTTTGAAGGCGATCACGGACATGTCGCCACGCGAGGTCCTCGTGATGGCGCCGCTTGTGATCCTCACCATTCTCTTCGGGTTCTATCCAGCCCCCATCCTCGACGTGACCGCAGTATCGGTGAAGGCACTCGTGCAGAACTACGAGGCCGCCGTCAACACAGCTGCTGCGGCTCTGGCAGAGTAAGCGGGGAGGGAGACATCACGAGATGACTTACATGCAGACCCTCGGCCCGCTGCTTCCGGAGCTGATTCTGGCGATCGGCGCCATGGTGCTCCTCGTCCTTGGCGTGTTCCGTCCTCAAACGGACGAAGAGGGTCGGGCCATCGGTTGGCTGGCCATTGTTCTGTTGGTGTTGGCGGGC
>Ga0310822_101067_pt1 | contig 11461 bp, 10 predicted proteins | sample P4_ome_2_FD_201313 | JGI IMG/M metagenome (GOLD analysis project Ga0310822, IMG submission 201313) | Sorghum-adapted microbial communities from Joint BioEnergy Institute, Emeryville, California, United States - P4_Day56_Rep2 | ecosystem: Engineered > Bioreactor > SSF (Solid state fermentation) >... | reverse complement strand
GCCCACACCAGACGTCGCGAGATGCTCTGCGCTCCACCTGATTAGCCACTCGTGCATGTCCAAGCAGCGGCCTGCGCGCCGCAGAACCATCAATATCAGACCTCAGCCACTATGTGCAGGATCCGGGCTCAAAGCTCTCGGAGAGAACGATGTGGTTAAGGTGGGCTCAATACTGCCCGCGATTCTTGATCCGGCTGGGAGTCCAAGCGGACCCGTCTACGCCCCGCCGAATGAAAGTCGTGTCGAAGATGTACTTGCCTGGCACGCGGTGAAATATCGCCATCCGGACGTGCGATTTGACAAGCAGGTCTGGGTTAGCACGATCTGCGGCCGCTTTCGCCTCGACTTGGTGGCAGAGGGCGACGGTTACCGTGTCGCGCTCAAATGTGATGGCGAGCAGTGCTGGTGCGGCTAACGAGCGTGTCGTGGTAGGTGCTGTAGGCGTACTAGGCCAACTCTTGAATCAATCAGTGGCCCCACGCTTGAGCGGCGTGCAGAGCATCTCCTACGCGGCCCTACCGCAGCCCCTCTGCATCACGTGTAATCGTCCTCAGGCAAGTGCATCTCGCAGCGGCAGACGATCGGGCTGTACGGACCTGCCGACGGCCAACCCCGCACAACACGCCCCGGACGCGCGCATCGTTCGCAGGGCGCAACGGTCCCCAGATCCTGGTCACTCCACGACTTCCCGTAGCGGGGAGAGGTACCCTGGTGGTGTTCTGGCTCCACGTGTCAGCGTCGGTATGCAGCAGGAAACCATTCCGGCCGGCGGCCGACAGGCGCTCTTCTGTAACCTACGCCTGATCAATAACTTTCGGTATCCTTTCAGGCAAGGCCGGCAGCCGGCAGGCGGCCCAGCTCCCGGGCGGCACCCTGCTTGAAGCCGGTGCGCCGCTACCCCGCACCTCCTACCACCTCCACGAAATTACGATAATGGGGTATTCCCTTCGCTCAACCTGCTACAATATATTGTGGTGTGCCTTCGACCGATTCATCTCGCCTCCGAGCGGGAGAAGACTACCCGACGGACCTGTCTGACTTCGATAGGTTCTTCCCCGATGAGGCCGCCTGCTTGCGCTACTTGGAGCGCCTGCGGTGGCCGGAGGGATTCGTCTGCCCGAAGTGCTCGCACGCGGGCGAAGCATGGCGCATGAAGCGCGGCCTGCTTCTCTGCCCCAAGTGTCGTGCCCAGACTTCGGTCACGGCAGGGACGATCTTCGAGGGCACCCGCAAGCCACTCAAGCTTTGGTTCATCGCCGTCTGGGAGATCACGGGGCACAAGTACGGCGCGAACGCGCTCACCGTCAAGCGCATGCTCGGCGTGAAGAGCTACAAGACCGCGTGGTCGTGGCTTCATAAGCTCCGCAGGGCGATGGTGCGCCCGGATCGGGATAAGTTGAGCGGCGCAGTCGAAGTGGACGAGACCTACGTCGGCGGCGAGGAGCCGGGCGGCCGAGGCCGCTACACCGAGACGAAGGCGATCGTTGCGATCGCCGTCGAAATCAAGGAGGTTGGCTACGGGCGCGCTCGCTTGCGCCGCATCCCGAACGTGAGGCGCGCCACGCTCGAATCCTTCGTGAAGGATATGATCGAGCCGGGTTCGGTCGTGCGTACCGACGCGTGGACGGGCTACGTCAAGCTCGGTCAGATCGGCTACATGCACGAGGTGGTCAACCAGTCGAAGTCCGACGACCCCGCGCACGTCGTCATGCCCGGTGCGCACCGCGTGGCCTCGCTTCTGAAGCGGGTGATCATCGGCACCTACCACGGCGGGATCAGCCATGAACACCTCGACTACTACCTCGACGAGTTCACCTTCCGCTTCAACCGGCGCACAGCGCGCTCGCGCGGTCTGCTGTTCTACCGGCTCTTGGAGGGCGCGGTGCAGACCGGCCACACGACGACACAAGCCCTGTTCGGGGGGCGCCAGGACGCCGATGCCTGAGGTGCCGATGGCCCCTCTGCACCTCAGGTGCGGGATTTCCCTTTGCCGGGTCTTCGGGGTAGTATGAAGGTGACTCCAACTGGTGATAGATATGGCGGACCAGCAAAGCACAACCGATCTACCTGAACGCCTGCGCGGCTACTTCTGGGACTATGATGCGAAGCATCTCACCTGGGCGGGAAGTCGGCATACGATCGTGTTACGGCTGCTTCAGTCGGGCGGCATGGACGCAGTGCAGTGGCTCCGGGAGCACATGAGCGACGAAGAAATCCGTGACTTCCTGGCCCGCCGTCGGGGTCGCGGGATCAGTCCACGCCGGCTACGGTTCTGGGGACTTGTACTGGGAATCCCCCGCAACAAAGTCGACGAATGGATCGCCGCCGCGCGCGCGAATCCCTGGCACAGGAGAACGCACTGATGGCTTTCCATGCGGAGGTCATGCCTGCCGCGCAGCAACGGATGCTGCGCCAGCTCGGGGCCTTCGCTACCGAGCGGGACTTTTACTTGGGCGGAGGCACTGCAATCGCGATCCAGCTCGGGCACAGGCGATCGGTCGACCTCGACTGGTTCACGCCAGGGGAGATAGCCGAACCGCTCGGCCTCTCAATGGAACTGCGTCGCTCCGGATTCGCCTTCGAGGTGACGAGCGTCGAGGAGGGGACACTTCACGGGGAAGTGGAGGGCGTGAAGCTGAGCTTTCTCGAGTACCGCTACCCGGCGCTCATCCCGCCCGTGGAGTGGACAGAGTATGGGTGTCGCCTCGCCGCCCTCGAAGACCTCGCCTGCATGAAGCTCTCCGCGATCGGGGATCGTGGTGCGAAGAAGGACTTCATCGACATCTACGCACTCGGACGGACGCACTTCACGCTCGAGCAGATGCTCGACTTCTACCAGCATAAGTTCGGTACCAGCGATATTGCGCATACGATTATGGCCCTGACCTACTTCGACGATGCGGAGGAGGAGGATATGCCAGAAATGCTCTGGGACGTCGAGTGGCAGGAGGTCAAGCACGCGATCGAAGGTTGGGTTCGTAACTACGTTCGCCAGCAGGCGCCGCCACGGCGTGGGGGACGTGGACCGCTTCCATGATCACTGTGGCCGACCACAACATGTAGTGGTCGGTTGAGCGAAGGGAATACCCCATTTACGATAAAGCGAAGCCCGACAGGCGTGCGGAATTACGACAGAGCGCGCAAGAAGTTACGAGAAACCCTGCAAAACTACAGTCGTGGGGTTCTCCGCGACGACCAACAGGGCGAGCGGAGCTTAGCTGAGGACCCGCCGGCGGCGATGCACCAGGAGTTGTTTGTATCGCAATACTGGCTGATCCAAGCGCCGGTCCCGGGTGCCGGTAGCCTGTCTTTCGGAGTAGACTAAGTACGCCGCAGAGAGCGAGTGCCAGCCATGGGCGACCCGACCGGCACCGGCCTGATTGGCCTCAAGCAACGGACGGAGATCGGCGACGATACAGCACTCGAGGATCTGCTGACTCGATTGTACGCCCCGGTGACTGGCTTCCTGCGGAGGCGCTTCGGCGGGGGTGATACCGATATATCAGAGTGGATCGATGACCTCGTGCAGGAAACCCTAATGAAGGTAACACAACACCTGAAGGAGTGCTCAGCCACATCTGACGCCCAGCTTATGGGGTGGGTCCTTTCGATAGCCCGTCACGTCGCCATCAACTGGCTACGATCGTGCGCAATAAGCAGGAATGGCATCAAACCCATCGCGACGGAGGTACTGGCACATGATCATGTACACCCCGGACCCTTTCTAACGGAGAGTAGCGCCTCGACGATGGACGATATTATCCTGCGGGCGGTGAATGCAATACACGACGAGCTCCCTGAGCAAACCCAATATCTGCTGTGGCTCCGCATTGTCCGAGATGCGAGCTGGCCTGACATTGGCCGGGAGATTCGCACAACGCCTTCTGCTGCGAAACGCCGCTGGCAGCGCGCGCTCGGCAGGTTTCGAAGGGAAATCGTTCGTCGCGTGGATGAGCTGCCTGGGGGCAGCCGGCCACCCCTTTTGGCCATGCTCCGGCGGCTGGGTATTGAACGGTAGCCGATAACGAGGGCATTCTTGAAGTCCGCTTAGTGGGCCTGCGTGCGCGGATTCTTATGTGCGGGCTACACAAGTCGGGCGCGTGGCTGTTGGACAGCCGGTAGGTCGGGAGTGCTTGTGCGCCACTCCGAATCCCGCATTGCGCGCTTGTTGCGCCGCCTGATTCTGCCTGTCACTGCACAGGAAATCGAGCAGGGGTTGCTCGACGAACGCTCGTCAGCAGGCGAAGCATCTGTCCAGGCGCATCGCGTAGTCAGGAAGGTAATGCGCCGCCCGACCAGTTGGCGCGGCAGTCCGCATCACGCGGCTTGGGAAGAGGACGGCGAAGCCGAGGAACGCCCTCCCTCGCCTCCCACCTAGTTCACGGTCAGTCTGGGCTGATGCGGCAGAGCGCGCCAGCTTCCGCCTCTTGGAAAGACGTCCCACGTTCAGTCGCGGTCCTCGGCACCGTTTGAGGCGAGCGCGAGGTCTCCGCGGATGAATGCGCGGACAACCTCAATATCCGTTGCATTCCTCACCGCAGGTGGTACGAAGGCGTAAATGGCGAGTGTGCGCCGGCCAGGAGCCCGTGCCCGTACTTCAAGGATGCGTCCAGCGCCGGCCGCCCGCATCCATATTGGGCGCGAAGGATAGCCGAACCGGCGGCGAAGCTGCGCGAGGAATGGCTCCCGAAGGACGAAATCATCCGGACGGAGGTCATCGCGCCCCAGCCGGGTGATCGCCTCCTCCAGTGTGGGCTTATATACGCGTTCCACGACCTGAGGGTCGAGCCAGACGTAGGCCGTCTTGATTCCGTTTGGGCCTGCGCCGGGGCGAATGACGGCCGTGTGGCTCTCGAATGTTCCAATGTTCACGCCTGGGAGTTCCTTGCTTGCCTGCGCGTAGGTTACCCAGCGACCATTCTTGCGATCAGCACCTGGAGGGATGCTTCTCTCTAGTATCTCGTCTAGTTCGCCCGGTGCTAGGATGGGGATGGAAGAGCGCCGGGTGTATCGCCTCCCGGCGGCATCGCGAGCGATGCCTGCAAACCATCGCGCCGCACTCGTGACCCGCTCCCATGACCAGCCAGTCTCCCTCCGCAAATCCTCAAGGAGCAGAATCTCATCCTCGGGCCAACCCGTCTTTTCTGCAACTGAGCGCAGGGCTACGGACTTAAAGGCACGGTGAAGCTGGCGATCATTGGGCCGGAAGACGAGCGTGTCGTTGCGGAGGGAAGCATCCCCGAGCTCCCCGCATAGGGCTGCGGCCGTTACGTCTTGCTCCGGGACCCCAAGTCGCGAAGCAAGCTCCTCAGTCGTTTCATGGTGTCGCGTCGGTCGCGGTGCCTTGCGCCAATCCGGCCGCGATGCCGCTGCCCCAAGCAGCCGGTCCCCCGTCCAGGCCGCCGTATGTCGCAATCTAACCGCCCCAGTGATGTCGTTCGCGAGCGCGTTCGCCGTAGCTCTCGCTTCCTCCTCATCTTGTACCGTGGCAATCCCGTTCGGCACGATCCACCGCCCAAGGCGATGCCACGCGAGTAACCCAATTGGCTGAGGGCTCGGAACACGTATGCTGCTCCACAATTGTGCCAGGCGCTCGCCGGAATGAAACTCCGCCTCGACATGGTAGGTATAAGTGCCTAATGGTCGTACATAGACGCACCTGATAATCTCCGCAAGAAGCTCACGGACCTTCCCTTCAATGTGCCGGGCCCGTTTGATCAGCGCAGGTAGATCGGTAGCGAGATCCAGGATTGCCGTACACTCACGCTCTGTGACGCGAGCGGCCTGCTCGACCGCGGCACGCGCGCGCCTCAATTCGCGTGCCAGCTCCCCGATCTGTTCCTGGAGTTCTCGCCGGCGTCGATTGTAGAATTCCATGTCCCTAAAGTCTCCCCGGTGCTTCGCTTCGAATGCCTGATCGTCGCACCACGTGACTTTCGCCTGGAGCTTCGCCAAATCCGCCTCGATCTCCTTGGCACGGTGGGCATCCCTCCCTTGGTCAACGCGGATCCTAGACAACTCGTGCTCTAATCGCTCGCGCGTGAATACGGTAAGGACTAGATCGAGCACGACGTTATCGATGTCGCCTGGAACGGAGAAGCCGTGACCGCGTGCATCGCATGGAATCGATCGGTAGCGGTGCCTGCCGGCCCGTGCGGAGGTATATAGCGGCGAGAGCTTGTGACCGCAGATAGATCCATCCGGAAGAAAGCAAGCGCAGCGAATAATCGGGATCCAGTGGTTTCGCGGTCCACGCCATTCCCCGCGTATGCGGGGCCGCAACGGATTTTTTAAGGCCTCCAGCACAAGCGGGCGGTCTTCCGGGGAGGCCAATCCAGGGAATGCATGGTCGACCCAGACCTCTGAGCCACGAGGGTGCGGCGAGTGCGGGAGTTTCCCGAGGGCGGGGGAGCGAAACGCGTAGGTGCCGTAGAGGGATGGCCTGCGAAACCAGGAGTACATGTGGTTCCGAGCAAGATCGTCCTTCCCGTCGGCACGGCCCACAATAACCCTCCACTCTGGCGGGGACTCCGGGTCGAACCAGCGCGAACGAATCACAGGGAACTTGCCCGGGTGCGGCCACTCAGGGTGACTCGCAATACGCTCCAATACTGCCCCGAGATCTTTGGTTTCCAGTAGCCATTCGAACGCAAGTTGGGTCGCGCGGACGACATCGCGATCGGGGTACGGGAAAACGAATAGCCGACGTCCATTCCGCATCACTCCTGTGCGATGCAAATCGAGCGAGGTCTGGCTTAATCGATCCTGGAGTCCAGCCTCTTCCATCTTCTTGCAGAACTCAGGATCGTCGGGTGATCCCCATATAAGGCCAGTCGCAAGAGGCACCGGAAACTCAAGGTCGTGAGCACGTGCCAACTTCGCGGTCATACACCGAAACACACGTTGATCATTCTCAAAGCGAGCGATTACTCCGCGAATGCCAAGTATCATCCTGTGGATGTGATTCCCAGGGTCGTAGAGCTCACCGTTGATCATTATAAGACCGCCGACCGCTTGAAGAGCAGAGAAGATCTGTTCGGCGTCAGGGTCGTTCCGGGCAATCCGGTCGACATCGGTAACGATCACGAGTGCGATCTCACCGTTGCGTATATCTTCGACAAGCTTACGGAAGACTGGCCTTCTTGCGCCCGCCCGTGCTGATTCACCCGTTGCATCGTAGAGGCGAACGCGATTCACGTCGATGCCATAGCCGGCTAGGTGTGCTAGGTGGCGAACTTGGAGCTTCTGAAACTTCTGGCTACCGATGCTGCGCTTGCGCTGGAGCGCAGTTGAGACCCTGATGAGGTGCCCGACGCCCACCCCTGCGCAAGTACGCAGGCGTCCGAACGCATTGTCAAGTGCTTGAGACCACTCGTGATCATCATGTGTAGGGATCATCGTCATTGTATGTCGAGGAGGGAAGGTTGACGCGGGCGTCGATCCAGCTGCGGTCAACGTGGGCGAGTGCGCCCTCATGCAGCAGGACGTCGGTTGCAATCTGGATGAGTCGCCGCGCTAGTCGGGGAGCCTTGTCCGGCGAAGCCCCTTTCGAGGGGAGGGCACGCTTCGTCACTTCGTTTCGGACAGAGTGGTAGCCACGTTTCTTCGCCATTGGGGCCAATAGGCGGCGCAGGCATCGCGTCTGAGTTGCGCGGCTCGTGTACTACTTGATAGGACGGGGGGGTGGCACCGCTCGGGTCATCCTCGGCGCAGTGCTGAGCGGAGAGTCGAGAAAGTTCCCTGGTAACATAGGCGCGGATGCGGCGGAGGTCGTGAATTGAGAAGTAGGACGGTGAATCGAATCCAGGCATTGTCGGGCAGGAGGGCAGTGGGGAGTGTTGGCTGGAGGGGGGTGTGAAGCCGTTGAGGGTAAACAGAGGCTGTTGGTCTCCGCTGGGTACCTTGTGGGAAGGCGGTTAACAAGAGCTTCCTGGTAGATATCGCGGTCGTTGGTTGGGTCCCTGTTCAATCCTGCATGATCGTGAGCGAGCGTCTGCCCTGGCGTCAAGCCTGGGGACTAAGTATCCGCTGGGAGAAAGAGGGTGAGCACCCGACTCGTGTTCACAGCATGATTAATGTTTCACAGGCATGCGAAACAACATGCGTGTGAACACACCGATCCTCGCGGCCGCCACTGCGTGCGCTGGGGCAAACGCCCCTATCCCGCTATGGCCGCCGCCGATGCTTCGCCAGCTTGCTGGGCGTACCTCAAGCCGGAGGCTACGGTGGGCTGGTTGATGTTCTTCCCGCTGGGTGAGGGCTGGCTGATCTGGTTGCGGGGCGAGTGCCCTACGGATTGCCCGGATCCGAGCTTATTTGGTGGTGGGACAGATGGCGTGATTGGGATCCCACCAAAGCAGCTTCAGGACGTGCTGCGCCCGGATCCCCCAGACGCGGGACGGGCCGTTGATGCGGAGAGAGAATAGGGTGTCAACGTCATCCTGCCCGATTTCAACCAGCCGATTCTGGGCCGCTGGGATCAGGCTGGAGACTTCAACGGCGTGGTTCTGCCGGCCCTCGATTTCGGCCCAAGTCACGCTTTCGAAGGCGCGTAACCGCTGGACCACTTCGAGCAGGGTACGCTGATCCATCCGCTGCAAAACCCGCGCACGCGTATACGCCGCCGGCACGAAGAAGCTCTGCGGATTGCGCCAGATACCAAGTACGTAGATCTATCCTGCGCCAGGCGACAGCCCTCGCCACGCGGTTTGACTTCGACGCCCCGGATCTGACACCGGCGCCTGCTCCGACCGACGTACGGGAGGTTCTAAGCGCCAAGCCCGGGCGAGCTTGGAGGCGCTGGCCGAACGGTCCTTCCGGCTCCTCCCCAGCGGATCAGGCAACATCGCCCATACAGCATTCGGGAAGCCGTTCGCCCTGGCCGGTACTGCCCGAGGAGGCCTCTGCGGAAGCGGGGCGGCGCCGGAAGGCCGAAGCCGTGGTCCGGGAGCGCGCCCAGGTCGAGCGCGAAGCCGGCTGGCTCGATGGCGAGATCGCCGCGTGCCGGCATGCCACGTTTCGGCACACACCGATGGAAAGGGGGCGCGATTAGCGGGCAGAGTGCGCTCTCGGGCGTCGCGGTACTGAAGGACCTCTGTTCGCGGTTTCTTCGGGGGGTCTGGGAGATTCCCGCCCTAGGTCGAGGCCGGGTATGGTGGCTGGTGATGGCCGCCATTGGCCAGGACGGACCTGAACGGAACCGCTCCATGCCCGAGTTGACCAGCTTGAATGAAATCGAAGAGCGGATTCGCGCGCTCGAGCTCAATCGCGAAGGGGTGCCGACGGTGAGCACGGCCTACGTGCTGGATCGGCTCCTAGTGCCGCTCTTGGAGATCGCGAAGCGCGGGCCAGGTGCCTTGACGCTTACGGGCGCACTCCGAGAGCTGAGCCAGATGAAGGCTCGGGCGGTGTCCGAGAAGTATCTGACCCGCTCACTTGCGAGTTTGGGTGGTCGGTCACGTCTGGAGGTATGGCGGGAACAGGGGTTGGCCGAGCAGACCGAAGAGGGGATCTGGCTGATTAGCCGGGCCGCACTCGCCGAGCCAGCCGTATGGGACGAGGAGGAGGACGCGCAGGGAGTGGACCCAGAAGTGGCCGCCGAGGAACTCTACCGCGAGAGCGTTTGAGGGGGTGCCAGACTCGCGTCCCAGTTTGTAGGGAACTTGCGAACACCTAATCACCCGGACAACAAAAGGAATGGCGAGGCCGAGAAGAACAGAGGCGGAGAAGGCGCGAGATGCTTTCATCGCAGGGAGAACTGACGCGTGGCAAGCCGCGGGGTACGGAAGCACGGTGTGGGTCTGGGCAGAGGGCGGTGCCCTGAAAATTCGCTGGACCCAACCCAAGCGCCGCCAAAAAACCTACTTCCATCGGGATACGCCGGAAAACCGCCGGGTGCTCGTCGAGATAGCCACGGCGTTGGCAGAGAGGATTCGCCACCCGATGCGGTCACGCCGACCGCGTAAAGGGGTTGCTGCCATCCGGTGGCGCGACGTCTGGCTCCGATATCTGCGGGCCCGATGGCCCAATCTGCCCGAGCAGGTCATCCACACGGGCGGGCGGGCTGCGGTTGCGGAGTACTTCAACGACTTGCCGGAAAGTATCCGTGCACGGGTTCCCTCTCCTCGCTACCTGTTGTCGACGCTACAGGCCATGGCACGGGTGTCCGCGTTTCCTCCATACGCGCTTGCTGCTGATGTTACGAAGGCTCAACCGGCTGACTGGGAGGCCTACACATTTTGGCGCCTGGCGCAACCAGTACCCGGGCGGCCGGGACGGTATTACGAGGTCAGCACGGTTGAGACCGATTACCGACGCCTGAACGCCGCGCTGCAATATTGCATCAAGAAGTGGCCGGCCTGGTGGGGCGAGCGTCGGAACCCCTTGTCCGGCGCGAAGGTGGAGGCGCCTGAGCGAAAAACGGTTCCCGAGCTCGGAGAAGAGGGCGCCCGGCAGATTCTCGCCGAACTCCGAAGAAACCTCCGGACCCAGTGGCGGGCGTACGCCTCCCTCGCAATCGGGATGGAAACCGCCCGCCGAATCTCCGAGATTGGTCCCGCTACGCTCAGTTTCGCCCAGAACACTCTGTGCGCCCGCGATTTCCATCGTGGAGAGGATGGTCGCTTATACGTGAATTTCCGCGCAGCGACCCTGAAGGGCCGCAACTTCCGGCGAGGCGACCTCACAATCCCCGCAACCCGCGGCCTCGAGGTCATCTATCGCTATCTTCGCCGCTTTCATCCCAACCCGTGCGGCGCCGACGCGCCACTGCTCTGGTCACCTTCGAATCCGCGCGTGCCGGTCAGCTATACGGCCGTACGCGCTGCCTTCGTGAAAGCATGGCGGGCCACACACGATGGCGCTGACCCACCACGTGGCTTGAAGTTTCATTCAGTATGCTACACGACGATCACCACGCTCGTCGAGACGGTCGGTCTGGAAAGAACAGCTGAGTTTGTCGGGCGTTCTGTGCAAACAATCGAGCGAATTTATAAGCGCGTCCGCACTCCGACGCAGCTCCGGACCGCGGAGGCGCTCGACGCCGCGCGAGCCCACTGGCGCCGTCGCCCAGTGGCGCGGGTGAAGCCCGTCCAAGCTCAAAGCGCCGATCATACGAGCGGTGACGAGAAGCTAGCGGCTGCGGCGAGCGGGGATCCGGCCCACTACCGTAGGGGATCCCGCCGGGTGCGGTAAAGGACCTCAACAGGTCATACGACAGCTATCAGTGGTCAGTAGCAGTAGACCAGAGCATGCCGGCCGCATCGATCAACACCTGTTGGGAGGCGTTGTTGAGGGTTGGCGTTTGCAGTGGTCCCAGTACACGCCGCCGGTTCATGACGTGACCCCGTTTTCTGTACCAGCCGTTATGGGAGTACGGGATGGGAAGTGGGATTCCCCTCGGTCATGAGAATGATCTCGCTCTCCCCCTGGTGGGGGTGGACGAAGGCCGGAGCGCCGACAG
>Ga0310822_101065_pt1 | contig 11511 bp, 10 predicted proteins | sample P4_ome_2_FD_201313 | JGI IMG/M metagenome (GOLD analysis project Ga0310822, IMG submission 201313) | Sorghum-adapted microbial communities from Joint BioEnergy Institute, Emeryville, California, United States - P4_Day56_Rep2 | ecosystem: Engineered > Bioreactor > SSF (Solid state fermentation) >... | reverse complement strand
GACGTTCTTGAATTCCGGCTGAATCAGCATGTTCGTCATCCCGCTCAAAAAAATGCGGTCCTCATCGTCTGAAGTCACGGCGTTTTCCACGATGTGGATCAGCTCTTCGTAACGGGATACGTGTTTTCTCAGCTCGTCGGCAATCTCGTTGTAGAGCTTGGCTTTCAATTGAATGAGCGGAATGTTCTTCAGCCTGGCGTTCAGCAGGTTGACGACTTTCTCGATCTCACTGATCGAGACGCCCTCCGGTATCGTAACAAGCTTGTTTTCCACAAGCCCCGTATTGGTGACGATGATGGCCACAGCCTTGCGATCGTCAAGCGGGATAATCTGAAGGGCCTTCAGCGAAGTGCTGAACACCTCGGGTCCCAGTACGATCGAGGTATAATTCGTCAAATTGGATAAAATGATCGCCACCTGCTGGATAACCTGCTCCATCTCCTGGATTTTGCCGGCAAAAAAGCCCTTCATAATCTCCAGTTCCTGCTTGGTGGGAATGGCATATTTCAACAGATGATCCACATAATAACGGTATCCTTTGTGAGAAGGGATGCGCCCGGCCGACGTATGCGGTTGCTCCAAATAGCCCATTTCCTCCAGATCGGACATTTCATTGCGGATCGTAGCGGGACTGAAGCCTACATCTTCGCGCTTGGAGATGCTGCGCGAGCCGACCGGCTCGGCAGAACGAATATAGTCGTCGACAATGGCGCTTAAAATTAAACGCTGCCGTTCTGTCAGCATATTCTGCCCTCCCGTAAATTCGAAAGAAGGCACCGTGCCTTCCCGCTGCCGAAACTTTCGAACCGTATAGCTTGGTATTGCAAATCTTGCCGTCATTAGCACTCTTGGGAAACGAGTGCTAATCGATATTACAAAAATACCAGAGAGAAACGCCTGTTGTCAAGTCAATCCAGGCGTTTCAGCACGGCAATTTCGTCGCAGCAGTGCTGCTTTTTGCAATGGATGCAATCCCTCCAGACTTTTTCCGGGAAGATTTCCTTTGAGACTACGCTGAAGCCGTTTTTTTCGAAGAAGGCCACCTCGTAAGTAAGCGCCATAACTTTCGTCAGACGGTTCCTCCGCGCTTCCTCGACCAGATAATCTACCAGCTTCCGCCCGATCCCTCTGCCTTTATGGCCTTCCTCGACTCCCAGGGAGCGGATTTCCACCAGATCCGGTCCCAGCCGGCACAAGGATCCGCAACCCACCAGACGGTCATCGACTTCGGCCACGACGAAGGTGTCGATTTGCGCCCGAATCACGTCCCTTGAGCGGGGCAGCATAATCCCTTTCTCCGCGTAGCCCTGGATAATTTGGTACAGTTTCTCTACATCGTTCAACGCAGCCTTTCTGCAAGCAACGTTCATCAGTTATCCCACCCGAAAAAATCTCGATCATAATATGAATAAATATACATCAGCGCGCATAATCCCACAAGCTATTTCTTGGCCCTGTACCTCAGGTCCTAGTCAAGAAAGGCCCCGAATACTTCATTTCCCCAAAAAATGCCCTGCTCCGTGAGCCGGTAGCCCTGTTCCGTCTTCTCGATGAGCCCGGACTGCAGCAGGCGGAAGAGCGGCTCCGCGAACACGTCATCGAACGGCTCTCCAAACTGGGTACGGAAATGCTCCCGGTTCACACCCTCCAGCAGCCGCAGGCCGACCATCATAAAATCTTCCATCGCTTCCCTGCGGCTGACCTCAAAGCTTTCCAGCCGCGGAAGCCCCTTCTGCGCGGCTTCAATATATTCCCGAACTCCCTTGACATTCACATGGCGCCGTCCCCGGACATATCCATGGGCTCCCGCTCCCAATCCATAATAGCTGTGGTTGAGCCAATAAGCGGAGTTATGCCTGCTTTCGAAGCCGGGCAGGGCAAAGTTGCTGATCTCGTACTGCCGGTACCCGGCTTCACGCAGGCGGCGCATGATCAGGGAAAACATCTCCGCCTCCTCGTCCTCGGAAGGCAGGGGGAGCCGGTCTTTCCGGTACAGCGTGTGAAAAAGGGTATTCTCCTCAACCTTGAGGCTGTAAATGGAGTAATGCGGCAGCTGAAGCGCCAACGCCGCATCCAGACTCTGTTCAAGCACAGACAGGGTTTGCCGGGGCAGACCGAACATCAGATCGATGGAAAGGTTGGCGATACCGGCTTTGCGGGCGTTCTCGATGCTGCGGTAGACATCATCGGTATCGTGGATGCGCCCGATCTCCTTCAGCAGCCTGTTGTCGAACGACTGGACGCCGAAGCTGACGCGATTGATTCCGCCTTCCTTCATCGCATGCAGCTTGTCCGGTTCTGTCGTTCCCGGATTGGCCTCCATGGAGAACTCTCCCCCTTCGGCCAGGGGAAAATAGGCGTTGACTGTCCTCAGAAAAAATTCCATCTGGTCCGGCAGCAGAACCGTCGGCGTCCCGCCCCCGACGAAGATGGTATCGATCCGCTCCGGCGGGTTCGCCTTCACCGTTTCTTCCATTTCCCTTTCCAGCGCCCCAAGATAGTCCCAAACCGGCTGTCCCTTTAATACATAGGAATTGAAATCGCAGTAATGGCATTTGTTCGTGCAGAAAGGAATATGAATGTAGACGGAACGCGGCTCCGTATGCAGATGCAGCATTTCCCGAGTCATTTCCTCTCCCCCTTTCAAAGGAAAAAGCGGGAACGATTCCCGCTTCGGCCGGCTATTCGTCGATTTTCAGGACGGCCATGAAGGCTTCTTGCGGCACTTCCACACTGCCGACCTGCTTCATTCGTTTTTTGCCTTCCTTCTGCTTCTCCAGCAGTTTCCGTTTCCGGCTGATATCGCCTCCGTAGCATTTGGCCAGCACGTTCTTGCGCATGGCCTTGACCGTTTCGCGGGCGATCACCTTATGGCCGATGGCCGCCTGAACGGGGACCTCGAACATCTGGCGCGGGATCAGCTCCTTCAGCTTTTCGCAGATTGCCCGGCCGCGGTGGAAGGCCCGGTCCCGGTGTACGATGAATGAAAGGGCATCGACCTGCTCCCCGTTAAGCAGAATGTCCATCTTGACCAGATTCGACTTCTTGTAGCCGGTAAACTCATAATCGAAGGAAGCGTAGCCCTTTGTGCTTGACTTGAGCTGATCAAAAAAGTCGAAGACGATTTCCGACAGCGGCATTTCGTAGGTCAGTGTCACCCGGGTTGTATCCAGGTACTCCATATTGACGAATTCTCCGCGTTTTCCCTGGCACAGTTCCATAATCGCACCCACATAATCGTTCGGAACGATGATCGATGCTTTCACATAGGGCTCTTCGACATATTCGATTTTGCCCTGCTCCGGCATGTTGGACGGGTTGTGAATGTCCACAGTCGTGCCGTCGGTCTTCGTCACCCGGAAGATCACGCTGGGAGCGGTCGTTATCAGCGGAATGTTGAATTCCCGTTCAATCCGCTCCTGGATGATTTCCATGTGCAGCAGCCCGAGAAACCCGCAGCGGAAACCGAATCCGAGCGCCGAGGAGGTCTCCGGCTCATACCGGAGAGAAGCATCGTTTAGCTCCAGCTTCTCCAGGGCTTCACGCAGATCGTTGTAATCGGAGGTCTCGATCGGGTACAGGCCGCAGTAAACCATCGGGTTGATGCGCCGGTAACCGGGAAGCGGCTCGGGCGCGGGGTTCTTCGCATCGGTTACGGTGTCGCCGACGCGCGTATCCTTGACATTCTTGATCCCGGCCACAATAAAGCCGACATCCCCGACGTTCAGCTCATCCACCAGGCCCATCCGCGGCCTGAAGGCGCCGACCTCGATGACCTCGAACGTTTTCCCGGTGGCCATCATTTTGATCTTCGAACCGGAACGGATCGACCCGTCCATCACGCGGACATAGACGATGACCCCCTTATAGGGATCGTAATGGGAATCGAAAATAAGCGCCTTGAGAGGCTTGTCCGGGTCTCCCTGCGGAGCCGGAACCTTCCGTACGATCTGCTCGAGAATTTCCTTAATGCCGATTCCGGCCTTGGCTGAAGCCAGTACGGCTTCGCTCGCATCAAGGCCGATGATGTCCTCGATTTCCTGCTTGACCCTTTCCGGATCGGCGCTCGGCAGATCGATCTTGTTGATGACGGGCAGGATCTCCAAATTGTTGTCCAGCGCAAGGTACACGTTGGCCATCGTCTGCGCTTCGATCCCCTGGGCCGCATCCACAACCAGCAGGGCGCCTTCGCAGGCAGCCAGGCTGCGGGAAACCTCGTACGTGAAGTCGACGTGCCCCGGCGTATCGATCAAATTCAATATATATTCTTCTCCGTCATCGGCCTTGTATTGCAGGCGGACAGCCTGCAGTTTGATCGTAATGCCGCGTTCGCGCTCCAGATCCATCTGGTCCAGGACCTGGTCCTGCATTTCACGCGAGCTGAGGGCTCCCGTATATTCAAGGATCCGGTCGGCCAGCGTCGATTTTCCGTGGTCGATATGGGCGATGATCGAGAAATTGCGTATTTTTTTCTGCCTATCCTGAATTTCCGACATGAATACCCTCCATGCAGCTCTCTCAACGGGGAAGAGCCTGAACTTGAAAGCGTCGACGGCCGTGATTGGCGGAATGCTTCGTTTGTTCCGAAACTCTTCGCATTGCAATGCTATTAATTATATCACTGGCTTCCCCGCTCATCAATCCATTCCCCGCGCCCCGCTATCGCTCACCGCATCAGCCCGCTGAAGAATGAGACGATCCATTGGATTCCATGGTAAGCGATGATCTGCAGCAAATCTCCCGTTTTGTTGGCGATCCGGTTGATCAGGGTATCGCCGGAAACCGCGGAAACTTTATGCGGAACAGAAGACTTCGGCTTGGGCGCTTCCTGACGGAGCGCCCGCGCATCCGATCCGGGGAGTCCCTGCTGTACGGCTGTTCCGGCAGCCGGTCCGTGGATTCTCTCCACTCCCCGGGTGGCCAAATCCACTCCGAAAAAAATGCTGAACACGATCAGCAGGACCATGATCAGAACCTGTCTGGAAAATCTGGACACTGCCTTCCCCTCCCCCGCGGGTTTCGCCCGTCTTCTGTCCCGGCGCGCCAACTGCGTTACTTGGCTTTGGCGTCCACTTTCTGCGCCTCCAGAATGACCTCGGCGATCGCTTCGGCCAGCAGATCGGCGGTCCGGTAGCATTCCTCAAGCGAATTGTAGGGGCCGCCGATTTCGATCAATACACTGTTGGGAGAAAAGGATTGGTTGTATTCCCCATTTCCCTGCGAGGCGCTCTTCTCGAAAATTCCTTTGGATATCCCCGGATGCTTCGCTTCCAGGGCATCATGGATTTTTGCCGCGAACTGTTCGTTCTCTTTCCAGTGCGGATTTTTCTCGCCGATGATGAAGTAGACTTGGGCATAGTCGGTACCGTTCAGGTTGACGGTTGTTTTGCTGCGAACCGAGGAATCCCGGTGGATGTCGAAGTAATACTTCAGATCGTGATGGGCTGCGCTGGCAGCCTTCAATGTGTCGAGGGAATATTTGTAGGAGTATGGGTACTTGAAATCCTTGACCTCAGCAGGGTAATTCGCCTCCGAATGTACGGTTCCCACACCCTGTTTTTCCAGGCTTTCCGCCAGCCGCTTGCCCACCAGCGTGACATTCGTCTTTGAGTCGTAGGCTTCGTCAGGATTTTTGACCCCCGCAAGATTTGGAAGAAACGATTCCGTATTGTGAGATTGGTAGATAAAGACGACGTTCTTCCCCGTGACCGGAGGCGCCGGATCCGCCGGGGGATCCTCCGGATCCCCGGCTCCGCCCTTGGCTTCCTGGCCCGCGGACCCCTTCTCCTCCTGACTCCCGATCGGAACGGCCGGCGGGTAATCGACGGGAGCGTCCTCGGATTTCGTCGCAACCCCTGTACGCAAAAGCGTGGCCCGGTCGTTGGACATGCCCGGGACTTCCCGGGCGATCAGCGTTTTGGGATCACGCGGATTGATATCCGTCAAATAGCGGAAAACAAAGCTCAGCACGTTTTCCTGCGAGAATGAGGAGGATTGGCTTTGCTCCTTCAAATAAGGGATCTCCATCCCCAGCATGTCCATAAAAAACTGGCTGGAAACGGAAGCGGCAAATCCCTTCATGGATGATACCGGGGAAACGTCGCCGGCTGTTCGGGATTGAACGTAACCGGCCAGCCCGAGCGTAACGAAAAAAAGCAACGTGCAAATCGCGAGAACCGCATAGGTGCGGCTGAAAATCCCTACCTGCCGGCCGGCTTTGCGAACTTTGCTGAGATTCAGGGTGATGGCTGTCCATTTCATTCTTGTTTTTCCTCCTTCGGGTTTTGCTCTTCCCGGCATGTCCTTCTATCAGGTACTCTCTCAATCACTCCGGCTATTACAACTCTATGAATCATTCCGTCGTGATAGAACCACGAAGCGGGCGGGAAGATTTCAGAAGGAAAAACAAACAAGCCCCGCCGAAAAGGCGGAGCTTTGAACAATGCGGGTCAATGGGTGTATGCCGATACGTTATTGACGTCGATCGCCCCGTGCAGGGCGGCATTCAGGCCGCTCGCAATCACGTTGGCGATATCTTCGATAAACTGGTCGATTTCTTTGGGAGTGACGAGCAGATCGTGTCCCAGCGGATTGAGCACCTCCCGAACCAGTTGCAGACGTTCGTTCTCGGTCATCTTGTCCAGCAGCCCGAGAATTTGTCCGGTCTGGGTGGTACGTCTCTCAAAGTGCCTGTGCATGAAATCGATGGCATTGTTCACGATCGTAGATGCGTATACCACTGTCGGAACACCGATGGCTATGCAAGGGATACCCAACTCTGTGCGGGTCAAGCCCTTGCGTTTGTTGCCGATTCCGGAACCCGGATGGATGCCGGTATCGGCAATTTGAATCGTCGTATTGACGCGCTCAAGCGACTTGGAGGCCAGGGCGTCGACTGCAATCACTACATCGGGGCGCGATTTTTCCACGATTCCTTGAACAATTTCGCTGGTTTCGATTCCGGTTATGCCGAGCACCCCCGGAGCTACGGCACTTACGGAACGATAGCCCGGGCTGACCTGCTCCGGCATGAGCTCGAACAAATGGCGGGTAACCATCACATTCTCTACAACCATCGGACCCAGCGCATCGGGAGTGACGTTCCAGTTGCCGAGCCCGATGATCAGCACCTTGGCGTTCTCGCTGATCCCGGCTTTCAGCAAAAAACGCTCGAATTCCCGGACAAACCGGGTGGCCACCCGGTCCTGGAGATCGGAATCCTTGTGACGCAGGCTGGGTACCTCAATCGTCACATAATGGCCGGGCATCTTTCCCAACACCCTCGCTCCTTCCTCCGTCTGTACCTCAATCCGGGAGATGTGAATCCCTTTCTCCTTCTCCGTTTCCATCTGCACACCCGGGATCGCACCTTGGGCTGTTTCCGCCATTTCTCTGGCTTCCAGGGCGAGATCCGTCCTTACGGAATAGTTGCTCAAATCCATAATGGCTCTCCTTTCGTTTCCATTCGTTCCACTAGTTTGTGAACTTTTCCGCGGCAATATTCCGGAGGGAGAGGCATTCCGGCTTGAGGCAAACCATATTGCATTTTGCCTGGGCGCGTGGTAGAATATTTAAAGTTGTCAACTAGGGTTGAACGGTTTTTGTCAGGAGGTGAAACGCTACATGCCAAATATTAAATCCGCAATCAAGAGGGTTAAAACCAGCGAAAAGCGTCGTCTGCGCAACGCTTCCCAGAAATCCGCGCTTCGCACGGCGATTAAATCTTTCGAAGCCGCAGCGGCCGGAGCCAATCCGGAAACCGCCAGAGCGGCCCTGATCCAGGCTTCCCGCAAGCTGGACAAAGCGGCCAGCAAAGGCCTGATCCACAAAAATGCGGCTGCCCGCAAAAAATCCCGTCTGGCCAAGAAGCTTAACGAAATTTCGGCGAACGCCTAAAAATTTTCCTTCTATTAAAAAAGTCCGTGAACTTTCGTTCAGGGACTTTTTTGTATGCTTCCTTTTTTCGTCCTTTTCCCCTTCAGGCCCCCAGCTTCAGCAAAAACATCTCCAATCCGAGCAGCTTGTCCACCCGCCCGCTTTTCATCTGGTAATCCAGTTCGCTCAGCTCGTAAAGCACATCGTTCAGCCGTTCCGGTCTATACCTTCGGGCCTGCTGTGAGGCCAATTTGACCGCGTAAGGGTGCGCCCCCGCCCGGGAGGCGATTTGCTGCAGTGAGTACCCCTGGCGCTCCAGCTCCTTCACCTGCAAAATCAGCCGGAACTGTCTGGCCATCAGCAGCATAATTTTGACCGGCTCTTCCTTCTGCTTAACAAGCTCGTAAAGGATCGATAGTGCCCGGTCCAGGCGAAGGTGCACCGCTTCCTCGATAAGCATGAACACGTTCTGCTCGGTACTCGGCACAATCAGGCGCTCGACATCTTCCGGCCCGATCCGGCCTCCTGTCCCGGCGTAGAGGGATAATTTTTCGATTTCCGCCGAGAGGTTTGAAAGCCGTGTTCCGGCACGGAGAATCAGCCGCTCTGCGGAATCCGGCGCAAGCGTCGCTCCGTTCACTTCCGCCTGATGCTGCACCCATTGCAGCAGATCCTCCGGGTTCATCGGAGGGCAGGAGACCAGCGCCTGACGGTCCTTGAGCATCTTGACAATCTTTTTGCGTTCGTCGAGCTTCTCCGCATCTACCGTGAAGACCAGGATGGACGAATCCGCCGGCTTTTTCAGATACCCGGCCAACCGTTCGATCCGGTGCTCTACCTTTGCGGTATCCTTGGCTCCCGTAAAAAAGCCCGCGTGAGATGCTACGACCACCTTGGTCGGCGCCAGAAACGGCAGGGTCTCGGCATCGTCGATTACGGTATCCAGCGGAATCTCCGTCAAATCGTATTTGCTCACGGCGAAATCCGCCGCATCCGGATCGACCAGCTGCGATGTCAGCGTCCGGATGAATTCCTCGTGCAAGTAGCTTTCCGACCCGTAGCATACATAAACCGGCGCATATTTTCCTTCACGGATGGCCATCCTGGCTTCCCGATAATCCATTTGCCCACACCTCGAATCCTCGGCCCCCGGCGCGACTTGCCGACGCTAGGCGCACTTCTTTCTATCATCTTAACAAGAGCAGAAGGCCGCGTCAAAATCCTATCCGGATCTGACGCGGCCTTCTGCCTGGCGGGGTGCATGCACGGCCCGAGAGAAGACATCTATATCAACACCGGAAAGAGGCCCTAGAAACCTCCTCCGAGTGGATATGCAATGCGGAAGTCTCCCGTGTTCCTTTAAGCCTTTCAACCTTTTCTATAGCATATGCTGAAAAGAAAGAAAGGTGCCGTTCCCTGAAACATTATTTGTTTCCGGTCGACTCGGTCATTTTGTCCAGATCGATGACGCCGATTTTCGATCCGCCATCCAGCTGCACCTCGTAGACCAGAAGGTGCCCGGTCCATTCCTTCAAATGAACCACATCTCCTTCCTTCCATTGGAATGGAGAAGAGTAGACAATCGAGGCGGTCGAAGCGTTGCGGATCACTACCCGCTGGTTCTCGATCCCGGCAATAAATTTGCCATCTGGAGAGTTGAGGGTTTCGCCGACGGAGGACGGCGGATTTGCCGCATCGAATGTCGAAGCCTGCGTACTCCGGCTGTCCGTCTTCTGCGTCTTGGTCTGTGCGGCATCCGGTGCAGCCAATGCGGCCTTTGGCGACATGGAGCCGCTCTCCACGGGCAAACCGTCAGAAGAAGCGCTGCTCTGTGCGGCGAACCCCTGATTTGTACTTGTCCCGGTCTGACCGCCGGCTGCGGGGGCACTCGTCTGTCCTTCGGATGTTTCGGTCAATGCTTTCGGCACTGCGGCCGCAGTGGTTCCCCCCGCGGATCCTGACTTTACGTTGGAAGAGGACCCGGCTTCGGAGGCTTGCCCGTTCCGGGTCGGCACGGAATCCGCCGCACCCGAAGCTCCGTCTTGTGCGGCCGCATTCGCGGAAGAAGCGGCGGATAATTCCTTGCTGCTGTCTGACTCCCCGGTAACCTTTTTATTCTCCTCTTTCGGAGGAGTTGTCGCCGCCTTTGCCTGCCCGGCATCCGGCTTCGGCGCCGAAGACCGTGACGGGCTTTCCGTCTGTTTTTTTGGGCCTGGTTCCGGGCCGGATGGGGCAGCCGTTCCGGGGTCATTGACGGCTTGATCCGGCTTCGCCTGGCCGCCGGCCGGATCCGGGCTTCGAATGTCCGTATTGACGCCGGCCGCCGCGCTTTCCGCCTGTTGCTTCTCCGCTTCCAGCAGGGACATGTCGGCGTTCTGGGTGGATACCGGTTTGTGAAAGACGAACATGCCCACAACGAGACCAGCCGCGACCACCCCGCCTACCCAACGCCAGGCAACCCGGTCTCTCCAGGGCCGTCCCTTCAATTCCGTCCATTCTTTCGGAAACGGATTGTCCGGCAGTAGCGGCCCGGACGGCTCGGCGGAGGCTGCCTCCTCCGCGTGTTCCTGTTCGATCCGCTCCAGCTGCGGCAGAATGGAATCGACGATGCTGTAGGGAGGAGTGACCTTGGGCAATTGCTCCAGATCGCGTGAGAGCAGCTTCAGCTTTTCAAACATTTCGGCACATTCGGGGCAGCTTTCGAGATGCCGCATCATCGCTTCATATTCTGCAGAAGTGAGATCCTCGTCCAATGATCTCTGCATTTGCTCGATCACCTCTTGACAGATCATCCCCGAACACCGCCTTTCTGATACTCTCGTAGTAAATTTTGCAGCTGCTGCCTTGCCCGGAACAGGTAAGATTTTACCGTGTTCAGGGGCAAGTCCAGCGATTCCGCAATTTCGTTATAGGAGAAGTCCTGCAAATAACGCAGGACGACTACCGTGCGATGATGTTCAGGCAGTTTGTCGATCGCCTCCTGAATGTCTTTGGCTGCATAAGAGGAGAGCACTTCTTGTTCCACATTTTGCGGAGAAGTGAAGACCATCTCGTGTTCCTCGATCGATACGGATGGGCGATTTTTGCGGAATTTATCGATACAAATATTGGTGACTATGCGCTGAACCCAGGTTTTAAACAGCGCCTTCTCCTCATATAGGCCTATCTTCGTATAGATTCGGATTAGTGCCTCTTGCGCCGCATCCATTGCATCCTGCTCATTCCCGAGAATGTAGTAGGCTGTCCGGTACACAGGAGTCTCTATCTCGCGTAATAGAGTCATCAGGGCTTCGCGATCGCCCGATTGGGCAGCTCTGATCAATTCAGGCGCAATCACAAGGATCCTCCTCTCATGCATCCTCTCTAACGGATGGGCATGGCGATATGTTGCGGCCAATCTGCAGGAAAATGCTTTATTTACGGGATTCCCCAAATTCTCTCTACTAGCATAGCAAAAAAAGCCGAAGCGGTATACTGTCCATCCGCCGCAAAAAAAAGGAAACCGGGGGAAGCGATGCTTTCCGCCGATTTCGGTGTTTTAGCGCCATTACAGGCCTTGAACTTCGTCTGCGGGTTTCAGCTCGGCCGTACAAAATTTGCAGCGTTTGGCCCGAAGCGGAATTTCCGACAAACATT
>Ga0310822_101061_pt1 | contig 11578 bp, 11 predicted proteins | sample P4_ome_2_FD_201313 | JGI IMG/M metagenome (GOLD analysis project Ga0310822, IMG submission 201313) | Sorghum-adapted microbial communities from Joint BioEnergy Institute, Emeryville, California, United States - P4_Day56_Rep2 | ecosystem: Engineered > Bioreactor > SSF (Solid state fermentation) >... | reverse complement strand
TTGTCAGCGGTTATACCAACACCTTTGAAGATAGCATCATGTCGATTCGCCACTGTATTGATAACTATATTCCCGGGATCCTGGAGCTGGCGGAAATGCCCGACCTGATCGGCCTGATTGCCCCAAGGCCTCTATTGATCGAGGCGGGACGAAATGACCGCATTTTCCCCGTGAAAGGGGTCGAGAAGGCTTACGCCAAATTAGTGCGGATCTACGAAGCGGTGAATGCAAAAGCGAATCTGGATCTCGATTTGTTCGAAGGAGGACATGAGATCGGCGGTGCCAAACAGTTCGACTGGTTTTCCCGGTTGAACGGTTAAGCGGCTTCCCCGGTCTGGAGCTGGAAACTACAAGACGTCTTGAACGGAAATTTCCGTTGCAAGACGTCTTTTTGTTATTGCGTTAAAAGATCCGTTTCCCCTGGAATCCCCTGAAGGATTTTATCCCAAGCTTTTGCGGGCCGGGCGCTTCTCCAGAAAAATTCCGATGCAGGCCGCGCCGGCAAGTTGCAGAGCGGTCTTGACCAGGATTTGCCCCAGAATCGCAAAACCGACAGCGTTCCACGGCAAAAAACCGGAGAACAGCGGCGACATGCCGATGAGAATGAAGACGACGCTATCCACCGCGCCTCCAATCAACCCGCTGTATAAGACTTTGAACGACATCGGCAGCTTCAGGCGGGTATAGATCTCCGTATCGGTCGTCTCCGACAGGGCAAACGTGACCGCGGAAGCAAACACAATCCATAACGTGTCCCCCAATACAGCCGATGTGGCGGCGGATAAAATCATGGCAAGGCCAATCGCCGCATAAGTCCGCTTGCGGCCGACAGCGTTCTGCACGAGGTCGCGCAGGACGAAGGTGGCTGCGATCAGAAAAGATCCGGCGGGAACCAGGAACGGTCCGAAAGCAAGCGGGGGAATCGAGGCCGTCAGCACGTTGGCCGCGGCGATGAAGAATAGATACAGAATGACAAGAAATAGCTTCATTGGGCTCCCTCCTTACCGATTGTCCACTTTTTCCGGATATAGGTCGTGATGGAGCAGACGCTGCTCGGCCATCGCGGCGTATTTCGTTCCGGGGCGTCCCCAGTTGCAATAGGGGTCGATGGAAATCCCTCCGCGCGGAGTAAATTTGCCCCACACTTCAATATACCGCGGATTTAGCAAAGCAATTAAATCGTTCATGATAATATTGACGCAATCCTCATGAAAATCCCCGTGATTGCGGAAACTGAACAAATAAAGCTTCAGCGATTTGCTCTCCACCATTTTCCTGTCCGGAATGTAGGAAATATAGAGGGTAGCAAAATCCGGCTGGCCCGTGACCGGGCAGAGACTGGTAAATTCGGGGCAGTTAAACTTGACGAAATAGTCGCGGTCCGGATGCTTGTTGTCGAAGGTTTCGAGCAGCTGCGGATCATAGGAAAATACATAGCGGATTCCCTGATTTCCAAGTAAAGTAATGTCCTGAAGTTCCTCTTTCTGTCTTCCGGAAGCCATAAAAAAATCTCCTCCCTTTTCAGCATTGTGTCTGTGCGAAAAGAAGAATGAGATTTCGGAAACTTGCCCTGATTAAACTCGGACACGGAAAAAAACGATGCCAGAAACGGCGTCGTTGCCCTTAGTTTTTTATAGAGGGAGTTCGCGAACCTCTCCCGGTCCCCGTGGGACGCGGAATTTCTTCTTTAATTGTCATGACAATACTATACCACAAATCCGGGAGGGAGGCCAGACGAAAACGGGCGAACGGGTTTTTCCCGGGGGCTAGGAGTCCGGAAAATTGGGGAAAATATGGATAAGTTTGAAGGCCGGCACCCGACAAATGAAAACAACATAGGCCAAACGCCTCGAAATCCCAAAGCGGTGAGTTTAAGCAAATTTTAATTTTTGTCCCTTACAATAACGAGTATTACTATGAAAAACTTACATGTAAAAAAAAGGAAAAGGATGTGTGGAAACATGGGGAAGCTGAAACAGCAGCGAACGAAACTGGCATCCTTTTTGCAGAAGCATATCTGGCGGAAATACCTGCTCATAGGTCTATTACTGATCGTCTTCCCGGTTGTGCTCGTGACAGCAGTGGAATGGATCCAGCGTTCTTCCATCGCTGATCTGTGGACCTGGATGATTCAAAGCAAGGGATTGGCCGTTGCCAACGGGCTCATCTGTTTTTTTGTGGAACTGCTGCTTTATTGTTTGACCGGTTCGCTGTTTTTTTCGTTTTCGTTAAGCTTTTTGCTGTTTTCCGTCATGTCCATGATCAGTTTGTACAAAAGCAAGCTGATCGGGGAACCTTTCTTTCCCTGGGATGTATTCATCAAAAAAGAGGGTCTGGATATCCTTCCCCTCATCTCGAACGGGACCATATTCATCCAGACCGGGATCATTCTTCTGGTGACGGTTCTGATTGCCCTGCTCCGGCTCGTGATGCCCAGGCTGTCCATCCCTGTTTCGCTTCGGGTCGTCCTTGGGCTACTCTCCCTTTTCATGCTTTATTCGTTTGCTTACAAACCGGAGCTGACCGGGGGGGTGTTCGGCAAGCTGGGCGCCAGTGAAATCGCCTGGGACCAGGAGCAAAATTACAGCAGCAACGGTACGGTGCTGGCTTTTACAAGCAATATACAGCATACCGTTGTTGAGGAGCCTCCGGGGTACAGCGAAAGCCGCATGGCCGAGCTGGCCCGGTCGCTGAACCAGGCCAAACCGGTCTCCGCTCCGGCAGGCGGAATAAAACCGAATGTCATTCTCGTGATGAATGAGGCGTTCTGGGATCCGACCCTGCTTCCGGATGTCAAGTTCAGCGAGGATCCGGTCCCAACCCTTCATCAGCTGCAGCAAACGGCAACGTCGGGTTACCTGCTGTCGCCGCAATTCGGCGGAGGAACCTGCAATGTGGAATTCGAGGTGCTGACGGGAAATTCGATGAGCTTTCTGCCCGGGGGTTCGATTCCTTATCAGCAATTTATCAATCGTCCGACCCCGTCGCTTGCCAGCTTCTTTGAGGACAACGGCTATAAAAGCACCGGAATTCACTCGTATGAAGGCTGGTTCTGGAACCGCAATGAAGTGTACAAGCAGATGGGCTTCGAAAGCTTCATGAGCGCGGAAAATTTCAACAATCCCCAATATAACGGGCTTTTCATCGGAGACAGTGAAGTTTCGAAGGCGATTATCAGGCAAACGGAAGCCTCGGAGAGACCGGTGTTCATTTATGCCGTGACCATGCAAAATCACGGGCCTTACGACAGCAAACGGTACGACAGCAACCCGATCACCGTTTCCGGAAAGCTGGATGATCAAGCGAAGATGACGCTGGAAAATTATACCCATGGTGTCCATGATGCGGATCAGTCTTTGAAGCAGCTGATTGATTACTACTCCCAGTCGGGTGAGCCGACGATGGTTGTGTTCTTCGGGGATCATCTGCCCATGCTGGGTTACGACTATGAAGTCTATAAGCAGGGCGGGTTCATCCATGCCTCCGGCGAGAGGGAATGGACGCTGGACGAATGGAAGAAAATGCACAGCGTTCCTTTCGTCGTCTGGACGAATTATCCGATGCCGAAGCAAAATTTTCCGATATTGAGCGACTCCTTTCTCGGAGCCAATCTGCTGCAAATGCTGCATATGGATATGCCGGGAGGTTTTCAGTTCGGCTACAATCTGTCCCGGAAAGTTCCCGGCCTTCTGGGCAATCTGGTGGTGCGGGCGGATCAGACCATGTCGCGGCAGCCGGCCGCCGATTTGACTGCGGATCTGGAAAACTACCGGCTGATGCAGTACGACCGGATGTTCGGAAAAAATTATGTCGAGACTATCTTAAACGGCGGACCGCAGACCAACTATCCGCTTCCCAACTATAACGACGAGTTCTCCAAAATGTACATTGATGCAAGCGACCTCGCGGAAATTCAAGCCGGCCGCGATTTTCATGTCACAGACGGCAAATCCGTCCTGAGGCTGCACGGAAGCAATCTCTTCACCGGCAGCGTCGTCTACCTGAACGGGACCAAAGTTTCCCCGATCTTTATCACCGAGGATACGGTCGAGGTACCGGTACCCAAAGATCTCTACCAGAAGCCGGGCGTTCTGGAGATTCAACTCAAACTGTTGAATACGAAAAATTTGCCCGTGGCCGAATCCAACATGTTTACGATTCCGGTGAAATAACCGTTCTTCCTTACAAATCCCCAAATCCGGATGTGAATTCAAACTGGAAGCGAACCCCCAATCCCGCGATTTCAGCGGGTTTGGAGGTTTCTTTGTTCGAAGGCCGGGAAATATCAGAAAAAATGGACGGTACGAAAATCAGTACCATCCATTCAAGAACAGAACCAGGTAAACCGCCGTCAGGACGACAGCTGCGGCGAGAAATAACAGGCCGGCCGCAATTTTTCCTTGAAACAAGCGCAAAATGCCGAGGCTCAGCGCCGTTCCGACTATCAGCATGGCGAAAAACGTCAATAGAAACAACGGCCTCCCCAGGGCATTAATATCTACATCTGCCAAAAACGACCACCCTCTCTGTTCATTACTACATATATACAATGAAGCCCGGTAAGATGCAATGGCCCTCCCTTGACAATCTGGTGGCATTTTGGCGTTCCCGGCGTTCCCTTGCTCGTTCAAGGCCATCTTCTGAAGTATAATAGCATATAGGTTTATTACAACGTTACGGATATGGAATGAGGAGGCGAGCAGGATGTCCGTGAACGTGTACCCGCTTGGGGAATGCGCGGCGGTGGTGGATTGGGGGAGGGGCATCGAACCGCAAACGCACCGCAAGGTGCGGGCGCTCACGGCCCGTCTCGAGTCTTGTCCGCTGCCGGGGCAGATCGAAGTTGTCCCGGCATTTACGACGGTTACGGTGTTTTACGACAGCTACTTTCTTTTCCGTTACGGTGAGCAGTACAAGAACGAAAGCGGCAGCGTCGGAGGCTCCGCCTACGAATGGGTTCGCGGTCAGCTTCTGGCCCTGCTGGAACAACTGGAGGACGGCCTGGACGAGAGCGGGGAGAAGGTAGAGATTCCGGTGTGCTACGGTGGAGAATTCGGACCGGACCTTGATGCCGTGGCAACCTATTGCGGGCTTACCCCCGGCGAAGTGATCGACATTCATTCCAGGGGAGAATATCGGATTTACATGATCGGGTTTGCCCCCGGTTTTCCTTATCTGGGAGGGATGTCCCGAAAAATTGCCGTCCCCCGCCGGGAAGTGCCCCGGTTATCGATCCCTGCCGGCTCGGTGGGCATTGCCGGCATGCAGACAGGCGTCTACCCGATCGCTACGCCGGGGGGCTGGCAGCTAATCGGCAGGACGCCTCTGGCACTGTTCCGCCCGCATCAGGATCCGCCGTCCCTGCTCAAGGCGGGACAGACGGTCAAATTTGTGCCGATCTCCCCGGCGGACTATGAACGGCTGAAGGAGGGAAGGTCGTGAGCGTGGAAGTCATTCGCCCGGGGCTAATGACAACTGTCCAGGACCGGGGCCGCCGGGGCTACCAGCAATACGGCATCACCTCCGGCGGCGCGATGGACCTGTTCGCGCTGCGTGCCGCGAACCTGCTCGTCGGCAACGACGAAGGCGATGCCGCTCTGGAAGCGACGCTGGCCGGCCCGACGCTGCGCTTCGAGCGCGCCGCCGTGATCGCCGTCTGCGGCGGCGACCTGTCGCCGGCGGTCGACGGCGTGCCGCTGCCGATGTGGCGGCCCGCGCTGGTGCCCGCCGGCGCCGTGCTCGCCTTCGGCCGCCCGCGCGGCGGCTGCCGCGCTTATATCGCCGCAGCCGGAGGCTTCGCCGTGCCGCCTGTGCTCGGCAGCCGCTCGGCGGATCTGCGCGCCGGCCTCGGCGGCGGCTTCGGCCGGGCGCTGCGGGCCGGCGACCGGCTGCCGCTGGGCATGCCGTCGCCGCTGGCCGGGCGCATCGCCGCCGAGCTGCGCGGACGCGCCGGAGGAGGCGCCTTCGCCGCAGCGGCGTGGCGGCTGCCGCACAGCATGTTGCCGGGCTATGCGGCAGAGCCGGTCGTGCGCGCGGTGCGCGGGCCGCATTTCGGGCGGTTCGCCCCGGAAGCGCAGGAGGCGCTGTTCACCGTGCCGATGCGCGTGACGCCGCAGTCCGACCGCATGGGATACCGGCTTGAGGGGCCGACGCTGCCGCTTGCGGAGACGTTCGAACCAATCTCGTCGGCCGTCTCCTTCGGCACTGTCCAGGTGCCGCCGAACGGGCAGCCGATCGTGCTGATGGCCGACCGCCAGCCGACCGGCGGTTACCCGGTCATCGCCCAGGTCATTCGCGCTGATCTGCCGCTGCTCGCGCAGCTGGCTCCCGGGAAGACGCTGCGCTTTCAGGAAGTATCGCTGCAGGCGGCCGAAGAACTGCTGTGGATCCGGGAGACGGAATGGACCCTCTTCCGGCAGGGAATGACCATGAAATACCGCTGAAGCGAAGGAGCAGGAGGACCATGTTCAGAATCGATTTGAATTGCGATATGGGGGAAAGCTACGGGGCCTACCGGCTGGGCGCCGATGAAGAAATCATCCGCTGGGTCACCTCTGTCAATATCGCCTGCGGATTTCACGCCGGCGATCCGAACGTCATGCGGCGGACCGTAAGGCTGGCTATGGAGCATGGCGCGGCGATCGGGGCCCACCCCGGACTTCCCGACCTGGCCGGCTTCGGAAGGCGGACGATGGCGCTGAAGCCCGATGAAGTGTACGCGCTGGTGGTTTACCAGATTGGCGCACTGGAGGCGTTCGTCCGCTCCGAAGGCGGGAGACTGGCGCATGTCAAGCCGCATGGAGCGCTATATAACATGGCGGCTGTCCGTCGCCCTCTCGCCGAAGCCGTAGCCGAGGCGGTTCGCCGCGTCAATCCGGAGCTAGTCCTGTACGGTCTTTCCGGGAGCGAGCTGATCCGGGCAGGTGAACAGGCCGGGCTGCGCACAGCCAGCGAGGTGTTTGCCGACCGCAGCTACGAGCCCGACGGAACCCTGACGCCGCGGGACCTCCCCGGGGCTGTACTGACGGAGGAGGGGGCGGTGGCCGGGCGGGTGATCCGGATGGTGAAGGAAGGCAAGGTTCCTGTCCGGGACGGAACGGAACGGCCTATCCGCGCGGATACCCTCTGCATCCATGGAGATACTCCTCATGCCGACATTCATGCCCGGCGGATCCGCGAGGCGCTGGAGCGGGCGGGAATTTCCGTGAAAAAATTGGAAACCCCTTGAAAGGACGCGGCGGATGCTTTCGCCGCGCGCCTTCTCAAGGGGAATGGAATCAGAAATTGAAATTGTCGGGATCGGCCCCAAACCGCCGGTTCCGGTTTAGCCCGTCGATCCGGGTCATATCCCCGGCGGACAACTCGAAATCGAAAACATCGGCATTTTCACGGATACGCTGTTCCCTGATCGATTTCGGAATCGTGACAACGCCATGCTGCAGGTCCCAGCGCAGGACGATCTGGGCGGGCGTCTTTCCGTAGGTTTCCGCCAGCTCTTTGAGAAGAGGCAGGTCCAGATTCCCCTGCATCAGCGGACTCCAGGCCTCAAGCTGGATGCCGCGGGTCTTGCAGAAGTCACGAAGCTCCTGCTGAATCAGCAGGGGGTGGAATTCCACCTGGTTGACCATCGGAGCCACTTCACAGTCCTTCAGCACATCCTCCAGATGATGCACCTGGAAATTGCTGACGCCGATGGCGCGAACCCGGCCGTCCCTGTAGAGTTTTTCCAGTGCCCTCCAGGTATCCTTGTATTTGCCTTTTACCGGCCAGTGAATCAAGTACAGATCGACATAATCCAGCTTCAGCCTGGACAGGCTTTCCTCGAAAGCGGCAAGAGCCGTATCGTATCCCTGGTTGGCGTTCCATACTTTGGTTGTAACGAACAATTCCTCGCGAGGTACGCCCGCTTCCCGGATTGCTTGGCCGACGCCCTCCTCGTTACCGTAAACGGCGGCTGTATCAATGCTGCGGTAGCCGATTCGCAGGGCGGCTTTGACCGATTCCACGACCTCGTTGCCGTTTTGAACTTTCCATACTCCCAGACCGAGCCAGGGCATGCGCACCCCGTTTGCCAGGACGGCGGTATCCGTTAACTTTTGCGGCATAAGAATCCCTCCCCTTGTAATCAGCCTTATCATAACATATTCGGTGACAACGCCAAAATCCGGCATTCTCCTGGAAGGAAAATGCCGGGGTGAACGTTCCCCGGAAACCGGGGACGGGAAAACCTCAAGGGCGGAAAGCGTCATGAGACGCCCACCCGGACCGGTTTCTTTCCGGACTCAAAGCATCGAGGTCAGATAGTTATAGCTGATCTCCAGGCTTTCGAACGGATCCCGCTGGCAGGTGTCCTGTTCGACCACGTACCATTCCACTCCGGTATCCCGGCAAGCCTGGATGATGTCATGCCAGTTCAGATTGCCCTGGCCGATTTCGGCAAATACCTGTTCATTCTTGATGATGGCCATATCCTTCAAATGGATGACGTTCATGCGCCCTTCCACCTTGCGCACCCATTCCGTCGGATTGGCGCCGCCGGCCTGCACCCAGTACATATCCAGCTCGAAACCGAAGGAGGGACCGGATTCCTGCAGCATGATTTCCATGCCTGTTTTGCCGTCAAATTTCTCAAATTCAAACTTGTGATTGTGATAAATAAATTTCAGTCCGGCATCCTCAAGTTTCTTGCCGATCTCGGTAAACTCCCTGGCCAGGGCTGCATAGCCGTCGCGGCCTGTCCGGTATTGTCCGGGCATGGAGCCGAGGCCCGCATAGCGGCAGTTCCAGAGCTTGTGCTGTTGAATCACTCCATCCAGGTCGTTGACGAAACGGTCGTAGGGAATATGCGTGGCGCAAATTTGCAGGCCGATTCTCTCAGTCATTTCCTTGACACGTTCCGGTTCAATCGGACCAATACCGGAAACCTGGACGGCATCGTAACCGATGGCCTTGACCTTCTTCAACGTGTTTTCCAGGTCTTCGGCTGTTTTGGAAAATTCTCTTAACGTATACAATTGCGCCGCAATCTGATTCCTTTTCATGAATTATCACCCCGGTCAAATTGGTAGACTTGCGATCAATCCCCTCCATTCTAGCACAAGGGAAACGATTTCACTTCTCCCGTATTAACGAGATTTGTTTCTTCATTTAACTGTGGTTGATGTTTTTGTCATGCACAGCGCTGGCGTCGGGGCAACCCCTCGACATTTCCATTGACACCCCTGGGGAAACATCGTAATATTTTGTATTGCTCATAGATCAAAATTGAATAGAAAAGGTGAGAACAGTGCAATATTACAAACCGGTGATCAAGGAATTCACCCTTGCGGAGAAGAACGAGAAAAACGGACTCTTCCAATTTATCATGGAATTGGCGGATGGCAGCAAGTGTCGTATTTTTTACAGCAAAAATCCGGATTGGAAAGCCACCCATATTGCACGTTTGAACGTAACCCCGTGCCCGGTTTGCAAAAAAGATTTTATTTGCAACTGCATGGAAAAATTCCTGGACGTTCTGGACCAGCAGATCAAGGACCGGGAGCTTTTCCAGGCCGCTTTGGCGAAATAAGTGAATAGGAAATGGAAGATGTATATATCCGGCTTTGGTCCAACTCTGATTGGATCCGGCCGGTTTTTTGTTTTCCGGCCTATTCCTGGAAGATAAGGCAACCCGGAAGAAAGGACTGTACACCACCGGCTTCGTGGGATAATATGGAAACGATACGATTGCCAAAAACGCTTTAATCTCCCGAAAAATGAGGTGGATGTTGGTTATGCAGATACCGGTCATGACTTTCAATCTTCGCTATAATAACCCGGGGGACGGAATGAATGCCTGGCCCAACCGGAGCGATGCGGCCGCGGCCGTAATCCGTTCCCACGCGCCGCTCGTTTGCGGCATTCAGGAAGGGCTTCATTCCATGCTGCTGGATCTGGAGCAGCGGCTTCCCGAATATTCGTGGTTCGGCAAAGGTCGCGACGGCGGGAAAAGCGGGGAATATTCCGCAGTCTTTTACCGGAAAGACCGGATCGAGCTGTTGGAGCAGGGACAGTTCTGGCTGTCCGCTACACCGGAAATCCCCGCTTCGATTGGCTGGGATGCGCGGATTACGCGAATTTGTACATGGGGGCTGCTCCGGGAAGCTTCGACCGGGGGCCGTTTCCTATTCTTCAACACCCACCTGGACCATGTCGGGGAAGCAGCCCGGCTGCACGGTGCCGCGCTCCTTGTGCGGTTCATGAAGGAACAACGCGCGAAATGGCAAGTCCCGGCGCTGTTGACGGGAGATATGAACGCCGTGCCGGATTCGCCGCCGATTCGCTTCCTGCGGGGAGAAGGGGTAACGGATGGTGTATCCTCCGACCTGACAGATGCCTACCTTCAGGCCGGGGAGGCGATTGGCCGTACGTTTCACGGATTTAAGGGCTCCACTGAGGGTGAACCGATTGATTACATTTTCGCTTCCCCCGGTTTCACGGTCTTGTCGGTCAAGGTAGACCGGACCCGTCCGGGGGGCCGGTATCCGTCCGACCATTATCCGGTTATTGCCGAGGTAAGATTGGGATAGGCAAGCGGTTTTCCGTCGTCTGCCGGACGGATGAACGCCCGGATATCATCAGCGAATTGGCGTCTGCCTGCCCGGCGATGCGGGAGTGAAAAATCGGCGGCGGTGATGCAGAGAACCGGATGTAAGGAGGAATATTCCGCATTCATCGACCACAGCCCGGCCGCACCGCGGCCGGGCTGGAATCCGGAGCCCTCCCTTAATCAAACCAGCCTTTTCGCCGGAACCAAAGGTACATCCCTGCGCCGATTCCCAGCATGGCGGCCAATGCCGCGAAGTACCCCCATCTCCATTGCAGTTCCGGCATATAGCTGAAGTTCATTCCATAGATGCCGGCGATAAAGGTAAGCGGCATAAATATGGTGGTGATCACCGTCAGCGTCTTCATAATCGAATTCATCCGGTTTGAATTCAGCGAAACGTAACTATCCCGCATATCGGCGGTCATTTCCCGGTTGGAATCGATCATCTCTGAAAGCTTCAGCAGATGGTCGTGAATATCCGTAAAATAAAGCAGGTAGTCCTGAATCCCTTCAATCCGCACCGTATTGATGATCCGATAGAGAAGATCGCGCATCGGCACGATCGTTTTCCGCAGCTTTAGCAGTTTGGAACGAATTTCGAAGATATCGTCCATCAGCTGTTCGATCGATTTTTCGAAAACATTGTTTTCAATCTCATTAAGCTGATCTTCAATCTGATACACGCCGGGAAAATATTGGTCCACCAACTTGTCCATAATCAGGTATGCGGCGTAAATCGGCCCCTTGGTTTCGGAGTCCCCGCCCGCATCAGCGATCCGGTTCCAGGCATCATCGATTTCCCGGGAAATCTGATAATGGAAGGTTACCAGAAACCGTCCGCCGAGAAACAGATCGACCTCGTCGGCTGCCAGGGTTTGCTGGTTCATGGCGTGAAGCACAAAAAAATGGATATCTCCGTAATGGTCGAGCTTCGGCCGCTGCAATAAATGAAAGCAGTCCTCTATGGCCAGGGGATGAAAGTGAAAATAA
>Ga0310822_101060_pt1 | contig 11585 bp, 12 predicted proteins | sample P4_ome_2_FD_201313 | JGI IMG/M metagenome (GOLD analysis project Ga0310822, IMG submission 201313) | Sorghum-adapted microbial communities from Joint BioEnergy Institute, Emeryville, California, United States - P4_Day56_Rep2 | ecosystem: Engineered > Bioreactor > SSF (Solid state fermentation) >... | reverse complement strand
ACAATGAAATTGATTAATCGTTTGATTAATCCTACTTCAGGAAAAGTATTGGTTAACGGTAAAGATGTTTCTGCTATCGATCCCGTTGAGTTAAGAAGAGGCATTGGATATGTTATTCAAAGTGTAGGGCTCTTTCCGCATATGACGATTGCTGAAAATATCCAGGTTGTTCCCAGGTTGCTTAAATGGGATAAAGAACGGATGGATAAACGAGTGGATGAGTTGCTGAACCTTGTTGGACTGGAGCCGGAAACATACCGCGAGCGGTACCCGTCAGAGCTTAGCGGTGGACAACAGCAGCGCGTTGGAGTAGCCAGGGCATTGGCAGCGGAACCTTCTGTTATCTTAATGGATGAACCGTTTAGTGCACTTGATCCGATTAGCCGCGAACAACTGCAAGATGAGCTTATCCGTTTGCAAAAAGACATTAAAAAGACGATTGTTTTTGTTACCCATGATATGGACGAGGCTTTGAAAATTGCTGAAAAAATCGTGTTGATGAAAGACGGTACCGTCGTTCAACAGGGTTCGCCAGAAGAAATTTTACGGCATCCGGCCAACGATTTTGTTAAAGAATTTATTGGTACAAAACGTCTTAAGCAAGTACAGGAAATCCCGACTGCCGAAGAAGTAATGATTAGAAAACCAGTTACTACTTACCCGACTCGCGGACTGGCTGCATCCATTAAGATTATGGAGAGCAGGAAAGTTGACACGTTAATTGTTATTGATGAAGGTGATAAATTGCAAGGATATATCACCATTTATGATGTATTGAGCCAATATAAAGATGAAACGAAGCGGGTTGGTGATATTCTTCGTCCATTTGCTTACGTAGTGGGACCGGACACCATGCTAACGCAAGTCATTGAAATTGTGGATGAGAACAAACTCGCGTATGTACCGGTTGTAAATGAGGGGGGCACTTTACTTGGTGTAATAACAAGAGGGAGCCTTGTCGGGCATATGTCAGAAGTTTATCCTTCGCCTGGGATTGGGGTGTAAGAGATGGAACGGTATATGTTAGTTTTTATTGAGCGGTGGTCAGATCTTTATAACGCCTTGCTTGAGCACATTATGCTTTCTGTAGGTGCGATGCTGTTGGGGTGCCTTGTTGCTATTCCTCTAGGGGTTTACCTGGCTAAAACATCGTCTGGGTGGGTTCGGACATTGTCATTTACCATTACAAACATTTTCCAGACGATTCCGAGTCTGGCGCTGCTGGCTATTCTCATTCCTCTTATAGGTATTGGAACGACGCCTGCGGTTATTACGCTTTTTTTATACTCTTTGCTGCCGATTTTACGGAACACCTATTCCGGATTTCAGTCAATTGATCCGGGGATTATTGAAGCGGCAAAGGCAGTAGGGTATAGTCCCAGCCAGAGATTATTTAAAATTGAATTACCTATCGCTGTTCGTTACATTATGTCAGGTATACGCTTAACTACGGTTTACATTATCAGTTGGGCAACACTGGCTACGGTAATTGGTGCAGGAGGGCTGGGAGAACTTATTGTCGGGGGATTGGCTGTTTATGACAAACCATTGATCTTCGCGTCGGCTGTCCTGGCGATGGTACTGGCCCTGGTAGTTGATTTTGTACTTGCCCTCTTTGAGAAAATGGTTACAAAACGACAACACTCTAAAAATAACTTTGCCTAACACTGGGGGGTTGCTATCAAATGAAAAAAATAACGCTTGTGGCTGCCTTTCTCTCTTTACTGCTCCTCCTTGGAGGCTGTACGCAGGGCAAGTCAGTTACAGTCGGAACTCAGACGTTTACTGAAACTAAAATTTTAGGCTATATGTACAAGTATCTGATTGAAGACCGGAGCGATATTAATGTTGATGTAAAAACTGATCTTTTATCAAGTCCTTTTGTTATTAATGCAATAAAAGAAAATGAGATACAGATGGGTACGGCATATACAGGAGAAATTTTTAACGGTTGGTTTCCGGTTAAACCTTCAAAAGATCCGCAAAACGTGTTAGAACAGGCCAAAAAAGGGTTTGATAAGCACTATGGGATTACATGGATGGACCCCTTAGGGTTTGAAAATACATATGCGTTTACAGTACGGAAAGATGTGGCGGAAAAGTACAATTTGAAGAAAATTTCCGACCTCAAAGGGATTTCTCAAGACATGAAACTGGGCGTAGATACTGCATGGTTAGAGCGTAAAGACGATGGTTATGATGCATTTTCTAAAACATACGGGCTTACATTCGGACAATTGAATCCGATGGAAATCAATCTTGTGTATACGGCTGTGCAGAGTAAAGACGTGGACATTGTTCTTGCCTATTCATCGGACCCGCGGATTGAAGAATTCAACCTTGTGACATTGGAGGATGACAGGAAGTTCTTCCCGCCGTATCTGGCGTCACCCATTGTGCTGAAGGAGACGTTAAAACAATATCCGGAAATCGAACCGGCATTAAAGCCATTAATCGGCAAAATTGATTTGGATACGATTCGAATGCTGAATGCGGAAGTCGATCTTAAAAAACGTGATCCTAAGGATGTTGCGAAAGAGTTTCTGGAAAAGCAGGGTCTTTTAAAGCGGAGGTGAAACAATGAGCGACATTACTTTTAATGATGTTCTGAGATATCTTCAAAACAATTGGGATACACTGCTGGCTTTAACTTTTCAACATATAGTCATGGTGTTTACAGGACTGGTGCTGGCTCTTGTCGTCGGTATTCCTCTGGGTATTCTTGCAGCCAGAAAAGAAAAGACAGCACCCGTGATTTTAGCAGTTGCAAACTTAATTCAAGTATTTCCAAGTCTTGCGATGTTAGCGGTTCTGATGGTCTTTTTTGGTATTGGCTTTACTTCTGTTGTAATTGGTCTGTTTCTCTATTCACTGCTACCCATTATACGAAACACGTATGTTGGACTTAAGGAAGTGGATAAAGGGGCAATAGAGGCGGGAAGGGGTGTTGGTATGACGGCATTTCAATTACTGACAAAGGTTCAAATCCCGCTATCTTTGTCGTTTATCGTAGCAGGAATTCGAATTGCAGCTGTCATTGCCATAGGAGTTGCTACCCTTGCTCCATTTATTGGTGGAGAAGGACTTGGGAAAGAAATTTATTCAGGTATCAATTTACGTGATCCCATTAGAATTTACTCAAGCGCCATTCTCGCGGCATTGCTTGCAATTATTGCTGACTTCCTGCTGGGTATAGTGCAGAAACGAGCGAGTGTTGAGTAATGGCAGTACAAAGATACAGTATAAATGCTCCTCTACGAGTTGCGTGCAGTATGCGCAGCTCTTTCTTTATTTACAAATCAATTAAGGTGAATATTTTTTATTAATCCTTTATTAATTATAGATATTTAATAACTGAATTTTTTTATAAATAAAATATTTACAATTATCAATCAATTATAGTATTATCAAGGAAGTATAGGAAATAAAACCAAGATTTTATGGAGGTACATAGTGATCGAGTTTCGCCAAGTAGATAAATACTATGGCAATTTCCATGTGCTGCAGAATATTAATTTAACGATTTCCGAGGGGGAAGTTGTGGTCATTATAGGACCTTCAGGTTCCGGAAAGTCGACGTTGCTCCGCTGTATTAACCATCTGGAGAAAATTTCAAGCGGTGAGTTGATTGTCGATAAAATAAATGTCCATGACCGGAAAACGAATTTGAATGTTTTGCGCCAGGAGATTGGCATGGTGTTTCAGCATTTTAATTTGTATCCGCACATGACCGTGCTGGAGAACATTACCCTGGCTCCTATCAAGGTACGCAAAGTTGCGCGTGCGGAAGCCGAGAAGACAGCGCGGTATTATCTGGAGAAGGTTGGTCTGACGCATAAGGCGGATGCATATCCGAGCGCGCTTTCCGGCGGCCAACAGCAGCGGGTGGCGATTGCCAGGGGCCTTGCCATGCAGCCGAAGATTATGTTATTTGACGAGCCGACATCTGCGCTTGATCCTGAGATGATTGGAGAAGTGTTGGAAGTTATGAAAAGCCTGGCACGGGAGGGAATGACGATGGTTGTCGTTACCCATGAGATGGGATTTGCCAGAGAAGTGGCTGATCGTGTGGTGTTTATGGATCAGGGACAAATTGTAGAAGTGAGCGAGCCGAAAGCATTCTTCGAGAATCCGAAGGAAGAGAGGGCCCGAACCTTCTTGAGCCGTCTCCTGAACCATTAATTTTAAAAATAAAAGGGGGTAAACAAATGAAGAAAAAAGTGTCGGTTTTCAGTGTTGTGCTTATGCTGGTGATGGCTGTGATGCTTGCCGCATGCGGCGGCAAGGAAGTGGATAAGCCTGCGGGTGCGGGCGAGGGAGCCCCGGGCCAAGGCGGCAGCGCTGAGAAAAGTGCCGTAGCAGCAGCGAAAGAGCGCGGCAAGTTGATTGTGGGCGTAAAATATGACACGAACCTTTTCGGAAAGAAAGATCCGGCTGATGGTCAGGTGAAAGGTTTCGATATTGATATTGCAAAAGCGGTAGCCAAGAAAATAATGGGCGATGAGACAAAAATCGAATTGAAAGAGGTAACTTCGAAAACACGCATTCCAATGCTGGATAATGGAGACATCGATGCGATTATCGCTACGATGACAATTACGGAAGAGCGCAAAAAGCAAGTCGATTTCTCTGAGGTTTATTTTGAAGCCGGGCAGTCCTTGCTTGTGCCGAATGATTCTCCGATTACCGGCGTACAGGACCTGAACGGCAAGACTGTCATTGCCGTAAAAGGATCCACTTCCGCAAAAAACATTCGCGAGAAAGCTCCGGAAGCGAAAGTGACGGAATATGAGAACTATGCAGAAGCATTTACAGCCCTGAAATCTAAGAAGGGTGATGTGCTGACGACTGACAACTCCATTCTGCTCGGTATGCAGAAAGAAGACCCGAACTTCAAGCTCGTAGGAGGTCTCTTTACGGATGAGCCGTACGGAATTGCGGTGCGTAAAGGCGACGCGGAAATGCTGAAAGCGGTAAATGAGACGCTTTCCGAACTGAAATCTTCCGGTGAATACGACAAGATTTACGAAAAGTGGTTTGGCGAGAAGCCACCGAAAAAATAAGTGGGAAAGGGCCTGACGGCGCAGTGGCCGCAGGCCCTTTTCTTCCATTAATAATCGAGGAAAAACTTGTGAGGCGTGTGCCGACCGAAGGGCCACAAAGCGGTCGCTTGTCTTCTGTGTGGAAAAAGGATGAGCGGCAGCGCCTGCGGGTTTTTCTTATCTGAAAGAAGGGGTTACAAAGCCTATGCTGCAGACAATACTTGAGATTTGGACGGAATATAACAGCGAGTACATGAGCGGACTGATTACGACATTGAAAATCAGTTTGATTTCTCTGATCACAAGCCTTGCGCTGGGGACCGTCATCGCCATTTTTTGCATTTCGCCGCTTCGTATCCTTGTTATCCTCGGCCGCTCCTACATTGAATTCATTCGCAATACCCCGCTGTTAATACAAGTGTTTTTCTTTTATTTTGGTCTCCCGTCACTCGGCGTTCAGATTGACTCCTTTACCGCGGGGACGCTTGGCCTTACGGTGTATACGGCCGCATTTATTTCCGAAGCAATTCGGGCCGGCATTAATTCCATACCGAAAGGGCAGATGGAAGCGGCCCGTGCATCGGGATTGACCTATATTCAGGCCATGTGGTATGTAATTCTGCCGCAAGCATTTAAGATTGTGATTCCGCCGCTCGGCAACCAGTTTATTAACCTTGTGAAAAACTCGTCCATTCTGGGCGTCATTGCAGGAATGGATTTAATGTACCATGCAGATATTGTATCTTCAAATACATTTAACACATTTGAGACATACATTCTGGTTGCGGTTTTTTATTTAACAATTACTGTGCCTTTATCCATCCTGGTGAATTGGCTCGAGCGCCGTTTGAAGCATGCATAAACAGTCAGGGGAAGAAGGGAGTGTAGCGTATGGATTTTGCCGGGGCGTATAGCTGGCCGAATATAAAATATTTACTGGAAGGTTTTCTGGTGACGCTTGAAGTGGCGGCGTTGGCGATTCTTTTGTCTTTTGTGTTCGGAATTATCATTGCGATTATACGGTATACAAAAATCCCGGTATTGTCGCAAGTCATGTTTGTATGGGTGGAAATGATTCGAAATCTGCCGCTGCTGCTGATTATTTTCTTTGTGTATTTCGCTTTGCGCGACGTGGGTATTAAGCTCGAAGTGTTCAGCGCGGCGGTGGCGGCGCTGACAATCTTCGAATCTGCGATGATTTCCGAGATTGTCCGCAGCGGCTTGATGTCGGTGGATAAGGGACAGATCGAGGCTGCCCGTGCGTCGGGGCTGAATTATACGCAGACGCTGCGCTATATTATCCTTCCGCAGGCGTTGCGTCGTATGGTTCCGCCGATTGTGAGCCAGTTCATTTCTTTATTGAAGGATACGTCGCTTGCGATTATCATCGCTCTGCCGGAATTAATGCATAACGGTCAGGTTATTTACAACACGAAAATTACGTATGTAATTCCGATTCTACTGCTAATTGCCGTTATGTATTTTGTGGTGAATTTCAGCCTGTCCGTGATTGCACGAAGGCTGGAGCATTCTCGGTAAACGTAAAAACGAGGGGTCGGATTACCTATCCGTGCCGCCTCGTTTTTTGTTGTTTCAATATTCTGCTTCTATAGTGAATAAGCAGGGGAATAGCTATATATAATGCATAGGCGAAGGACATCCAGGCTGTGAAAGCAATAACCTGACCGTTAGAAAAACCTGCAAAAAGAAATGAATGATTGGAAATAGAAAAAGTATCAAGGAACAGCCCGGTGACCGTACCGCAAATGGCGAATGTAATGGCGGCATTCGATGATTGGTCAAATCGGATATAAAGCATGGTGAGAATGTATAGAAGCACCGCTGTACCGGCTTCAAGAAGAAACAGAACAAGCCAAAAGCCTTTGGATGAAGGTTCGATAAGCACCTGTTGGCCGAATAAAACAAAAAATAATGTAGCGCCTGCCCATATGAATAAAGCCCATAAGATGGTAAAGGAGAATTTTTTCATTTTTTCTCGCACTCCTCTTCTTTGTTTTTGGTTGCCCAGTATGTAAGGAGCGATTCCAATTCGCTGTATACCTTATCAGCAGGAAATGAATCGGACAGCAACGCCTGAATAGCCAGTCCGTCGACAAGTGCATTTAGCAGGATGCCCCATGTGTCAAAGGATACACCCTCTACAGGGGAGGTGCCCCATAATGATGCAAGCTGTCTGGACAAGGTTTCATTCTCAAAAGAGAGCAGGTTGTTTAGCTGTTCTTTCGTTTTCTCGTGTTGGAAACTGTAAGCCAGTAAAGAGAAGAAGAGTTGATGATAAAACAAATCAGACGTGCATCGTTTGTGTGCTCCTTTTAATGCCTCTTGCAGTTTTTGATGACGGGGTGCATCGTTGTTTTCAACCTGCTCCCATGAAGATTCGCATAGATCTTTAACAATTTCGAACAAGAGTTGCTCTTTCGTACGGAAATGATAATACACTGTGCCCTGGGTTACACCGGCACCCTCCGCCACGGCTTTGAGCGTCAGTTTATCCATGCCTTGTTCCACAATGCATGTTTTGGCGGAGTCCAGCAGGTCTCGTTTGGATACGACATTTGGTTTTGCCATAGTATTTTTTCACCTCTATACTAAGTTATTTAAATAACTAACTTGAATTTATTGTATAACAAAGGAAAAGCTCTGTAAATTACTCATTTTTTATGAAAATCATGAAGAAAGAAGGAGAGGGACAGAGGAAATGAGAGCCAGGGGAGAAAAAGGCGCACGCCTTTTTCCACATTACGTTAAATAAAGTTAGAATTAAAAGAAAAGTTTACAGAAAAATAATTTTAATTAATTGAAAAATAGATATTCCCGAAAAGGGTGGTATGATGTTTTTGTATTCTATAGAAAGACACGTGTTCCTGTGGGGTGAACAAAATTATGGGGATGACAGAAAATAAACTTAAAAAGGAAATTGGCTTTACGGTCGCGATGTCGCTTGTAATCGGAACTGTTATAGGCTCCGGTGTATTTATGAAACCAGGCAAGGTCATAGAGTATGCAGGCGATTCGACCATGGCGCTCTGGGCCTGGATACTGGGCGGCATTATTACATTGGCGGGCGGACTCACCATTGCAGAGGTCAGTTCTCAGATTCCTAAAACAGGTGGTTTGTATGTATATTTGGAAGAAGTGTATGGCAAAGTATGGGGGTATTTAAGCGGCTGGGTACAGACGATTATTTATGGGCCAGCGATTATTGGCGCGCTCGGATTGTATTTTGGTTCATTGCTGGCCAATTTATTCTCATTAGAAGGACAGTGGAAGCTATGGCTCGGAATCGGATCCGTCGTATTTCTGGGCATAATCAATAGTATCGGTACGAAGTACGGGGGCATTGTACAGACGTTATCTACAGTCGGTAAGCTGATTCCTATTGCTTTAATTATTGTGTTTGGCATTTGGAAGGGAAACAACGAAGTACTGGGTATCGGCAGCGGGATTTCTAGTACAGAAGTGAGTTTAGGAGCTGCCGTTTTGGCCACTTTGTGGGCGTATGACGGATGGATGTTGGTTGGTTTTGTAGCAGGCGAAATGAAAAATCCGGCCAAGCTTTTGCCGCGCGCCATTATTACGGGCCTTTCGCTTGTGACAGCCATTTATTTGCTGGTGAATGTGGCGCTTCTGCAAGTGCTTCCGGCTGATAAAGTTGTAGCGTTAGGGGAAAATGCGGCGGGAACCGCAGCTTCTGTTTTGTTCGGTGATATTGGCGGTAAACTAATTAGCATCGGTATCCTGGTTTCAATTTTCGGCTGCCTAAACGGCAAAATTCTAACGTTTCCCCGTGTGCCGTACGCGATGGCAGAGCGTGAACAGTTGCCGGGTTCCGGTCTTTTATCGAGAGTACATGATAAGTTTGGTACTCCGGTATACGCGACGACACTGCAAATCGTATTTGCCGTTGTTATGATGATTATCAGCAATCCGGATCGTCTGTCGGAAATCGCGATTTTTTCCGTATATCTGTTCTATATTCAGGCATTTTTTGCGGTGTTTATTTTGCGTAAACGGAATCGGGACGTAAAGCGTGTGTATAGCGTACCGCTGTATCCGCTTATTCCGATTGTCGCCATTATCGGATCTGGCTTCGTTGTAATAAGCACAATCTTTGACAATCCGCAGGATAGTCTTTTGGCGATTGGTATAACGCTAGCGGGATTGCCGGTTTATTTTATGCTCCAACGCGGGCGGGCAAGAAACCGGAAAGAGACGGTCAAGGCGGCAGGATAGTTGGGTTAAACTGTATAAAGGATGGAATGGATAAGCGGAAGAGCAGAAGCTCATATTAAGGAAGAACATTAAGATATGAGCAGGAGGAGACGACCATGCGTGACCAGCAATCCACCATGCAGACGCAAAATCCGATTTCCCAGGCACAGAATGCGGTAAGAAATGCCAAAAATGCAACCGCGCAAATGCAGTCGCATCCGACGTCGCAGACGCTTGAAGGAGCAGAGAATGCAATTGAACAAGCCGAACGCGCTATTGCACAGGCGCAGACAAGCGAGAACGAAAGGGCGGTAGCCGAGTCAGCCGAGCAACTGACAGAGGCACGTGAACGCTTGGCTCAGGCTCAACAAATTCAAACGCAAGGAAATATAAAATAATGTAGAAATGAAGTGTAAAAAATGATCGCGAAAAAAGCGGTCATTTTTTTATCGTTTTAGGGCGAGAAGACCCCTTCCTCCATCGCTAAAAGCGATAGGGAGGGGATGAATCGCCTTCGAATGAAAAACGAAACAAAATCTCTCATTTTTCTTTTAAAAGAAACATTTGTTCGGTATAATGAAGGCATAGGAAAAGGGAGGGGAAACCATGTACCGTGCCCAGCAGATTCACATCAAAAAAGGGCACCGTTTCTACGCCTATTGTGAAGACCTCTGCCGGAAAGCCAATTACCTCTACAATGTAACCAACTTCTACATCCGCCAGCTTTTTTCCGGCCTGCCAAAAGAAGAAAACGAGCGGCACACCTTAGAACAGGAAGCCATTGATTTCATCTATCGGCACCTTCCTGCATTGAACCAAATCCAGATCGATTACGTGCAAAAACGCCGGAGGAAAGAGGCGACGAAACCGGAAGAAGAACGAAAACAGATTCCGGACGCCAACCTCTATGCCATGCCGACCCTTGAAAAACCGTTCTTGCCCTATGGCCTTCTCGAAGGGATATTAAAACTTACCAAACACCCCGACTACATCGCCCTTCCCGGACAGGTGAACCAAAAAGTCATGCGCAAGGTCTACGACAACTGGACCTCCTTTTTTGCCAGCCTAAAAGCGTATAAAGCAAACCCCGAAGCGTTTACCGGTCGTCCCCGCATACCGAAGTATAAGAAAAAGAATGGGGTTACGGCTGTTTTCTTCTCCAACCAGGTATGCAAAGTGAAACAAGAAAAGTACCTTCAGTTTCCGAAAACATCCCAGCGTCTCAACCTCGGCAAGTTAGGTATGCGGATAAAAAATCTTCAGGAAGTCCGGATCATCCCTTCGTATGGGACGTATACGATTGAAGTGGTCTGCAAGCAGGAGGAAACGCCTTCTCTGTCGGAGAAGCCCGCTCGCATTCTTGGCATTGATCTGGGTGTCAACAACGCCGCAACTCTCGCAAACAATATCGGACAGCCTCCGGTGATTGTTAAGGGCGGCGTGGTCAAAAGCATCAACCAGTTCTACAACAAACAGCGGGCCTATTATACGGCGATCCTGCGCAAGGGAAAACAGCCCAACGAAGGGCCGTTTCACAGCAAACGTCTGCTTCGTCTGGATCAAAAACGGCAGCGGAAAATTAAAGATTTCCTTCATAAAGCCAGCTTCCGTATTATCGAACAGGCAAAAGCTTGGAAAATTGACACCATTGTAATCGGAAAAAGCAAAGGGTGGAAGAACGAAGTCCCCATGCGCAAAGGCGCGAAGCAAACGTTTGCGTTTCTTCCGTTTGAATCGTTCATTCAGATGCTGGTGTACAAAGGAGAACAAGCGGGGATTCGGGTGCTCACCACGGAAGAAAGCTACACCTCCCAGGCCGATTTCTTAGCAAATGACCCGCTGCCTGTCTATGGGGAATTTACAGCTGCGCCCCTTTTCAGCGGAAAACGGATCGCACGCGGGCTGTACCAGAGCGGAACCGGGATCGTGTGGAATGCCGATGTGAATGCCGCCTATAATATTATCCGAAAAGCAGTTTCCGACGCCTTTCGCGGAGGAAATAGAGGGGTTGTTTGTGTGTCAACTCCACTTGTGGTGAAGGTCCGGTGACGGATCCACCCAGGAAACCCCCACTTCACGCGCGCATGCGATAAGTGGGGGAGTGTTCATATTTAAGATATGATAAATTTAATTTCGTTGCCGCAACAAAAACAAAGTATTGTACAAAGTTAATGAATTTGATACATATAAAAGTTGCTGTCAAAGCAATATCGAATCAAAAAACAACAAAAAGTTATTGACAAAAAGATTCGAGTTTGATAAGATATAAAAGTCACCGCTGAGACATGGCGATATACAAAAAAGAAGTTC
>Ga0310822_101057_pt1 | contig 11613 bp, 8 predicted proteins | sample P4_ome_2_FD_201313 | JGI IMG/M metagenome (GOLD analysis project Ga0310822, IMG submission 201313) | Sorghum-adapted microbial communities from Joint BioEnergy Institute, Emeryville, California, United States - P4_Day56_Rep2 | ecosystem: Engineered > Bioreactor > SSF (Solid state fermentation) >... | reverse complement strand
GTGGCACCGGTGCCGTACATCATCCGGTCGGAGTTGAACGGGTCGATCTCCATCGCGCCGTTCATCCAGCCCAGCTTCGGGGTGACCTCGGGCGGCTGGGGGTTGGTGCCGAAGGTCAGCCAGGGCGCGGCGCTGATGTCCATTGTGTAGCGGAAGGAACGGTTGGGGTAGCTGGTCCAGTCCCATACCCGCGTCCAGGTGGCCCCGCCGTCCCGGCTGCGGAAGAAGATGGCGTCCGGCCACCACGAGATCTGGGTGGCGACCATGATGGTGTTCGGGTCCTGCCGGTCGATGGTCAGGCCGCTGTAGCCGAAGTAGTCGTCCGCGCTGCTGGACGGGATCGGGCTGATCTGCGTCCAGGCGCCGGTGGTGGTCTGGTACTTCCACACGTCGCCTTTGCCGCCGTCGTACGGCCCGCCGGTGTCGCTGGTGGCGATGTAGAGGAAGTGGTTGACCGGGTCCACCACGCCCTTGTGCGCCAGGTATCCGGTCGGCTGGCCGGCGATCCGCTCCCAGCTGGTTCCGCCGTCGGTGCTGCGGTAGACGGTGTTCTGCTTGTCCGCCACACCGACGTAGATGCCCTGGGTGGTGTTGCCGGGGGTGCCGGTCGACTTGTCAAAGGCGACCCAGACCACGCCCGGCCGGTGGCTGAGGTACCCGTTGGGATCATTGGGGTCCTGGGCGTAGTTGCCGGCGTTGGGGAAACTGGTCACCCGCGACCAGGTGGCGCCGAAGTCGGTGCTGCGCCACAGCCCGTTCCCCTCCGGCGCTCCAAAGTAGATGATGCTGTTGCGGTTGGGGTCGACCGCGAGCCGCTCGCCCATCCCCCGGCCGGGCATGTTCCCGCCCAGCTTGAACGGCAGCGGGGTGATCTGCCAGGTGTCGCCCTTGTCGGTGGAGCGCAGGATGGCGCCGTTGTTCGGATCCCAACTGTTGGTGTACATGCCGACCGCCGCGTAGACCCGGTTGGTCTGCACCGGGTCGGTGGCGAGGCTGTGCACGCCGTTGTATCCCCAGTTGCTCCACCCGACCCAGTCCAGCAGCGGGATCCACCGCTGCGTGCTCTCGTTCCACCGGTAGGCGCCGCCGATGTCGGTCCGCGCGTAGATCAGGTTGCGCTCGGTCGGGTTGAAGATGATGCCGGGCACGTAGCCACCGCCGGCGATCTGGACGTTCTTCCAGGTGTACGGGTCGGACGCGGCGGCGGATGCGGGAACAGGGTTGGCGGCCACCTGTACCGCGACCGCCGCGCCGACGGCGACCACGGCGGCGGCCGCTGCCGCGGCCAGGCTCCTCCGCAGCTGCGGTGTTGCTCGCATGGACGGGCTTCCTCTCTAGGCGGATGCGCGCTCGGGTAAGCGCAAAGCAGCAGGGTGAGATCGGCAGGCGCAACGTTCGGGTCGACTGACGGGGCCCGGACGGTGACCGTCGCGCCGGGACGCGCGCGCATGCGCGATTGCCGCGTGTGGCGGGAACTGCCCTGGTTCCCGCGCCGGCCCCGTGCAGAGGGTCACACGACGCAAAGTCAGTTGTCAATAGTTGGGCGACCAAACGAACTGCTCGATCCCGGGCGTAGCATCGGAAGGTGCCGACCAGCGGATGGACCTGGGACGAGACCCTCTACGCGGGCAGCGCCGCCTACTACGCCACGGGCCGCGTGCCGTATCCGGTTGGGGTCCGCGACGCGCTCCGCACCCAGCTGCGACTCGACGGCCGCGGCCGCCTGCTGGACGTCGGGTGTGGACCCGGCTCGCTGACGTTGCTGCTCGCTCCGCTCGTCGAGGAGGCGGTCGGGGTCGACGCCGACGGCGGCATGGTCGAGGCCGCCGGCCGGGCCGCGGCCACCGCCGGGGTGAGCAACAGCGCTGGTGCCACATGCGCGCCGAGGATCTGCCCGGGGCGTTGGGCCAGTTCCGGGTGGCCACGTTCGCCCGGTCGTTCCACTGACTCGACCGGCCGCGGGTGGCTCGCGCGGTCAAGCGGATGCTGGCCCCGGCCGGCGCATGGGTGCACGTGCACGCGATGACCCACGAGGGCCTGCCCGGCAACGACCCGCTCCCGCACCCGCGCCCGCCGCGGGACGAGATCGCCGCGCTGGTCCGCCGCTACCTCGGCCCGCTCCGCCGGGCCGGCCGGGGCTTCCTGCCGGCGGGCACACCGGCCGGCGAGGACGCGGTGCTGCGGGCGGCCGGGTTCGACGGACCAACTCAGATCATCGTCCCGGCCGGCACCGTGCGGCGGACCGAGGACGAGGTGGTCGCTTCCGTGTTCTCGCTCTCCGGCTCGACACCCCACCTGCTCGGCGAACGGCGGGCGGAGTTCGAGCGCGACCTGCGCGCGCTGCTTCGCCGTACGTCCCCGGACGGGCGCTTCGCGGAGCGGATGCGGGAGATCGCGATCGATATCTGGCGCCCGATGCGGCGGGACGGGGTTGACTGACGACGCCCATCGGTCCCGATGTGACCGGTATTGTCCGAGTTATGGGCAAAGGGCGGCTGTGGGCTCACCGGCTGCGCGAACGCGTCCAGCCGGCGGGCGCGTTCACCCGCGCGCGGCTGCACCACCTGATGACGGACTGGGTCGTGGTGGCGCAGGCCGGACTCGCCGTGACGCTGGCCTGGACGTTGTCCTCGCGCATCCTGCACAGCACGGAGCCGATCTTCGCCCCGGTGGTCGCGCTCGGCACCGTGGTCTCCTCGCAGAGCCGACGGTTGGGCCAGACCGTTCAACTCATCGCCGGCGTCGTGCTCGGCATCGCCGTCGGTGAGCTGTTCATCGTGTTCATCGGGATCGGATTCTGGCAGGTCGGGTTGAGCGTCATGCTCGCGGTCGCGCTGGCGATCGTGCTCAAGGGCGGAACCACGGTCATGTTCCAGGCGGGTTCGAGCGCGGTGCTGATAGCGACCGCCCCGCCCGCCACCGACATCGAGTTCCCGCGGGTGCTCAACGGCGCGATCGGGGCCGCGGTCGGTCTGGCCGTCGTCATCGTGTTCCTTCCGCTGCACCCGGTGCGGGTGGTGCGGCGCGCCATGTTCCCGACGATCGAGGGCCTGGCCGATCGGCTGTCCGGATGTGCCCACGCGCTCACCAGCCGGGACGCCGCGCGGGCGCAATCCGAACTGCAGTGGTTCACCGAGGTCGGTCCGCAGTTCAGCCGCTTGCACACCACCGTCGAGGGAGCGCGGGAGGTGGTCAGCCTGGCACCCATCCGGTGGCCGCGCCGGCAGGCGTTCGAGCGGTACGAACGCGCGATCGGCCAGTTGGAGCGGGCGGTGGACAACTGCCAGTCGCTGGTCCGGCGGACCGTGACGTTGATCGATGACGAGGAGCCGACGCCGGAATGCCTGGTCACGGCGGTCAACCACTTGAGCGACGCGGTCCGGCTGCTCGACAGGGACTTCGACCAGGACCAGGAGGCGGCGACGGGCACCCGGGAGATGGCGCTGTCCGCGGTGCGGGACGCTGGTGAGGCCTACGCAGAAGGGGTCGGCTTCTCCGGAGGCGTCGTGGTGGCTCAGATCCGGGCGGCGAGCACCGATCTGCTCCGGGCGATCGGGGTCGAGCACGACGAGGCCAACCGGATGGTCCGGCGGGCGGTTGGCACGAAGGCCAGGGCCCGGACAAACCTGCCGCAGGCGTGACCGCCGGACCGCCACCCGCCGGACCGCCGCTCGCCGGGCGCCGGGCGCCGGGCGCCGGGCGCCGGGCGCTGGGCGCCGGGCGCTGGGCGCCGAAATGGCATCTAGGCGACACGCGCGTGCCGTGCGACCATGGTCGTCATGTCAACGGATGTCGATGCCCGACCCAGCCGCCGGCACGTCTACCGGTGGCTGGCCGTGCTGGTGGTGCTCGCCACCGTCGCCGTGGTCGGCCTGCTGAAGGTGCTGGACACCGGCGGTTCCGCCGCACCGACCCAGCCGGCCCGGCCCGATGACGGCCTGCCGGCCGCGTTGCGCGCCGAGATGGCGGCCCGGCTGACGAAGGCGCTGGAAGAGGCCACCCCGAGCGAGCACCACGACCACGGCCACGGCTCGCTCACCACCGCCGGCACGCTGGTCTGCGCGGTGGACCCGTTCGGAGTGGACCCGCCGAGCGCGACCACCATCGACCAGGTGGGCATCGGGTACGCCCTGCACCTGTGCGCGGTGGCCGAGCCCGGCCGGGACTGGGACCTGTCGGTCAAGTACTCGGGGCCGCTCACCGCCAACTTCGGCGACCCGACGGTGGTCAACGTGGTGCAGCCCGGCGCGGGGTTCCCGGACCGGGTGCACGCGATGATCCCGCAGCGGTACTGGGCCAGGGCGACCGGCCCGTTCCTGGACGAGGCGGCACTGGCCGACATGCGCCGCCGGTTCGACGCGGCGCGACGGTAGCGGCCGGCCGGCGCGACGGGAGCAGCCGGGCCGGCGCGACGGGAGCGGCCGGGCCGGCGCGACGGGAGCGGCCGGGCCGGTCAGGCCGGGACCTCGTACCAGGGCACGATCATCGCCCGAGCGAGCGTGTGGAAGAAGAGGTTGAAGCCGAGGAACGCCGGGGTGGAGCTGGCGTCCAGGCCCAGCGACTTCAGCGACTCCACGTCCACCGCGTGCACCACCGTGAAGTACCGGTGCCGGCCGTGACCGGCCGGCGGCGCGGCGCCCACGTACCGGGCGAGGCCGCCGTCATTGCGCAGCTGGAACGCGCCGGCGGGCAGGCCGCTGCCGGCCTCGTCTCCGGCGCCTGCGGGCAGCTCGGTCACGGTCGCCGGGATGTCCACCACGGCCCAGTGCCAGAAGCCGCTGGCGGTCGGCGCGTCCGGGTCGTACACGGTCACCACGAAGCTCTTGGTCTCGGCCGGGAAGCCGGACCAGGACAGCTGCGGGGAGACATCCTGCCCACCCGCGCCGAAGATGCCACTGACCTGCGGGTTGCCAAGCTTCTCGCCGTCCCTGATGTCGGTGCTCGTCAGCTGGAACGAGGGCACCGCTGGCAGGCGGTCGTAAGGGCTGTCGGTCATCCCATACAAGTACCACAGTCAGGTCCGGTTGAAGGCGCGGGCGACCGCCGGCAGCACGGCGAGCGACAGCGCCCAGCCCAGCACCTGCAGGACGGCCGCCACCCACAGCCCGGGGCCTTGTTGCGGGAAGCGACCCTCCAATCCGAACGGCGCGGTGGGCAACAGCAGGTCCAGCGCGTACAGGGCGGGGTCCGGCGGCCCCGAGCCGGCCGCGGCAAAGTACCACCAGCCGACCAGCCACGCCGCGCACAACCAGCAGACCGCCCGGCCGGGGGCGTACCCGTACCCGGCGAGCCCGTCGACGACCAGCCCTGGCAGCCGCCACCACCACGACCGCGTCGAACGGTACGCCCGCCGTTTGGCCAACAGCACCCGGCGCGCCTGCTCGTCATGGCCGAGCCGGCGGTACTGGGTGGCCAGTTGTTCGTACGGCTGCGCGCGGTAGCCGTCCGGATCCCGCCGCAGCCAGCCGAGGCGGCTGGTCGCCGGTTCGTCCGGCTTGAGGTCGGCGTAGTCCAGGCCGTCCAGCCTGGTCGGCGCGGCGTTCGCCGGCTTCAGCCGCAGGGACTGCACCTGTGCCCGGCGCAGGTCCAGCGTGCCCGCTACCTCGGCGGCCACGTGGAGTTGCCCGTCGACCCGGGCGCCGCGCAGCCGTACGTCACCGACCGCGGTAAAGCCCTCGTCGAGGTCGACGCCCTGGCCGACCCGGATGCCGTGCATGTCGAGCACGATGCCGCCCGACTCATCGCCGGAGGTGGGCGGGTGGTGCGGGTTGCTCAACCGTGCTCCGGAGAAGATGAGCGCGCCGCCGATCTGGGCGTCCAGCAGCCGCACCCGACCGGTCACCGTCAGGTCATGGCAGATGGCGCTCTGCGCAACGGACAACCGGGTGCCGAGGAACGCGTACCCGGCGCTTTCGGACAGGTGCGCGCCGGTCATGTGCAACCGGCCGGCGATGGTCGCGTCGGCCAGCGCGACCGTGCCGAGCCGGGATCCGGTCAGCGCCAGCGCCCCGTCGACCTGCATGGCCATGCCGTGGAACGCCGGCACGCGGCACCGGACCAGACTGACCACCCGCAGCTTGGCGTCCCGGGCCTCGACCGGCTCGTCCAGCCAGCACCGCGCAAGGCGCAACCCGTACGGTACGACGGCTCCGGTGAGGTCCAGCCGGCCGGTGATCCGCGCGCCCGCCAGGTCCAGCTGCGGCGCCCGGCCGGGCTCGCCGTCCACCATCCCCAGCAGCAGCCCGGCGACCACCTCCGAGCGGACCTGTTGGTCCGGGCTCCAGTCAGCGGCGGCGGCGCCTTCGCGTGTCGGGTCACCACCACCCAGATCGACCGCCGCACCCCGCGGGAACGCGGCCATCAAACGCCGCTCCCCCTCGGTCAGGTCCCCCAGCTCCACGGGGGTCCATTGTGGTGGACTCCGACCCGCTCCGGAAGGACCTTGATCCGCGTACCACATCCGGATACCTCCATGCGAGCCGGCATCCTCGCGGCTCGCGGTAGGCTGGCCGGGTGCCCAGCCTCAATCGCGACGAAGCGATCACCCGGGCCGACCTGCTGCGGGTTTCCGCATACCAGGTCGACCTCGATTTGTCCGCGGCTCGCGACAGCGGGCAGTTCGGCTCGACCACCACGGTGCGCTTCTCCTGCGCGGTCCCGGGCAGCTCGACCTTTGCCGAGCTGCGCCCGGTGTCCATCTTGGAGGCCCGGCTGAACGGGGTGCCGCTGGCCGCGGACGCGCTGGCCGACGGCAGGCTGCGCCTGACCGACCTGCGGGCCGAGAACGAACTTGTGGTACGCGCCACGATGGCGTACTCGAACGCCGGTGAAGGGCTGCACCGGTTCACCGATCCCGAGGACGGCGAGGTCTACCTGTACGCCAAGGCGGGCATGGACAAGGCACCGGACATCTTCGCCTGCTTCGACCAGCCGGATCTCAAGGCGACCGTCCGGCTGGCGGTCACCGCGCCCGAAGGGTGGACCGTCCTGGCCAATGGCGCCGGCACCCAGGTCGCGCCGGGACGCTGGGAGTTCGCCGAGACCCCGCTGATGTCCACCTACCTGATGACGGTGGTGGCCGGGCCGTACCACAGTCGCAGCACCGTCCATGATGGAGTCCCGATCGGCCTGCACTGCCGCCGGTCGCTAACTGCGTACCTGGACCGGGACGCCGAGGAGCTGTGCCAGATCACCGCGGCCTGCCTGGACCGCTACCACGAGATGTTCCAGATCCGCTATCCGTGGGGCAAGTACGACCAGGTGTTCGTGCCGGAGTTCCCGAGCGGCGCCGAGGAAAATCCGGGCTGCGTCACGTTCCGGGAGGAGTATCTGTTCCGTTCCGTGGCCACCGATGTGGAGCGCACGGTGCGGGCCATGGTGATCGCGCACGAGATGGCGCACATGTGGTTCGGAAACCTGGTCACCCTGCGCTGGTGGGACGACATCTGGTTGAACGAGGCGTTCGCGGAGTACATGGGCTGGCGGCTGACCTGCGAGGTCACCCCGTACCGGAACGCCTGGGCACTGTTCTCCGTCATGCGCAAGATGTGGGGCTACGAAGCCGACCAGCGGCCGTCGACCCATCCGGTCGCGCCGGAGCGGGTCGAGAACACCGAGCTGGCCCGGCTCAACTTCGACGGCATCTCGTACGCCAAGGGCGCTTCCGCGCTGCGACAGCTGGTCGCCTGGGTGGGCGACGAGGTGTTCCTGCGCGCGGTGCGGGCGTTCTTCACCAGGCACGCGTTCGGCAACGCGACCCTGGCCGACCTGCTCGCCGCGGTGTCCGCCGCCAGCGGGCGGGACCTGACCGCCTGGGCCGAGGTGTGGCTGCGCCGCGCCCAGGTGAACACGTTGCGACCGGAGGTATCGCTCGGACCGGACGGCCGCTACCAGCAGGTCACCGTGGTGCAGACCGCACCGGACGGGCACCCGACGCTGCGTCCACATCGGATCGGCATCGGGGTGTACGACACGGACCTGGTGCGCCGGGTCGAGGTGGACCTGGACCCCGCTGTGGACGGTGGCCGGACGGCAGTGCCGGAGCTGGCCGGGACCAAGCCGGGCCGGCTGCTGCTGCTCAACGACGGCGACCTGACCTACGCGAAGATCCGTTTCGATCCGGCCAGCCGGGCCGAGCTGGCCGGCGTGGTGCCCGCCCTGGCGGATCCGCTGGCCCGGGCGGTGGCGTTGACCGCCGTGATGAACGCCACTCGGGACGCGGAGCTGCCCGCCGTCGAGTTCATGGCGCTGGCGATGGCCGCGCTGCCGGTGGAGAGCGAGGAGGGGGTCTTCGAGGGCACGCTGCGCTTCGCCCGCGACGTGGTGGCCAAGAAGTACCTACGGCCGGCCCTGCGCCCGGCGGCCATGGCCGAGCTGGCCGCCGCCTGCCGCCGGGCGCTGCGCAGGGTGGAGCCGGGCAGCAGCCGCCAGCTCGCCGCGGCCCGCGGCCTGGCCCAGTGCGCCGGGCCGGACGAGGCCGACGAGATCGCCGGCTGGCTCACCGGCCGGGACGTGCCGCCGGAGCTCACGGTGGGTCCGGATCTACGGTGGACGGTGCTCTACCGGTTGGTCGTCATCAGCGCGGCGGGCGAAGCGGAGATCGCGGCCGAGTGCGAGCGCGATCCCAGCGCACTCGGCGCGCAGCACGCGGCCCGCTGCCGCGCCGCGATCCCCGACCCGGCGGCCAAGGCGCGGGCCTGGTCGACGATCGTCGACGACGACCAGGTGTCCGCCCGGATCGTGACCGCGACCGCGGAAGGCTTCTGGCAGCCCGAGCAGGACCGGCTGACCGACCAGTACGTGCCGAGGTACTTCGCCGAGATGCCCGCGATGGCGGCCCGCCGCCCGCCGGGCACGGTCCGCGCCGCCGCCCTGTTCGCCTTCCCGCAGTACGCGGTCTCGGCGCAGACCGTGGCCGCCGCCACAGATCTGCTCGCGCGCGACGACCTCAATCCCGCGCTGCGCCGGGCGGTCGTCGACGGCACCGACGAACTGCGCCGCGCGCTGGCCGCCCGGGAGATCTCGTGATGCGGGGCTAACGGCCAAACGGTCGCCCTCGGCCGCGTGACGAGCCCCGCCTCGACGCCTTCGACGACCCCTGCGCGGAGCCGCCAGACGACGAACCGCCGGACGACGACGAGCCGCCGGATGTTGACCCGGACGACGCCGAGGACCCGGACGACGAGCCCGACGACGAGGAGCCACCGGACGAGGAGGAGCCGGACGAGTCTTCCACTCCCCGCACTCTAGCCGAGGAGTTGCCGCCGTCCGGCCACATTAGTATCGTTACTGGCATACAACATTCGCGCCGACAGGCGCGGTCGCAGGTCGAGAGGCGCTGCAACGGATTCTCATCCGCCACGCTCGGCCTGTTGACTTTCTCGGCAAGGGCGCCTCCGATTCGAGGAGGTGTCCTTCTCGTATGAGCACCGTCATGCTGAAAGACCCGAGCCTCGCCGGGCAGGGTCGGACCAAGGTCGAGTTCGCCGGGCAGCGGATGCCCGTGCTGGGGCTGATCCGGGAGGATTTCGCGCTCCGGCGCCCGCTGGCCGGCGTCCGCATCGCGGCCTGCCTGCATGTGACCGCGGAGACCGCCAACCTGTGCCGGACGCTGATCGCGGGCGGCGCGCAGGTCGCGCTCTGCGCGTCCAACCCGCTATCCACAAAGGACGATATCGCGGCGGCCATCCACATCGACTACGGCGCGGAGGTGTACGCGATCCACGGCTGCGACCGGGACACGTTCTACCAGCAGGTCGCCGGCGTGCTGTCCCGTCCACCGACCATTGTGGTCGACGACGGCGCCGATCTCACCGCGACGATCCACCGGGAGCGTACCGAGCTGCTCGGCACCATCGTCGGCGGTACCGAGGTGACCAGCACCGGTGTGCAGCGCCTGCACAGCATGGCGCGCGAGGGCGTACTGCGCTATCCGATGGTCCCGCTCAACGATGCCCTCACCAAGCATTTGTTCGACAACCGGTACGGCACCGGCCAGAACACCATCGACGGCATCCTGCGCGCCGCGCACGTACTGCTGGCCGGGTCGGTGCTGGTCGTCGCGGGCTACGGCTGGTGCGGGCGGGGCGTCGCCAGGCGCGCCAGCGGCATGGGCGCGCGGGTACTCGTGGTCGAAGTGGACCCGATCAAGGCGCTGGAAGCGGTGATGGACGGCTACCAGGTGCTGCCCATGCGGGAGGCGGCGAAGCTGGGTGACATCTTCGTGACGGTCACCGGCAACCGCGACGTGATCACAGTGGAGCACATGGCGGAGATGAAACCCGGCGCCATCCTGTGCAACTCCGGCCACTTCGATGTGGAGATCGATGTCGCCGGGCTCAAGGCGCGGGCGATCGAGTCCCGAGTGGTCCGCCCGGACGCCGTGGAGTACACCCTGCCCGGCGGCAACACGGTCGTCCTGCTCGCCGACGGGCGGCTGGTCGGGCAGAGCGCGGCCGAGGCCCACCCGCCCGAGGTGATGGATCTGAGCTTCGCCACCCAGGCGCTCCTCGTCGAGTACCTGCTCACCCACGGCCGGGACCTGCGGCCCGGGGTCCACCCGGTGCCGCGCGCCATCGACGACCGGGTGGCCGGTGAGAAGCTGCGCTCGATGGGCATCCAGCCCGAGGAGCTGACCACCGCCCAGCTGGCGTACCTGGGCAGCTGGCAGACGGGCACCTGACCAGGCGGCGCGGGCGCCGGATGGCGGCCGGGCTCGACGTGCGGCACCACAACCGGGTCGGCACCCGGGCCGGGCTCAGGCGCGGGCGTCGACCAGGGACGCGAACACCACGATGTTGTCCGCGTAGCCGATGCTGCCGCCCTTCCACTCGCCACCGCAGGTGATCAGGCGCAGGCCGGGCCGGCTGAAGTCGCCGTACACCCGGTCCGCCGGCAGCCGGGACTTGTTGAACCGCTCGACCGAGTTCACCTCGAACACCGCCACCGACCGGTCGCGGCGGGTCACCTCGACCCGCGCGCCGGGCCGCAGCTTCGTCACCTCGTGGAAGATCGACGGCCCGGTCCGGGTGTCCGCGTGGCCGACGATGATGGCCGGACCGAACTGGCCGGGAGTGGGGCCCTGGTCGAACCAGCCCGCCTCGTTGTGCCGCTCCACCGGCGGTACCGCGATGGTGCCGTCCTCGGCCAGCCCCACCCGGCTGACCGGCGCATCGACCTTGATCGCCGGGATCGCGATACGGACCGGCCGGCTCGGCTCCAGCACCGGAAACTCACGCGGCGGCGGCTTGTCCCCGCCCCGGAACCAGTCCGGCCAGGACAGGTCGGTCGCCAGGCCCAGCCCGGCCCCGGTGGCGAACACCCCCACCAGCAGCAGCCCGAGCGCGGCCAGGCCGGTCCACCGTGGCTTCCATTGTGGACGCCGGGCCGGTGGCCGCCGGCTCATGGCAGGCTGCGCCGGCGCAGGGTGACCACACCGAGGACGGCGCCGGCCACGATGGCCAGCAGGCCACCGGTGACCAGGACGGTCGGCCAGGCACTGCCGCCGGCCGTGCCGCCGAACCCGGTGGCCGGGCCGCGGCTGGGGCGGGTCTTGGCGACCACCCGCAGCGTGGTCGTCGCGGTGCGCCCGTTCCGGCAGGTCAGGCGAACCCG
>Ga0310822_101044_pt1 | contig 11715 bp, 9 predicted proteins | sample P4_ome_2_FD_201313 | JGI IMG/M metagenome (GOLD analysis project Ga0310822, IMG submission 201313) | Sorghum-adapted microbial communities from Joint BioEnergy Institute, Emeryville, California, United States - P4_Day56_Rep2 | ecosystem: Engineered > Bioreactor > SSF (Solid state fermentation) >... | reverse complement strand
TCGTTTCCTACCCCGGTGAAGGGCTGGACGGGGCGGCGGCCATCGACACCGCCCTGCTCCAGGACGAAGAGACGGGAACGATCTGGATGTTGTTCTGCCATACTCCCGGCGGAATTGGACTGTGGGAGTCCGAACCGGGGACCGGCTTCGACCCGCGGGGAAACAAACTGCTGTTTGACAGGCAGGGCGGAGTCTACAGCCTCCTGCAAAACGGCCGGGTCGTTGATTCCGGGGGGCGCTTCACCGGCTATACTGTGGACGAAGCGGGGAATGTCGGGTACTGCGGGGTCAGCGCCGGCAACATTTATTTGAAGAAAGGGGCGAATCCCGCGGAAACCTTGCTTGAAGCGAGAACCTCCTTCCTGCAAATCATTCGCAGCGATGACGACGGGTTGACCTGGTCGGGGCCGCTCGATTTGAATCCGCAGGTCAAGGAGCCCTGGATGAAATTTATCGGGGCCGGCCCGGGTAGAGGAATTCAACTGAGGTACGGCGCCCGTCGCGGCAGGCTGGCGTTCCCGATCTATTTCTCGAATTCCAGCGGGAAAATGTCGTGCGCCGTCATCTATAGTGACGATCACGGAGCCACCTGGCGCCGAGGGAGTTCCCCGAATGACGGAAGGCTGTATAACGGACGGCAGGTATGGGCGGAATCGTTAAGCGCTGACGGCGGGGATTTGACGGAATCGCAGCTGATTGAGCTTCCGGATGGCGAGCTTCGCGTGTACATGCGCAACCATACCGGCCGGCAGCGCATATTGGCGGCATCGAGCAGGGATGGCGGGGAAACCTGGGGCCAGCCGGAATTCGACGAGACCCTGCTTGATCCGACCTGTCAATCCAGCGTTCTCGTGTACCCGGATATGGGAGACGGGAAGACACGGGTACTGTTTGCCAATCCGGCGGATCCGCAGAAGCGCATAAACGGCACGGTCCGATTAAGTGAAGATGGCGGACGCACCTGGAAATACGCCAGGCAAATCGTTCGCGGGTCGTTCTCCTATTGTTGTCTGACGGTGCTCCCCGATGGCGGCATTGCCCTGCTCTACGAATGTGATTTCTGTTTTGCGGAAAATAAACCCATGACGATTGAATTCACCCGGTTTTCCCTTGAGTGGCTCACTTCGAATGATATTTAATGCGGCAAGGCGGGGTTCCGGGCAGCCCCGCTTTATTTTTGAACTGGAGGCGTTTTCAATGATGATGCAGCCGTTTGTCGTCAGCCGGGACGATTCGGTCTATGAAGCATTTCCGGCCCTGGTTTTGACGGAACAAGGGAAGCTCATTTGCGCATTTACGGAATGCACAAGTCATACGGACCGCTCGTTTACCCGCATTGTGTACAAAGAAAGCCGCGACCGCGGCAGAACCTGGGGGGAGAAAAAGGCGTTCACCGAAGGGACGGCCGGACGCGATTTCTTCTACGACTGCTGCAGTATAGCGCGGCTGAAAGACAACCGGCTGGTCCTGGTTGCAAACCGGATTGACAAAAACACGGAGGACACCAGGCAAGGGTTCTTCCACGAGGCGATCAACGAAATCTACATCGGCAGCCCGGAAGGCGATTCGTGGGAAGGGCCGATCCCGACCCCGGTACGGGGAATCGTCCCGGACACGGTGTGCGAGCTGCCCTCGGGCAGATGGCTTCTGTCGGCACACCGGAAAAGCAAATCGCACGGATACCTGGAGCAAATGCTTTGGTATACGGATAATCAGGGGGCGGATTGGACCGGTCCGGTCCCGGTCGCGAGCCGGGAAGGGCTGCATTTGTGCGAAGCCTCGATAATTGCGCTGCCCGGCGGGACGCTTGTTGCGTTCATGCGTGAAAACTCGAACGAAGGCCGGGATGGCTACAAGGCCATTTCCCGGGACGGGGGAGAGACGTGGGACGGTCCGATCCGGATGCCCCTGCCGGGCTGCCATCGCCCGGTTGCCCGCATGCTGCAAAGCGGATATGTGATGATGACGCACCGGTTTTATCCGGGAGGGCCGACCGGCTACGGAACAACTCAAAATCTGTTTGCCGCCTATATGGACGTAGATACGGTGTTGGCGACCGATTACAAGAAGCAATGGATCCGCGTGCTGCCGATCGATTATGACCGTTCTCCGCTCGCCGACAACGGGTATTCCGGCTGGGTGCAATTTGCCGATGGGGAAATCTACATTGTTCAATACATTGCCGACGATTCGCCGAACTGCCAAATTCGCGGCTACAGCCTGCGGGAAGAGGCGTTCATGTTGCGGAAAGGAGAAGCGGCAAACGCGAGCCGGAAGGCGGAGGCGGCCCGAAAGCGCAATCCGTAAGAAATGGAACCTGCGGATCTTGTATAATAGGGAGGTGGAACGGCCGAACCCACAGCGGGACGATCCTTGCGGGAGAAGCGGGGACTGTCTCCGTGGAAAAGGCATATCCGGAGAAGGCGCCGCAAAGGCGCGCAGAAGGAGGAACAGCAAATGGAAGATAGGCCGAAAAGAACGGATACCGCATCGCGAATCATCAAGGCGCCGCCGCAAGCCGTTTATCGGGCGTTCATGGATCCGAAAGCGCTTGCCGTCTGGCTTCCGCCGGAGGGAATGGAAGGCCGGATCGATGCATTCGAACCGCGGGAAGGCGGCATCCACCGCATGACGCTTACCTATACCGGTGCGGATCATCCGGCTGGCAAATCTTCGGAAAACGAGGACATAGCCAAAGGGGAATTTCTTGAACCCGTTCCGGACCAGCGGATCGTGCAGCGGATCGTGTTCGAATCCGGGGATCCCGCTTTCACCGGCGCCATGGTCATGACCTGGAATCTGGACGAGGTCCCGGGCGGCACCCGTGTCACAATTGTGTGCGCGAACGTACCCGACGGCATCCGGCAGGACGATCATGAGGCCGGCATGCGTTCCACACTGGCCAATCTCGCCGCTTTTCTTGAGCGCCATGGAGGAAACCGCGGATGGAACCATTGAAAAGACATGCGGCGATGAGCCCTTTGTCGCGGCATCATCATCATGCGCTCGTGATCGCGCTGAAGATCAACAAGACCTTCAAGGAAGCGGATGTTTCCCGGGAAACCGTTCTCGGCTTGAAGGAGGAAGTGGTCCGGTTTTGGGAAAACGGCGGACAAGCCCACTTTCGGGAGGAAGAGGAGATTTTATTGCCGGCTTACTCCCGTTATTCCGATATCCACCACGACGAGATTATCGCCATGCTTTTGGAGCACGTAACCATACGGGGATTGGCCTCGGCCATACGGGAGCAGGAGGAGCCCGCCGCCCCCCTCCGGCAATTGTCCGGACTGCTGGAAAGGCATGTCAGGAGAGAAGAACGGGTGATTTTTCCGATGATCGAAAAGGCCTTGCCCGAGCATGAGCTGGAAAAACTGGCTCCCTATTTTCATGAATTTCACACGGATTGCCGTCTGAACGGGAAGGATTGACCTTCGGCAACTCTCAACGTATGATGTTTCCCGCCGCATAGCTTCCTGATTCCCCGCCACGCCTCCGAACCACGCTAAAAACGGCCTGAATGGTTTCTTGCGGTAAAAAACGCCCTTGACCCGGTGATCAAGGGCGTTCATTCATTACGCTTGAGGAATCGCCACTTCGCTGATGCTGTCCCAATCGCTGGACGAGTTGCCGTGGGCAACGATTCGCACATATTTCGCCGGTGTGGCCGGGAAGGAATAGGCTTCGAAATCGGAGGTTGTGCCGCTGCTTTGTCCGGCGTAGACCTGCTGCCACGTGTTCCCGTCCTGCGAGACTTCAATCTCGAAGGTGGTGGAGCGTTTGTCCCCGCTGTACCACGCGATCTGCACGGTGCGGATGGTGAGCAGATCGCGCAGCTCGTATTGAATCCATTGATCCCCTTCAGCCGACCAGCGGGTGGACAAATCGCCGTCGATGGTATTGGCCGCGGAATTTTCCGGCTGCGGTTCGGCGCTGGCTGTGACGCCAACGATCGTCACTACCACAATCTGCACGGGAATTTGCACCGGGATCCCCCGGTAGGTAGCGGTAATCGCGGACGTTCCCGGCTGCCCCGCAGCTGTCAGTATGCCGTTCCGGATTTGCAGCAGCCCATCGTCGGCGGTGCTCCATTGAATATCGCTTGCCGGAATGCTGCCCGTGTATCCGTTCGCATATTCAGCAGTCGCGGCAAGCCGGCTCAGATCGTACTGGCCCCCGACTGCCAAACGAATGAAGGGCTTCGACAAGCTCACGGATTGAAGGAGAAACTGCCCGGCCGTCACCTTCCTCCACTGAATCTCCGCGCCTGAAAGGGTGGACAGCTTCAAAGAGCGGATGTCGTCCGCATCAAGCATCCCGTTGCCGCGCGCATAGGCGGATTGGTGCAGTGCCGCCAGCGGAAGGACAATCTGCTGCCATTCGCCGTTCACGCTGCCGATTTGCGCGCTCCATTCCTCGGCGCCTTTCTTCTCGGGAAGGGTCACGGTCAGCCGATCCCATACCGGCAGGCTGCCGCTGGCCGCCCTCACCTCAAGCGAGACAAAGTCCCGGCCAACCAGGGCATGCGGCAGCATCATAAGCTCGGCAAAGCCCTGTCCGGTCTGGCCTTGGTCCTTGTTGGTGACCGGACGAACCGTCTTCGCATCAATTGAAGCGGGATCGACGGCGGGGCTTTGCCCCTGCCCGGCCGCTTCGATAATGCCCAGCCAATACTTGTTGTCCGGACCGGCCTCGGCTATCGTCATCGGTCTGATTTCGGGCGTTTTCGCGCCGGCCTGCAGGTACATCAGGCTGTTGCTATCGTACATCATGATCGTATGCGATTTATTCCAGCCGGAATCGGGAACCTCGCCGACCCTGGCATCCCCGGTAACAAGGATATGGTTATCCCTGTACTGAATGTTGCTTCCGACCGTTTCGTTGATGGCTTCTCCCCGGTCGGTGACGATCACATTGCCTTGGATGGTGACGTCCTCCGGCGGATAATACGTCAGATTGGACGGCGGATTGGAATTGTAGCTGTCGCCGACATCAATCCCGTTGGCGGCGGAGTACAGAATCGTGTTGCCGGAGATCAGGGCGTTCTTCACAGGCCGGTAGCTGATCTGGCGGCCCTCCGCCGCGTTGGAATCTTTGCGGCCGGCATAGATGCGGATGCCTTCCCCGACGTTGTACATGTAATTGTTGGTAACTTGCTGGTCGACATCTGTGACGCGCAGCCCGTAGTCCATATTAAGGAAAAAGTTGCGGTCCACCACGACATGCCCGCCGAAACGCAGGGTCACCCCGGAATGACAGTCCTTGAACGTATTGTAGCGGATGATGTTATAGGCTGTTTTGTTGCTGATAATCTCCGAAGCATCACCGGTCACGTTCTCGAATACGTTGGCTTCCACCGTCGTGTAAACCGGGGTTTCTTCGTAACCGAAGCCCTGCCCGATCTGGACGGATTCCAGACCGTTGCCGTTGGAATCCGGATAAAGTTGCTTCACCGGCGGCACGTCTTTAAAAACATTGTGGTCGATTGCATTATGCACGTTCTCCAGATTGTTGTCGCTGTTGACTCTTACGGCGATCCCCATCGATACACTGGCCCACAGCGTATTGTGGTCGATCCGGTTATTCCGGGATTTGTCCTGGATGCGGATCACGCCGTCGTTCGGATTCCACGGGCCCGAGTGGTCGAAGAAGTTGCCGGAAACGCGGCTGTCGGCAAGTCCGCTCAGCCCGAGCACATAGTGGGATCTGTCCGGATGGGCCTGGTTGAAGTAGAAGTCGCGGAACTCAAGATGGTCGCCTCTCAGCGTAATGGCCGATTTTCCCGTAAATTGGACGCCCCCCGGCGATTCCGCCCGGATTACAATCGGCTCGCCTTCGGCGCCGTGTCCTTCCAGGGTCACCTGGAAATCACGGTAGATGCCGTTCGGCACCACGATCTCGTCCCCGGGCTTGGCTGCGGCTACCTCCTGCGAAAGACTCTGCTCCAGGGTGTCGTTGTCCGCGGAACGGGCATCCGCCGCCCCCGCTTTGGCAGCGGTTCCAAATCCGGCGAAGAGAAGCAGTGCGGCCATTCCCGCACTTGCGATCCTGTGCGCGTGCTTCATCGTTTCCACAACCTTTCTTTGGAAAATTTGTCCTGCACTCTTCATTGTAAATTCACCGGGCGGGCGGGCCATGGCAATTGTTAAGCATTTCTTGTCCAATCCTCACAATGTGAGCCGTGATTCAGATCCGGAGCGGAATACCTTCAGCCAAACCGGACAAAATAACCCTTGTGAATGAACAAGTTCCAAAAAATGGAGGATTTTTTGATGACCAAACGAGTGCTGATGGTGGTAACAAACCATACGACGATTACCGACGACCATAAAACAGGGCTTTGGCTGGAGGAATTTGCCGTACCCTATCTCGTGTTTAAGGAAAAAGGATACGACGTCAAGGTAACCAGTATTGCCGGGGGGAAAGTTGCGCTCGATCCAAACAGTATCGAAGAAAAGCCGGAATGGAAGGAAGCGGAAAAGGAGCTGGAGCATACGGAAAAATTGAGCAGGAAAGACGCCGAGGGCTTCGATGCGGTTTTCCTGCCCGGCGGTCACGGAACAATGTTCGATTTCCCTGATAACGAAACACTTCAATATGTGATTCAGCAATTTGCGGAGAACCATAAAGTGGTTTCGGCGGTCTGCCACGGTCCGGCCGGGCTGGTAAACGTCACCCTCAAGGACGGCACGCCTCTGGTAAAAGGGAAGGTGGTTACGGCCTTCACGGACGAGGAGGAAAGAGAGATGGAGCTGGACCGGCACATGCCTTTCCTGCTCGAGTCCAAACTGCGCGAAAAGGGCGCCGATTTCCAGACCGGGCCAAAATGGACCGACCACTCGGTACGGGACGGGAATCTGATCACCGGACAAAATCCGCAATCCAGCAAAAGCACGGCAGAAAAGGTCGTTGAGGCGCTGGAAGCGTAAAAAACGTTTGGCCCGCGGCCGGCTGGGTGGCTGCGGGTTTTTTGCGCGCGTTTTTCCGTTTACATGGAAGGGGGAGTTGTGATGAACGTTACCTTGGACCAATATTTGGGATGCCTGGCGGGACTGGCCGTTGCCGATGCTCTGGGGACGACTGCGGAGTTCCAGTCCGGGGTCATTTCCTCCGGTCAAGGACATGACCGGAGGAGGCGCCTTCGGGCTGAAGCCGGGGGAGTGGAATCCTGTCGCTTTAAGGAACCGCCCGGGATCGCGGGCTCGGGGTACGTTTGTCCGACCGCTGGAGGCCGCCCAGGCGTCTTCCTGCCAGATTACCGGGTGTATACGAGCGGGTTTATGGGGCTTGCGGCAAGATCGCCGGGCTTAAGCCCCGGGAACCAGTGCTGCAGGTCGTTCTCCCGGGCTTTGCTGTCGGGCCGGGCAATCCGTACGCCGTCGGCGACGTAAATCACAGTCATTACTTTGCGCATCCGCTCCGTCGGATTGCCGGGAGCGCTGTGCATCGTCCAGCCGGCGTGAAAGGTGGCGTCCCCCGCCGCCATGGCCCCATAGTTCACCTGCGGGATCCGTCTGGCCTCAATAAACTCGGCCAGCGTCTTGTGCGATTCGTCGGAAATGACCTGCCTGCTGACAAACCCGAGCTTATGGGTGCCGGAGGCGAAGGTCATTGTTCCGACCTCGGCGGGAATCGGCACGAGAGGCATCCACATGGTGATCGTATGCCCGGTTTCCAGCGGCCAATAGATTTGATCCTGATGCCAGGGGGTATGACCGCCCCCCGGTTCCTTGAACAGGGCCTGGTCGTGGTAGATCCGGACGCCGTCTACTCCCATGAGATCGGCGGCGATTTGGCCGAATCGCCGGGCCAGGACGAAGCGGCGGATTTTCTCGCTGTGCTGCCACAAATTCGTGATCTGGATGAAGGCTTTCCCGTACGTATCGCGTTCGGACAGGGGTCTGCTTTGGCGGTTCAGCTTCATGACCCAGTCCGTGATCGCCTGTTCATATTCGGCGATTTGACCCGGGGGGACGACGTTTCGGAGATAAATGTGGCCGTTCTCCCGGTAGCTTTCAACTTGCCCGGGATTCAACGGATACTCGTTGTCCAGAATGGAAACGCTCGCAGATTCGCTCATGGCCATTCCTCCTCGGTTTAAACTGCCGGCCGGGATGGACCGGAAGGCTGCTTCTCGCCTATACAAGGTAAGATAACCCCAAGATACCATAGATTGGAGAGAGAGTGAATAAGAAGGTGAAGGCGGAAGCAGGGGCAGAGGAAGAACCTGATCCGGCCATCCGGATCCTGCATACCCGCCCTCCCGTGCAAAGTACCGGTCGATCTGCAGCGGCTTGTGGCTCCGGCGGCCGTGAACAAGGTTTTCGATCCCGCTCAATAAGGATCCAGCGCTACCGGCCTGCTGCCTCAGGAGCCGCCTCGGGCGGCTGTCCTTGCGGTTTCCCGGCCGGCACCATTATCCGCGCATTGCCCATGAACAGGACCGCAGCGAAGGCCAAAGCCGGAAGAACGAGCGCCCACAGGTACATGACGGCAATCGAGGAGGAGAGGAAGCCGGCGATGGAGTCCATCATTTCCCTGGGAATAGCCGCCCGCCCTTCGGGTGTCAGCAGTCCGCGCACATGGCCGAACGTTTCGCCGGCGGATGCGCCGAATGCGTCGCGGAGCTTGCCCGCCAGCGCGTTCCGCTGGATGATCCCGAAAACAGTGAGACCCACGGTCATGCCCAGGGAGCGGACGAACGCCAGTGTTGCGTTCGCGGATCCCCTCTGCCGCATGCCGAAGCTGTGAATGCCCGCCATGCCGAGCACCGAGAACGAGAAGCCCACCCCAAGGCCGGCCACGATCATATAGACGGTCAGCTGCCATTGGGGGGTATCCGGTGTCAGGGTGCCGAGCAGGAAGGTACCCAGCCCGAACACCAGGGCGGAGAAAAGCATGATATTCCGATAGGATGTCTTTGTCGAGAGAAAGCCGCCGATTTGCGAGGCCGCTACCGAGCTGAGCGTCAGCGGCAGCAGGACCAGCCCCGAATGGGTTGCCGTGCCGCCCGTAACCCCCTGCACATAAATCGGGATAAACATTGAGAACGAAATGAACCCTGCGCCGTAAAACAGGCTGGCGAGGGTGCTCGCCGCGAACAGCCGCTCCCGGAACATCGCGTACGAGAGGATCGGCTCCGCGGCTTTCGTCTCTACAGCCAGAAACACGGCCATGAACACGGCTGCCGCCGCGAACAATCCGAGAATGACGGAGGAGCCCCACGCATAGCTCTGCCCGCCAAGCTCAAGGGCGAACATCAGGCACACGATGGAGCCGGCGAGCGAGGTAGCGCCCCACCAGTCAATCCGCTGCCTGACATGCTTCGCCGACTCGTGATAGGCCAGGAGGATCAATCCCAGCGCGGCCAGGCCGACCGGCACGTTGATGTAAAAAATCCAGCGCCAATGGATGTAATCCGTCAAATACGCGCCAAGCAGCGGGCCGATCAGACTGGAGGCCCCGAATACGGCTCCGAACATGCCGCCCACGCCGCCCCGCCTTTCCGGCGGAACGACGTCGAACATGATGGTAAAGGCAATCGGCATTAAAGCGCCGCCGCCGATTCCCTGAATGGCGCGGTAAATGCTCAAGCCGACAATGCTGTGCGCCGTGCCGCACAGGATCGAGCCCAATAGAAACAATGAGATGCCCAGGACGAAAAACCGTTTTCTGCCGTACATATCCGACAGCTTGCCGAAGATCGGCATGGCGGCCATCTCGGTCACCAGATAGGCGGAGGTGACCCATACAAACTTGTCGAGGCCGCCGAGATTGGCGACGATCGTGCCCATGGCGGTTGCAACGATTGTATTGTCGATCGCCGCCGCAAAAATACCGAGCAGCAGACCGGCGATGATCGGCCCCAGCCGGCTTTGTTGCTGTTTCATTTGTTTCCGCCCCTTCCGAACTGTTTCAGGCTGGATTCCCGGTTAAATAATTGTTACCTGATCCAGCTTCGCCTTGTACCCCTTGAGAATGGCGTAGGTCGCTTTATCCATGGTTGCGCCGTCGAAAATCGCCTTCTTCACTTCGGTTTTAAACGATACGTTCCGCAATACGGCATTTCGGAAAGAAGCCCCTTTTAAATTGGAAGAATCGAATTCGGTCCCCGTCAACGTCAATTGGTCAAAGCTTACGCCGGACAAATCGGACCCGATCAGGCGGGCGCCGTCCAATTTGCAATCCGCAAAGCTGGCGCCTTTCAAATCGGATTTGTTGAATACGGCTCCGCTCAGGTCCGCCCCGTCAAATTTGACATTTTCCAAATTGCTGCACTTGAAGGAGCCGCTCCTCAAATCGGCCCGGCTGAAATCCGAGCCTTTCAGATCGCTGTAATCAAACTTTCCCCGATTCAGGGTTATATCGGCCAAATCCGAGTTTTTCAAGCTGCTTTTGGAAAAATCCATCGCCTGGGCTGCTGTCGTTTCATTTGTCATTTCGAACGCCTCCATGTTTTTGATTTGTGGTTATTATATTACTATTCATAATATAACTATGTCAATGGATTGGAAGCGTTCCTGAAAGTTTTCCCGCTGCATAAAAAAAGAACCCTTCGGCGTGATTCGCGTAAAGGTTCTTCACCAGGCTCCGGTTTTTCGGCCGGATTTATGATTCGCGGCTGTTAAATTTCTCCGCCATTTCGCGCAGCCATTCCTCATTCCAATAAAGCTTGCCGGAACGAAGGTCTCCGAGGATCAAGCGCACCCATTCAAGCTCGGCGCGGGTGATCGCCGATTTATATTCGATCTCGAGCATAAACAGTCTGGGGATCTTGTCTTTATAGGTTTGGAACGCCGAATCGATTCTTCCGAGCTCCTCTTCCAGGGCAATCGCCCGCTCCTCCAGCCGCCGCTGCGCGTCTTCAACGTCCAGCACAGCCAGAAACGAGAGGCCTGCCGGAAATTCCGGAAACTCCTGCGACGGAACGGCCATCATGGTTCGCAGCCATTCCCGGAGCACTGTCTTCCCTTCTTCTGTCGCTTCATACACCGTTCTGTCCGGCCTCCCCGCCTCCCGCGAGGTTTCCCGAACCGCGATCAGCCCATCCCGCAGCAGCCGTTCGATGGTCTGATAAATGCTTGTGCGTTGGCGAACGTTAATGACTTCATCCTTTCCCCGTTCTTTGATCAGCTGCTGCATGCGGTACGGGTGCATCGGTTCTTCCGCGAGAAGCGCCAGGACGGCCAGGGCCAGGGGAGATCGCTGGATTTTTTTAGGGCTTTTCATAGTTATAACTATATGATTTGCGAGATGACCAGTCAATTGGACGGAACGATCCGGAAGATCTTCCCGCCCTGATCCCGATGGAATCGGGGCCGGCAGGGAGCGGCGCATAATTTTTACCAGTCTAACCCAAAATAATCCCATGGAATACCTGCGTGTCTACCGGCAGAAGGATGAAGATGGAAGTCAGCTGGAATCCCGTATGGAAATGTATGCTTGTCGTGCTCGCCGGAATTTTGCCGGCCCGTCTCTCGGGAAGAAAGTCTGTCGCCCAAATGTCGGTCGCGACAACAGTGATCACGATTTCAACCTGAACCATGCAATGCGGATTTGGAAAATCGTTACTTCAAGACGCTGTACGCTTCCGCTACCTTTCGCGCGAAGGAAAGCGGTTCTTCGATCGATTGATAATGGGCATAAAGAAGAGGGGGGCGATCCATCAGCCAGTGGTTGTGCAGGGCGGACAGAAGGATCCCGTTTTTTTGCAAAAGG
>Ga0310822_101043_pt1 | contig 11718 bp, 9 predicted proteins | sample P4_ome_2_FD_201313 | JGI IMG/M metagenome (GOLD analysis project Ga0310822, IMG submission 201313) | Sorghum-adapted microbial communities from Joint BioEnergy Institute, Emeryville, California, United States - P4_Day56_Rep2 | ecosystem: Engineered > Bioreactor > SSF (Solid state fermentation) >... | reverse complement strand
CAACATTCGCGGCAACAGCTACCGCCTCAAGGAAAAAATAAAAACCGGAATCTATTCGACACCAGGCAAACAGGTGGGTCAATTTTATTCCGGCGCTGGTGGGTCAAATGAATTCCGGCGTTGACACCAGGGGGCTGGCCCCCAGCGATATATCGCGAAAGAATGTTGTCACAAGCAGCTTAATAACGGGGTTTCAGTATGAGGGTGTTTTCAAACTGCACTTTTCTTGACAACTCCAGTTGACAGGAGCGGACGAACTTGATTTTCATATGACACCCCGCAGGTGAATGTTATCTTGTTTATGTCATTCGCCTTCGGGGGTGTATTTGCCTGCTTTTTCTCGCATTTTCATCAGGTGATGATCACGGATTCAGGTTCGACAAAAACCACCAAGTTCCTTCCTACATACAACTTATAAAAAAGGAGCCTAATGGCTCTGGGATTTTCCTAATTAAATCTTTTTACAAAGTCCACAATCGGACTAAGATCTATCTCATAAACATTAGGCCCCCAAGAGATTCTCACAGAACTTTCGGCATCTGCTCCCATGGCTTTTAGAACATAGCTTGGCTTATATTCAGATGAAGTGCATGCAGATCCATTTGATATAGATAGATACTCTTTTACACCTAGCATTAGCGCTTCAGAATCAATCCCTGGAAAGCTGATATTAATGCAATTTGGCAAGCTGTTGTTTATGTCTCCATTTACGACATAGTGCACTTCCTTTAATTGTTCGAGAATGTCTATCTTAATTTTCAGTTCAATTTCATGCCACTTTCTATAGTTTTGAAAAGCAATTTCAGCTGCTTTTCCAAAACCAGCAATTAAAGCTGTCGGCAATGTCCCAGGCCTTAGACCTCTTTCCTGTTTACCACCATACATAAGAGGTTTGATGTGAGCACGAACATCTTTCTCATTTCTTATTATCAGTGCGCCTATGCCCGGCGGACCGTAAACCTTGTGAGCTGTAATACTCAGCAAATCATATTTTATTTGTCTTAGCTCTTCGATCAATTTTCCAAAAGTTTGGGCGGCATCCACATGAAAGAAAACATCTCTGTTTGCCAAAAATTCGCCAATTTTTTTAACAGGTTGAATTACACCTGTCTCATTATTTGCATGCATTATTGAAACCAAAAGTGTATCATCGGTAACTCTTTGAATAACATCGTCGACTGAAATCTTCCCTGATCTATCAACAGGAACTAAATCGATTTTAAATCCAAGGCCCGACAAATACTCAAGGGGCCCCAATATTGAACTGTGTTCGATCACGCTTGAAATAATATGCTTCTTCTTCGTTTTATTCGCGTAATCAATTAAACCGAGTATAGCCATGTTATTGCTCTCGGTAGCGCCACTAGTAAATATAACCTCATTAGTGCTAACACCGAGAACTTCGGCGATTGTTTTCCGGGCGCCGTCAACCAACTGTTTAGCCATATGGCCATGTAAATGCGTCCGGCTGGCCGGATTGCCGAAATTCTCTTTATACGTTTTAACCATCACACCCAAGACTTCATCTAGGATAGGACTCGTTGCATTGTAATCGAGATAGATCGGCATAACTTAACGCTTCCTTCTTTTACAATTTTCCTAAGCCCAACCTAACTAAATCTGCAGGGCCTTTTATTTTATTTGAATATGCAGCAAGCCTGCCTATACCTCTATGCAGATGAAGTCTGAATTGCTTAGCCAATGTATTTGGATCTGTGCCTAAGCCATCATTTAGACAACGTTGAATAATTAATGCTTCATAAATATCTTGGTATTCCCCACCGAACACCTGCCATGTCATCTCAACATTGCTATCCGCAGGTTGATCAAAATCAATTGGCGGAGTTGGCTCCCTTAAAGAGAGGCAAAGCGCCCACCGACAAAGGATATTCCACTGCTGAATGCCAGTTTTTGATTTTATTCTTATTAATTGTTCCTTCGCTTTATTTGACAATCTGATCTGTCTAACAATCATATTTGTTGCCCCATTTCCATAGGACTGTTATTAAAGTAGCCCTCGGTCACACTAGACGATTCACTTTCCTCGTCGTAAAGCAAGATGTATTTTTTACCAATATACTTGTCAATTTTCTCCAATTGTTTATCATCTAATTCTGTGTCTGTTGAAAGTATTACCACTTGATGACTAGCGTTTGGAAAATACGTATTGATAAGACTATTTCTATGTAAAGAATCTAAACGTCCCAACGGTGAATCGACAATTACCGGTAATCTTTTTCCTGATGCTTTAGCTAAACCCCAAAGTATTGACAGCGCTAGCATATGTCTTTCGCCGCTAGAAAGTGAGTTTTTTGAGATCTCAATTCCTTCTCGATCAAACAACTTGACATTATATGACTCGGGGTCCACTACAATCTTATTTACAAATTCTGATTTGTTTGTGAGTTTGGTAAAAGCTTCGTGAATATGGTCAGACAACTTTATGATCTTCTTTTCCGTCAACCGAACTTTGAAGTTTTTCATATTTATTAAAGTTTGTGCGGCATACCTAATGACCCGTTCACTTTCATCAAATTCAGCCTTTTTTTGACTTATCTCAGAAATACGTGATCTTAAACGCTCTTCTTCTTTATTTAACTCATTTATTGACTCCTCAACCGTAGCTAACTCTTTTTCGTATCTCAAAAGATTTAATTCAGCTTCCTTTTGTTTAGACAACAGTTCTTTCAAATTATTAATGTCAGGTTCAAGCATTATATTGGCTTCTATTTGTTTCAATTCACGTTCAATGTCTTCGTACTGATTGATGATTTTCAAACCCAAGTCTTTATCTGATAATAGCGTATCTAACACCTGATCAATTTGATTCGACATTGTTAAGCCAATCGGAAATACAGTCTTACTTTCTGCTTTCTTTTCTAATGTTTTAATATTATCGGAAATTAAAGATTCAACACTCCGATAAATCATTTCATCGACATTGGAAGCCTTAATGCTTCGCAGAATGTCTTCGGAAATTTTTCTGATAACACTTAGTGAATTCCTGGCCTGCGCACTTTCTTGTTCTTTGTGGATAGAATTTTTTACTTCAAGCAGCTGATTTTCTACAAGAAGCAAAGGAAAGACTCCAGCCACAAGAGAGCCTATGTTAACCTTTAATTCCTCCAATTTCTTCTGCAACTCGTCTCGCCGTTTCATTAAAAGTTCTTGATTATTACCCCCGCCTGCGATTGCGTATTCGCTTTTGATTCGTTCCAGGACCTTATTTGTATGATTGATCTTTGAAACAATACTTGCTCTTTCTTGTAATAATTTTTCCCTCTTTTTTTCCAGAACTTTGATCTTTTCCGTAACTTCTAACAGCTCATTTAATATGTGTGAACCTTCCGCCTTGTTTTGTTCATTCCTTTTCTTTTTAATGAGAAGATCAAGATCTTGAATTAGTCGGTCTACCGTTTCAATTCCAAGCAAAAATTGAAAAGCTTTTTTTATAGAATCAACTGGTTCATCTGACTCCGCAAGTACACTAATCTGTTCGCCATCAAAGAAAAAGAGTTCTGAGATGGACGTAGGAATTTGCTCCTGAATAAAGGACTCTATGTTCTGAGAAAAATAAGGATTCTCAATATCATTTATCCAAACATGAATCGATTCTGAAACTCGATTCTTTTTTTTCCAGGAACGTCTTATTTTTATCGTATCTTGGTTAAGTTGAAACTCAAGTTGAAGCCAACTTTCCGAACCCTTTGCGCCCCTTCCATGAATCAATCCAGACAGATAATCACCATAACTCTTTTTGCTGGATAAAAATTTAGGCGATCTACTTCCATAAAGAACAAGCAAAATCGCTTCCAATATGCTTGTCTTACCTCTCCCATTAAGTCCACCGATAATAGTGATAAAAGTACTATCGTTGTTATTTTTATAAGCAAAATTTATTTCTTGTTCTCCAGAATAAACTGAGAAATTGTACATTTTTAATGACTTAATAATCATAATCCATCTCCCAAATCAAAGTAGTTAGCCAGATCAATTGGATTTATATTACCGCGAAGAGCATCTTGGCTTTGTTTATAAACGAATGCATCGTCAGCATCCTCATAAAAGCAACGTTTAATATGTCTCTCAATTTCCTCCAAAACAAATTTGCGTCTTATTTTTGATGAATTTTGCTCCTCCATATAAAGGAGTGAAGCATACAGGTCCAACATTACATAGTTGTCACCAGAAATCTCCTTCAAGATTTCCCATTCGTCCAATCCAAATGAACTATATTTATTATCTTCCGGCCACGGTTTTCCAGTCACTTCTTCGTAAATCCTTGGAACAGCATCATCAAATTCCGCTTTTTCTTGAACCCATATCTTTCTAATTAACTTCAGCTCCTCCAGAGTTATTATTTCCAACTCTCCAAACTCCGGCGGCATTTTTTGCTGAACTTCTTTTTGTGTCTCAAGCAGACGCCTTAAGAGATGTTCTCTATGTTGTTTTTTATATGGCCCGGGAGTGATTTCTGTTCCGCTTTTTTTTAAAGAAATGCTCCCGTCTTTTCTCCTAAAATCCCTTTTATCGTAATCGTCAATGCGACCATCCTCATTCAATTTTCCAATTTCCTCATTCCTAAATCGTAATAGAGGTTCCATCCAGGACTTTTCATCGTCATTATGTATCATCGCTTCCATTGACTTATCAGCAGTAACTAAAGTACATACCCAACACCCAAATCGACTATTTCCGCAACTTGGCGTTGAAGTGTCCACCACCAACGGACATTCATTGTCCATCGTCGCTTCTCTATACATTGACATTAATTCCTTATTGGATATACCCCACGGATTGGGGTACTGCATGAGGTACAACCATACGTCATCATTGGTCCAATCCTCTATTGGCGAAAACACCCAAGAATTTTGCAAACTTCCATTAGGGCTTAGCCATTCTCTCACTCTATGCTTCTCGTATTTATTCATTACGGCCGCTCTTCTAGTACTTTCAGCTTTTCTAATTCCCAAAATTAATATTGTTTCACCGAAATCATTCACAATTTGAGTTAAGAATTTGTTTGAAGGCTTGATTTTTAGACGATTCGTACACCACCTGAATGTAGGACGAGGAGCGGGATACCCCCTACCAATAAGGTTTACCCAATATGAATCAGAAATTTCCGGAGTCAATCGGTGAGGTGTTAATAAGAGGCCATCTCGTTGGGCAGCGTCTTTCATTCTGTCCAAAGAAGTTTTTACCCATGCGGCTACGATTGGTTGTTCGACTAGAGTGTCTGTACTTATTACATGTATTTCTTTATGCCGCTTTTTATCTTCGGGTAATGCTTTAATAGCATTCCAAACTAATTGCAGAGTGGCCGTTGAGTCCTTTCCTCCACTGTAACCCACAACCCACGGAATTTTATCCGAGAGAAATAATTCCTGTATTCTAGAGGTAATCTCACTTATGTATTCTTTACTAATCATAGTTATTTAGCCCCTATCCAAAAATTTTTCGGCTTCGATTTCATCTCTAGTTAAAGGTAGTCCCAAAGCTTGCTTTAACGCACTGGTGAGCAAAGTCAAATTATTTCTTGAGAATGATATTTTGCCACCCACTAAAACTCGACCTTCCCATTGCAGATTGTTACGATGCCAATTAACAGACCTCAGCTTAGGTAGCTCTTCTTTCCAATGATCTGGATTATGACTAATCAAGAATCTTCCTAGTCTTCCCAACGCCACTAAAGCAATTGCGTGAGCATTGATAAAGTCCTTGCGTAATTCGTATGCTTTCGCTTTTCCTTCTTTGACTTGATTCCACTCTTTAATATGTGTTGCCACTTCACTCCAGTACTCAAATGACACTTTTAATTTCTCATCAAAAGATAAATTTTCTTTTTCACAAAGCAATTCAGAGGTAGCCCTGTAAATGCCGCTCAGTGTAAATAATTTCGTTGATCTATTTGACAATGTGGTCTTTTCCATTTCGGTTAAGCCAATGAAAATATCCAGCTTAGTTGTTAACTGCCTTGCTATTTCCGAAATTGGGTCTCTATGATCATATAGAATATTGAGCGATCCTGGGGGGCGAACTGCGTAACGGTTTAAATCCGCAAACATTTGTTGGGACCTTTTAAGTCCTTCATCGAGAAACAGAACAACGGATATAGTTTCATTTCCTAATTCTGGTAATATCTTTAAAGCGGCCTCGATCGCTGCGCGCCTATGCTGACCATCGTTAATTAATATCCTCGAAGTCATCGGAATTTTTATGAAACCTATATTGTAATGGTCGGGATCATCTGTGATTGGCAAAAATTCAACAATTCCATCTACTGAAGCAGTGATTGATGAGAGTACATAATTTTTCGAGTTTTGAACCAAATAATTTGTGATCTCGGGTATACGAGCTTTATTTAAAACACGTTGGGACCGAATGGCAGGATCTTCAATGGTTTCCTCGTTAAAAAGGAAAATTTTGGGGACAAGTTTGAGCGGACACATGGTAATGTAGTACTCGCGTTCGGCTTGAATCCCACGAATCGCAGGAAAAGTATAGTACATAGGCATGACAGAATGGAGCATAATTACCTCTTACGTTTGGAAGTTTGTATTAGACTTCCAAAATGTCTTTTAGCAACATTTTACATGAAGTCTATCATTTCTACAAGAAAAAATTTAAGACGTTCTTTTGTAGTGAAGAACGCCTTAATAAATGATTTGTCAATGGATACTACCATTTCTTTCTCTGCTTATCATTAACAAAATAAAATCTAACGGGTCTTCTCTCCCATGCAACCTTTCTCTTAATATCTCAAGTCCACCATTGGCATAGGCTTCAAAAATTTCAATCCTTGTTTTTTCCGCTTGTTCACTGTTGGATAAACACTCCGGATCGCCTGTTCTTGCATAGGCTAATAGGTAAAATAATTTATCCTGCCCACTTCTTTCAAACACATCCTGCCGTATGGGATCGACACTACTACTTCCCTCGTCAAACGGATTAAACCTGTCGTATTTATACCCGAGTGTAGCACAAAAAGACAAGATGTCTGAATATTGTTTGAATATTCCATTCTTATTGTCCTCTGAATACCTTAATTTATTGATTATCTCAACCTTGTCCGGGGGTACACGTACCCTTCTGTCGATCATAGATTTATGCCTCCAAGTATTCGATTATCTCTTCTTCACCTGCATATCGTTTAACCAAAGGGAATGACCTTCCATTTATTTCGACAAACACTTCTCTTTTTGTTTCCTTCGGAGTGTAATAAGAAATAATATAGTGCTTTCCTACTTTGGGACCAATTGTTTTGCTGATGTTTCCTTCCCATTGACTTTTACTCACCAAGACAACAATCTGATCCGCTAACTGAAACAACAACTCCCCAATGTTTAATTGGTATGCTTCTCCTAGATTACCGAACGGAGAATCCATCACTAAAGGATATTGGCTACTGCTTAATCCCACCAGTTCTTTTTCTGCTATATATTCTCTGATTTGTTCGATCAAGGCCCCAATGAAAGACAAACTAAGGATTTGACTTTCAGATGTTGATTTGCCCACAACACCATCTGGTCCAATCAAAGATAAAGAATAGTCGTCGGCCAAACGCACATGATATGGTTTGTATGAAATTGAATTGAATAACCTATCAATCCTCTGTTCAAGATCTCTTCTGTGTTCACTTCTCATTTTCTCTCTACGCTGCTCAATCTCATGTATAGCCATGCTTGCAAGCAAAATTTCATATTTAATTTGTTTTTCTTTCTCGGAATTTGCTTCCCTTCGCTGAATTTCTCTTTCCTTTTCTTTTAATGTATTTTGCTTATCTTTTAGCTCTTTTGTAAGTTCACCTTTTTTCAGAAGATAATCATCAATTTTTTGTTGATTTTCTTCTAATTCAGCTTCTAACCTCCTAGCCAATTCTATATCGCTTCCTTTTAACTTTTCACCGATTTGAGACAATTCTTCCTCTATCGTCTGTCGCTCAGACAAGCATCTATTTCTTACTTCCTGCAAGCGATCCAATTCATCATACATTAGTGATATTTCATTGCTAACATCCCTAAATTGGTGTTTGATTTGTATTGCATTGTCCTCGTATTCGGTCATATTTGCTTTATCCAACCAATTTTTTACTGCTTGATAAGGTGCTTCTCCCTTTACTAAGGGTCTCTCACAGATGCATTCACCTTTATTTAACAATTGTTCAACAAATGAGGCCTTATAAGGACGCGGTATTTGCCCACTATTTATTAAATTATTAATACTATCAAGCACTTTAATAATCGCACCTTGAGAGTATATTAAATATCCTTTGTTTGATAGAAATGAAATTATGGCTTGCCTATTTTCCGTTAAATCAGCAGCTACCTTTTTCAATTGTTCCTCTAAATTAACTCTTCTCTCCTCTAATTTAGCTGCTTCGCCTCCCAACGTTCTGAGTTTTTCTGATAATATCTTTTTTTCATTTTGAAGACCCTCAATATTTCGGTCTAAGTCACCAATTGCTTTCTCTAAATCCTCAATCTCTTCTTCAATTTTTTTCTTTTCTTCGTATAAGTGTTTCGTTGTTGCATCTCCAATATTCTCTTGTTCTTCTTCTAGCTTCTTTTTTGCTCCATTTAAATGTCGAATCGCTCGATTATAAGTCTCTTCCCCAATTAGAAGTGTTACAGCATCGGTAAATTCTTTTCTATTGATTGGTCTTTGTATCCACTCAATTCTCTCACCGTTAAAGAAGAAATAGTTATGCAATTTTTCTGGCAATATTCTTCCTATTTCGTCTTGATAATTTTTTATTTCTTCCCAAGTACCAGAATCATTTACAAATTGCAGTATAACACTTTCTTTTTCGTTCACCCAATTATTTTGATCATCTATCTTTTTTACTATCAGCGTTCTTCTTAGTCTATATTTCCTATTTAAGTGCTCGAAAAGAATTTCAACCCAGCATTCAATTTCATCATTAACATTAGCTTCTCTAATCGCCCTTTTATTCACAATTTCTTCCGTGTTCTGAACATCACTCGTTAAAGTCCGGTAGAAAGCCCATGTGAAAGCATTTAGTAATGAAGTTTTCCCTACACCATTTTCACAATGGAAAACTGTAATATTTTTTTCCTTATCTAGGGAAAGATTAAACCACGGGCTCTCTTGATAAAAAGGTCTAAAGTTCTTAAGCCTAAATCTTTGTATTTTCAATTCTGGGCTTCCTCCTTGATGATACTAAGGACATCCTTAACCAGATGAGGTTGTATCGAGTGCAAATTGTCTTTTTCAAGAGATAGAACACGTTCAACAATTTTTGATACTACTTGTAATATTTTTTCCTCAGAACCCGGATTATGTTCCATCCAGCTCACTCCTTAACATCCAACATCGAATATTCATTTAATTTCTCAATTAATTTCCCGCGAACTTCACCCGCATTGACAGCCAATTCTGCAAACTCCAAATACCTTTGGAACTCATTTCTCACCAATCTTTTTTCTGATTCGTAATACGCTTCTTTATTCTTGGGGGGTAAAACAATCATGTCAAATATTGTTGCTTCTTTTTTCCCAGGAAACCTTCTTAGCACACGACCCCGTCGTTGAATAAATTGTCTAGGATTACTGCTACTAGCCAGAATTACTGCTGTTCTTACGGAAGGAATATCTACCCCTTCATCCAAACAACGAATGGCCACCAATCCTTGTAATTCCCCGGAGTCAAATTTAGATCTCAAGTCCTCACGTTCACTAAGAGGAGTCTCAGCTGTATACATATCTACACGATAACCTAATTCATATCCTAGTAATTTCGTGACTGCTTCGATTTGCCGCAGTGTTTCTTCTGAAGTTGGTTCTTCTACCGTCCCATCCCCGCAGTAAAAAAGGGTGTGAGATGTATCCAATCTTGTCGACATAAGTTCCCTAAGTACTTGTAACTTATTTTTTGCAGAAGCGATTATTCTTGCTCTTTGAATTAGCAATGCTTGAGCAGATTGAGAATATTCGGGATTTGTATCATTCATCCCTATCGTCTTTGCAATTTTCCTGGAAATTTCTAAGTAAGCCTCTGACTCTTCATCCGTCAAAGTGACGAATAAAGGACAATATCTATATGGAACGAGCGCACCTTCCCTTATTGCATCTTTTAGCGTAAATTCCATAAGTACTGGCCCAAAATATTGAAAAAGCCCAGCGGTTCCAACTTCATCGAACCATCTCTCTGGCGTTGCGGATAGCGCGAGCCTTTTTGTAATTTTTTGAGGAAGTGATTCCAATAGCTTACTTGAGCCTAAATTATGCGCTTCATCACCAATGATAAGTGTCTCGTCAGGAAAAAAATCAATCGTTGACTGAAAAGCGTTTGAAGAAAAAGTAGCATTAGTAGTAATGACAGTTAAGAATTCTAAAGTCCCCGAATTAATAGCGTATAAATTTGCTTGAAGTAAATTGATCCAGTTGCTACGATTTTCAAAACACATTAAAGGTTTTAATCCAAATCTTTTAACTTCCTTGGCCCACTGCGACACCAAGTGCCTGTAGGGCACTACAATAATCACTGCTTTAAGTCCATGTTCAGCGTAGCACCTTTCAACAACCGAAAGTGAAGTTATTGTTTTTCCGCTACCCGTAGCCATCTTGAAGATGCCCATCATACCAGAATTAAACCACTTGTCTACAGCTTCTCTTTGATACGAGCGCAGAATTATATCTTCTGGAAGTTTAGGGCATCCATCAGGAACTTCATATCTTTCTGAAATTGTATCATTGGACATTTTACTATTAACCTGCCTTACTTTAATTAAAGATCGTCTAATTGCTTCGGTGAAAGGAAATACCTCAACATCTTTTGACCGATAATTCCATAGTTCTTCAAACCAATTTTTCTTCTCTAACGCTCTTTCCCGTTCTTCTGGCAACCAAGAGCGATAAACTTCTATGGATTCAAAATTATGTAATAACGCCGTTTCAGTTTCGTTAAGCGAGCCATTAAAAACTACATAGTCGTGCCCATCAAAAAATACTCCAATTTTTTCGTGATACATACCATATTGGGTATTATTAACAACTGCAATTTTTATTTCTATAATATTTCTGGCAACAAATTCTTCCAGGAGTTTATATTGATCCTCTAAGAAGAAATTCTCGGTTATCAAAGAAAATGTTGAGCTCGATCTATTTCTCTCTCTCCATAAATCCCCTTTTTTTATTGAGAATATATCCTCTTTCGAAAGATAAGGGGAGGTTATGACTTGAAGTTTCCCACCGTTTTTTATGAAATCTTCTAAGACAACAGAAATTACGGGGAGTATGCTACTCGAGAAAAAACCTACGGATCGTTGGTATAAGATACTGTTTTTTAAACACGGAAGATAGAACTCTTTTAGTATATTATTCTGATTACTTCGGTAGCTTTTTTGTAATTTTATATCCTGTAGCATAGGTCACCTAAATAATTTACGTTTGCCCGAACATCATTGGGTGTTTTTTAACTTCCAATATTCGACATCATTAATTATTAGTCCTTCTTTCCTAATAATCTAAAAACGAAGTCCAATAGTCTCATCGATCGTAGCATAACATACATTAACCATCCATAACATACATTAACCATCTTTAATATAATTTTATGGTATATAATCCAGTGGAGTTGTCAAGAAAAGTGCAGTTTGAAAACACCCTCATACTGAAACCCCGTTATTAAGCTGCTTGTGACAACATTCTTTCGCGATATATCGCTGGGGGCCAGCCCCCTGGATTAGAGGTGTAG
>Ga0310822_101041_pt1 | contig 11727 bp, 10 predicted proteins | sample P4_ome_2_FD_201313 | JGI IMG/M metagenome (GOLD analysis project Ga0310822, IMG submission 201313) | Sorghum-adapted microbial communities from Joint BioEnergy Institute, Emeryville, California, United States - P4_Day56_Rep2 | ecosystem: Engineered > Bioreactor > SSF (Solid state fermentation) >... | reverse complement strand
GCGTGCTCAAACACCATCCGTACGGCGCGCTCACGCACCTCAGGCGAAAACTTACGGGACGTCTTGTGATTCTCCATGGCTCCAATCTCTCAAGATCTGGAGCCTCCGACAAACCCGGAGCGGTTCACATGCAAGAGCAGCGCCGTCATCATCCGCGGATCGAACGGCGGCTGGCCGAGCGCGCTCCGGTAACTTCCGACAATCCCGGAAAGATCAAGCGCTTCCCTCACGAGCGCCACGATCAGCCGAGACAGATGAGCCTTGGGCACATAGTCCTCAACGCAAGGCGGCAGAAGCTGTGCGTCGTCGATCTTCCAGGGGCGAAAATCCTTGCTCATAAGTCGGCAAGGAATCAGACTCGCCGTCTCTTGACCAGTGATTACTCAGACAGGCTCCTAGTCCAGAGGATGTCGTAGGCTTCCACCGCCGACCTAAGCAACGCGTTCAGGTCGCCACACATGCCGACTTCGTTGGTTCGGTGCTGCCGCTCGATGAGGGGATGCGGATACTTGGTGGTAGTTTCTTAAAGCTGCCAGCCGCTCCGGAGACCCCATTGCCCAGTAACAACTCCTGATCGGAGCTGAATTAGTCCGGTCATCTGGTTTGCAGCTCGCGCTTTGGGATTGTGTCTGCCTGGTCACGCAGCTCGATTAGGGATTTCAAGCGTAGCAGCAAGGCCAGTAGGTTTCCGATTATGAAGCGTGAGCCTGCCGCCGATGCGGGCCATGGCGACCTTCGCAATCGCCAAACCGAGGCCACTTCCGGTTGCTGATTTGTGGCGGCCACGGACGAATTTAGCGGTTACTAATTCCAGTTCCGGCTCGGGAATACCTGGGCCATCGTCTTCGATGACGACCCGGACCTCCTTCCCCAGGTCGAGCACCTGGCACGTCACCACGTCATTCGCGTGGTCCAGTGCGTTCTCGAGCAGATTGCGGAGCGCGAGAACGAAAAAGTGCGGTTCGACTTTGGCCCGCACGTCCTGTTCCGAGCTCTCGAGTTTTATCGGAATACCTCGCGCGGATGCCAAGGGAAGCAAATCCGCGACCACGGAGCTCACAAGATGGTTCATACTTTCATACGAATGGCATGGTCGCGCATCGCTCGCCTCGAGTGCTGCCATATCCAGCAGCTGTTTGACCAACCGGCTCGTCCGGTCAACACCGGCCGCAATCTGCCGGAGTGCATTGGCGTGAACAGCCCCATCCGTGCTCGACAGCGCGACTTGAGCCTGGGTCTTGAGGCCCGCAAGCGGCGTTTTCAATTCGTGCGCTGCAAAGGCCGTAAAACTCCGTTCCCGTTCACGAGCCGCCTCCACCCGTCCGAAAAGGTCGTTGATTGCCTCAATAGCCGGAGCGATTTCCTTGGGAATTCCGGCACTCGGTAAAGGCGTGAGCTCATTCGCCGATCGTTGCGAGAGCGCGCGCGCCATATCGCTCAGTGGCATGAGCCCGCGGCTGACACTCAGCCAAATCATCCCGACGAGAAAAGGTATGGCCAGGGCCGCCGAATGTACCATCCCCTTCACGACATCGCCGACGAGCCGCTCGCGCATCCGCAGATTATCGCCCACCATGACACGAACGCCGAGCTCAGCATTTTCAATTGTGAAAACACGCCAAGTCTCGCCATCAACGATGTCTTCCGAAAAGCCCTGCATCGCATTCGTCAGCGGCAGCTCGGGGGCACTTTCGGATCGAGCAACGAGCGTCCCATCGAGCGACCAAATCTGGCAGGAGAGTTGCCGCTCATAAGCCTTCGCTGCGGCAAGATTTGCTAGGGTGGTCAACGTGGCGACATTCCCCTGAGAAGCTATCTCGATCCGGTGATCTGCCAGCAGCGAGTTCACCATGCGCGCTGCTTCGGTCAGACGTGCATCGAGCACTCGCTCCACCTCGGCCTGCGTGCTCGTGTAGATCCAAGCGATGGCCGCAAGCCACACGAACAACGTGGTACCGATGAGAATTCCGAGGAGCCGGCTACGAATGGAATTCACGCGCCTCCCTCCGCAAGTCTATAACCCAGCCCACGGACCGTCTTGATGAAATCCTGTCCCAGCTTGGCCCGCAGATGATGGATATGAACCTCGACCGCGTTGCTTTCGACCTCCTCCTGCCAACCGTATAGCGCCTCCTCCAGGGCCGCCTTCGAGACAGTGGCCGCGGGGCGTTCCATGAGGGCGCGAAGCGCGGCGAATTCGCGCCGCGTGAGCTTCAGGGGTACACCGTCTCTCGTTGCCGTCAGAGACGCTGGATCGAGCACCACACCCCGCCATTCGAGATGCGCAGTGGCACGCCCGGCGCCGCGGCGAGCAATGGCGCGCAGTCGTGCAGCCAGCTCGTCGAGATCGAATGGTTTGCCGACGTAGTCGTCTGCGCCGGCGTCGAGACCCGCAATGCGTTCCGGCACCTGGTCGCGTGCCGTGAGGAGAAGCACTGGCGTGCCGTCTTTGGCATCGCGGAGTTCTTTCAGGAGATCGAACCCCGAACCGTCGGGAAGCATGACGTCGAGCACGATGCCATCATATCGCTGCGCGCGAACAGCGGCGCGGCCGTCCTCGCAGTTAGCGACGGCATCTACCGTAAACCCCTTGAGCCCAAGCCCGACGGCTAACCCGTCGAGCAACAGGGGATCGTCTTCTACAACCAATATCCGCATGGTGTGTCATTCCGTACGCACCTCGCGGGTGGCATTCGGGGCTTAAGGCTGCCTTAAGCTCCCAGCGACACCTCCACCTCCAGGCACCGCGCGTCCGCGTAGAACGCCTAACGTGCAATCGGAGGTGGAGAGGATGAGATTAGTCATTCTCAGCCTGGTGTTTCTTGGCATCTTTGCCGCACCTGTCACAGCAGATCCGCTGTCCGCCGATGAGGCCTTCCAGCTTCAAGTCTCGAAGATCGCTGACGGAGGCGTGCGCTTCGATTGGACGATCGCCGATGGCTATTACCTTTATCGCGCGCGCATCAGTGCAAGAAGCGCCGATGGATCGGAGCGCAAAGTCGAAACACCACAGGGGATCGCCAAAGAGGATCCCATCTTTGGAGTAACGGAGGTCTATTACGAGCGGGCCACTGCCACGGTTCCTGGCGCCTCCAATCAACCGATCGAGATCACATATCAGGGCTGCCAGGAGAACGGCATATGCTACGTGCCGCAGACGAAGCGCATCGATCCCCTGACGCTCGCGGTCTCGAGCCACACTGATACCTCCGCCAACGTTCCAAGCCCTGATGCCGCCGCCTCCGCTGGGGCACCGGAGGAACCCGCGACGGGATTCAGCCTCGCTCAAGAAGAGGGGCTCGTTCGATCGCTGCTCCGTAAGGGAGGTCCGCTGCTGGTCGTCCTCAGCTTCTTGGGCTTCGGGATGCTCATTGCATTCACCCCCTGCGTCTTCCCGATTTATCCCATTCTTGCCGGCACGCTGGCACGCGAAGGAGACCGGCTGACCGCCCGCCGGGGCTTCTTTTTGTCCGCAATCTACGTCCTTTCCTTTGCTTCAGCCTTCTCACTGCTCGGAGCATTCGCAGGCTGGTCCGGCCAGAACCTGCAGATGGTCTTGCAGTCACCATTTACGACAGGCGCCGTTTCCATCGTTTTCGTTCTGCTGGCGCTGGCAATGTTCGGGCTTTTTGAGCTGCAGCTACCTGCCGGCTGGGTCAATTGGATTGCCGCAAGAACCGGGAGACTTGAAATATCGAAGAAGTCGGTGGCCGTTCTGGGGTTCTCCTCGGCATTCATCGTCGGCCCCTGCGTGACCGCTCCACTCGCCGGTGCGCTTCTCCATATCGCACAGTCAGGAGATATGCTCCTCGGAGCCGCGGCCCTTTTTGCCCTGGGAATAGGGAAGGGCATTCCGCTTATAGTGGTCGGAACGATGGGCGCGAGCATTTTGCCGCGAGCTGGCGCCTGGATGGAATACGTAAAGGCTATTTTCGGCATCGGCTTTCTCGCCACTGCAATCTGGATATCGGCGCCGCTCTTGCCTGCAGGCTTAGATCTCGTTCTCTGGGCCGCACTTTTGATCGGTACAGGAACATGGGCCTTCAGCGCTGCTAGGGGCAACAGTGGACTCCCCATACTGGCTCGAACTGCTGGGCTCATGGCGGTCATCTACGGAACTATTCTGATCATCGGAGCCGCGATAGGATCGACAGATCCGTGGCAGCCCCTCGCCACACTCGCAAACTCTTCTCGATCGAGCAAAAATACCGAACTGCAGTTTGCGAGCATCGCATCAGCCTCCGAGCTGCAAAACGAGCTCCGCTCCGCGAGCGGCCAAAAGCCAACCTTGGTTTATTTCACAGCGGATTGGTGCATCACCTGTCGTACCATTGAGCGATCCATTCTCACTCAGGACGGGGTCAAACAAAGTCTCGAAGGTCTCCACCTTGTAAAGGCAGACCTTTCTACTCTGCGTAAAGAGAGCACCGAGCTAATGCAGCAGCTCCGCGTCGCCGGTCCACCGACGATGATATTTTTCGATCGCCACGCCCGGGAAGTCGCAGGAACCCGCCTCGTTGGTGAGGTGACGGCCGAACTCCTGTCCAAGTCGGCGGCGATGGTCCGGAGTTTCTGAAATGGCCGCTGTTTCGTTCGGACCGCTCGTCCTGGCAGCAGATCGGTTTGCCGTCGTCGCGGGCATTCTCGGCTTTCTGCTCACGTCTGGCTTCCTTGCCCGCCGCGTTGACGAAAGGCTTGAGAATTGGTCCTGGTTCAGCCTCATCAGCGCCGTCGTCACGGCCCGCGCTGGGCACGTCGCAACTCATTGGCCCCAATTCGCAGATGGTCCGTTCCGCGCACTTGCGTTATGGCAGGGCGGTTTCAATTGGATCGCCGGCGCGCTTACGATTGCGGTCAGCCTCTCATTTGGACTGAAATCGACCCGGCAGCGTCTCTGGGCGCTTGCGCCGATAGCTGTAGGCTTGATCGCCTGGATCATCACGGCGCAGCTTGTCGGGTCCACTCGCGAAATTACCCTTCCCGAAAGAGATTTTACCACGCTGGAAGGCACACAGTACGCACTCAGACCAACGGGCGACAAGCCCGTCGTAATAAATCTATGGGCCTCCTGGTGTCCCCCGTGCCGGCGAGAGATGCCGACGTTGGCAAGGGTTTCTGCAGCATCTGATGAGGTTGTGTTTCTGTTCGTCAATCAGTCCGAACCTCCTGAGACCATCGAACGATATCTGGCGGAAGCCGGGCTTGAGCTTGCTAACGTGCTCCTTGATCCGCTCGGCGACCTCGCTCGCCACTACGGCGCACCCGGCCTTCCGGCAACACTTTTCGTCGACGCAGGCGGAAAGTTGATCCAAGCCCACCTAGGCGAAATATCCCTCGAAACCCTGCAATCCAATCTGAAGAAACTGAGTGTCGAAAGGTAAGGAGGCAAGCTTGTACACACTCGCTGACACGTGCGACGCGTTGAACAAACTCCTGCGCATCATCCTACTTGCCTCTGCGCCGGTCGCCACGTCTGCATGCACCGCAACGACTCAATCCGTAATCGGCGTCGCGGAGGCAAGCCAAGCGAGTCAGAGCGGCGCGCATTCCAACCCATACGGTGAGATCAACGACAATGGGACGATCATACCCGCCGTCGATACTTCAAAAATAGATCCCCGATATCTGCGCCAAATCGTCGATTATCAAACGGATGAGCCCGTTGGGACCATTATCGTCGATCCCCAGAACCGGTTCCTTTATTTGGTAATGGAAGGCGGCAAAGCCATGCGCTACGGAGTTGGCGTCGCCAAAGCCGGACTAGAGTTCGAGGGACAGGCAGACATATTGCGAAAGGCGGCATGGCCCGGCTGGGTCCCGACACCCGATATGATCAAGCGCGAGCCGGAACGCTATGGTCCTTATGCGAAGGGACTCGACGGAGGTCTCCATAATCCACTCGGCGCTCGCGCGCTTTATTTGTACAAAGACGGCAAGGACACGCTCTATCGCATTCATGGGACAAACGAACCCTGGTCCATCGGCAAACCAGTGTCGTCCGGCTGCATTCGCCTCCTGAACCACGACATCATCGATCTCTACAACCGCATTCCCAAAGGGGCGCGTGTGGTCGTGCTCGGGGCAAACCAGAAGGGAGAAAGCTGAAATGCTCAACCGCAGGCAATTCTTTGCGACGTTAATTTTTGCGAAAACTGGCGCATCAGCATCGATTCTCAGGGCAACGCCGTTGCGCGCCCAAGGCTATCCGACCGAGAAGGATGTCTATTTCGATCCTGACATCCCTGCCCTGGGCAATCCGAAGGGTGATGTCACCATTGCTGAGTTCTTCGACTATCAATGTCCGTATTGTAAGAGAAATCACCCGGAGCTGATGAAAGTCATCGAGAGTGACGGCAGAATCAGGCTCGTCATGAAAGATTTTCCAATATTCGGAGACCCATCGATCTACGCTGCCAACCTCGTTCTCGCATCCGCCGCCGCCGGCAAATACGCCGCGGCGCTCGAAGCGCTCATGAACACGCCCGCGAGGTTAAGCCGGCAAGATGTCGATGCGACTCTGAAAAAGGTTGGACTTGATCCGACTGAGTTGCATGCGGCCTATAAGAAGAACAGTCGCCAGATCGATGCAATCATCGTTCGCAATATAGCCCAGGCGAATGCCTTCAATCTTCAAGGAACTCCAGCTTTTGTCATCGGCCGGAAAATATATCCTGGCTACATGAACGAGAAAGCGCTCAAGGAAGCGGTTGCAGAAGCTAGAAATGCTTGAGCCTCTCCTCGGTTCACTCGGCCCCGTAAGGCGCCGAGTGTTCTCGCAATGCGCAGATATCTCGCGGAATTCCACTTCTGCTACAACAACAGGTCGGCGCTGGGAATTGCAGACAAGGAGCGCACCACCAAGGCGGTTATCACGGCAAGCGCCTGACCTATCGGCGTCTTACCAAACCGCTCGATACGAAGAACAGGAGGCTCTTTTGATCGTTTTCGGGAATGCAGCTGAGCTGGCGCCTCCGCAGATCTTTGCGCGTCACTGATCGGCATTCGGAACGTCCGCTGTTGCAGGCTTCTCCCCGCCTCGTAAGACCACGTAGATCGCGGGGATGACAAGGACCGTCAGCGCCGTCGATGAAGCGAGGCCGAAGAGTAGCGAGATGGCGAGTCCCTGGAATATCGGGTCGGCAAGGATCACCGCAGCGCCAATCATGGCGGCCAGGGCAGTGAGCAGGATCGGTTTGAAGCGGATTGCGCCCGCTTCGAGCAGTACGTCGATTAGCGGGCGGCCCGGTTTGCGCGCATGCCGGATGAAGTCGACGAGCAAGATCGAGTTGCGCACGATGATGCCGGCAAGTGCAATGAAGCCTATCATCGAGGTCGCCGTGAACGGCGCCGCGAACAGCCAGTGACCTAGCATGATACCGATTAGCGTGAGCGGGATCGGCGTCAGGATCACCAGCGGGAGCTTGAACGAGCGGAACTGGGCGACGACCAGAATGTAGATGCCGAGGATCGCAACGATGAAGGCGCCGCCCATGTCGCGAAACGTCACCCAAGTGACCTCCCATTCACCGTCCCAGAGCAGCGTTGGGGTACTTTCGTCATCGGGTTGGCCATGGAGCGCGATTGCCGGCTTTGGCACGTCGCCCCAGTCCGCCTTCTCGATTGCCTCGGCCACGGCCAGCATACCGTAGATCGGCGCCTCGAACGCACCGGCCAGTTCGCCTGTGACCATCTCCGCGGCTCGGCCGTTGTGGCGGAAGATCGGAAAGGACGCGCGCTCGTTCTGAACGCTTACGACATCACCAAGCTCAACGACGCTACGCTCACCAGGCAGAGCATTGGCGGGCACAGGTGTTGCCAGTGTCCGTTCGCTCACCACTTTTTCGTTCGTTGCGGGTGCAAGACGAATCGGGATGGGATGGCGACCGCCGCCCCGGTGAGAGTAACCGACAACGGGGCCGGCGTAGAGCGCGCGCACCGTATCGTAGACGTCCGACTGCTCGACGCGATGATACTCGAGGTTGTCTTGATTAATAGCGAGCCGCACGCGCTGAGCCTGGACGCCGAAGGAGTCGTCTACATCAACTATGAAAGGAACGCTTTCGAAAGCTTCGCGCACCTTGGTGGCGACCGCACGCCGGGTTTCCGGATCAGGTCCGTAAATCTCCGCCAGCAGCGTCGCGAGCACCGGGGGCCCCGGCGGTGGTTCGACCACTTTCACGGCGGTGCCTGTGGGCAGATCGAGGCCTTTGAGGCGCTCGCGCACATCGAGCGCGATCTCATGGCTCGTGCGGGCGCGGTCGTGCTTCGAGACCAGATTGACCTGCACATCGCCAAGCTCCGGCGACGATCGGATGTAGTAATGGCGCACAAGGCCGTTGAAATTGAATGGTGCCGCCGTACCTGCGTAGGTCTGAAACGAGGCGACCTCGGGCACTTCCGACAAACGCTGGACGATGGCTCCGAGCGCGCGGTCCGTCTCTTCGACCGAGGCTCCTTCCGGCAGATCGACGACGATCTGCAACTCGGTCTTGTTATCGAAGGGCAGGAGCTTGACCGTGACGTGCTTCGTGTAGAGCAGCGCCATTGATCCGAATGTTGCAAGGGCGACGATGGCAAGAAAGACCCATGACCGCCACCGCTTCACGAGTAGTGGTCGGGCAACTGCCATGTACGCGCGACCCAAGCCGCTGACATGGCTATCGCGATGCGCGTGAGACGGGCCGCCGTTCCCTGGTCCGCTGAACTTCATCATGAGCCACGGGGTCAGCATCACGGCGACGAAAAACGAAAACAGCATCGCTGCCGAGGCGTTGGTGGGGATGGGCGCCATGTAGGGCCCCATCATTCCGGAGACGAAAAGCATCGGCAGTAGCGCGGCGATGACCGTCAGTGTCGCAACGATCGTCGGGTTGCCGACTTCCGCCACGGCCTCGACGGCTGCTTGGCTGCGCGGGCGTCCGTCCTGCATCGCCCAATGCCGTGCCACGTTCTCGATGACCACGATGGCGTCGTCGACGAGAATGCCGATGGAAAAGATTAGCGCGAACAGGCTCACCCGATTGATGGTGTAGCCCATGATGTGCGAGGCGAAGAGTGTGAGCAGGATCGTGGTCGGAATGACGACGAGCGTCACGAGCGCTTCGCGCCAGCCAATTGCGAACCAGATCAGGAGAACAATTGAGACGGTCGCCAGTCCGAGGTGGAACAGCAGCTCGTTTGCCTTCTCGTTCGCAGTTTCCCCGTAATTGCGCGTAATCGACATCTCCACGTCGGCAGGGAAGATGCTTCCGCGGACCTGCTCGAGCCGTTCAATGATCTTATCTGCTATGACGACCGCGTTGGTGCCGGGACGCTTTGCGATGGCGAGTGAAACCGCCGGCACGCGTTCGAGACCATCTTTGGTCTTTCGGTATTCGCTCACGCGCGTTTCGTTGGGGTCGGTCGCGAGGACGACATCTGCCACGTCGCGCACGTACACGGGCCGCCCATCGCGGGCTGTGAGCAAGAGATTGCCGATCTCGGTCAGGTGCTGGAGCGTCTGCCCTGCGACCAGCGTTCGCTGCTCGTTGGCCTGGCGCACGCGTCCGACTTGGAAGGAGCGATTGGCGCCCTCGATCTTTCCCGCCAGCTGCTGGAGCGTGATGCCGTAAAGAGAAAGCTTTTCCGGATCGGGCTCGATCCGGATCTCCTCTGGCTGCTGGCCGACGATGTAGGTGAGGCCGATGTCAGGAAGCTTTGCCACTTCGACCTGCAGCTCGCGCGCAAGACGGGTCAGCCCATTCGCGGTCCAGCGGGAAGCAGCTTCCGTGGTCGGGCTCAGCGTGACGACGACAATGGCCACATCGTCGATGCCGCGCCCGACGATCAGAGGCTCGGGAATGCCGACGGGGATGCGGTCCATGTTGGCGCGGATCTTCTCGTGCACCCGCAGGATCGCGGCATCCGAGCTGGTGCCGACGAGGAAGCGCGCCGTCACCATGACCGAGTCGTCGTGGGTCTGCGAGTAGACGTGCTCCACGCCGTCGATGCTTTTGATGATGGTCTCGAGCGGCTCCGTGACGAGTTTGACGGCGTCCTCCGCCTTGAGGCCGTTGGTCTCGACGCGCACGTCGACCATCGGTACGGATATCTGCGGCTCCTCTTCGCGCGGAAGCGCCACAAGCGCGATGAGGCCGAGCGCGAACGAGGCGAGCAGCAAAAGCGGCGTCAGCGGCGAGCTGATGAAGGCCCGCGTGAGGAGGCCGGCAAGCCCGAGTCTCATGGCAGGATCACTCGGTCACCGTCGCGGAGGCCTGTCATCACCTCGACCAGAGGCTCTTCTTCGCTGTCGGAGAACGTCTCCCCCAAGATGACCGGCACGTCCTGTTCCCCTTGTGCAATCGCAATGCGGATGTAGTCGATGCCTTGGCGTGTGCGCACCGCGGCTGTCGGGACTGCGATCACCTTGCGCTTGCCGACGGGTATCCAGACGAGCGTGCGCTCATTGACAAAGTAGTCGCCAATCCCGCTCACCTCGACGTCGGCGATGACACGTCCGCTCGCAATTTCCGGATAGACTTTGGCGATGCGCCCTTCGCGAGCTGTCTCGACGCTCCCGCTCTTGGTGGGCGACAATCCGCGCTGGCCGATGGTGACGGTCGCGCCCTCGACGATCTCGGCGGCATGGCGTTCCGGCAGAGACAGCCGCAGGTAATAGCGTCCGGTTGCGATGCGTGCGATCTCTTCGCCGGGCAATAGCACCGTGCCCTCCGTTACTGGAACGGTCAGCACGCGGCCAGTGGCCGGGGCTAACACCTCGCCCTCGCGCGCGCGTTGCTCAATGACGGATTTGTCCGCCTCGGCGGCCGCCATTTGGTTCACGATGACATCGAACTGGGTCTTAGCCTGGTCGAATCGGCTCTGGGCGGTTACGCCCCGCTGAAGAAGCTGTTGGGCGCGCTCGAGCTCAATTCGAGCATTCTTGAGTTGCGACTTCAGCGCGTCGATCTTCGCCTGAGCGGCAGCGAGCTCGAGCGCGATCTTGTCATCGACGATGACGGCGACGACTTGACCCTCTTTCACTTCGCTGCCTTCACTGATCCGGATTTCGCGAACTGTCCCACCAATGCGTGCGCGCGCCGGCACGACCGTGCGGCTTTGCACTTGTCCGAATACCGCCTTGGTTTCCGGGATGATAACTGCCCTGGCGCGGACCTCGGCCGCTCCGCTCGCGGTAGGCAGGGCCGCACCGATCAGATAGAGCCCGGCGAGCAACACATTGATGGGTCGCATGGCAGCTCGTTTCATTCAAATGCGGGGCCCGGCTTCATACCAAGCCGCTTGAAGAGCATGGCGGCAGGACAAAAGCCGGTCATCGAGGCTTGAATCAGGTTCAGGCCGACGAAGGCTGCGAGGAGGTACCAGTACGGCGAAACATAGAAACCGAGCGCCAGCGAGATCAGCACCAGGAACCCGGCGAACAGCATGACGGCACGATCGATGGTCATTTCGCTATTCCTCTTTGGCAGGGATATATCTTCTGTTGCCGGCAGGCTTTGCTTCAGCGCAAAGTTCACCGACCTCGAACCAGCCTCTTGTAGCTAACATTCAGAAATTGTAATTTCAAGATCATGAATGTGATGGAGATGATACCTGCAGCCGAGCGAGCGGCAGAACTCATGCGGAGCCTGTCGCACCCGCAACGGCTGCTCGTTCTGTGTGCGCTCGGTCGCGAGGAGAAGTCTGTCGCCGAACTGCGCCAGCAACTTGGGATCGATCAGGTGCCCA
>Ga0310822_101039_pt1 | contig 11735 bp, 14 predicted proteins | sample P4_ome_2_FD_201313 | JGI IMG/M metagenome (GOLD analysis project Ga0310822, IMG submission 201313) | Sorghum-adapted microbial communities from Joint BioEnergy Institute, Emeryville, California, United States - P4_Day56_Rep2 | ecosystem: Engineered > Bioreactor > SSF (Solid state fermentation) >... | reverse complement strand
CGCACAGACCGCGCAGACCATAGCAAATGGCAGGCTTGCCTTTTTCCAGCATCGGCGTATCGGAGATAACCAGCACGTCTGCCGCCAGCATATCTTTGTTTTGCTCCACGAACGGCTCAAGCGTCGGGCTTCCGATTTCTTCTTCGCCTTCGATGCAGAATTTTACATTGACCGGCAGCTTGCCCTCCGTTTTCAATAGCGCCTCCACGGCTTTGATATGCATGAAAATCTGGCCTTTGTCATCCGTTGCGCCGCGCGCGTAAATCTTACCGTCACGAATATCGGGTTCGAAGGGCGGTGTCTGCCACAGCTCCAGCGGATCGACCGGCTGTACGTCATAATGGCCGTAAACTAACGCAGTAATATCGCTATCGGCATGCAGCCAATCGGCGTATACGATCGGGTTGCCATCGGTCGGCATAATTTTCACGTTTTCAAGTCCGGCCGCCTGTAGAGAATCAGCCAGCCATTCTGCGGCGCGCTTACTATCCGGTTTGTGGGCGGAAAGGGCGCTTACGCTTGGGATGCTCAGCAAATCCTTCAGTTCTTTAAGATGGGTGTTGCGATGAGTTTCAAGGTGGGTGCGGTAGGCGCTGTTCATGGCCTGTTCATCCTTCCCTTCGTGAATTTGTCTATGGCGGATCATCCTGTATTTAGCTTAGTACATCAGAGTGGATTTTTCAAAGCATGCGAACATGCCATAATTGGAACCCTACTATTTATAGGGATTATGCGAAAAATGCACTTTCGTTTTTACTAATACTTTAAATCAACATATAATAAAAGTAAGATTTCTAACGATAAGTGGTCAGATTCGCTGCGAGGTGATGGGCAATGATCATAGGCAAAGTCATTATCGTGGAGGGAAAGACGGATAAGAAACGTCTGGAGAAAATCATCGCAGAGCCTGTGGAAATTATCTGCACGCACGGAACGTTAAGTATGCGAAAGCTGGAAGACATCTATCATCAGGCCGGTGATGCCGATGTGTACATTTTCGTGGATGAAGATGCATCCGGCAAGAAACTGCGTTCCCAGCTTAGAAGTGAATTTCCCAATGCGGTTCACTTGTATACCCGCAGAAGCTATACGGAAATCGCCCGAACACCATACGAATATTTGATGAAAATTTTGCGTGACGCCCATATTCAAGTAAATGAGGCTGTCATTCTGTAAAAGACAAAAGGAGTAGTGGAGACACGAATGATAGAACAAATTCAAAATCGGATAAGTCAGCGCTCTTTCAATTTATTTGGATTTGCTCCACTGATGCGGGCTGCGGTTCTAATTCCGCTGGTGGAGAAGGATGGAAAACTTCATGTGCTATTCGAAGTAAGAGCACAGACATTGAAAAGGCAGCCCGGGGAGATTTGCTTCCCGGGCGGAAAAATTGATGAAGGAGATGAGAGCGAGCAGGCCGCAGCGATTCGGGAAACATGTGAAGAATTAGGCCTTGAGGAAAGCGACATCCAGATCATCGAGAGTTTGGGTATTCTTATTCCGCCGTATTCCTCTTCTATTTATTCGTTTGTCGGTAAAATTCATGATTACCAAAAGATTGCCCCGAACCGTGCCGAAGTAGAAGAAGTTTTCTGTGTTCCTCTTGAGTTCTTTTTAGAAGAAGAACCGGATGTCCATTATGTTCATCTGGCGGTAAAACCGGAAGAAAACTTTCCGTTCGAGCTAATCCCGCAGGGGAAGAATTACAAATGGCGTAGTACGAAACTCCCTGAATTTTTCTATCAATATGACGGAAAAATTATCTGGGGATTAACGGCAAGAATTCTCTATGAATTTGCATCATTGGTAAAATAATAGTGACAAAAAGCAGGCCAAAATGTGTCAAATAAATGACATTTGGGTAAGAGTAAAGGTAAAAACACACCTTTACTCTTTTCGCTTCTACCAAGGTTTTTCCCCCTTTGCCATACATAATTTTACCGAGTGGTGCATATGTTCAAAACACTATACAAATGAGATGAAAATTGATAACATTTATATGGTATTTACCATGTAGATATTATTTCTTATACCTAAATTTTCATTTGTTCTGCTGCTGTATAGAACAAATGATAGAAGAAAGGAGTGTATTGTGTGGATTTCAGTTGGTTATTTCCCCCGGCCATTAATGACATGGCAAAGCAGGTCGATTCCTTGTTTTGGTTTATCGCAGCTATCTCTCTTTTCATCTTTGTCCTGGTTGAAATGCTTCTCTTTATCTTCCTTGTTCGCTACAGAAGAAAACGACCGGACAAACAGGGAATTGCGTTGCACGGGAACACGAAAATGGAAATCATTTGGACAGTAATACCTGCTCTTATTCTGGTCGCCATTGGCGTGTTTGGTTCACAGATGACGTACGCAATTCAGACCCCACCAAAAGATGTGTACACGATTAATGTAACGGGTTACAAATGGAGATGGGACTTTGAGTATCCAGAAGGATTTAAGACGACAAATAAGCTCGTCATTCCGGAGGATAAAAACGTCCTATTTAAAATTACATCCGCCGACATTATTCACAGCTTTTGGATTCCAGCTATGCGAATTAAACAGGATGCAGTACCTGGACGCCAAACACAGATCTGGTCCGGCCCAACTAAACAGGGCGAATACCCTATAGTATGCGCCGAATATTGCGGGACAATGCACTCGATGATGCTAGCGAAACTCAACGTGGTAAATACAGACGAATTCAATAAATTTGTGCAGTCCGGCGGAAAAGCCGGCGGTGGCGCCGCAGGTGGTCCTGGCGGCGAAGGGCAAGCGCTTGCCGAACAGAAAGGCTGTTTAAGCTGTCATGCTACTGACCAAAACAAATTGGTCGGTCCGGGATGGGGTGGCATGTTTGGCAAAGACGTGAAGCTGTCCGACGGCAGCACCGCTAAATATGATGAGAAGTACATTGTAGAATCCATCATGGACCCTGCAGCGAAAATCCCTCAAGGTTATTCTTCACCAATGCCGCCGCAGCAGGTAACCGAGGAAGAAGCGAAGGCAATTGCTGAGTATATCAAAACCTTGAAATAGGGAGGAGTGAAGCGTATGGGAGCTACTGCCACTGCCGAAACGAAAAAGCCATCTTTTGTCAGAGACTGGTTGCTTACCGTCGATCATAAGAAAATCGGAATTATGTACGGCGTTGCATGTTTGTTCTTCTTCTTTATCGGAGGAGCGGCGGCGCTCGTTATCCGTACTGAACTGCTGACACCGGGGATGCCGGATGTAGTGCCGCAGGCTGACATGTTCAACCAGATGTTCACTATGCACGGCTCCATTATGATTTTCCTGTTTATGATTCCGATGCTCACCGCAGCGTTCGGAAACTATCTTGTTCCGATTATGATCGGGGCACATGATATGGCGTTCCCGCGGATGAACAACTTGGCCTTCTGGTTGTTTGCGCTGGGCGGTGTGGTGTTCTTGAGCAGTTTTTATTTTGGAATGCCGGATATCGGTTGGACCGCGTATCCACCCTACAGTATCCAGTCGCAAGGTCTTGGCCTTGATATATGGGTTTTAGGGGTGCATATTTTAGGTATTTCTTCAATCCTTGGTGCTATAAACATTATTGTAACAGTATTTAATATGCGTGCTCCGGGAATGACATTCAACCGTCTTCCACTGTATGTATGGTCTTCATTAATTACAGCGTTTATCCAGCTGTTTGGTACGCCTGCACTGGCGGGCGCTATTACGACGTTGTTGTTCGACCGTCATTTCGGTACGCATTTCTACGATGCGTCCGCCGGCGGAGACCCGATGCTGTACCAGCACCTGTTCTGGTTCTATTCCCATCCGGCGGTATATATCATGGTGATTCCGGCGATGGGGATCGTATCGGAGATTATTCCGGTATTTGCACGGAAACCGATTTTTGGCTATCATGCGATTGCTTACTCGTCAATCGCCATCGGTTTCTTAGGTTTTCTGGTTTGGGCACACCATATGTTTGTGGCGGGCATGCCGCTCGCAACGGGGATTCCGTTCATGGTAACCTCGATGATTATTGCGGTGCCGTCCGCGATTAAGATTTTTAACTGGCTTGCCACGTTATGGCGAGGTTCCAACTGGTTTACCACGCCGATGCTGTTCGTTACCCTTGGATTCATAGGGATGTTTACCATCGGAGGACTTGGCGGCATCTTTCTTGCAGCGGTACCGGTTGATATGCATATGCATGACACGTATTTCGTTGTCGCCCACTTCCACTATGTATTGTTCGGGGGAAGTATGATGGCGGTACTGGCTGGTATCTTCTACTGGTTCCCGAAGATGACCGGCCGTATGTACAATGAGAAACTTGGCAAAATCGTATTCTGGATGTATTTCATTGGTACGAACCTGACGTTCTTCCCGATGCATTACATCGGTATGATGGGCATGCCGCGCCGCGTATTCCAGTACGACCCGGCTAATGGTATGCAGATTGCCAATCAGATTGCGACGTTTGGTTCGTATCTGGTTGGTGCAGCAGCAGTAATGATGGTGGTTACAATTGTAGTTTCTTTAAGAAGTGGTGCAAAGGCTCCCGCGAATCCGTGGGGCGCACAAACGCTCGAGTGGACGGTGTCTTCACCTCCGCCTGAACACAACTTTATCGAAATGCCGTATGTAACCGCTCCGCCGTACGAATTCGGCGAAGCAGAAGAAAATTATACGTCTCAAAAGTCATTTGGAGCGTAAAGAAGGGGTGTAACAATGGGATATCGCTTACCTTTCGTGACGACTATCGCCACCTTTCTGCTGCTGATTGCTGGAGCGCTCGTTGTAGGGTTTGACGCCGGATTGGCATGCTCCGACTGGCCGCTGTGCAACGGGCATATTATCCCGCCGTTAGAAGGGAAAATCATCATAGAATATACGCATCGCTTGTTATCTACCGGAATAGGGTTTCTTATGCTGGCCAATCTGTATTTCGCGTGGCGCAAACGAAAGGAAAGCCCCATTGTGCTGAAACTGGTTCTGCTCTCGTTTGTTCTGCTTCTGTTTGTGGCGGTGCTTGGCGGCATCAATGTACTGAAGAAGCTGCCGCCTGGCTTTACCGCAATGGATACAAGCTTTGCCATTCTTCTGTTCTCGACATTTGTCGTACTGACAGGAGTAACGCTTGCGAACTTCCGTAAGAAGCAGGGCGAATTCCGAGAGGACAGACAGGTTCGCGCCATGTTCAAACCGGCCCTGATCGCTGCGATTGCTATCTATATCGAATACGTGCTGGGTGCATTTATCAAACACAGCGACGCCGGTCAGGTGTGGGTAAACGGCAAAATGAATTTGCTGAATAATATCATTTCCACTCCGGCTATCGCGACAACGCTGATGTACGTGCATGTGTTTGCTACTTTGCTGATTGTATTCTCGTCACTGTGGCTGTACTTCTACGCGCGTCTGCGCAAAGTGATGAAGAACCAGGCAGTTACGCTGCTCATTCTGCTTGCGCTTCAGCCGATAACGGGATTCATCACGGTGGTGGCGCATCTTGCCGTTATTACGAATGTTATTCATATGACGATTGCCGCCCTGATGATGGCTCTTGCGGTGTTTATGGTCGTAGAAGCAAAATTGGGAGCAAACTTGCTCCTTACAGCCGACAAAGACAGCAAAGTCGTATCCGGCAGTAAACAATCAGCAGTAAATCTTGGCTAACGCTACTATATGCAGGGAGGTTTTGAAATGGGTACGCCTATTTCTGAAAAAAATATGTACGAAAATCCAGCCAGCCGTGTAATGGAGCCGGGTCCGCTTTCCGAAGCGAAACCGAAAGGCGACTGGCGCGATTATGTATCGGTAACGAAAGTTGGTATTGTAGTCTCTAACCTAATGACGCTGTTTGCAGGTATCTGGCTTGCCGCCGACGGTCCGCTTCCCGTGGATACGGTACTGATGGCGATGCTGGGCTCTGCGCTTGTAATTATGTCAGGCACTTGCCTAAACAACTATATTGATCGTGACCTTGACCAGCTTATGGCGCGTACGAAGACAAGAGCGCTGCCGGAAGGACGGTTAAATCCGCAAAATGTAATGATTATGGGCTTTGTTTTCGGAATTGCGGGTTCTGTCATTCTTCTTCTCATCAATACGCTGACGGCCGTACTTGGTCTTGTGGGTTTGTTCTTCTATGTTGTGGTGTATACGATGTGGACAAAGCGCACGACGACGCTGAATACGCTTGTAGGCGCTGTTTCCGGAGCGATGCCTCCGATGATGGGGTATGCGGCGATTTCCGGTACGGTTGACATGACGGCTTGGGTGCTGTTCAGCATCCTGTTCATCTGGCAATGCCCGCACTTCCTGGCACTGGCGATGCGCCGGGCGGAAGATTACCGTGCCGCAGGATTTCAGATGCTGCCGTCCGTTCGCGGATTTGCCGTAACGAAACGTCATATTCTCCGCTATACGGCCGCTCTTGTGCTTGTATCTATTATGCTGTACGCGCTCAGCGAGGTAGGTATGGTATATCTTATCGGCATGGCTGTACTCGGTATCGGATATGTCATCTTAAATATGACGGGTTTCTTTGCGAAGGATGATATCAAGTTTGCACGTAATTCATTCGTTTATTCGCTGGTCTACGTGATGATGTTTACGGTATTGATTTTGATTGACCGGGTATAATTTTCCGTCTTACGGCGGGATGGAGGAGGTATGAGCATGGCTGTGCATGCAGGGGAAGAACATGCGCCGAAGAAAGGCATCAAAGATAACGGCTTGCTGGGCGTATGGCTCGGATTGATTTCGTTTACGTTTACATTTGCCGTGTTTATCGTATCGAATGTGTACCTGCGCGGCTGGTCGCCGGACGTATTTAACGTTACGCTGCCGGCCGACGTACAGGATTTAGTCAATTATAATGTTCTTCTATTGGTGGCGCTGGGAGTGCTCACTCTGGCCGGCGGTATTAGCTACAAGAAGCGCAAAGACGGCCTTGCATTCGGTTTGCTTGCGCTGGCGATGATTGCCGCGATCGGCTATGTGGTGATTGACTGGTCCCTTATCCAGAGCTACCGGTCGCTTGGCCCGGCAGCCTGGACCGCCTATGTCATTGTGCAGGCGATTATGGAAATTCTCGTTCTTATTTGCATCGTGCTCTACCTCCGTGCGTTTTACTTCAAGATGCGGAACAATGAAAAAGCGCTTAATCGTTTCATCCCTGGAGCGACAGCTGTATGGATATATACAGTAATCATGGGGTTATTTGTTTTCATCCAATGCGATTTGATCGAAATCGGTCAGTTTGCCGAGTGGTGCGGGATTAAGCTCTCGCAGCTTGGTAAATTATAACGGGGAGGGAACGGCATGGGCATCATTTTTTATGCGCTTGGCTATATCGTATTTCCGTTCATTCTGTTTTTCATCTTTATGTACCTTTCCAGGCTGACAACGAGGGAATAGGACGACGGCAGAAGGAGTTGGGGGAGCCATGGCTTCGGTCTTGAAACGCTATTGGTTTGTCGTGGTAGCGGGCGTGCTTATCGCGGCGGTTCTCCTTACGATTGTCTATCAGTTATGGTGGGGGGCCAGCAAGCTTCCGACGCTTGATCGGGCCCCTTCCTTTACGATGTCGGACATGTACGGAAAACCCGTTGCATTGCGTGATTCCGATGGCAAGGTGCGCCTCGTTTCTTTCCATTATACACATTGCCCGGACGTATGCCAGGCAACGAATTTTAACTTGATCCGGGTACAGCAAAAGCTGAAAGAACAGGGCGTTCTCGGCAGTCAGGCGCTGTTAATGACAATCACGTTCGACCCGAAGCGGGATACCGGACAGGTGCTGCAGCAGTATACGGCAGCCCGGGGAATTAAGCCGGACGGCTGGATGTTTCTGCGCGGTACGCCTGAGGAAACCAAACAGGTTTTGGAAGGGTTTAAGGTGTTTGCAGAAGATCAGGGAAACGGCATCTTTATGCATTCGAACGAACTTTTTCTTGTAGACGGTAATCAAAACATCCGCGCCATTTATAAGATGGGCAGCGGTATGAACAATGAACAGATTGTCGATGATATTAACAATTTACTGGATGATTAGTGACGAAAACCTCTTATCGCAGGATAGGAGGTTTTTTATACTTAGGTTTGAAGAAAATACAGGAAGAGAAGAAAGGGGATACGAAAAGATGCAGTGGATTGAATACCAGCTTGTATTTCCGGCGGAGACGGATACGGAATCGGTCATGTATCTGCTCGGTGAAAAGGGATTTGCGAATAGCTGGGTAGACGCGCCCTTGGAAATTCTGCGCATTCCGGACGGCTACGATTATGCGGTGAAAGATACGGACGTTACCGTCATTACATATGAAGCGGTAGAAGAAGGCGCGGATATCGAAAAGGAGGCAGAACAATCACTCGCAACGCTGCACCGTGAACTGGCTCCGTTCGGCATGCGGGAGAGCAGATGGAAGGAACCTGAACTACAGCACGCAGACGATTGGAAGGCGCACTTTGATATTGAAGAAATATCCGATGAACTGGTATTAATACCTGTATGGAAAAAAGAAGAGGCAGCAGATAAATATTCGCAGCCATATCGGATAATATTTGAGCCCGGGGGCGCATTCGGCACGGGCAAGCACGGCACAACCCAGAGTTGCCTTCGTTTTATCGAGCAAATGAACCTGGAGAGAAAGAATGTGCTGGACATCGGTGCGGGATCGGGTATCTTGTCCATTTACTGTGAGATGCGCGGCGCGGCTTCTGTACTGGCAGTTGACATTAATCCATCTTCACCGTCAGAAATTGAATATATGGCTTCGTTAAATGGAGTGAGAGCTCCGGAGGTGTATGTGGGGGACGGCAACACTCTGCTTGGAGAATCGTTGTACGATCTTATCTTAATCAATATAGGAGGAGAAGAAGCGGTTCGTCAGGTGGACACCTGTCTTCGGCTTATTCGAGCGGATGGCATGCTTATCGTTTCCGGGCTTGTAGAATGGGCGGAAGCGGACGTACGGAAGGTGTATGAAGAGCGGGGATGCATTCTTAAGAAACGGCAGGTAGACGAAGAATGGATTACATTGCTATTTGAGGTAAAGAAATAAAGGGCCGTCATCTGTAATGATATATTGACATTTTTCGATAATCGCATTACTATCGTAGCAGAAAATTATTAATTCCGATTAAATAACTGGGGGATTAAACATGAAAAAAGTAGGCATACTTTTTATTTTTCTACTTATGTTTGCATTGACTCTAACTGCTTGCGGCGGAAACAATGCCGGACAGGAGCAGGGAGGCAAGCAAGAGCAAACAGGCGGCAGCCAGGAGCGGAAGGCGGACAATCTGCTGGCGCAAATTAAATCAGAAGGCAAAATTAAAATCGGAACAGAAGGTACGTATGCACCGTTCACGTTCCATGACAAATCCGGCAAGCTGACAGGCTTTGATGTGGAAATCGCCGAAGAAATTGCCAGGCGCCTCGGCGTAAAGCCGGAGTTTATTGAGACGAAGTGGGACGGCATGTTTGCCGGACTGGATGCAAAGCGTTTTGACATCGTAGTGAATGAAGTCGGAATCCGCGATGATCGAAAGAAGAAATATGACTTTTCCGACCCTTATATCGTATCCAAAGCCGTTCTTATCGTACACGAGAGCAATCATGATATTAAGTCGTTTGCCGATTTGAAAGGAAAGAAAGCCGGCCAATCGCTTACCAGCAATTTGACCGACATCGCGAGAGCAAACGGAGCGGAGATTGTACCGACGGACGGATTTAACCAGGCGATCGATTTGCTTGCGGCAAAACGAATTGACGCGACTGTAAATGATGGACTATCTTTCCTCGATTTGAAAAAGCAAAAACCGAAAGTGCCGGTTAAGAAAGTCGCTGAGCAGCCGAAAGGTTCACAGAGCGGTGTGCTGTTCCGCAAAAACAATCCAGAGCTGGTAGAAGCGGTAAATAAAGCGCTGGCCGATATGAAGAAAGATGGCACATACCTGAAGATTTCGAAAAAATGGTTTGGCGCCGACGTCTCAAAATAACAGGTGAAAGAGAATGGATGAACGAACCCAACAAATTATTACGATTCTCTTAGATTCTTTCTGGCCTATGCTGGTGGCGGGAATTAAAGTTACCATACCGCTTACTTTAATTTCTTTTACGCTTGGTTTAATTCTCGCTTTGCTTACGGCGCTTGCACGTATTTCGGGCATCAAACCGCTTGCGGCCATCGCACGCTTTTACGTATGGGTGATTCGTGGAACGCCGCTGCTTGTTCAACTGTTCATTATCTTTTATGGTCTGCCGAATCTCGGTATCACGCTTGATAGGTTTGTAGCGGCGGTTATCGGTTTCACGTTGAGCGTGGGCGCTTATAATTCGGAAATTATGCGGGCGGCAATCCTTTCGATTTCAAAAGGACAGTGGGAAGCAGCTTATTCTATCGGTATGACACGACGCCAGGCCCTAAAGAGAATTATTTTGCCGCAGGCGGCCCGTGTTACCGTGCCGCCGCTTGGCAATTCGTTTATCAGTCTGGTTAAGGATACATCGCTTGCCGCAACTATTACGGTAACGGAGATGTTTCAGACCTCCCAACAAGTGGTAGCAGCGACGTATGAGCCGCTCTGGATCTACATTGAGGTGGCCGTTATTTATCTACTGTTCAGCACCGTGCTTTCTGCCCTGCAGAACTCGCTTGAACATCGATTTGAACGGTATGTTCAGAAGTAAGATGGAGGCTGTGCGATGATTGAAGTTAAGAATCTGCATAAACGATTTGGAAACCTGGAGGTATTACAGGGAATCGATATGAAGGTGAAGAAGGGGGAAACCGTGGTAATTATCGGTCCCTCCGGCTCAGGCAAGACAACGCTGCTGCGCTGTTTGAACCTGCTTGAGATTCCTACTGCAGGCGAGATTACATTGGGCAATCGTCATCTCGTTTTTACAGAGAGCGTGAAGATTAAAGAACAGGACATAATTGCTTTACGGAAACAGACAGGCATGGTATTTCAAAACTATAATTTGTTTCCACATATGACGGCGGCAGAGAATATTATGGAGGGGCAGGTAACGGTGCTTGGCCGTTCCAGGGATGCCGCGCGTAAGAGGGCGCTGGAATTGTTGAGAAAGGTAGGGTTGGAGAACCGGGCGGAGATGTATCCGCATCAGCTCTCAGGCGGACAACAGCAGCGGGTAGGAATCGCACGTGCAATGGCGATGGATCCGGACGTCATTTTGTTTGATGAACCTACCTCGGCATTGGACCCTGAGCTTGTAGGGGAAGTGCTGAAGGTAATGAAAGAGCTGGCCGCTGAAGGAATGACGATGGTGGTTGTTACCCATGAGATGAACTTCGCCCGCGAAGCGGCGGACAAGGTGATTTTCATTGATGGGGGGCGCATTGTTGAAGAAGGGCCGCCTGAACAGATTTTCGAAAACACGCAGCATGAACGGACGATGCAGTTCTTAAGTAAGATAACGAATATATAAAAAACTGCTATGGTTTTGCAGCCGCAACCCCGGCGTGAAAATCATGGGAAGGGCGGCTGACTTTAGTGGTACGAAGGAAAAGAGAGGAGAGAACGAGACAATGATTTCAATGTGGAAAAAGGCGAACGCCTTTTTCTTCTCCGGATCTTTTTTCCTCTTCTCTTCTTTCTTTTCGCATGATTTTCACAGAAAAAGAAGTCTCCTTTTTGTATCATTATGAAGATTTGCTGTTTGGGTTGAATTTTTCAAGCTCTTCATTTGTCGCAAACCGGCAGCCGCCGACGATAGGGGTACGGCGCAG
>Ga0310822_101037_pt1 | contig 11775 bp, 5 predicted proteins | sample P4_ome_2_FD_201313 | JGI IMG/M metagenome (GOLD analysis project Ga0310822, IMG submission 201313) | Sorghum-adapted microbial communities from Joint BioEnergy Institute, Emeryville, California, United States - P4_Day56_Rep2 | ecosystem: Engineered > Bioreactor > SSF (Solid state fermentation) >... | reverse complement strand
TAGGTGCCCGCCCGGCGGTTGGCCGGCACCGTCGCGGTCGAGGTCAACCGGCCGTCCTGCGGCCGTACGGTCACCCGGCCGAACGCGCCCGACTCCACGCTCGCCGTCTGCCGGTTGTCGTCGCCGCAGCTGGCGTCGATGCCGATCAGGTAATCGGCCTGGACGGTGTCTGGCGTGACCCGGACGTAGACGCCGGACGGCGGCGACGGCGATGCGGAAACGGAAGCGGACGGGGACGACGACGGGGAGGGAGCCGGCGCGACCGTGAGCGGCGCCGAGCCGCCGGCAAGGCCCAGCGCCACGGCTACCGCTGCGACGCCTCGCACATCGATCAGGCTACCGTCTATCCGGCGCGCGCGCCGAGCCGACGATCGCGGTCCACTATGACTGGTACCGACCGGGCGGAGGGGACAGCGCTGGACATTGCCGGCTATCGTACGGCGGCATGACGACCGGTCAACGGACGGTGACCGATCCCGTGGTTCCGGACACCTGCCACGACGCCGTGGTCATCGTCCCTGGTCTGATGGGCAGCGCGCTGGCCGACGCCGAGACCGGGCGGCCGCTGTGGGGCTTCACCGACCTGAGCTGGTACGTGCGGGCGTGGACCACCGGCGCCGGGCTCGCCGCGCTGCGCCTGACCGACGCCGAACGCGAGGGCCGGTACGGGCGGGTGAAGGCCACCGGTCTGCTGCGGATGCCGGCGTACGCCCGGATTTTCGCCGGCTTCGAGCCGTACACCAAGCTAGTGGACCGGTTGCGCGCGGCGGCCGCCCATCCGGCGGCGGTGCTGGAGTTCCCCTACGACTGGCGGCTCCCGGTCGCGCACAACGGGCGGCTGCTGGCCGAGGCGGCGGCCGCGCACCTGGAGCGCTGGCGATCGCACCCGGCACACGACGCGGCGCGGCGCCGGCACCCGACCGGCCGGCCGGCCCAGCTCGTGGTGGTCGCCCACTCGATGGGCGGCCTGCTCGCCCGCTACCTGTCGCTGATCCCGGGTGCCACCGAGAACGTGCGCGCCACGGTCACGCTCGGCACCCCGTTCTACGGTTCGGCCAAGGCGGCCGTACTGCTCAATACCGGCCGCGGCGCGCCGCTGCCGGCCCGCCGGCCGTTGCTGGCGGCGCTGCGACAGGACGCGGACGCCGGGCTGCGCGCGCTGGCGGCCACCCTGCCGGGCATTCACGACCTGCTGCCCACCTACCGGTGCCTGGACGCCGGCACCCGCGCGCGGCGGCTGACCACCGCGGACATCGTGCTGTTGGGTGGCGACCGCGAGCTGGCCGAGGCGTCCCGGCTGTTGCACGAGCGGCTGGCGAGCGCGCCGCTGGTCGGGCACCGGGCAGTGGTGGGCGTCGCCCAGCCGACGCCGCAGAGTGTGACCATCCAGGACGGCGTGGTGGCGGCACACCGGTACACCTGCGAGGGCGAGGCGGACGGACCCCCGAGCCGGGTGGACCGGGCCGGCGACGCCACCGTCTACCGCGAGTCGGCCTCGCTCGCCGGCGCCGCGCACACCTACCTGCCGCAGCAGCACGGCTCGCTGGCCCGCACCGACGAGGCGATCGCCTGCGCGGTGCACATCTTCACCGAACGCGACCCGGACGCGTTCGGACCCCCGCTGGGCGCGGGCGAGATCGGCCTGGACCTGCCCGATATGGTGTTCGTCGGTGACGAGTGGACCGCGGTGGTGACCGGGGTGAGCCGGCCGGGCGCCGCCCGGTGTTTCGTGCGCGACGCCGCCACCGGCCGGCTGGTCGACCTGCCGCCGTTGGAGGTACGCGACGGCGCGCTGGTCGCCCGGCCACGCCTGCCCCGACCCGGCCTGTACGCGGTGGAGGTCGCCGGATCCGCCGGCTCTCCAGTCAGTCAGCTCGTCCTCGCCGGTGACGCCTGACATGGCATCTCCACGACGTTTGCAGGTGTTCCCGATCGCCATCGGGCGGTACGCGGACGACGGGTTCGAACCGTTGGACACCGACACCGAGGTCCGCAAGGTGGCCGACCTGTTCGCCGACTTCGGCGGGTACGAGGTGCCCTGGGACGTCGAGCCGCACCTACGGGGCGGGGACGCGGTCAGCGAGCGGCTGCGGGTGTGGAGCACCCCGGTCGAGGAGCACGACACCGTCCTGTACTGGGTCGGCCACGGCTGGTCCAACCGCCTGGACGCCTCGCTCGCCCACCACCTCAGCCCGCGCGAGGTGGGCGACGACGGGCTGATCCCCCGGCAGCTCGCCTCCAAGATCTCGGCGCGCGAGGGCCACCCGGCCGGCCGGGACACCTGGGCGATCGTCATCGTCGACGCGTGCACCTCGGCCCGGTTCGTGGAGGCCGTCGTCTCGGAGATCTACGCCGACCCGCTCGGCGCGCGCCGGGTGCTGCTGATCGGCGTATCCGGCGAGGGCACCACCCGGCTCGGAGTGTTCTCCGCCGCGCTGGCCCGCTGCCTGCGCAACACGTTTCGCAGCAACGCCGAGATCCCGCTGTGGGACCTCGCCGGCGAACTGGGCCGGCTGCTGCCGGGCAGCACGGTCGAGGTGGTCACGGCGAGCAACCTCGCCGGCGCCGTACTGACCCGGCGGGTCCCGGCCGCGGCCGGGTTCGCGGTCGCCCTCGACGTGCTCGCCGAGATCGAGGCGGTCCTCGCCACGCTCACCGAGGACGAGCGGCGCCACTTCCTGCCCAAGGCGCAGGGCGGCGAGACCGGCGAGATGATGTCCTACTTCTCCGGCCGCGAACGCGAGCTGACGCTCATCGCCGGCTGGCTGCGCACCGAACGCACTGGCATGCTCGTGGTGACCGGCAACGCCGGCACCGGCAAGTCGGCGATCCTCGGCCACCTGCTCGTGCAGTCCCGTCCGCACCTGCGCGAGGTGCTCGTCGGGCGCGGCCTGGTCGACCCGCTGCCCCGGCACCAGCGGCCCGCGGACGACGTGTTCGACCTGGCGCTGCTGCTCACCGGGGCGACCACGTCCGGCCTGGTCCGCCGCATCGCCGCCGCGGCCGAACTGGGCGAGCCGCCCACCGAGGGCACCAGCCGGCAGGTGGCCTGGCTGCTCGACCAGCTCCGGCAGCGCCGCCGGCCGCTGACCCTGCTGCTCGACGCGCTGGACGAAGCGCAGCACCCGCGCGTCCTCGCCGACCAGCTGATCCGCCGGCTGAGCACAGTGGACGGTGTCCGGGTGGTGGTGGGCACCCGGCAGTCCACCCGGGAAGAGCCGGACATGCCGCACCCGGCCGGGCACGACCTGCTCGACGCGCTCACCGCCAAGGCCGGTCCGCTGCGGGTGGTCACCGTGGAGCAGGACGGCCACGCGGTCACCCGCTACGTGCGCCAGCGGCTCTACGCGGCGGTGGCACAGCGGCGGCTGGCCGCCAGTGACGCCCAGATCGAGGAGATCGCCACCGCCATCGGCGCGGGCGGTCGCGAGTTCCTCTTCGCGAAGCTGGCCATCCACGAGATTCTCGCCCGGCCCAGCCTGCTCGCGCCGGACCGGTCGGCGGAGCTTGCCGAGCTGCTCTCCGGCGACCATCGCCGGCTGTTCATCGCGGCGGTGACGCGGCTGCGCGAACGGTCCGCGGTGCACGGCACGCTGCTGGAGGCCCTCGCCCTGGCGCAGGGCCGCGGCCTGCCCATCCGCAACGGCATCTGGGGCACCGTCGCCGCGGCACTCGCCAGTGACACGGCACTCGTTAGCGGCACGGCACCGGCCGCCGGCGACGCGGCACCGGTCGGCGACCACGAGATCGACACGCTGCTGAACGCCGCCGCGCCGTACCTGATGCTGGACTCCGAGGACGGCCAGACCGTCTACCGGCTGGCCCACCGGACCTTCCAGGAGAATTTCCCGGCCCGTACGCCCCTGGCGCGGCGGCACCGGGCAATCGTCCGGGCGCTGCTCGCCGCCCTGCCCCGGACGCCGCGCGAACCGCTGAACCCCTATCTGGTGCGGCACCTCTCCGGCCACATCGGCGCGGCCGGCATGGATGCCTGGCACGACCTGGCCACCCGGCCGGACGTACTGGACCGGCTTGACCCGCGCGCGGTCACCGGCGACGCGCTGCGCAGTGCGTTCGGTCTGCCCGACCTGCCGGCCGAGATCGCCGGCGCCATCGCGGCCCGGCACCTGCTCATCAACGCCAGCCTGGCGGACCGCCGCGGCCTGCGGGAGATCGGGATGGTCCGGCACGCCGGCATAGCCCGGTTCCCGCCCGGGCCGGCCGCCGACCTCACCGGCGCCGCCTGGGCGCTGCGCTGGGCATCGGTGCGCCGCACCCCGTTGCACGTCACGCTACCCGGCCACACCGACTGGGTGCTGGCGCTAGCCTCGTTCACCGCCGACGACGGGCGCACCATGCTCGCCAGCGGCGGGCGGGACGGCAGCGTACGGGTGTGGGACGTGGCCACCGGCGCGCCGGTCGGCGACCGGCTGGCCGTCCGGGACATGGGCTGGGTGTGGTCGCTGACCGGCATCACCACCGCGGGCGGGCGGACGCTGCTGGCCAGCAGTGCCCGCGACGGCAGGGTGCGGCTGTGGAACCCGGTCACCGGCGTACCGGCCGCCGCCCCGCTGGTCGGCCACACCGGCCCGGTGTACGCCGTGGCCGAGGTGGCCGGGGTCCATCGCCGGCTGCTCGCCAGTGGCGGGGACGACGGCACGATCCGGCTGTGGGATCCGGGCACCGGGGCGCTCACCCAGGTGCTGACCGGCCACATCGGACCGGTGTGGGCGGTAGCCGGGCCGACCGCGCCGGGCGGGCCGCTGGCCAGCGGCGGCGACGACGGCACGATTCGCCTGTGGGACCCGGCGACCGGCGCCGCGGTGGGCGGCCCGCTGACCGGACACAGTGGACGCGTGTGGGCGGTCACCTGGTTGCCCGTACCGGGCCGGCCGGATCTGTTGGCCAGCGCGGGCGGTGACGGCACGGTCCGGCTCTGGGATCCCGTGTCGGGGGCGTGCACGGCCGTGCTGACCGGGCACACCGGCGGCGTACAGGCGATCGCCGCCTTCACCACCACCGACGGCCGTACCGTGCTGGCCAGTGGCGGCGACGACGGCACGGTGCGGCTGTGGGACCCGACCACCGGGGCGGCCGCGGGGGTGCTGACCGGCCACGCCGGCCCGGTTCAGGTGATCGCCGCGGCGACCACACCGGACGGCCGGACCCTGCTGGCCGGCGGGGGACGCGACGGCACGGTCCGGGTGTGGGACCCGGTGGCCGGCTTCTCCACCGCCGCGCCGGCCGGGCACACCGGGCCGGTGCGGGCGGTGACCACCCTCGTCGCCGCGAACGGGCAGGCCACCCTCGCCAGTGGCGGCGAGGACCACACCATTCGGCTGTGGAACCCGAGCACCGGGCTCTCCTCCGGCCTGCTCACCGGCCACACCGGTTGGGTCCGCGGGCTGGCCGCGGTCACCACCGCAGCCGGCCACCCGTTGCTCGCCAGCGCCAGCGAGGACGGCACGATCCGGGTGTGGGACCCGCGTGCGGGCGACTGCGCGGCCGTACTGACCGGCCATGGCGGGTGGGTGCTCGCCATCACCGCGCTGCACCCGCCCGGCGGGCCGGCGCTGCTGGCCAGCGGCGGCGACGACGGGACCATCCGGCTGTGGGACCCCACCACCGGCGCTGCCGCGGGCGTGCTGACCGGGCACACCGGCTGGGTGCTCGCGGTCGCCGCGCTGACCCTGCCGGACGGTCGCACGCTCGTGGCCAGTGGCGGCGACGACGGCACGGTGCGGCTGTGGGACCCGGCTACCGGCCGCCCGGTGGGCAAGACGCTGACCGGGCACAGCGGCCCGGTGTGGGCGGTGACCGCCGTGACCACCGCGGACGGGAGGTCGCTGCTGGCCAGTGGCGGCGACGACGGCACGGTGCGGCTGTGGGACCCGGTCGCCGGCGAACAGATCGGCTACCCGCTGACCGGCCACACCGGCGGCGTCCGGGCGCTGGCCGCGTTCCGCCCCGCGGACGAGCGCACCCGGCTGGCCAGCGGCAGCGACGACGAGACGGTACGGGTGTGGGATCCGGCCACCGGCGCCAGCACGCACGTACTGGCGGTGCAGTGCGAGGTCACCTCACTCGTGGCTGTCGGCGACACGCTGATCGCCGGGGTCGCGGACGGCGTGCTCGCGTTCTCGGTCAACGCATAGTGACGACGCAGTCTGGGAAAGTTACCTCGGTCCACGTATTGTCACGGGTATGGAAAGCAGCGCCCGGGAGGTTACCGAGGACGATGAGCCCGGCCTGGTCGACGTGACCCGCCTGCCACTCGCCGAGCTCCTGCTCTCCCGCGACCCCGCGCTCACCGACTCGCTGGGTCGCCTGCTCGCCGGTCTGGACCGCGCGCAGGAGAGGTTCGCGGCATTCAACAACTACGTGTGACGCCCGTGCACCGGCTGTCCGCCAGCGAACTGGCCGCCCTGGCGTCCGGCCGCGGCGGCGCGTGCCTGGTGCACGCGCTGCGCCGGGCCCAGCTGAGCAAACGTTTGCTGCTGCTGAAGTTCATCGCGCAGGCGTGGCCGGGCGACCGCGCCGAACGCGACCGCGCGTTGGAGGTGCTCGCCGCCGCGCAACGCCGGGCGCCGGAGGCGTTCGCCGAGGCGCTGGGCTACCCGTCGGTCGGGATCTGGGCCGCGCGGATCGCGCTCCGGCTGCGGGACAGGTCTGGGATCGCGCTCGACGCCGACCTCGGCCACCTGGGCGCGGTGGCCGCAGCGGCTGCGGTACGCGCCGGGCTCGACGCCGAGCTGGTCGCGCCGGTCCGCGCCGGGGGCGTGGCCATCCCGTCCGTGGGTCGGGTACGGCTGCCCCTGCCCGAGCACACCCCCGCCCGCGTCATCGTCCGGGACGGCCGACTCGTCGTCCACGATGGACTGCGCCGGCTCGCCGCGGGCGCCGGTGCGACCCGGCTCTCGGTCGCCCTCGACGACCTCGACCCGTACCGGGACGTGCACCACGTGCCCGCCGCCGATCGGCTGCCGGACGCGGAACTGCCGGCCTGGCAGGAGCTGTTCCGGCAGGCCTGGACACTGCTCGTCCGGTACGCACCGGAACGCGTTGAGGAGCTGGCCGCCGGCCTGCGGTCGCTGGTGCCGCTGGCGCAGCCCGATGCCGCGGCCTCGCGCAGCGCGACGGTACGGGACGCGTTCGGCATGTTCGGGTTGACCCGCCCGGAATCCGCCGTGGACTTCGCGGTGACGCTGGTCCACGAGTTCCAGCACTCCAAGCTCAGCGCGCTGCTCGACGTGGTGCCGCTGTATCGCGACGAGGGCGAGGCGACCTACTACGCGCCGTGGCGGCGGGACCCACGCCCGATCGGCGGGCTGCTGCAAGGCGTGTACGCGTTCCTCGGCGTCGCGGACCTCTGGCGGGTGCTGCGCGGCTGCGCTCACCTGCGCGAGCTGGCCACGATCCGGTTCGCCGAGGTGCGCGAGCAGGTCCGGTGCGCGCTGGCCGGCCTCGACCGGGCCACCTGCCTCACCCCCGCCGGCCGCCGGTTCGTCGCCGGGATGCGGTGCGCCGTGGACGCCCTGCTCGCCGAGCCGGTGCCGGCCGGCGTGGTCCGCCGGGCGCGGGCCGCGCTGGACGCGAACTACCAGACGTGGCTGCGGACAAACGGCCCCCACCTCGCCGGAGTCGGCGTGTCCTCCGAGACGCTATAGAGCTGCTGGCGCAGGCGAAGCGGAGCTGACCGAAGCGGCGGTGCCCCGTGTCGAAGATCCAGTTGCCGCCCGACAGTAGGCTGCCCCGAGCCCGGCCCCGCCGGCTGGCTGCCCCAGGCCCAGCCCGACAGCAGGCCGCCCCAGGCCCAGCCCGACAGCAGGCCGCCCCAAGCCCAGCCCGACAGCAGGCCGCCCCAAGCCCAGCCCGACAGCAGGCCGCCCCAAGCCCAGCCCGACAGTAGGCTGCCCCGGGCCCGGCCCCGCCGGCTGGCTGCCCCAGGCCCAGCCCGACAGCAGCAGGCTGCCCCAGGCCCAGCCCCGCCGGCGCGCCATCAAGCCGCCACCAACGACCGCGCCCTCACAAACGAAGCAGCTCCATAGCGGCGAGAACGACATCCCGATCAGGTCGGCGGGGGCTCGATGTCGCACTCGGCGCGCTTGCCGCGCGCCGCGTCCAGCGTCTCCGGGTGCTCTGGCCCGAGCGCCCGGCCGAGCGCCTCGACGGTCTCGTCCAGCAGCGCCTGCCCGGCCGCCTCCTCGTGCGTGGCCTGCAGGTCGAACGCGACGTTGGTGGCGCAGGCCAGGGTGTACGGGTGGCCGTCGCCGCGTACCCGGCGGGACACCGCGAGCGTGCGCTCGGACAGCTCCCGCGCCGCGGCCAGCTCGTGGGCGAGGACCAGGTCGTTGCTGAGGTTGTTCGCCACGCAGAGGGTGTACGGGTGCTCCGCGCCGAGTTTCTCCTGCAGCGCCTCCAGGGTGCGCTCGTCCATGGCCCTGGCCTCACGCCAGTCGCCCAGCGCGCGCAGGATGATGGCGAGGTTGGTGGCGGCCGCCAGGGTGAGCGGGTGGCGCGGGCCGAACGTGCGGTCGTACCGGGACACCGCCTCGCGGGCCAGCCCGCGCGCCTCACTCAACTCGCCGGCGGTCCGCAGCGAGTTGGCATAGCTCATCGTGGCGGCCAGCGCGTGCTCGTGATCGGGGCCGAAGCGGGCGTGGAAGTTGCGGTAGTTCTCCCGGGCCTGGTCCAGCGCCTGCTTGTACTGGCCGGCCTTGCGCAGCGCGATCGCGATGGTCCGGGCGGCCAGCAGGACGAAGTTGTGCCGGGGCCCGAGCAGCTCACGGTAGATCGGCCAGACCCGACGCTGGGTCTCCAGCGCCTCCGCGTACCGGCCCAGGCCGTACAGGTCGCGGGCCACGTTGGCCACGCAGAACAGCGTCCGCGGGTCGTTCTCGCCGAGCGTGCGCTGCCACTGCTGGACCAGCTCCCGGTCGATCTCGTACGCACCGGCGAAGTCGCCGAGCATGCGCAGGTTCACCGCGAGGTTGCTGCGCGCCCGCAGGGTGTACTGGTCCTCCTCGCCGAAGACCCGCACGTGCCGGGCGAGGTTCTCCTCATCCGCCCGCAGCGCTGCCCGGTAGTCGCCGGCGATCCGCAGGTCCACGCCGATGCTGTTCGCGGTGAACAGGGTGTGTTCGTGGTCCTCGCCGAACCGAGGATCGGCGCGCAGCCGCTCGTAGGCCTCGGTGGCCAGCTCGCGGGCCCGCTCGTTCATGCCGAGGTAGCGCAGCGCCTGGGACAGGTGCCGGGTGGCCAGCAGCGTCTGCTCGCCGTACGGACCCAGCCCAGGGCCGCTGGCCGCCCGCCACGCCGCCACCACCATCTCGCCGAGCCGGCGGCTGCCCTCGTTGTCGCCGCGCTGCTGCAAATAGCGGATCTGGTCGAGGGCTACGTGCCGGGCCTCCGGGGCGGGCGCGTCGATCAGCCCGGCGGCGAGCACGTGCGGGCCGATCTCCGCGTGCACCGGCCAGGTCGTCGGGTCGTCGGGCTCGCCGGGGTTGGCCGTGGCCAGCAGGTTCTGCACGTTGGTCCGGCTCTGCCGGGCCAGCTCCACGGGAAGCCCTTCCCGCATCACCAGCTGCACCAAGCGGTGCACCTGGATGGTCTGGTTCGGATCCACCTTGGCCAGTCCGTACCGGCGCAGCTCGCGGATGGTCCGGCTCAGGTAGATCGGCTCGCGCAAGGCCTGCTTGAGCGGCTCCGAAATGTCCGCCTCCCGGCCGCGGCGCAGCAGCGCCGCGGGGACCGGCTCCGAGCCGAGGTACGCGAACAGCTCCAGCAGCTGCGCGGCGGCCGGCGCCTCCGCGCGCAGCCGGTCGACCGCCATGCTGATCAGCGCGGCCACCGTGGTCGGGTAGGTGGTCGGCTTGCCCTCCGACAGCAGCTCCCGCACGTGCTCGTCGAACAGCTGCAGGTACTCGGCGACCGGCATGCCGGTAGCCGCCTGCCAGGTCGCCGCCTGCTCCAGCGCGAGCGGCAGGTCGCCCAGCTTCTCGGCCAGCCGGTCGGCGTCCGCCACCGAGATGCCCACGCCGCGCTTGCGCAGCAGCTCGATGCTCTCGTCCCGGCGGAACACGTCCACCTCGATCGCGTCGCCCAGCCGCGCCCACGCCTGGTTGCGGGAGGTGATGATGACGTGCCCGCCGGCCGACGGCACCCATTGGGCGATGTCGTCCGGCTGGTCGGCGTTGTCGAACACCAGCAGCCAGCGCAGCGGGCTGGTGGCCAGCGCGTCCAGCACCGTCCGCGCGGTCTGTCCCAGGTCCTCGCTCGCCGGCAGGCCGAGCCGGTCGCCGAGCCCGGCCAGTGAGGCGAGCACCCGGGAAATCTGTTCCGCGGAGATCCACCAGACCAGGTCGTACCGGTCCACGTTGCGGTAGACGTACTCCACGGCGAGCTGGGTCTTGCCCACCCCGCCCAGGCCGTGCAGCGTCTGCGGCAGCACCGAGGCCTTGGACTTGGTGTGCAGCGCCTCGCTGAGGTCCCCCAGCAGGTCCTCCCGCCCGGTGAAGTCGGGGTTGCGGATGGGCACGCCGCCCCAGACGAGTCGCGGTTCGTCCGGCTCCTCGCTCTGTTCGGAGCGGGGCAACGCCTTTGTCGTCCTCACGGAAGCTCCTGCCGTAGGGGGCACGTCGGGAATATTAGTGTTCGTACCTGTTTCTTGCCGGCTGTCCACGCAGAGCCGGCGGATATCGGTTTGGCTCATACCCAGCCCACCGGCGACCATGTCGATCCACCGGTGCAGTTCCAGCGAACGGGCCCCACCCAGGGCGTGCGCCAGCCGGTCCACCAGGGTCAGCAGCAGCTGGCCGGGACTGTCCGCGGCCGCGCCGCCGCCGTCCCGCGGTGGCGCCGCCTCCACCCGGCGCACCGCGGCCGGCAGGTCGTGCCAGTCCGGTTGATCGATCCCACTCCCCGCCGCCCCGCCCGCCGATGGTCCGCTCAGTGCCTGGTACGCGGCGGCCAGCTCGTCGGGCGGCACGTCGGCCAGCAGGCGGACCAGCGCGTCGCGGTCCGGGTCGGTGAGCACCGCGCCCTGCTCCAGGTCCTCCACCAGCCGCTCGGCCTGGACCACCGCCGCACTGTCGGCGTGGAACGCGCGGAGGATGCGCACGAACGAGCGCAGCCCACCCGAGTACGCGGACACCGCCGAGAGCAGGGACCACAGGTCGTGCCGGGCATCGGGATAGCGGGCCAGCGCGAGTGGGCGGCCCAGCGCCGCCTCCAGCTCGGAGACGTAACGGTTGCGACGATCCGGTTCGTGCAGCGCCCGGACCTCCAGCAGCGCCTCCAGCAGGCGTTGCTTGTCGGCCAGTGAGACGTGCTGATCGGCCACCCGGTCCGCCCCCTGCCTCCCTGCGCGAGAGGTCTACATCGTAAGTGAGCGCCCGTCGGCGCCGGTACCGGTCGTCAGTACCGGGGCGGAAGTAACATCATCGTTCCGATTCCGGCGACATGGCACGTGCCGGGCTGTCCTGAGTCAGGTCCACTCCAGTACTCTTTGCCGCCGGGAGGGACGTATGGTCAGTCGTCGCGCCGTGGTTACCGGCGGTATGGGGGTAGCTACTGGCCTGGCCGTGGCCGGCTGCGGCGGGTCGTCCGGTGACCAGCCGGACGCCACGTGGGCGGAGGGCACCGGCGGGTCGGCACCGGGGTCCACGGCGAGCGCCAGCCCGGTCAGTTCGGCCAAGGTGACCATCACGCCCGCCGCCTCGGTCACCAACGTCTCGCCACGCGAAAAGGTGGTCATCACCGTCGAGGACGGCACGC
>Ga0310822_101034_pt1 | contig 11787 bp, 9 predicted proteins | sample P4_ome_2_FD_201313 | JGI IMG/M metagenome (GOLD analysis project Ga0310822, IMG submission 201313) | Sorghum-adapted microbial communities from Joint BioEnergy Institute, Emeryville, California, United States - P4_Day56_Rep2 | ecosystem: Engineered > Bioreactor > SSF (Solid state fermentation) >... | reverse complement strand
CGGGGCAACAGCTACCGGATGAAAGGGAAGCTGCCGCTTTCATCGGATGCGTGACGACATGGGTGGTGGGTCAATTTTAAGTTGGCGATAGTGGGTCAATTTAAATCCGGCCTTGACAGCTGGACTTGCTCTGAAATGTATTTATATCCTTGTGGACACTTACTTTCACCAAAAAGCAACGAATAAAGAACCGGGTCTACTGCAGGATGTTCAACAACTGCATTGCTAATCCCAATGTGATGAAGGATTCGTGAAAGAGCTATGGTTAAAAATGTTGAGCCAGCACCAGAGTATGCACTCCCGATCGCAATCAACTTTGGCTGGATCTTTACTTCTTTTACTTTTTCGATAATTTGTACAACCGGCTTTTCTACTACCCGTTCACGTTCGATGATTTTCTCTTTTTCAATAACAATCGGCTTGGTCGCTATTTCGGTCGTTATAGGTATGCTTTTCGCGCCTTCTGCTATTGCTGTTCGGTTACGCCATTGAATATCATGATCAATTTCACGCAGTTGCTTTACATCGGCAAATGACTTTGGATGTTCTAAAACTGTGACGAATTCATCAACACTCAGTTTTTTTGATGTATTTCTGGTGAAAATATTGTAAATTCCAAAAGACACCAGCTCAGCAAGCAAAGGGTGTCCTTCATTTTCATCACTAAGGAATATGAACCTGATATCAGAGTACCTTTCACGAATCGTTAAGATGGTATCTGACAGCAGTTCCAATCGTTTTCCATGCATGTTTTTGGCAATTGAACTAGCGATAATAAGGCCGAATATCGATGTCTCCTGAGATCGCTTCTCTTCAATGGTTGGTAGCAAATGCTCCAGGATAACGATCGTTTCGATTACTTTTAAACCCCTACTCTCTAGCCCCTTTTTTAATTGTTCAGCAAAATTTACGTCTGGAATTGCAATAATGATGTTCTTGCATTGAGAACCTTCCATTTAATATCCCCCTACCATCGCTAGCACATGTGGTGATTCCCCTGGTGATTCCCCATGCCTGAAAAAAAACGGCTTTCCAGACTATCGATCAAGAGTTTTGGGCCATACTTCCTGTCCTAAAACACGTTCGATTGCTTCCTTAAGATGTGGATCAGGGACTTCTATTCCCGATTCAATTCGACTTATTTGCATTTGATATGTGAGTTGTTTTGGGGCTGCCATTTCATTAATCATAATGGCCAATCTTTCTTGGCTGATCTTCTTCCGGATCCTACAAAGTTTTAATATTTCACCTGGGTGCAGATCCACCAGTTCATAATCTCCTTTCTAAGCAAAAAAACACGCCGACTCCCCGTGATGGGATATCGGCGTGCTTCGCCTACAGTGATTGTATATAAACTTCGTTTATTTAAACAAGTACACTAATACTATACTTCTGCTTAAAAAGGGTGTCAATCTTAATCCGATCTTTTGAACCATCCAAACAGCCCCTTGTTTTTGGGTTTGTTTCTTACTTCAGCATTATAAGCAGCAATAAAGCTTCGAATTTCAAAAGCAAGGTCGGGGTTGCTTTTTTGAAGTTCCATCAATTCATTTCGCGCGCTTTCTTTTTCCGAACTTGTTGATTTTGAATCAGTCATGATTTCATATAACCTTAAGCATTCATTTTTCACATTTTGTGTTCTTAACTCTTTTTCCTCTAATTTCATTTTGATAATTTCATTGTCGGCCGCATCAGCATACATTTTTACAATATGTTCTTGTTTCGGATACTCCTTAAGCAACCCGTGAAGTTTATTTGTTAACTCAATTTTTTCTTGAAGTGTTTTTGCTTCAATAACGTCCTGGTAATATTTCTTTGCTTTTATTCGGCATTCCTCAACTTGATCTTGAATACTCTTTATCACAGCTAAATCATCTTCATATTTTTGCTTAAATTCCTCTACCTGCCCCGTTTTATTTTTAAGGTCGCTTAATTCCGCAGATATCTGCTCTAACTTCTTCTCTGATTCACTATAACTCGATTGCAACAACGAAGGTTTCATTTGTTCAATTTGCTTATCGATCAGGACACTTAAATCAACTTGAAATTTACCATTTACTTGTGAAATAGCTCCAACAGCTGATAACTGGGTAACGAGTGACTCCATAATTTGATTGTAAAGCTCTGTCTTCGGATCTTTCTGCGTTATCTGTGATGTCGCTTGTGTTCCCTGCCCTCTTTGAAGGACGACAGGGCTATATGCTTTGGCGCCGGCAGTTTCATAAATCAAAGCCGGCTTCATTCCATACTTTCTCAGAAGTAGTGCCATCTTTAACTTTATGACACCTTTGTAATCCATTATGATGGATCGACCGACGTTTCTTACCTGCAAGTACCCTCCCATCTCTTTGATAAACGCCCTCATAATTCCCGCAGATGAAAGGTACCGTTTGTCTGAATCATTCGAACAAAACCAACGTTCAAAATCAGTTGTCGTATATTCCAAGCCATCGATCAAAGAGGATAACGTTTCTTCATCAAACAACTCATCTAACAAATTCATACGCTGAATAGAATCAAAAAGCGGATCATTAACGAATTCCGCTTCAAGCTGCTCCCTTGTAATAGGCTCAACAACCACTCCTATTAGCCCCCGTTTCCGTATCATTACTTCTAATAATATTTTATAAGATTTTATCAAATCTTTTCAACGTAAATGTTCTAACATTTCAATCGTATTTAGGATATTTGAATTTCATTTATATTTTTTTATACATGTATCATTAATTTTTATTTTATTTCTATATTTTTTTTAAATTTTATTCTAAAAAATTTTGATAAATTTTCATCAAAGTTTTTTAAAGTAGTTTTTCATGAGTTTTTATAAGATTTTTTAGAAGATAGGGGGATATGCAAGTGCCCGACTAATACTGTAGAATCACTTATCGTGGAATGATCGATCAACGGTTGAGTCAGACTAATGAACAAAGTGGACCTTTCGTATTTTATCTCTCTGAAATGAAAAATAAGTTTATGATTACTAATACATCGGCATAAAGAACGGAGTGGGGAGGGGATGAGACTAACCTTCGCTTCTTTAACAAGACAGCCATACAAGTTAAAAAAATCATACTTGCAAATAATTGTGTTGCGTTATGCTGCGTTACGCGACTTTTTAGATTCCTCGTTAAAAACAGCTATAATTCCATTCTTTATATTGGTAAAAACTACGCTGCGTTATGCTGAACTATGTAGCGTTACGCAACCTTTTTAACGATTTACTTTTAAAAACAGCCTGGTTATCAATATTTTATTTTCGAGTTTGCGTTGCGTTATGCTGAACTATGTCGCGTTTCGCAGCTTTATTGTCTGTAACATTAAAACTTGGCTTTAGTGAGGAGTAAAATAGCAAAAAAAACTGTGCCCATTAGTCATGGGCACAATTAGAACTATCAATTATTTAAAGATCGAAGTCATCTGATCTCTTCAATTTTTCTTTCGGTTGATCGCTAAATAAGTCAAAGTCATCATTAACAAGCGTTTTTACTGCAGTCTGCGATTCTTTTTTATGGATGTTCTTGAATGCAGAAAGATCCACCACAGGCCTATTATTTCTTTCGTTCCGCTTATTTTCAAGCTCCCGTTCTTCTTGCTCAATTTCTTCCAGCATTTTTGCAATTCTTAGTGGAAGCTGCTGGGTGACAATCCCAGTGTACAAAATGGCTTTTGGTTTTTCTTCAACAATCTTGTTTCGGCTTGTAATGATTCCCCATTGGCTGTTTTCAATAAGACCAGAATGGGGTTTTTCAGCATTTGCAGCAAATTTCCCGAATCGTTCTTCAAGCACTCTAAAATCAGAATCACTAATGATTGGATTCTTACTTTTCGGATGGATCACCGCAATAAATCCATTGACTGAATCCAGTTCATAGTCATAATCACTTGCTGTAGGGGACTCCCGGAAACTTTTCTCAATAATCTGGCTCAAATTATTGACTTCAAGTGGTTCATCCTCATGAATATAGCACTTGCCCAACGAAAGGTATCCAGGAGTGCTTAACACATCAAGTAATTCGTCTTCATCGAACGTCTTTCCGGAAGGAAGAGTCGTCAAGAAGGCAATCTCCGTTAACAGCGCAGCCAGTTTGGAATTACCATAATCCGTCCATTCCAGTTTTGTTTCAGTGTCGCTAAAAATGCTCTCTGTCATTTGATAAAGCTTGTCATTATCGATAATTGTAACAGAACCACATGCATTATTTTCGATTAATTCATGAATATGAGATAGACCCCAACTTGCATTTTTCTTAATACCTCGTTTTTCCCAAGCCCCAGGAACAGACACGATTGCCCCAAAAGACGGTTTACCGTTAAAAGGCCGTCTAACTCTTGAGAGGTTATTTAAAAGCATTGGAGCTGCTGCATTGCCTGTGCCACCGCCCATTCCAGCAATAACAAAAACAAAGTCAGCTTCAACAACTTCAGGTGCTTGCAGAACGCCGATGACTTTATCCCTGTTATCGCGGATCGCAGCTTGGCCACGCTCAATATCCTTTATTGCTCCATTATATCCGTCCAACTTAACAATCTTTTGAACAACTTTCAAATCGGAAAGATCTGATTCAGATGTGTTTATTGCGATTACGTCATGCTGCAAACGGGCCATTTCATCACCTTGGCGGCCACCATACTGACCACAAGCAATAAAGCAGAACTTTAACTTACGATTATTTCCGTCATTTCTTTTCATAAAACCTTCAAGGGTGATAAATCCCAGGTTCATCTCCATAGCAAATAACTACCTCCAAAAATTATTGTCTATTATCTCGTATGTATTCTGCCAGTTGAGTTCCTCGGACTCCATCAGGAACATACTTTTTTTCTCGTTTATTGATGCTGGAGGCTACAGAAACAAAGCCAAGAGTTTCTAACACAAGCAACGCTTTTTCTACCTTGTACCGATCCCCGACGGATTTAGTTAATTCAGTCCAGTTGATTCCGCCTTCGCGACGCTTGTTCCAAATAAGAGTAAACACATCAATCATTTCTTTTGGTATCCTTTTCCCCAAAAACGCTACTACATCCGTTGGGTACTCCAGATTTTCGAACTCCAAGTCATCGCCCCTCCTTTAAGCTGCGTTACGTGACGTAATAAGCGTATCACTGTTCCTGCTATTATAACTTTTTGTTGCGTTACGCTTCGTAATTCCAATTATGGTGCATGTGTATTTAAACTGTCAACATTGTACTTGGTTAAATGGTGTCGCGTTACGTAACTTAAATCATAAAAATCAAGTCTCGCATGCCATTTTTAATGTTGCGTTACGTTGCATCATAAATCATGATAATTCAATTTTCTGCTTTAAATAAAGGTTTCTTTACAATTCAATGAATGTTGCGGTACGCATCGTTTTACTACGACAAATATCAATACTTGACAAATAACGTTGCGTTACGCTTCACAAAAGTGTATCCATGCCTTCTTCATGCACCATCGCTTGTTTAAACCATTTTGCACATGGATATCTAACTACAGCCTAATGCCTGGCAAAACAAGTTGCTTCTCGCTTTATTTAATAAGAATTCGTGATGTGTCCCTTTTTCTATGAATATTTAATTATTTTTTCTGAAATTTTATAAGGAAGTTCTCATTTGGTTATCTGTAATTTTGAACATTCATTCTTAACAGCAAGCATAATGCCGGCTTACAACCATCCATGCAACCATGCCCACCAATCACCTTTACTACTTTTTTTACAACTAGGACGTACAACAGTTTTTACAACAACCATTACTATGTTGTAATTGAGGTTGTATGAACTGTCGTACTAACTATTGTCATTTTCCTGGCACAATAGGTTTGAGTACAAAAAGACGATATTCTTCAAGGGTTTTGACATGTTAACTTATTTACAACAGTTTCAACAACGCTCTGTACAACAACAGGTGTTATCCTCAAACCTGAGTTAATTCGGTGGCAACTATGATTTATTTAAGGGGTGTGTTCAGTATGCGGTATTTTCTGGACGGTAACTTTGAATTAAACAAGATCGAAGCCAACGTCCTGCATTGCCTATACAAATTTCGGTTCCTGACAACCGAGCAACTACTCTTTCTCACATATCCTGAATTAATCACTGCATCATTCCCTACAAACCCTAGAAACGATCAGGAATGGCGAAAATCTTACTTAACGAAGTATTCGCGCGTCCGCAGAGAATTGGTTAGGCTCGAAAAATTCGGTTTTTTGCGCTCTCAAATGTATCGTGTTATTGCTGGCCGATCGCCCCTGAACTTTTTCACGTTGAATGCTGAAAAATTCAATATCGTCAAGGATTTATTAGAAATTGATTCTCTCCACATTGGAACGGGGTGGAATAACGACTTCGGTGATCTCTCAATTGATTTCTATGAGTTTCCGAAACGAATTGAACATCACCTCGAGTCGATTAATTTCTATATTCGAATGCTTTACTTAAGTACACAATTTCCATTCAAGAATGAAATCGACTTTGTAGACAATGTGTATGCTGCTCGCACTTATCCGATTGAGAATGGGGAAAAGGTCAGATTCCGGCCTGATGCGGAATTAAAAATTCACGGTTACCACCAAGAAAAAAAGAACCCTTTACCCGGGTTCCACGCCTGGATTGAAATTGACCGAGCAACGGAGTTCTCCAGTACACTTCATCAGAAATTTAAAAACTATCGTGGTTATTTGGCTCACGTAGCTGTATCCAAAGAGAATACACCTCCGCTGATCCTGGTGTACACCAATTCCTCAACCGGAATTGTTCGAAGATGGAATTCTCTGTTCAACGCTTACCATTCAAATCTCATGAATTACAGTCCGTTTATGAACCTTTTTGTTTGTAATGCCCAAAATCTGTTTCAAACCATTGTATCTTTCACCGAAAGAAGCGTGATGCTACTGAGAGTCAAGGAAAGAATAGCAAACGCAGCTGTTCCGAATATGGGTTTTTTAGGTACTGTCCATTTTGGAACCGGAAGAAATGCTGGCAACGAAAGTGATCCCTTAACTCCGCTTCAAACTGCTTGTCAGGAGGTACTGGGATGGGTTCCACACTTTGTCCTGACGGAAAACAATCCGAATCGCCTTCAGCTTTATTTGTTCCTAAAGTACGATGGATATGAAACACAAGGAATTTGCCGTGTTCTGGACTTTTTGAGAAAATGGGACCAGTTGCCGAATGAGTTAAAACGCGCTAAAGAAGTCATTCCAGTATTTTATTTCAAAAGCGGTTCTCCGGTTGGTGTTCCAAACCAACTTGAGAGTTGCACGGCTGAAGAAAAAGCTGTGTTGTCGAGGGCATTGTGGTTCAGTACAGAACAGGGCATATGGTTTGATGAAATGCTCAAACCTTTTAACGAAATGTCGATGGTTAATCCACTGACCTATGGGCTATACCAAAATGTTTAAAGCCAGGTATGAAACGAAAATTCGGATACGGCCTCTCACACAAAACGCTTGAAATTTCAGATGTGGGCTTGGCCGTATCTTTGTTTTTCGATGGTTGCAGTCCATCGGTATCACTTAACTGGTGCAGGCTTTTTTCGAATCCCCAGTTCTTTTGAGGCCTTCTTTGCCAATAAGCTGAATTCCTTTGCTTGTTCCTTCGTAATCCGTGTTTTTCCCACGTCTATAACCTCCCGAATCTTGTATTAAGATTATTGCCGCATTTTCCGAGGTTTAAGCATACTCTCTCTTCTGCTCTCATAGCATGTCTATAACGATGGACAAATGGACTTTTGGAAAAGTGGCCCTGAGCTAATAGTGGTAAGGGACTAATTTTTAAAATGGGGGAGAGGCAATGACCCTAAATCCAATATTTAAGGAACCCGCTTCACCACAAAAAACTATTACGCAGTCACCGTCTTCGCCGCCAGCTAATCCGTCAACTGTTCAGCGGAAGACTCGCAGTGATAAGACTCACGACATTCGTTTCCCAGTGACACCCGACCAAAAAGCACTGATCCGCCGCCTGGCGAGAGCAAACGATATGAAGGAAACACAATTCACCACTAAATTGCTGATGACGGCATTATCGGCTTATCCTGTACTCCCGGAATACGATTACCATGACACAAAACTCTACATGCATGTTAAACCCAAAGAGATCGACTATCAGAAGGTCTTTGACTTAGCTGTTAAATATGGAATCTCCGAGCGTCAAACGGTGACTCGATTGATTATATCCATATTGCGTCAAAGGTGGGGGAGCAGGTGAAGCCTCTGAGAAAGTTGAACCTGATTTCAGACCGGCTGCAAGAAATAGCATCTCCACCGAAGGGAATATTCGCTACTTTGTTTGGATCGTCACGCCATAGGGCAAAGGTTGATATACGAGTCCGATTGCCCCAATACGAATATCTTCGAGCTGAAATGTTCGTAGAGGATCTTTTGGATTTGTGTGATGATGAGGTATCCCTTGGGGTAGATGATTTAATCGCCATTCTTTACAAAGACTTTCTGGATACGATCGCAAGAGGAGCGAATCAAAAAGAACTCGTTTTCAAATTGCTCGATAAACGGGATAAATACCTGAAGCCTTCTGAAGTCATTAAGGAATTCGTGAACATTTCTCAGAATCATTTACACCTTACTGAAAAAGTAATCCCTAAAAAAATAAAATGGGTAGTGATGCAACTGGAATTTTCACGAAAAGCAGCACTTCGCGGTGAAGTGTTCCTAATGGACTTGTCACAGCTTGATCCGAAATTTCAATTGACTTTGGAGGAACTGATTTCTATATTGGTTATCGATTTCGTTACGCAGCTCAAGGCAGGAAATGACGCAAAACTGATCCAGAGCATCATAGATAATTTGCAAGATGAAAATTCTTTCTGAGTGAAAACGAATAGGGGATGGATGAAGAGATTTTCTCGCCAAAAAACCAAAAACCGCTTGCACCCCTGTTTTTTGATGCGCCGCGGTTTTTGGTTTGATCTGTGTTTTCCCAAGATGCTCATTGCATGTTTGATCCCCTTCAACGTTTAATTGTCTGCAACCGACATCGCGCCGATGAGGAAGGCAACAATCAAGATAAACAACATATCGCTCAGCTCCTTTCGTCTTTATACTTCAAGTGTAATGCAAGTGGTTTTTCAAGGCATCTTTCGAACCCCCTAAATTTTTCTCTTGTCCCGCTCCAGCTGAATTCACCTGGTTCTAATGGTTGTGACCAAAAGGTCTTTTCAGATATAATCAGGTTAATAAATTCAAACCGAACTCATTGAGTAGGAAGCACCTGCTTTGGCCTTGGGCCCAAGTAGGTGTTTTTTGTTAGCAATGGAAAGGAGGGACCTTTCGTGATTAAAAAATTGATTATCCTATCCGTCATGACTTTGGGGTTTACCGAATTGTGCGTATACAGCATCACCAGAGCAGAAAATCAAAATTGTGCTTGTATGACACTGAATCCTGAAATCCATGAAACAAAAGTCATCTAAGCCATATAGCGTTCGAGAGGAGATGAAGGTTTTTGTCTAAGGAAATATACATGAATGACGATCACGAATTCGGAACAGGGTTGCTTCCCGCGTATAGCCGAAAGGTATGGGTGGACACGCGGGAACGCTTCTTCGAGTTGTACCGGCTATATTTCCATACCGGGTTAGTCACGTTGTTCATCGTATTGAATTCAGTTCTAGCCCTTTCATCGTCCATGCTTTTCATTGCTCAATTCAATCAAGCAACCGACGGCCCAGGTGCTCTTACGAAATTACTTCCAGACAATCTAAATTGGCTTGTAAAAATATTCGGGTTTATCTATGTACCGCTTGATCAACGCCCTCTCGTTTGGCTATGTTGTATATTCTTTTGCTACTTCGTATGGTGTTATTCGACGGTTACACAGCCAATTGTTCGGGGATCTAAAACACTTCTGTCCTATTCATCGGAGAGAGGAAGAAAGATCACCCTCATCATCACGTTTGTTCAAATGTCACTCATGTATTGCGGGTTGTTCGCTTGGTACATTCACAGATTCACCTTTGGTTATTTTTCAAGCGTTCAGGTCAATGACAAACCCTATCTGAAAATTACGTCGATGGTTGGTTTCGAAAATTTCCTAAAGGCGATCCCAGTACTGATTTGCCTCGTTGTTGCATTCTATATCGCTAAAGAATTCTACAAAAATGAGGACTTTCGCAAACGGTTCTACTCTTGGGAGTTTTCCTTTCTTTCGAATCAATCTTTCTCCTTGCGGAACAACAAATGTGATGTTGTTGTTGGCTGGGAGAAAGCAACGAATAAGCCAATTGTCATTCCGGAGTCATCCCGCTTCCTCCATGAATTAGTGGTCGGCGCCACAGGAAGCGGGAAAACGAGCACTGCTATTTTAATCCGCATCGTTCAGGACTTAGTTCGGATCGCACGTGGACATAAGCTGGGTGTTGTCGTGCTTGAACCAAAATCGGACCTCATTCGAGATGTACAAAAACTTGCAGAAGAACTCGGCATTCCGAAAAGGATGATCAAAACAGTCGATCCAACGGATTTGGTGAAGTCCATCAAGTTCAATCCCCTCGCCGGTCCACTGGAAGTTGCAGCTGAAACATGGCGCGGTGTTCTTGATGCACTCTCCGGAGACCAAGATCCCTTCTTCAAAGGACAACAATCGGAAACGTCAGCTCAGTATGTCATGCTCGGTAAAATCCGGTACGGCAATCAATTCAACTTTATTCTTCACCTGCAACGGATGTATACCGAACCACGCTATCTTGCGGATATGACTGAAGAAGTACGGGCCTGGATCGACCGGAACATGCAAAACCCGGCACTTACTTCTGAAGAGCTCACCCTGCTAGAAAGATACGATCGCGTTTGTACCTACTTCGAAAATGAAGTGCTGGAGTACGTCTATACAAAGGAAAAGGATGGAGGCCTTCCGGTTTTTTATCCCCAGGGCCATAAACACGCCGGAAAACAGGTCGTCATCAACAAAAAAGATAAATTCATTGCAGGTGCCAAGAAATACGTCACGGATATCAGCATGAATGCTATGCTGAGCCAGCTTCTTGTTGCAAATAAAGGGGACGAAACGCTCGACCTGGACTCCTTCCTCAACGATGGAGGCATCTTACTGTTCAACTCAGCATTGGCTGAACTTGAAGAACTAAGCCTTATGTTTGGCCAGTTCATTATCCGACAAATGCAATCCGCAATATTCCGTCGCCCGCCAGAAGAGAACGGGTATAAACGCATTCCGATTTTCTTTACGATTGATGAGTTCCCGCTTTATATCAACGAAGCGTTTGTTCGCCTTCTTACGCTTGGTCGTTCCTATAAGGTCGGCACGCTTATCGCGATTCAAAACTTGGGCCAGCTCCGGACTGTGCAAAGAGGGTATGACGAAGTCATCGTGGCCAATGCCTCCAACAAAACCGTATTTGGTCGCGGAGAGCTAAAGGATAATGAATATTTCAGTAAGCATTTTGGCGAAGAGTACGTCCTGGAGGAATCCATGAACGAATCGGTCACCCCGATGAGCATGCCGAATCAATCCCGGGGACTTCGGTTTAACACATCCCGTAAGCTGCAGCCAAGGTTTACGGCTACGCAAATCAAAGAACAGCCGTTTAAACACTTTATTGTTGAAATCGTGGATCGGGATGGAAACATAAAAGAACCAATTCAAGCCTATGGTAAATTTATTACGGAAACAAAGTTCCTGAAGCGGTTCATTGATATTGGAAAAATCGAGCTTGCCACGAAAAACTATAAGCCGTTATCGTTTTCCGGTAATATACATCAGCTTTCTTATTTGGTTCGTCAACTGGACAATACGCCGGCTTCAAGTGAAACTGTTACCGAAGACGGAGCAG
>Ga0310822_101030_pt1 | contig 11832 bp, 9 predicted proteins | sample P4_ome_2_FD_201313 | JGI IMG/M metagenome (GOLD analysis project Ga0310822, IMG submission 201313) | Sorghum-adapted microbial communities from Joint BioEnergy Institute, Emeryville, California, United States - P4_Day56_Rep2 | ecosystem: Engineered > Bioreactor > SSF (Solid state fermentation) >... | reverse complement strand
TTATGGCCAGGGATGAATCGAACCGTTAGGCCGCATGTAGAGTCGGAATGAAGCTTATGGCCAATGCTCTGAGCTTTTGCTGCATCGCATCGACGATTCCAGCGAGCGTCGGATTCGGCGCAAGCCGGATATGCTGGTAGCGACCGGAGCCGACCACATTGCCGGGTACCCGGATCACCGCTCGGCGAATCGTTTGGACTTCGCACCGCTGCAAGGTTTCCGGCATCAGCGTCTGTTTGAACCAGACCATCACGTTGTAGGCAATGGCCTTGATCCAGCTGAACAGCAGGTTGCGGAGCATGGAATGTTGGCTGTTTTGTTCCACCGCATAACCTTCTTTCAATTCATCGATGCGATTCTCGATGTTGGCGCGCTTGTTGTACGAGCGAAGCAGCATGAGCGGCTTGAGATCGGTATTGGTGACAATGGCTTGGAAGGAATAGGTCGTGAGAGCCATCGTCAATTGGCCATCGGTTGTACGCTCGGTTTCGTGGGCTTCCCGGTAGATGACACAGCGCCTGGCTTTCTCCCAGTTGGTAAGGAGAATCGGGATGTCGGCAGCAGCCCAACGATCATCCTCGTCTGCGAACGTAATGTGCTCTTCCTTTTCGTTCAGCGTCTCCCAAAAGGCGGGATGCTGCTGCAGATAAGCGATGGCCTTCTTGACGGTCGCTTTCTTCGGGAGCTTGAAGATGTACTGCCAGCCGCGTTCTTCGGCGTACGCCATGACAGCTTCGTCGGCAAAACCGCAGTCGGCCCGGATGCCTTCGACGATCCATTCCGGCGGCAGCATCGCTTCGACTTCTTTAACGAACGAGAGCAAATCCTTCATGCCGTTCATGTTGCCGGGATTCAGTTGCAAGTGGATCAGCTCGCCGCTTCCGGCGATGAAAGCAACCCGGATCTTGTACGAGGGACGTCCGTGGTAACGCGGATTGTAGCCGTTTGTCGCGCCTTCCTGCTCCCCGAACAGCGTGATGACCGTGTCGTCGATGTCGATCCAGACCAGGCGCTTTTCGCCCGTCCGCGCCTTATGTGCCAGCAAATCCCGGTTTAACGCGACAAGCTGAATCAGATGGCTCCAGGTGAGTTTGCCCAGGAAATTGCGAAAGGTGCTTTCGTCAGGAAAACGCTCGATGCCGGTAACGATCTGGTAACCAGGGTCCGACTGCAGGGCATTCATATGTGAAAAACGTGTGTGGCCGAGCAGCGCGCAGTCCAGCAGGTGATCGACGAGCTTTTCGGCCGTGTAGACACAGTTGGCTTTTTGTTCCAGATGAACGTGACTCTCGATAAGGGTGTCCAGACCGATGAGTTCCTTGAACCTGGCAAGGAACTGGAAGTTCCCGGCTTCCGTGACGGTGTTGTTGTCGAATGTGACCGGTCTCAACTTCTTCATGATCTGCTTGATTCGGCGACGCTCCGCAAGAATTTCAATTCGGCGTTCGCGGCGTGATTTTCGTTCTGGCGCATGGTTCGTTGCTTGTGGTACCATGTTGCTAGGGACACTTCCTCTCGTTGGTTATTCGTGGTGGTTTAACCTTTGACAAGAGGCTTGCAGTGTCCTGTTTATTTTGCAAAAAAATTGGCAACTTTTTATGACGAAAATGCCTTGTCACAACGTGAATCTCTCAGATTTTGGCTAGGCTACATTCCGAATTCATGTTTAAGAGATATTGGTGGAGAATGTACTCTGCACCTCGATTTTCTGTAAGAGCGTAGGCGGGAACAGAGCTTAGGAATGACCTTCTTCCAAAACTGTGGATAATTGGTATGATCGCACAGTGGATCTCCACATTTGCCCTTGGGGTTTACCCTCCCATGTCACACTGGGTCTATGCCCTCACATTCCTTCGTTCTACCTCTCAAGGGGTGGAAGCCGATTCTTGCTCCTTTACGGGGTCGTTGCCCTTATTGAATGTAGTGCTTCGGCTTCTCCGGTGCTTCCGTTGTCTAAGCTGTACACATGTGAATAAGTGATTTACAGGCGTTTGCTTCTTTGTTTTAAGCGGCTTCTTGCTGGATCTGGAACTGCCTCATTGGACCCATGACATCAATTGCATTGTACCCTCGTTGCTTTGTCCCCAGCGTATGCAGGACTCGAATCAGTTTTCCACATAACGCAATGATCGATTGTTTCTTCTTTAGCGGGTTTTGGCTGCGCGACGTGTAGTGCTTATGGAGCGCCTTAAACGCTTCGTTCTTCGCTACCATCGGCATCACCGCTCGGAATAGCAGTGCTCGTAGCCGTGATCTCCCGCGCTTGCTAATCCCGGTCTTGCCCTTTCGCTTCCCCGAACTGTTTTCTTTGAGATTCAGCCCAGCCAGTCGGATAATTTGTTGACCATGATCATAGTTGTTCAGGTCTCCAACCTCTGCCAGAAATCCGGCTACGGTGATCTCACCAACTCCCGGAACGGAAAGCATTTGTTTCGCTCCCGGGATGTGTTCGAGGATCTCCAGAACCTTACCCATAATCTCTTCCAGCTGGTTGCTGAATAGGTCATATTGTCCCAGCAATGTGCTTAACTCTACTCGCGCTGCCATACTGCCTTCGGTTAGCCCAATTGAGGCCGTAGCGGCCGCTACTAACTTCTCCGCGCGTTTGATGCCCACACCACGCTTCACATCCGTCTTCCAGTGCGCCAGGACGTCCCTGGCCCCCTTGCTGACGATGTCCGAGGGCAACGGAAACGCCCGCATGGTCATTAGCGATGCTTTGCCTTCCCATTTCTTGAATACGCTAGCGTACTCGGGGAAGAACCGGTCAAACCAGTTGCCGATGCGGCCCTTCACTTGCGTCAGGCTGGCGGATACCTTCTCCCTAAGATTCATCAGGATGCGCAGTTCCGCGTACTCCTTCGTCGGCAGATTCGGTTCGGAGTATTTTCCGTTCCGAATGAGATCCGCGATGACTTTTGCGTCTTTGTAGTCGCTCTTCGTCTGAGAGTTATCCTCAAGCTCTTTCGTCTTATTGACATGATGCGGATTGACGACAACAACCTGAATTTGCTGTTCCTGCAGGTAGGCAGCTAACGGAAACCAGTAGTGTCCAGTAGGCTCAATGCCAAACACAATGTCCGTCTTCCCTTGTGCTTGCCCAAGCTCCTTCATCCACGCCGTCAGCTTCGAAAGCCCTTCCTGATCGTTATGGAATACACAGTCCTTACCGAGTTCAATCCCACGGAAATCTACGGCCCGCGCGACGTGAACCTTCTTCGCAATATCTGCACCGACCACCAGTGTCGATTCGGTAATTCGTGTAATTCGTTGATTCTGCTTCTGTTTCAGTTTATACTTCATGTTGAGCGTCCTCCTTCTAATTAGGGCAGTGAATGTCGACCATTCCAAGACCCAGCATACAGGAGGCGCTTTTTGTTTTCAAAGAGCAAATTACTTCATTACAGGAATGGCTCCTTACATTTTCAGATATCTTCTCTATAACTCCAATCCATTCAACAAATCCCGCAGCGCAATAATCTCTTACTTCGACAAAGTGACACCCTTGCCCATCTTCTCACGCTCCGGCGACCATTCGCGGATATCATATTTTGGTTCACGATCGTTCCATGAGATGAGATTGAGTTCCTTTTTCCAGCCTTTTGCGGATTCGGATAGAGTGCCGATGTGTTTGTTGATCGAATATTTGATATCTGTCATGATGATTGCCTCCTTAATATGGTTGCGGTTATGCCTGATATATTCCCTTACCTTCAGCGGCTATGGGGTAACTTGTTTGATATGTCTGCGAGTTGTATAGATTATACTTCATCTGCAACTCCGCCTGTTTGATAACCAGTTCGGTTGCATCGGGAATCTCATCCGGCGGGTATTTGTATTTTTTCAAGAGGCGTTTGATCAGTGATCGCATATTGGCTCGGGCATCATTGCGTCTATACCAGTCAGGCGTCCTGTTTTCTGCAATGAGTTCAATGAGTTTCTTCGCCATCTCTCTTAGCACATCGGATGTGTAATGTACTTTGACGAGTTCCGGTTTCGCCAGTGCATCATAAAAGGCTTGTTCTTCCGGCGTTAACTGCATGTCAACACCTTCGTTGATGGCCGCTTCGATTTCTTTAGCCATATCGATCATCTCGGTAATCAAGACATTGATATCTTCCGCCTGATTGTACCGTTCAACAATATTTTTAAGTTTCTCTGAAAAAAATCCAGAACGAACGATATTGGTTTGCTCAAACCATTTGATTTTATCCTCAAGCAGTTTTTTGAGAATGGTGGCAGCGACATTTTTCCGTTTCATCGCCATGATTTTTTGCAAATTTTCCACAGACAATAGGCTTTTTTCTTTCTGCGCAGTAATGGACACTACTTCGTCACCGTCACGAATAATCGCTTGCTCTATCATGTCGGCAATTTTTTGTTTGAAGGCTTCTACATCTGGCATGCCATCACGTTCGACTTTGACGATAAATGATTTCACTGCAATGAAAAAACTCACCTTTACTCTCATTGTCCAATCCAGCGCTGTTGCACAGATATTATATGCACTTTGAAGTCGTGCTACATGTTTCAGGAAGACTTCCTTGGCACGTTCCTTCAGTACATGCTCCACTCCGTCTTGTATCAGTTCAAACCGTTCTTTCGGGGTAGCATTCATGTACTGGCTGAAATCAAATCCATGAAACATGCCGTCCAATATTTCCATTTCGGTTAAGAGTATTTCTTTCGCCTTTTCAATTTCGGGAATGCTGTTGCGGTCACGATTGGTATATGTGTTCAGCGCTTCTTTTAAATATTTGCCCAATCCGATGTAATCGACGATTAGTCCGGCTTGTTTATTTTTATATACGCGATTCACCCTTGCAATGGCTTGCATCAGGTTGTGTTCTTTCATGATTTTGTCAATATACATGGTGTCCAAGCAGGGGACATCGAAGCCAGTTAACCACATATCGACAACAATAGCGATTTTAAAGTCGCTGTTCTCATCTTTGAATTTATTGGCAAGAGCTTGCCGATGCTGCTTGTTGCCAACGACATCCCGCATTTCCTGATCATCTTTATTGCTGTCTGTCATCACCAATCCGATCTTCGGAGCAAGTTCAGGAGCTTTTTCCTTGATGAGCTGGTACATACGGTAGGCGATTTTTCTGGAATAGGCGACAATCATGGCTTTACCCTTGAGCATGTTTTTTCGAATCTCGTAGTGGGCGAGTATATCGTCTACAACCAGATTGAGCCGGTCTTCATCCCCGATGACGGCTTCCATCGTGACAAGATCTTTTTTCAGCTTCTCAATTTTTTCAGGAGTCAAACCTTGCGTTTGAATATTGGCAACCTCTTGGTCAATCTGATCGAGGATGGTTTCATCCAGATGCACCTTAGCCAGCCGGTTCTCATAATGCAAATCGACGGTTGCTCCGTCCAGCTTCGCTTGTGTCATATCGTACACATCAATCAGTTCGCCAAATACGCCGATGGTTGATTTGTCGTTGGAATCGATGGGAGTACCAGTAAAACCGATGAAAGTGGCATTCGGCAGCGCATCTCGCAAATATTTCGCATAACCATATACAAGCTCTGCTTCGAGTGTCTTCTTGTCAATCTTGATATCGGGATCAATTCCGTACTGAGAGCGATGCGCTTCGTCCGCGATTACAATGATGTCATGGCGATTCGAAAGCAGACCGGTTTCCTCGGTAAACTTCTGGATGGTCGTAAAAAAGATACCACCAATCGAACGGTTTTCCAGCAGATCAATCAGGTTTTGCCGCGACTCTGCACGAACAGGCGCTTGCCGAAGAAAATCCGCCGCGCTGCTGAAGGTGCCATGAATTTGCTCATCGAGGTCATTGCGATCCGTCACAACTACAATCGTTGGATTATTCAAATGATGAATTAGCCCCGCAGTCAGAAAAACCATTGAAAAAGATTTCCCTGATCCTTGCGTATGCCAGACAACTCCGCCGCGCTTATCTCCATCAATCGCACGAATAACACTGTCAATCGCTTTGTTCATGCCGAAATATTGATGATAACCGGCAATGATCTTGGCTTTGCCGCCAGCGAAGAAAGTAAAGTTGCAAACGATATCCAGCAATCGCTCTTTATGCAGCATGCCTTTGATGAGCGTACCGATCTGGGCAATATGCGGTTCATCGACAATAGGGGAGTTGCGATCCACTTGCTTCCACTGCATAAAACGGTCGTAGTCAGCGGTAATGGAGCCGAATCGGGCATTCACGCCATCGCTGATAATGCTGAAGGCGTTGTAATGAAACAATGGCTTGATGATGTCCTGATAGGTTTTGATCTGAAGATAGCCATCATGAATGGTCGCATCTTCCCGTACCGCTGATTTCAGTTCAATCACAACGAGAGGCAAGCCATTGACAAACACAACCACATCCGGTCGCTTCTCAGCTTTATGAATGACGGTGAACTGATTAATCACCTTGAATGTGTTGTTGTATGGATGTTCGAAGTCGATAACTTTAACAATACGGGAGGGGATGTCCTCGCCGTAAACTTCAATACTTACACCTTCAATGAGATATTTGTAGAATTGCTGATTGGCAGCAACTAAACTTGCATCGTCGATATATAGAAGCTTGCGAAGAGCCGCTTCAATGATCTCTTCAGGAAGTTCAGGATTAAGCGTAAAAAGTGCTTCACGCAAATCATCTTCAAGTACAACGGAATGATAGTCGCGCACGAAGTCATAGCCGTTTTGTATGGTATAGTTCAGATCGTCTTGCAACAGTTCGAGTACGACCGATTCTAGGCTCTCTTCGGTAAACATGGAATCACCACCAATCTATAGTTCAATTTCGGATACGTCGATTTCTCCGGACATGAGTTTGGGGAGTAGGGTGTCTCGGATGTTTGAAAGAACACTATTTTCTTTCTGTTTCATACTAATTTGTTTGAATAAAAGTGATACAAGCTCATCAAACTTAAAGAGTATATTATTAGAAGGAATTACTATACCAAGATTGTTTAATATATCAGTAGTCATACTTGGAACAGCTGATCCAACATTCATAGAAGCCAGATCTTTTTCTTTCAAGAATAAGTAAATAAATTTAGCTATATGAGGAAGCTTCATTTCAGTAAAAAACATTGTATCTACTGACCAGAATGGATCTGAAACATAAATAACGTTATTTAAGGTACCCTTTCTTGGAATAAGGACAGATTCAGACGAATAAAGCGCCTTATCCACAAAACGCATAATACCGCCAGATCCATAAACAGGTATAGATCCGCTGGCTAACTTTTTATGATCCCTGCCATATCTTACTATCAGTAAATCTGATAATAAGCCAAACTTCCATCCCTTCGGAATCTCTTTCCCGAGTTCCTCACACCATTCCATCTCACCACCGCTAGACTTATAAGGGTCACCGTCTTCATTTGGGAACTCAAAATCAACGAACCAGTGCTTGAATATCGCTTGAGCCATTTGCTCAAGGACTTTGTTCATGCGGTTGTTGAGTTCGATTTTATCATCGAGTGAGGAGAGAATGGATGCTATTTTTTGTTGAGAATCTAATTCTGGCTTTATTAAAGTTAAGTTCTTCATTATCATTATAGGTAGTTGTGGTTGAGCACTACCTGTTTTTATCGACTTAATTTGATTTTGAATTAATGATGAACGAAATAACCAATAAACAAAATCTGGAAAAAACTCATTCTTATTTACACGTAATATAACCATACCGGAATTTATTCTAATGTTGTTGTAATATACCCGATTATGATAATAAGCAACATTACCAACAGTTCCTCTTGTTGTTAACACGATATCGTTACGTTGAAGTTTACCCTTTCTGAGCAAAGAATCTTTTTCTGCAGAAATAAAATTTTTTTCACTAAATTCAAACCCTTCAGTTGTCACATTTTTTGCACTTAGAAAAAGGCAATATCCTTTTTCAGTGAACTCATTTTGCTTCGGATAATTTTTGCCTCTGTCTCCGTCGATTATTTCTATTGAAGTCTTTCCGAGCGAAATATTCTCAAAACTCATACCCAATAGCCCCCAGACTCTTCTTAATCTTCTCATCCAGCACAGAAGACTCCGACATCAAATCTGCAAGCTCGGAAACCAGCTTCTCCATCTTTTCCTCAAACGGCTCGTCATCCGTTATTTCTTTTACGCCAACATATCGACCGGGAGTAAGTACATTGTCATGCTTCTGGATTTCCTCCAGTGTAGCCGATTTGCAAAAACCGACTTCATCTTGATAACCGTCATTATTTAGCCATTTATGGTACGTGTCCGCAATCGTTTTAATATCCTCATCTTCCAATTCACGCAGCTTGCGGCTGATCATCGTCCCTTTATCGCGGGCATCGATAAACAGAACTTCGCCTTTGCGTTTCTTGCCGCGACGAAGGAACCATAAGCAAACGGGAATGCCTGTGGTAAAGAAGAGTTTATCCGGCAATGCCACAATGCAATCGACCAAATCTTCTTCGATGAATTTCGCCCGAATATTGCCTTCACCTGAAGTTTGGGACGACAAAGAACCGTTCGCCAACACAACACCAGCGACACCTTTGGACGGTTTCAATTTCGTAAGCATGTGAGAGAGCCAAGCATAGTTGGCGTTTCCTTTAGCCGGAATACCCCATTTCCAGCGTGAATCGTTCAAGAGGCTCTCTTGTCCCCAGTCGCTGATATTGAAAGGGGGATTGGCAAGGATAAAATCGAATTTTTCATCTCTGAATTGATCGTCGTGAAATGTATCCGCATGAATTTTGCCAAGATTTGCTTCGATCCCACAAATGGCAAGGTTCATTGTTGCAAGTCTGCGAGTCTCCGCATTGAGTTCTTGACCATAGACGGATAACTTGTAGGCATTGCCGCCATGAGCCTTCACAAACTTGTTCGCTTGGACAAACATGCCGCCTGAACCGCAACATGGGTCATAGATGGTTCCTTCGTATGGTTCGATCATTTCGACAAGCAATTTGACCACGCTGCTAGGAGTATAGAATTCGCCGCCGCCTTGACCCAGCATAAAGGCAAACTTGCCGAGGAAGTATTCATAGACGCGACCGAGCGCATCTTCCTCAATAAGTAAGGTATCAGCGTTTTCAAATATCATGACGACTTCGCCTACTCGCCGCTGGTCAATATCAGCGCCAGAATAAATCTTCGGGAGTACACCAGCAAGTTTCTTGTTCTCTTTCTCAATGGCAATAAACGCCTCGTCAATGATTTGCCCGATATTCGGCTTTGTCGCATTTTCAATTATATGTTTCCAACGTGCTTTCTCCGGTACATAAAATACATTGAAACGCTCATATTCATCGCGGTCATCTTCAAATCCGTCGCCTTCTGCCACAAGCTCGTTGTACCGTTGGTCAAAGCGATCAGAGATGTATTTAAGAAAGATGATGCCAAGTACGACATCTTTATATTTGGAAGAAGCGATACTGCCTCTTAACTTGTCGGCTGCTGCCCATAGTTTGTCTTCTAAACTTGTAACAAGATTCTCTTTTGCCATATGTATGTAACTCCTATCGTTGTAATAGTCCATTAGATTTATTCCACAATCCTACTGGAAAATCCTTTATTCGACAGATCGTTTTCACTATTATACATCATGTCACCGTCAACTTCCTGTCAGCGAGTATATGTTCGCATGAAAAAACCTCCCGAAAGTGGAGGTAATAAAGAGTGGATTACTATAGACATCTATAAATTTTGTAAAACATCGTGCATGGTTTCGCCGGAATATAATTGGGGCAGCTTGAGAAAGGCATACCTGTTTAACATTCGATTGACTTGATCATTTCTAGGATCACCGAATTCGTCCAGGTTGCCTTCCATCTCATATTTAGCAACCATAATCATTTCATTGATTTGACCAATAATACTTCTATCACTTGTCGAGGCAAAACTGACATCTCTACAATTCTGAGTATATTTATCTACCAATGCTTGCTCCATTCCATCCGCAAGTAAATTGCGGGAAATGTGCTTTACGAACAGATTAGGGAATTGTTTAAAATCAACCTTCACCAAGCCAAACATCACAAAATTGTATCTGGTTTCGTTATTCATAACCAATACACACTTGCGACGATGAAATGCAAATAAATGAGCATGCCAACAATACAGAGGATTAGCATGCTCCGGCTTTTCTTTAAATAAGGAAACATCAAATTCGGCAGCCAGTTTTTTTGTGCATTGTATCGTGATCATCTTTTTACCTCATATCATGAGCTTTAGAGTTCCAGTATTCTACGAATGCGATATAACTTTTCATCGATGTAAAGAACAAAATGTGCTGGGCAACAGTCAACTTATAGCTTTTAAGTTGCGGCACACGATTTTTCCTCGCCTTGGCAATGCGATGATGGCCATCAATCACGATAAACGTACCCGGAATGATCTCCGCTTGGATTATTGGAATGGATAGATCAACGCTATCCACATGACTTGGGTTTAATGAACCTGATGGAAACTCTTTTTCAACAGCAATTACAGAATGGAGAATATTGCATTCGTTTTTCGCAATATACTTGATGATCCTCGGAATGTTCCATTCAAAAATCCCATGACGATAAAGCTCTTCATTCTCAAACGATTCAATAGGCGAATAGTTGGGAGCGACAATCAATTTATAGTCTGTTGCTTTCACTTCAATTCACTATCCTGTTATTTTCCGCAGCATTTCTTATACTTCAGACCGCGTCCGCAAGGACATGGCTCGTTACGCCCAATCTTTGTACGATTGACGGGAACAGCCTTTTGAATCGGCGGTAAAGATACTTTCGATCTTTGAGCATTCTTTTCCCGCATGCCATCTATGATTTGTTGGCCAACAACCCCTGCTTCCTCTAACATTCCTAATTCCGTATAAATATCGGATAACCTATCCAATACATCAAACCGATCTTCGAGCCCGTCTACTTCTAAAGCTTGTTTTAAGATTTCAATAGCTTTTTCACTATTTTTGTTGTCCTCTTTTGCAAAAAGCCAATATTGATCAGACCATCCAATCCATCCCCAACCCCAAGTCGGATATTGTTGAAGGTACTCTTTGAAAAGATTTTCTCCTTCATCTGCTTGTCCTAGCTCGAAGTATGACTCAGCAATCGCCCTCTTCATATTTAGAATATTACCTTCACACGCATCCTCAGATCTTGCCACATATTCTCTGCAAAAATCAATTCTGTGCTGAAGGAAATCGCTATTCTTTCTCCCCACGTTCTCCAATTCCAGATCGAAATCAGATGCCCAATTGAAAAAACACTGCATACCGTGGAAAGACTTGTCCAATTCTTCGACAGATTCCAAATTATACGTTTCCATGGTATCTAAGGCTTTCTTCCAAAGCTCAATCCACACAGAAGCAGCGCCTTCAGCATCACCAGACATCGACAGTTTGTAGCCTTTTTGCATAAGATCATCTAATTCTTGTTGAGTTTGGCTGTCCAATTTAACCTTGTCCATGATATTTCAATCCTCCCGATATATCCTTACCACGCACTCCACATGCACCGAATGCGGGAACATATCCACCGGCGTGACCTCAACGGTCCGATACCCGCCGTCCTCCAGGATGCGCAGGTCGCGAGCTAGCGTCGCTGGATTGCACGATACGTAAACTACGCGCTCGGGCTTCATCTCAAGGATCGTCTCCAGCAGACGCGGGTCGCAGCCTTTACGGGGCGGGTCGACGACGATGACGTCGGCTTCGATGCCCTGCTCTTTCCAGGCGGGGATCACGTCTTCGGAGGCACCGACCTCAAAGGTGACATGGTTCATCCCGTTCAGCTTGGCGTTGACGCGAGCGTCTTCGATCGCCTCTTTGACAATCTCCACGCCATATACTCGCTTCGCGTGTTGCGCCA
>Ga0310822_101023_pt1 | contig 11863 bp, 12 predicted proteins | sample P4_ome_2_FD_201313 | JGI IMG/M metagenome (GOLD analysis project Ga0310822, IMG submission 201313) | Sorghum-adapted microbial communities from Joint BioEnergy Institute, Emeryville, California, United States - P4_Day56_Rep2 | ecosystem: Engineered > Bioreactor > SSF (Solid state fermentation) >... | reverse complement strand
CCTTACGCCTCATGCGAGCAGTTATCACAGCTTGACGATTCCTTCGAGACTGCTGTTTTGAATCGTAGATTTGGCGTCTACCACTAATCGGATGGCTATGAGAACCATATGAATAACCCGTTTCATAAAATGTTCTCCCCTTTCTTGCTGTCGATTCTGACTTCATTGTAAGGGGAACGGGAAAGGGCCGCTATCGAATTGTCTTTCAGATTGCTTACATTATCGTAAGGCAGAAAAACGGTGTAGGATCATGACATTTTTGCTGTCAAAGAGGAAATACACTGCTCAAGCTAAAGAAAACAGCTTCTCTTGGCCAAACAATTTTCCTGCAAAGAACACAACAAATAAATATTGAAATAACCATATGATTATATTAGTATCTGAATCAGAAGAGGTATTGGAGGAGAATGATGGACACGAAACAGGTAGTAGCCATGTTAAAGGCTTTAGCAGACCCTACAAGGCTAAAAATTATTGCCTTATTGCAAACTCGCAGCTGCTGCGTATGTGAGCTTGTACCGATCTTTGGCATATCCCAACCAGCGATTTCCAAGCACATGAGCCGCCTGAAAAGTGTGGACCTTGTCATCGAGTCAAGAAAAGGCCAATGGGTATTTTACACTCTCAATAAAGCACGCCTGGAACAAGTAGCGCATGCACTCGGTAACCTGCCTGATTACTCCGAAGAATTTTCAAAGTTGGAGCAGCAGGGGTTATTGGTTACCTGTGAATAGGAAGGACTGAATTAAATCATGTTCGCTATCTGGAGTGCCTTTCTGATTTTTGCTTTGACATTAATTTTTGTAATTTGGCAGCCAAAGGGGCTTAACATTGGCTGGTCTGCTGCCGGAGGAGCCCTCCTGGCCTTGCTGTGCGGCGTTGTCAGCTTTGCGGATGTTGTCGCCGTCACCGGTATCGTGTGGAATGCCACATTGGCCTTTGTAGCCATTATTTTCATATCGCTGCTCCTGGATGAAATCGGCTTCTTTGAGTGGTCCGCTCTGCATATGGCCCGTCTGGCAAAAGGGAACGGGCGACTCATGTTCATCTATGTCGTGTTGCTCGGAGCCGCAGTAGCCGCTTTCTTTGCCAATGACGGAGCTGCTCTCATTTTGACCCCCATTGTTCTGGCGCAAGTCAGAGCATTGAAGTTTCCTGACAAGATGGTCCTGCCCTTTGTCATGGCTAGCGGTTTTATCGCAGATACGACATCTCTGCCGCTGATCGTCAGCAACCTGGTTAACATTGTATCTGCCGACTACTTTGACATCGGTTTTGTCGAATACGCTTCCCGTATGATCATTCCGAATTTCTTTGCCCTTGGAGCCAGCTTGCTTGTCTTGTATTGGTATTTCAAAAAAGATATTCCTCAACAATACGATTTGTCACAACTGAAAAAGCCGTATGAAGCCATAAGAGACAAACGGCTGTTCCGGCTATCCTGGGTCATTTTAGCGTTTTTGCTCGTCGGTTACTTGATGAACGAGCTTCTGGCTGTTCCCGTATCCATTACAGCAGGGCTTGCGGCCGTGATCTTTCTTTTGATCGCGCGACGGAGCAAAGCAATCGCCACAAACCGGATCATAAAAGAGGCTCCCTGGTCGATTGTCATTTTCTCAATCGGGATGTATGTCGTCGTGTATGGGTTGCGCAATGCGGGATTGACTGACATGCTCAGCGATGTCATCCAGAAAATCTCTGATCAAGGGCTCCTGGCTGCCACAATCGGCATGGGCTTTTTATCTGCCTTCTTGTCTTCGATCATGAACAACATGCCTACTGTCATGATCGATGCTCTCGCTATTCAGGGGACGCAAACATCCGGGATAATTCGGGAAGCACTGGTGTACGCCAACGTTATTGGTTCCGACCTGGGTCCAAAGATTACGCCAATCGGTTCGCTCGCCACTTTGCTCTGGCTCCACGTGCTTTCCCGGAAAGGAGTTGCGATCAGTTGGGGGCAGTATTTCAAAACCGGGATTGTCTTGACGATTCCCACATTGTTCATCACACTGCTGGGCTTGTATCTATGGCTGCAGATCATTTCGTAATGAACCCAACTTTTCGTCCATGAAAGGAATGGCGATGTCATGCAGAAAAAACCGTTGATTTACTTCCTTTGCACGGGAAATTCTTGCCGCAGCCAAATGGCTGAAGGCTTTATGAGATCACTTGGCGGAGACCGTTATGAGGTAAAAAGCGCAGGTCTGGAAGCCCATGGACTAAACCCGCTTGCGGTACGTGTAATGAAAGAAGACAATGTAGATATTCGTTCGCATACGTCCGATGTGATTGATCCCGATACGCTTGCCCGCGCCGACTACGTGATTACGCTTTGCGGCCATGCCGATGAGCATTGCCCGGCGGTTCCCGGCAATAGCGCAGTAAAATGGCATTGGGGCTTTGATGATCCGGCTAAAGCCAGCGGCACGGAAGAAGATATAATCAATCGTTTCCGCGTTGTACGTGATTCTATTAAAAGTCGGATTGAACAGTTTTTGAAGGAAGGCAAATAACGAAAGCATAACAAAAAGCTTGCCCCCGAGAGGACAAGCTTTTCTTAATTCTCTTCCAGACAGTTTTGAGAGAAAGTATTCCTAAATATCCAAATCCCGCACATTCGCCGCATACTGTTCAATAAATTCGCGACGCGGCTCTACTTCGTCGCCCATCAGCGTCTGGAACACCAGATCGGCCTCCATCGCATCATCCAGGTCTACCTGCAGCAGGGTGCGAACTGCAGGGTCCATGGTTGTTTCCCACAGTTGCTCTGCGTTCATCTCACCCAATCCTTTGTAGCGCTGAATGTTTGGCTTAGGCGTAGTTTTCAGCGAAGCGAGGATTTCATCACGCTGTTGATCTGTATAGGCATAGTGAATTTGTTTACCCTGCTTGATGCTGTAGAGCGGCGGCTGAGCGATGTAAATATAGCCGGACTCGATCAATTGCCGCATGTAACGGTAGAAGAACGTCAAGAGCAGTGTCCGAATATGGGAACCGTCGACGTCGGCATCCGTCATGATGACCACTTTGTGATAGCGCGCTTTGGAAATGTCAAAGTCTTCACCTACACCCGTTCCGAGCGCAGTGATGATCGTCCGGATCTCATTGTTTCCGAGAATTTTGTCCAGACGGGCTTTCTCTACGTTCAAAACCTTACCGCGCAGCGGCAGAATGGCCTGAAAATGACGGTCCCGCCCCATTTTGGCAGAGCCGCCCGCGGAGTCACCCTCAACGATAAACAGCTCGGACTCGGAAGCATCCTTGGACGAACAGTCGGCCAATTTACCCGGCAATGCGCTCACTTCCAGCGCGCTCTTGCGCCGGGTCAGCTCGCGTGCTTTCCGTGCTGCTTCACGCGCACGCGCAGCCATCAGAGCCTTTTCCACGACCTTCTTGGCGACGCCTGGGTTCTCCTCCATGAAGGTGCTGAACCGATCGCCAAAGACCGACTCGGTAATACTGCGGGCCTCTGAGTTGCCCAGCTTCGTCTTCGTCTGACCCTCGAACTGCGGCTCGGGAATTTTCACCGAAATAATCGCGGTAATCCCCTCGCGCACGTCGTCGCCAGACAGGTTCGGATCTTTTTCCTTCAGGAAGTTGAACTTCCGGCTGTAATCATTGATCACGCGGGTGAGCGCAGTCTTGAAGCCGGATTCATGGGTTCCGCCCTCATGCGTATTGATATTGTTGGCAAAGGAGTAGATGTTGCTGACATAGCTGTCGTTGTACTGCAGGGCGACCTCTACCACCAGGCCATCCTTCTCTCCCTCGCAGTAAATCACTTCCTCGTGCAGAGGTTCCCGGTTTTTATTCAGGTACTCCACAAACTGGATAATGCCGCCCTCATAGTGGAACGTTTCTTCTTTTTCCCGCTCCGGACGCAGGTCCTTCAGCGTAATTTTCAGTCCTTTGTTCAGGAAGGCGAGCTCGCGAATCCGCTTTTGCAGCACTTCGTACTCGTATTCGGTCGTTTCGGTAAAAATCGTCGGGTCGGCCTTGAAGGTCACCTTTGTCCCGGTCTCTTCGGTCTCTCCGACCACGGCCAGATCGGCCTCGGGAACCCCTACATTGAACCGCATGAAATGAATTTTGCCGTTCTGCTTTACCTCTACTTCCATCCACTCGGAAAGAGCGTTCACGACGGAGCTGCCGACACCGTGCAGACCGCCGGATACTTTGTACCCGCCGCCGCCGAACTTGCCGCCGGCGTGAAGAACCGTCAAAACCGTCTCTACCGTTGATTTCCCCGTCTTCTCATGAATGCCCGTAGGAATCCCGCGGCCGTTATCCGTTACAGAGACGGAATTATCAGGATGGATCTCGACGAGAATGCTGTCGCAATACCCGGCAAGCGCCTCGTCAATGGCGTTGTCCACAATCTCCCATACGAGGTGGTGCAGCCCGCGGCTGCTGGTAGAGCCGATATACATCCCCGGACGCTTCCGAACAGCTTCCAAGCCTTCCAAAACCTGAATCTGACTGGCATCATAGTTTGTATTATCTTTCGTCGTCACTTGATCCACTACTAGTCAACTCCTCCACTTCAGCTTGTACAAAGGAAACCTGATCCAAGCTGTCCACGAACTGAGCGCGTCGCTTCAGCGTCAGGGAAGAAATAGGCGAACAATAAATGGCATCTGTGGTGATGACGTATGATTTCGTCTCTTCTTGGTCTGAGTCAACGACCATCTTCTTTTTCTCTTGCAAAAACGCCTTGTTGTTCTTAGACGATTTTACAGTCTGATGATCCAAGATTGAGATGACATCCTTGGTGCTCACAACAGTATCTCCACCAATGTGTATAAACATGCCTGTTCCCTCTACCTTTCCCCGGAGATTTCCCCTTCCCGCACATAAAAACGAGAGGCTTGCTGGAGAACCTGGTGTTTTAAGCCTTCCACACCTGTGGTGCTTACAAACGTCTGAACCCGATCTTGAATGGTTTCCAACAGCAAGGTTTGCCGATGTTCATCCAATTCGGAGAGCACATCGTCCAGCAAGAGGACCGGATACTCTCCCACTTCTTCCTTGATCAATTCGATTTCGGCCAATTTAATAGACAGCGCACTCGTACGCTGCTGTCCTTGGGAGCCGTATGTTTGCACATCCATGTCGTTTACTTTCAAGGTAAAATCGTCGCGGTGCGGGCCGATCATCGTGCTTCCCCGCGCCAGTTCCCGGTCAAAGACCTCTTCATAAGCCGAGAGCAGCACATCCACCGCCTGCTCCGGAGTTTGCTCCTCCGTGACTGGCGAAGAATTTACGTAGTGCAGCGAGAGGATCTCTCTTTTGCCGGTAATGCCGCTGTGAATGTCTTTGGCCCACGCTTCCAGCTTGCGGAGAAACTCAAAGCGCTTCCGCAACAATTTTACCGCTAATTCGGCCAATTGAATATTCCAAATCCCCAGCATCTCCTTCGACCGGCTTTTTTTCATCGCCATGTCCTTCAACAGTTGATTGCGCTGGGCCAATACTTTGTTGTAATTGCTCAAATAATACAGATACGTCGGAGACACCTGGCCGATTTCCATATCGATAAATCGGCGTCGTTGGGCAGGCGCTCCCTTGACGATCGCCAAATCCTCGGGAGCAAACATGACCACATTCAGGGCTCCAACGTATGCACTCAGCTTTTGCTGCTCCATCCCATTAATTTTGGCCCTCTTTCCCTTTCCCGTCAACTGCAGTTCCAAGCGAACCGATCCGTAGCGACGCTCGACATCACTACGGATCGATGCAAAATCGGCTCCCCAGCCAATCAATTCCTTGTCTCTGGGGGTGCGGTGCGACTTGGCCAGAGCCAGTACGTAGATAGACTCCAGTACATTGGTCTTGCCCTGCGCATTGTTGCCGATAAACAGCTGGATGGGACTGTCAAACGAAAGAGAGAGCTGCCCGTAATTGCGAAAATGGGTAAGCGAAAGGTTCTTGATAAACAAGAATAGCGCTCTCCTCTCAGCGGCGAGTCACTTTGTAGCGGCCGTGTCCCTCGACGTCAATTTCGTCTCCGGGATAGAGCTTTCGGCCGCGACGATTTTCTTCTTCGCCGTTTACCTGAATGGGAACCTCTGCTAGAAACGCTTTCGCCATTCCTCCGGTATCAATGAGATCGGCCAGCTTGAGAAACTGGCCAAGAGCAATGTATTCAGTCTGAATGGAAACCTCACGCATGGATAGGCCTCCTTTCTGTTTGGCTGCTAGTAGGTTCGAACCGGCAGGATGAGGTGCAGCGTCCATTCGTGATCTGTCGGGCGAAGGACAAACGGGCTCATCGGACCGGTAAAGCATGCTTTGATCTCGCTGCTGTCGATAGAACGAAGCGCATCGATCATGTACTTGGCATTGAACGATATTTTCAGCTCTTCGCCATCCATCGCTTTTGGCATGACGATCTCCGTCACCTTGCCGATTTCCGGAGCGTTGGACGTAATTTCCACGCTGCCGTCAGGAAGTGTAACGAGGCGAACCACGTTGGACTTTCCTTCGCGGCTGAGCAAGGAAGCGCGTTCAATCGACTGCAGGAATTCTTTTGTGCTCACGGTAACTTCCGTCTTGCTGCTTTGCGGAATGATGCGGGCCGTATCCGGATAGGTCCCTTCCAGCAGACGGGAGTAAAACAGGATATGCTTTGATTTTACCAGTATCTGGTTGTCCGACACAACGATATCCACAGGATTCTGGTCCTCATCCAATATCTTTACCAATTCGTTGCAGCTTTTTCCCGGAACGACCACATTGGTAAAGGAAAGCTCCTCTGGACATTCTACCATAGCTGTGCGGCTGGCGAGTCGGTGGCTGTCCGTTGCCACAAATTTCAGCTGTCCTCCATCCAAAGACCACATCAGGCCAGTGAGGATCGGACGCATTTCCGATGTAGACACGGCAAAAACCGTTTGCCGGATCATCGATTTCAACAAATCGCCGGGAACGCTGAATACTTTATCTTCTTCCAGTTGCGGCAATTGCGGAAACTCGTTTGCATCCATGCCGTTAATCGTAAATTCAGCTTGTCCGGAACGAATCTGGGTCACGAGTCTATCATCTACCTGGATCTGAATCTCGCTGTTTGGCAGCTTGCGGACAATTTCACTAAAAATACGAGCTGTCAGAACAATGCTGCCTGGCTGATGAACGGTGACTCCCCACTCATCTGCTTCTTCGGTCGGAATCAAAACCTCGATGGATACATCAGAGTCGCTGGCAGTCAGCGTCAGTCCCTCCTGATCCGCTTTCATTTTGATCCCTGTCAAGATCGGAATAGTCGTTCTGCTGGAAACCGCCTTGCTGACGTGCGAAACGGCATTGGACAGTTTGTCGCGTTGAACGGTAATGTGCATCAACGTGAACCTCCCTTGTTCGTTCCATCTGTGTAATAAGCCTCAGGCATATTTGCCGGCGCCTATTCATATATCTATTAGGATAAATCTTTTAACAGAAGTAGTAATAGGGCTTGTGGATTTGTGGATATCTATGAATAGCGACGTAAAAGATAGCCTATACACATGTGGGTAAGTTGTGTATAGGCTTTTCGTGTTATTCACAGGTTAATGGTTTGCTTTCAATTTTTCAATCAAAGACTGAATCGTTACTTGCATCTGCGGATCGGTCGCCAGTGCCCGCGAGATTTTCTCATGGGCGTGGATGACGGTCGTATGGTCGCGGCCGCCAAATTCGTCGCCGATCTTCGGCAAGGAAGCGTCCGTCAGCTCGCGGGACAAATACATCGCGATCTGCCGCGGAAATGCCACAGACTTGGTGCGTTTTTTGGCCTTGAAATCTTCCAGCTTGAGATTGAACTCTTCCCCGACGGCACGTTGAATGTCGATGATGGTGATGACTCGCGGACGGGAAGACGGAATGATGTCTTTGAGCGCTTCCGCCGCCAATTGTGTATCGATATCGCGATTGATCAGGGACGAATAGGCGACTACGCGGATGAGTGCACCTTCCAATTCGCGAATGTTGCTGTCGATTTGATTGGCGATGTAAATCATCACTTCATTGGGAATGTCGAGGTTTTCGGCCTTTGCCTTCTTTCTGAGAATGGCAATCCTCGTCTCCAGATCAGGCGGCTGGATATCGGTAATCAAGCCCCACTCGAACCGGGAGCGGAGGCGATCCTCCAGAGTCGGAATCTCCTTGGGGGGACGGTCGGAGGAAATGACGATTTGCTTGCTTTCCTCGTGCAGCGCATTGAAGGTATGGAAGAACTCCTCCTGCGTCTGTTCCTTGCCCGCCAAAAATTGAATATCGTCGATCAAAAGCACGTCTACACTTCGATATTTATTGCGAAACTCTACCGTTTTGTTGTCCCGGATCGAGTTGATAAATTCGTTGGTAAACTTTTCAGACGACAAATAAACGACTTTCGCAGAGGGATTATGCTGAATCACATAATGGCCGATCGCATGCATCAAGTGGGTCTTGCCGAGTCCAACTCCTCCGTAAATAAACAATGGATTGTACGCTTTCGCAGGCGCTTCCGCCACAGCAAGAGAAGCCGCATGTGCAAAGCGGTTTCCTGAACCGATCACGAATGTGTCAAAGGTGTATTTCGGGTTCAGTATGCTCGGGGGCTGGTCGTCACCATTGCTGGGAGGTGCAGATACCTTTACGCGGGGAGCCGGCTGTTCATCGGCGAAAGCGGCATCGGGATTTTGCATGGCTACGAATTTTACCTTCATATTGACGCCTGTTACCTCATAGAGTGTATCAGTGATCAATTGAGAGTAACGGGTTTCCAGCCAATCGCGGGCAAAGTCGTTGGGTGCGACGACAATCAGCGCATCCTCTTCCAATGTGGTCGCCTTGGTCGCCTTCAGCCAGGTATCGAAGCTTGGTTTACTGAGCGATTTTTCTATCTTGGCAAGTACTTTGCGCCAAAGCTCGCTAATCGCTGCATCCAACCAGAATCCCTCCTTTCGGGAACATATAGAGAAATGATAATAAGAGCCAACGATCAAAAGAAAACGTGTATGAAATCAGCTGTTAATGAAAGAATCGACTGTGGATAAAAAAAGTCGAAAAAAAGGGATTCCGCTCGGATAAGCGAAAAAAAGTAGACGTTATCCGCACCTTTGTGAATAAAATGATTCACAGATGAGGAAATCTGTCCACAAACTTATCCACACGCTGTGGAAAAGTAAAATGTTCGGCTGAAGTTATTCACGTTCCAAAACAAAAACATAATAACAGATAAAAGGCATGACAGCAATGGTTTTTTCATACTTATCCACAAACACAACTGATTGTATACTACACATATTCACACCCCAATATTTTGTGTACAAGCTGTAGATAATCTTGTCGAAAGATGGAAATGTGGATAATAGGATATCCACAGTCTTGGGAAATATCTCTTTGGGGATATTTACCGAGATCCCTGATTTCCAGCCTTTCTTGACTTTTTAGGCGAATCTCCTTATAATGCGTAGGTAATGGTTTTTGAGGACGGAGGTGTATAGAAATGAAACCATCGTTTAACCCAAATAATCGCAAACGTAAAAAGGACCACGGGTTCCGCAAGCGTATGAGCACGAAAAACGGCCGTAAAGTCTTGGCTGCCCGCCGTCGTAAAGGTAGAAAGGTACTTTCCGCATAGGCCACAACTTCAGTGGCCTTTTTTGCTGCATATCGGTCGGGAAAATCTCCTTGTGCGCAGGCTCCCTGGGGGGAGAGACATGTGCTTCTTTATCATTCAGATTTGTGAAACTTTCAGGCGTTGGAATCGTTTTATAGATCGATGCCCGGATTGTTTCGCAGAAAAAGAGGGTTTGATGAGGAGGCTAGCATGGAGCGCCAAGGGGATTTCACCGACTTTTTTCTTACATTGGCTGATGTATATCTGAAGCAAAACCCGTTTCCGGGAATGATCTGTGCGTATGCAGGGGCGTACCGGTACGTGTACGAAGCCCGTTGCGTTTATGATCCAGATGGCCGCTACCGGGCGTGGAAAGAAGAAGCGATTCGTTTCTTGGAGTCGGAGGAAGGAAAAAGCAAAATGCTGGTTCAAGCCCGCACGGTCGTGGACGAGAGGAAGCGATGGGCGGAGGAAGCGCTGCTTGGCGGACTTGCCAAGACAGCATGGCTGGCCGGTGTTTCGGCATGGCTGGATGCAGTCATCATGTACGCCTGGTTCGAGAAGCGTACGCTTGCAACGGGGAAGCTCGTCCCGGCGATGAGGGAGCTGGCGGCCTACGGTGAATTCGTTTCACTGTTTCCGGCCATGTACCGAGATGATCATGATCTGTGGGAGCGCTTTCATTCCGTCGCGGCTTATCGTCGCTACTTCAGGGAGGCAGGAGGGGACGAATTTGCTTGCTCCGAGCTGCAGGATCTGCTGATGGAGCGAAAACTCGAGCGCCTTGTCCGGCAACGAGACGAAGAAGCGGCCCGCTGGCTTTTGCTGACCGAAGCAGCCTGGCTGTATCTGTCCTGTTCCGAAGAGGAGAGCCTTGATGAGCATGTCGCCGCACTGCCGCTGCCTTTGCAAGAAAAGCTGGGGAAAATCGGGTTTTCCGAAGCAAATGCAGACATGATCCGGCACGTCGGCAGGTTGTCCGATCAGGTTGTCGAAGCTGTTTTCCAAAGAAGGAATTGAAGAATAGATGCCGTTTTTGGGAAAAAAGTGGTCGAAACAAGGATATACTGGTAGATGCTGCATACGTTTTCTACTATAATTATGATGTTAGGGGTTGTTTACCTTGCATCGTTCCCATCGGCTCAGAAAGAATGAGCAATTTCAGGAAGTGTTTCAAAAAGGAAACTCAGCAGCCAACAAGCAGTTTGTTCTCTATTCTGCCAAACAGGAGGGACAAGCCGCTTTTCGCGCCGGGATTTCTGTCAGTAAAAAAATAGGTAACGCGGTTATCCGCAATCGGGTCAAACGGTTGATTCGCGAGGCGCTCTCCCGTTTGGAAAGCAAGATCCCATCCGGACTTGACTTGATCATTATCGCCCGTCCTGGTGTGGAAGCGATGTCATTGGATGCCATCGAGCAATCTTTGGTCCATGTCATGAAGCGGGCCAAGGTAATCAGGCAGGTACCGGTACAAAACCACAAAAGAGGGTGAGGCGGTCATGGGGCGCGTATTCATATGGATGATACGAGGATACCAGTTGTTCATCTCGCCGTATAAGCCGCCATCCTGCCGTTTCGCTCCTACGTGTTCCCATTATGCGATAGAGGCTATTCGCCGTTTTGGGGCATGGAAAGGAAGCTGGCTGGCCATTCGCCGCATACTGAAGTGCCATCCCTTTCATCCGGGTGGATTCGATCCTGTACCCGAACGCCGCAATCATTAGCAGTTTTGATGAAATATAACCGATAACCGTTACAGGGAAAAGGAGGACCATCCCTTGAGCAGACGCATCCTCAGCATATCCATGCTGGCCCTGCTGGTTTTGATCCTGTCGGGCTGTAATCCTCAAGCGGCAGCACCTATTGGGCCGGACGCAGAAGGAATTTGGGACAAGTATTTTGTCTACCCGCTGTCCTGGCTGATCCAAGAGAGTGCCATGCTGCTCGGAGGCAGCTACGGCTTGGGAATTTTGGTAGCGACCATCATCATCCGGCTGATCGTGCTTCCGCTGATGGTGAAACAGATCAAAAGTTCCAAGAAGATGCAGGAGCTGCAGCCTGAGCTGCAGAAAATCCGCGAAAAACACAAGAACGATCCGCAAAAGGCCCAACAGGAAACGATGCTTTTGTTCCAGAAAAATCAAGTGAATCCATTGGCCGGTTGTTTGCCGCTGCTCGTGCAAATGCCGATCCTCATTGCGTTCTATCACGCGATTATCCGGACAGAAGATATCAAGACACATACGTTCCTGTGGATGTCCTTGGGCGAGAAGGACCCGT
>Ga0310822_101017_pt1 | contig 11903 bp, 17 predicted proteins | sample P4_ome_2_FD_201313 | JGI IMG/M metagenome (GOLD analysis project Ga0310822, IMG submission 201313) | Sorghum-adapted microbial communities from Joint BioEnergy Institute, Emeryville, California, United States - P4_Day56_Rep2 | ecosystem: Engineered > Bioreactor > SSF (Solid state fermentation) >... | reverse complement strand
ATTGGTGATCGTCCTCACCGCCTATGCGTTGCACCTTCCGGAGTACACAAAGCGATCTTCCTCCGGCTTGGCTCAAGGTCACCATATCTCCGGGAGACTTAGGTTTCCCTTGAATTCACCCGATTCTCGTTCGCGAATCACTTCGCGACGGGGCAAAAAGCGACACTCACCACAATTTTACAGCAAAATTTGCGTTCCTACCAACATTACTGGAAGGATGTGAAAACCGGATGACCACCAACCAGCTGCTCGCTATCTGCCTCTTTTTCCTCGACGTCGAACAGCGCGCCCTGCTCGAACGCCGCTCGCACATCGCCCGCTGGTCCCGCCGGCAGTATGAACGGTACCGCGCCCGGTTGGAACGGGTGAAGGCCGGAGAACCGGACGCGGTAGCCCGGTCGTACCGGCCGGCGCGGGGGATGGAGCCGGAGGAGGTGATCCCATGAACCGGGTCCAATCCGCCGCGCGGAAGATTCAGCAGGCCCTGGCTCTGCTCCGGGAAGCGAAGGAAGACCTCCGCTACGCGCGAAACGACCAGCACATCCCGTTGGCCGTGCAGATCGCGGCGCTGGAGGAGACCTACGACATCCTGCTCGATCCGGAATGCACGCCGGAGTATTACGAAATCACCTTGGAAAGGAGCGGTTCAGATTGGTGACGCTCACAGCCCAGCAACAAACGACCCTCGACGCGATGCGGAAAACGATCGACCGATTCCGCCAGAACGGTGCGAGTGAGCAGAAGATCCGGAGGCACGTGGAAACCTGGCTCCGCGCATACCCGGCCGACATCCGCCGGCACATGGAGAACGTCCTGCTTTACCCGTGGCGTCTGAACGTTCTCGACGACAGATGCCCGAAGTGCGGCGACCAGGCATACCTCACGACGTTCTACGGCCGCCTGATGCGGAGCCTGGAAGGACAGACAGCGGGCATGTACGAAGTGCACTGCCCGGGATGCGGCTGGCGAGGGCATGCGCCGGTCGAAATTGCCCGGTGGTTGCCAAAACGGGCAATGTTTGCGAGGAAGTGATGCCATGAACGACCGGAATAATCCCCGTCCGTGCCGCGAAGACGACGGCTACGCCCACCCCGAGGACCCGGTGGACCGGCTCGGCCGGCTGTTCGTAGCGCTCCGGATCAGGGAGCGGTACGGGGTGACGTTTGAGCGGTATGTGCAGCTGGTGAGGTCGGGCGCGTGGGAATCCTACGTGGCCTAGCCTTGAAAGGAGGTGAACAGGAGCAATGACCGCACGAATCCAAACGGAACAGGAACTGTGGGAGAAGATCGCAGCGCTCGGACTGTCGGAAGATGATCCGCAGTTGCCGGGAATCGTCTGCAGCTTGATCGGTCACAGTCGGATTCAGACGTATGGCTTCTGGTATTACTACTGCGCCCGCTGTGGTACTCAGCTCGGCGACACGTTGGCCGGTGTTTATTCGGGTGCAGAAAAAGCGGTCATCGTCGGGCACGACTGCGATATTTGCCGAGCCAATTACGAAGAGCTGACCTGGCGAGACAAGTTCATGGTCGATGATCCGTTCAAAAAAGAAAAATCCACCGCGGCAACGGTGGACGAGTAAAACAGTATTCAGCCCCATCATACCACAGGTGGGGCGGAGGAGGGAAGTATGGAGCTCAAGCCCAAAATCACCCTCGAAATCGACGGCCAGGAGGCCGCCATCATCGGCAGCGCGCTGCTCGACCAGGCAAATCGCTGCCACGATGAGACGCGGGCGCGCATGAACCGCATATTGGCCACGAAGATTTTCGAAGCGCGGAAGCAGTTCCACGATGAGGCTGCGGCCGTCCTGGAGGAACGTTACATCACCAAATAAGGAGGGCATATCGATGTCGATCGCTACTCAAGTCCGCGACCTGGAAGCCGACCTCGCGATCTGCGAGGCGGCGACGCCGGGACCGTGGATGGATCATAAGGAGCATGACCTTTGGCGAGAAGTACGCGCCAACCACTCTATGATTGCGGATTGCTTGACTGATTCAGACGCGCGATTTATCGCCGAAGCCCGCGAAGGCTGGCCGCACGCGATCCGGCGGGCGCTGGCAGCGGAGGCGAGGGTGGCGGAACTGGAAGCTGAGCTGGAACGCAGCGAGACGCAGATCGACCGGCTTCGGAATGAGATCAATATCTTGCAGGAGCAGCTGGAGCGGCGATGCGCCCGGACGTGACGCTGTTTGAGCATCAAAAGCTGATCCTGGATGAGCTCGCCCGGCGGCCATACTTTGCGGTTTTTGCCGAACAGGGGACATCCAAAACCCTGCCGATGCTAATCCATGCATTGCGGCTATACAAGGCCGGGGTGATCCGGCACGCGCTGGTGGTGTGTCCTAGTTCGGTGCGGGGAAGTTGGAGCCGCGACGTTCAGCGGTTCTTTTCCCCGCTCGAGCGTCGGCTCTTCGATAGGTTCCTGACTGTGACCACCTACGACCTCATCTGGCGCCGACCGGAGCTGGATCGGGAATGGGACATGATGGTGCTCGATGAAAGTCACTTCATCAAAAACCGTACCAGCAACCGGTACCGCGGCCAGATCAAGAAGGTGGACGGCAAGCGCCGACGGGTGACAAACGGGATTCAGCAGATCAGCCGTCGGTCCAGATTCCGGTACATCATGACCGGAACGCCTATCGGAAACAGCCGCTGGGAAGAGATCTGGGCGCAGTTTGACTTCATGAATCCGGACATCTTCGGTCCATACTCCCACTTCGAGGCGCGGTATTGCATTTTGGGCAAGTATTACAAGCCGGTCGCTTACAAAAACGTGGACGAGCTCAAGGCGACCATCGCCCAGCACAGTATCTGGATCCGGAAAGTCGATTGCCTGGACTTACCGGAGAAGTTGCCGCCGGAACGGCTGACGCTGGAGCTTGAGGAGCGGAGGCTGTACAAGGAAATGCTCCAGAACTACATCGAAGAGCTCGACATCGAAGCGAAAAATCCGCTGGCGCGCCTTGTGAAGCTCCGGCAGATGTGCAGCGGTCACATCCGGGACGACGCCGGCACGGTCCACCGACTGAAATGCGCGAAGTCTGCGGCGCTGGACGAGCTCCTCGAAAACTGGGATAAGAAGCTCGTCATCTTCGCGAAATTCGAGGAATCGATCGCCGACATCTGCCGCGTGCTGGAGAAACGCAAAATCCACTATGTCACCCTCGACGGCCGGCAAAAAGACAAGCAGGTGTGGAAAAAGTTTCAGGAGGATCCGGGCCTGCAGGTGATTGTCTGTCAGTACCGCTCGGCGTCGGCCGGAATCGACTTGTTCGCGGCGGACACCATGATTTTTTACGAACCCACGCTCAGCAGTCAGACGTTCGAGCAAGCCTGCGATCGGATCCACCGGCCGGGCCAGAGGGAGAAATGCAGCTACATCCTGTTCGAGACGGCCGGCACGGTTGAAGTCAAAATCTGGAACGCACTCATGAAGCATCGTGACTTCAATGAGACCGAACTTCGCGCTTTCGTGGAGGAGGTGCGGAAAAAGTGAAGCTCACACACACAGGCACACCTGTCCCGAAGCGGGATGTTGAAGAGCGCTCCCGCGGCAGCGGGCCGGTCATCACGTACCGGCTGAGTCCGGAGGAACTGGAGCGCGTGCGCCGCGGGGAACGGCTCGAGACGAGGAAGGAGGAAGCAACCATGTCGACCGCAACGGCGCCGAACAAGTTGGATGTGCTCCGCCGGCTGGCGGCCGGGTGGAAGATCAGCCGGATCGAGGAGGAGCTCGGACTCAGCAAAGGAGCGCTGCGGTATTGGCTGGACAAGTGGGGGCTGAAGGGAGTCAAGGGAGAACAGGCCCAGCAGATGTTGGACGAGCTTATTGATCAACGGGCCGAATACAGGGCGGTAACGGCAGTGGCCGATTCGAAACAGTCCGCGGACAGCCCGTCGATTGCCGGTCAAATTGTGCAGGGGCTCAAGACACACGAGCTGATCGAGCGGCTGCGTCGAGAGCTCGCCGAGAAGACGGCACGGATTACCGAGCTGGAAGCTGAACGAAAGCAAAACCGTGAAAAGATCGAACAGCTCCGCGAAGAACGCGATGCGCTGCTCCAGACGGTCGAGCGGGCCATTGGCGAGGGCAGCCGGCGCGAAGTGAGCAGCATCGAAGCGATCGAGGCGGCCACGGTTGGACTGTCCGGTGGACTGGCGTATCATACCGGTGCTGCGATTGAGCAGCTCTGGCGCTGGCAGACCGTCGAGGACTTGCGGCGGGCGCGCCATCACATTGACCGGCTGGTTGACTCCGTCGTGCTGGAAGGTGCCGCGGGATGATTCAGGGCATGATTCGGCTGCCGAACGGCGACCTCGAATTCATCCGCAACGCTGACGATTTTGTCAAGGTTGTCGAGGGTCGCATGGGCGAGGACGCCGCTCAAATGGTGCGGGAGCTGGCCGAGAAGGCAGACGACGTTCAGCAGCGCCTGGAATCCGACCTGCGAAGCTACGAGGCGCAGTTGGAAAGCCAATCGGCAACTCTCCGGGAAATCGACGATCAGGTGCATTACCTGCTTAATGTCATGCATCGGGCGAAGATCGCAAAGGCCGAGAAAGAGGCGATGCTTAAGAGTCTGGGTGCGATCCGCTCCGAGTTAAGAAACCACTGCTAAGGAGAGCGGACGCCATGCACGTCTACATTACACCTGAAGAGTACGAGGCTGCGGCCGCCCGCGGCATCTCCAAAAAGACGCTCGAGCTCCGCGTCCGGACGTACGGCTGGCCGAAAGAGCGCGCCATAACCGAGCCTGTACAGCCGCGCACGGATTGGTCCGAATGGTACGCGGTCGCCGAGGTAAACGGCATCTCGCCGCTCACATTCCGCACCCGGGTGTACCGCGGCTGGCCGCCGGAACGCGCTGCCACGGCACATCCACGGCAAAGGAGCGTGAAGCATGGACCTTAAGAACGTCTGGATTTATGACTGCGAAGTCTTTGCGCACGATTGGGTCTTCGTGGCGAAGCAGCCGGTTGAGGGCGGCGAGCGGGTGATCCTCCACAACGACGCCCCGGCGCTCCGCTGGTGGGCGGACGCTCTCGGGCGGGACGAGCTCATCATTGGCGGGTACAACACGAAGCATTACGACCAGTGGATCCTCCGGGCCATCTACACCGGTGCAACGCCGGAGCAGGTCAAGGAAATCAACGACTGGATCATCGGCGGACAGAAAGGGTGGGACCATCCCTATTTCAAAGACGCCGGTTGGCCGCCGTGGACGAACTTCGACCTGATGGACGACATTCCGGTGCCGCTCCGGCTGAAAGAGATCGAGGGTAACCTCGGGATGGACATTGAGGAGAGCCGCGTCAGCTTCGACCTCGACCGGCCGCTGACGGACGACGAACTCCGCGAAGTTATCGACTACTGCTGTCACGACGTGGATGCTGCTATCCGGCTCTACCACGAGCGAAAAAGCTACCTGCAGTCCAAGATCAATGTCGGCGCCATGTGCGGGCTGTCGCCTGCACAGAGCCTGCGCCTGACCAACGCCAAATTGACGGCGGAATTCCTCGGCGCTCGGGAACCGGACGCGGAGTGGCCGGATCGGGACGTCTACGAGTTCCCGGAAAACCTCATCATCACGAAATATCCGGAAGTGATCGAATTTTTCGCCGACGTGGACCCGGAGCGCAAACGAAAGCTCAACATCGAGATTGCCGGCGTGCCGCACACGGTCGCCTGGGGCGGCCTGCACGGTGCCCGGGAATGTTACCGGGAAGAGCGGACAGAGACGCGGCGGATCTCCACCCGGGACGTCACCAGCTACTATCCGAGCCTCATGATCGTCAACGGCTACATGTCCCGTAACGTCCCGGACCCAGACGAGTTCCGCCGGGTTTACGAGCGGCGGCTGGAAGCCAAAAAATCCGGAGACAAGACAACGGCAGACGCCCTGAAGCTGGTTCTCAACACCACCTACGGTGCTATGAACAACCAGTTCAACAAGCTCTATGACCCGCGAATGGCGCTGGCGGTGTGCGTGTCGGGGCAGCTATATCTGATCGACCTTATCGAAAAGCTGGAAGAGGTCCCGAGCTTTCGCCTCATCCAGTCCAACACGGACGGGCTGATCATCTCCTACGACGCCGAGCACGAGGTGGAGATCAACACCGTGATTGACGAATGGAGCCGACGGACCGGGTTCGGGATGGAGACGACCGACGTCGAGAAGATCGTGCAAAAGGACGTGAACAGCTACGCCCTGCGCACCACCAGCGGCGACGTGAAGGTGAAAGGTCCCTACCTCGCCGTCCTCGACGCCCCGCGCTGGCGTCAGAACAGCATGAAGATCGTTGCAACAGCGATCGTGGAATACCTCTTGAACGGTGTACCGCCGGAAGAGACGATCGGCGCCTGCGACGATATGGAGCAGTTCCAGATCATCACCAAAGCCGGCAGCACCTATGACAAGGTTGTCTGGCAGAGCCCGGCCGGCGAGGTCGAGGTTCAGAATGTGAACCGGGTGTTTGCCTCGATCAATAAGGACGCCGGCACGCTGTACAAGGTCAAATTGCCAAAGGCACCCGGCGAGAAGGAGCGCCGGGACAAGATCGCCGACCTGCCGGATCACTGTTTTATCGCAAATCGAGCCGGGTACAAGATGGCGATGGTAGACAAGCAATTTTACATCGATCTCGCGCAAAAGCGCATCAACGATTACCTGGGCGTAAAGCCCGAGAAACCAAAGAAGGAGAGGAAGGCAAAGATGGCGACCAAAACGAAGGAAACGCAAGCAGCTCCGCAAGGACTCGCGGCGAAGCTGATGGTTCTCCGCGAAAAGATGAACTCGTTCACCTGGGAGAAGGACGGCAAGAACCGGCACCAGTCCTACGAGTACATCACGGAAAAGCAGTACAAGAACAACTTCAAAGCGGCGCTGGCGGCCGCCGGGCTCGACTTCAAGAGCTCGATTCTCGAATACCAGTTCATCCCCCAGATCAGCGACAAGATGAACATGGTCATCGCCAAGTTCCAGTTCGAGATCATCGACCGAGAGACCGGCGAGCGGGAAGTCTATCAGGCATTCGGCAGCGGCGCCGACACCGGAGACAAAGGGTTGTACAAGGCTTACACCGGCGCAATCAAGTATTTCCTCGCGAACAACTATCTGGTGGCCGAAGGGAACGACCCCGAGAACGACGAGGAAGAAATGCGGAATATCAAGCCGGCATATGCAACGCCAGAGCGCCGGGAAGAAATCAGGGAAGCAATCACCAACCAGGACGAGCCGGCGACGGAGGAGCAGCTGGAGGCGATCGCGCTCGGCATCGAAGAATTGCAGAAGGCCGGAGTGGACGAGGAGACCATCGCGGGATTCGCGGAGGCCCTCGAAAGCGAGCTGACCAAAGCGGACGCCGAGAAGCTGCTTGACGCCATCACCGAACTGACGGCGACGCCATTCTGAGGTGAGGAATATGCAGATCGACCTCCAAACCCGAACAATCCGGCTTCCGGAAAAGCCGCGGCGAGTCAAAAAGATCACGGGGACGAGGCTGGCGCCGATCCTCGGCCTCTCCCCGTGGTCAACGGAATTCGAAGTCTGGTGCGACATGATGGGCGTCTACAGGAAGCCGTTCGAAGAAACGATTTACACGGCCGCTGGCAAAATCATCGAACCGAAGGTCATTAACTATCTGAACCGGCGGTACGCCTTTGGCAAGCTCCAAACACCGACCCAGTACTTCGGCGGCCAGCCGCGTTACGAATGGGACCATTTCCCGGACGAACCGATTTTCGGCGGCATGTGGGACGCGCGGACGCCGACCGCGATCTGGGAACTCAAGACCACCAAACGGGTCGAGGACTGGTACAAACACGGCCAGTTCTCGCCACCCGAATACTACAAGCTGCAGGGCGCGCTGTATGCGTATCTCTCCGGGCTGGACGAGTTCCGGATCGTGCTGACGATCCTCACGGATAAGGACTACGAGGCGCCGGAAAAGTTGGAGCCCTCGCCCGACAACACGATTGTCAAGAAGTACAGTGTGGCCGCGGAATACCCGAACTTCGCCGCGCATCTGGATCGGGCACTCGAATGGTACGAGCGGCACATCAACGGTCTCGTGAGCCCGGTCTGGGACGACAAGAAGGACCGGGAGATCGTCCAGGCGCTCACCACCGCGCACGTCCCGCAGCCGGCGGCCGGCGAGGAAGGCGATATCGTCGCGGAGCTCATCCGGCGGATCGAGCCGCTACAGGCCCGGATCGACGCTGTGAGCGAGCAGATCGCCGAGGACGAAAAGGCCCTGAAGCAGCTCAAGGACCAGCTCAAGGCGGAGCTGGAAGCGCGGATGAAGGAGAGTGACAAGAAGATCCAGGCCGCCGGCAAACTGTACCTTTTCGAAGTCACCAAAACCGCCGCAAGCGGCATCGACACCGACCGCCTGAAAGCGGACGGGCTCTATGAAAAGTACCGCAAAAGCGGGTTCACCACCAAAATCACCATCAAAAGGAGCGATGCTGTATGAAGCGCAAACTGGTCGAAGGATTCCAACCCATTCCGGCAGGGGAGCAAGTCGTCCGCATCAAGGAGATCGACGAGACGGACTACGAGAAATTCGACAAGCTGGTCGTCGTGATCGAAGACGCCCACGGCCGCACGGCACGCGTGAACTTCAATTTCGTGAACAACGACGGCAGCCCGAACGAAATCGCCGATTTTGTGTTCACCCGCATGGCCCGGGCGGCGCTGGGTGACGAGACAATCGACGAGGTGGATACGACCGACCTGATCGGCAAATTTGTCCGCGTCGAAATCGAGCACACCGAGGGCTCGAAGGGCGGCACGTTTGCGAACGTGAAACGCTGGATCGGCCCCGGAGAACCGTTCGAAGTCAAGAAGGCCGCCGGCGGTAAATCGGCCGGATCCGTGGCAGGGGCGCCGGCGGCCGAGACGCCGAAGAAAAAGACCGCGGCGGAAATCCTGGCCGAAATGCGCGCGCGGAAGGCTGCGACCAGCAAATGAGGGAGAAGACGCTGCAGGACCTATGCGTGGAGTACCTCGAGAAACGGGGTATCTACCACGTCGTGACACACGGAAACGCCTTCGAGCGCCGCGGCCGGCCGGACATTTATATCTGCTATAAGGGCCGGTTTGTGGGCGTCGAGCTGAAGAAGGGGCCGGGGGATTCTCCGACCCCTCTTCAACAAAAGCATCTGCGTGAAATTCGTGAAAGCGGGGGAATCGGGGTATGGCTCACGTCGCTGGAGGAACTGAAAAACCTGCTGTCCTCGATCGATTCGACAGCTTCCTAAAGCTCCGCGAAGACAAAGCACCGATCAGTTGGGACACCTACCCGGCAGAAAAGCTCCGCGCGTGGCCCAACGTTGGCCTACCCATCCCCGAGCCCTATGTCGCCGTGGACATCGATGACGCCGAACAAGCGGAAAAACTGACCCGTTTGGTTCTCGAGGAAGGCATCAAGTGTCAGATCATGCAGACGTCCCGCGGCAGGCACTTTTGGTTCGCGACGGCCGAGCCCGTCAAGAACAGCGTGAAGACGACCACCGGGATCGGGCTGGTGGCGGATTACCGCAGCTGGGGGAAGCAGTCGCAGGTGTGCGTGAAGCTTGCCGGCGAATGGCGGGAATGGCTCACTGACTGGGATTGGGACGAGCTGGACGAGCTGCCTTGGTGGCTTCGGCCACTCCGGCAAAACCGGTGGCGCTTCTGGGAGATGGGTGAGGGGGACGGCCGCAATCAGGCGCTTTTTGAGTACCAGATCGACCTGGCCAAGCGGGGGATCAGTCACGCGGACGCAGCGGAAGTTATCCGGCTGATCAACCAATACATTTTCAAGGAGCCGCTGCCGGAAGAGGAGCTGCGGACGGTGACGCGGGAGGAGGCATACCCGGAAGTCGACAGGCCGGCTCCAGGAGTGGATATTGATGCGCCATGGTTCACAGAGAAGGGAAAATTCCTCCACAACGTCATGGGTGACATTCTGATCAGCGAGATGCACATCATCAGCCGGCACGAACGGCTGTATGTCTACAAGGACGGATACTACCAGCCGGGGGAATACGAGATCCTGCGAGCGATGATCGAAAAATACCCGACCTCGAAGCGCAGCGAGCAGAACGAGGTGCTTAACTACATCACCATCCAGCGGCACATCGGCGACCCGCCGGTGGAGGAGTACGTCATCAACGTCAAAAATGGCCGACTGGACCTCCGGACCGGAGAGCTTCACCCGCACACGCCGGAGGCGTACGACTTCCAGCAGGTGAACGCCGTCTACGACCCCTCCGTCTATTACGAGCCGATCGACCGGATGCTCATGCGGGTCTTCTGCGGGGATTATCAGCTGTTCAAGCTGTTCGAGGAAATGCTCGGGTACTGCCTGATCAAGAATTGCCGGATGCAAAAGATCTTCATCATGTTCGGAGACGGCAACAACGGTAAATCTACCCTGCTCCGGATGATCTGTGCGTTCATCGGCGAGGGGAACTATTCGACCCTGTCGCTGCAGGACCTCGAAACAACCTTCAGGCCGGCGGAGCTGGAGAACAAACTGGTCAATCTGGGCGACGACATCCCAGCCACCACCATCAAGGATTCCAGTCGGCTGAAAAGCATTTCATCCGGCGAACGGATCACGGTCGAGCGTAAGAACAAGGATCCGTTCATCCTGAAAAATTACGCGACCTTGATTTTCACGACGAACAAGATGCCACCGGTCAATGACAAGTCGTTCGGGTTCTACCGGCGTCTGATTCTGATCCCGCTGGATGCCAAATTCTCGAATACCGATCCGGACTACGACCCGGACATCTCCCAGAAGGTCGTTTCCGAGGAGGCCCGCAGCTATCTGCTCAACATGGCCGTCCGCGGGCTGCGCCGGCTGCTAAAGAAGGGCTTCACCAAGTCGGAAAAGGTGGAGAAGGCGATCCGTACCTATCAGGTGCAAAGCTCTCATGCCCTTACCTGGCTTGTCGAAAATGACATCACCGAAGAATATCTTCTTTCGAAACACACTGGGGAGCTGTACGCCGAGTTCAAAACATGGTGTGAGCAGGAGGGTGTGGAGAACATTCCCCGGCAGCAGACGTTCACAATGGACATCCAGAAAGAGTTTGACTTTCAACTTTCGAAACAGCAGCGCGATCCGAAAACGGGGAAACGTTGCCGGTTTTTCATTCGCTCGAATGGGAATGGGTCAACTACTCCGGAATCTGAAGTGACGACGTGACAAATGGTGTCACTTCGTCACGTCGGAAAATCGGAAAAATTTCAAAAATCCGAAGTGACGACGTGACATTTTGTCACTTCACTTTTTCCGAAGTGACACGAAGTGACACCGAAGTGACAGGCTTGAACCCGCACCAGAACTGGGAAGTTGGATTTTGTCACTTCTGTCACTTCTATTTCCTTTCTTTTACGTACGCGCACGCGCGCACGCACGCGCACGCGCGCATGTAAAAGAAATCAGCAAAAATGACGTGACGAAGTGACAAATTCGGAAAAGTCCAATACTGACGCGGTATCTGGTTGTCACTTCAAATTTGAATGGAGTGACATGAGGTGACAGCGACGTGACAAACGTTGAAAGGAGCCATTTGGAATGAGCCGTGCGGAGAAGCGAGCCTTCTACCAGCTGGTGCGCAAAGCCGGATACCGGGAGTTTTGGCGAATCATGGACGAGTTCCACGCCAGGGCCTACCAGCTGGCCGCGAAGCATTACCAGGAAGCGATGGACATCGTCTTGCAGCCGAAGCAGAAGGCCGCCGTGGTGGCGAAGGCGGAGGAGATCCGGGAGCTGTGGGATGGGATATTCGCGGTGAACACGGACGTGACGGAAGGGGTGGAGCTGGATGATCCGGGAGGACACTGACACGTGGGTTGAGAAGCTGATCAGGCAGTATTCGGCGGGTGTTCGGGATCTG
>Ga0310822_101013_pt1 | contig 11937 bp, 11 predicted proteins | sample P4_ome_2_FD_201313 | JGI IMG/M metagenome (GOLD analysis project Ga0310822, IMG submission 201313) | Sorghum-adapted microbial communities from Joint BioEnergy Institute, Emeryville, California, United States - P4_Day56_Rep2 | ecosystem: Engineered > Bioreactor > SSF (Solid state fermentation) >... | reverse complement strand
ACTGGGGTGCGATCGGCGCTACGCTGATGATCAGCATCCTGCCGATCCTCGTCGCGTACCTGTTCTTAAGCGACCGGATCGTGGAAGGAATCGCCGCCGGTTCGGTCAAGGGATAATGCACTGGGGAGCAACAGTAGGGGCTATCCTCAGGTCGTACAGTGACCTGCAGGATAGCCCCATTTCTCGTGTCGTCTTTAGGCTGCAATCCGGTAAATCCGGCCGATGCCAGACCGTTAAACATGCGCCACAATCACGTTAATTCCTATGTTCCGAAGTTTGCGTATTTCTTCTGGCGGCGTCTTGTCGTCCGTAATGACGGTTTGAATACGATCTACCGTTACGATACGATAGAATGCGACTTTGTTGAACTTGCTGTGGTCCGCCAAAACGACCGCGTGTTTGGCGTTTTCGATGATTTTACGAACGACTCGCGCTTCTTCCATGCTGGGCGTGGTAAGTCCCTGCTCAAAGCTGAAACCGTTGAGTCCAAAAAAAGCATAGTCAAAATAAATGCCTTCCAACGATTTTTCCGCCGCTTCTCCGATCAGGGCATAGGTATTCGGCCGCAACTGCCCGCCGGTCAGGAACAGCTCGATATTGCTGAAGCCCATTAACTCGGTTACGACATTCACCGCGTTCGTCGCCACCGTCAGCTGGCGGTCCTTAATCTTCTTCAGTAGATGGCTGACCGTAGTGCCAGTCGACAAGGCAATCGTCATGTCGTCCTTGATCAGCTTGGCCGCTTCTTCCGCAATAGCCGATTTCTCCGCAGTGAACTTGTCTTCCTTCTCCAGAAAGGACGGTTCAAAGAACAAGTGGTCGTTTAAAACGGCTCCGCCATGCTTCCGGATCAGCAGGTTATCTTTTTCCAGCTTCTTCAGGTCTTTGCGGATGGTGACATCCGAGACGTTTAGCGCCGAACAAAGATAAGCTACATCTACCGTTTTGTGGGTCTTCAAATAATTCATGATGAATTGATGCCGGGCAATGCTGCGCATTCCCCTGGAAACGGAGTCTTCTTTCATACCGACTTGTCCTCTCGTGTTTTCAAAAGTGAAAACAAAAAGTTACGGTTTCTTTTACTATAGTTCAAATACAAAACGATATCAATCTGAAAGGGCGCTCCGTATGGGCGAAACATCCGTCGTGCCGGCCCAACACGAAGCGCCATTGGGGATCAATCGTTGAGCAACAGAATTTTTCCTTTAACGCTGCCGGGTTGACGGTAAAGATCAAAAGCTTGATTGATCTCATGGAGGGGGAAACGGTAATGCACGACATCCTTCAAATTGAGTTTTCCGCTGCGGATATGGTCGAGCGTCATTCCCCATTCGTTTCCGGGATAAGGCGCGCTGTAGGACATCCATGAACCTTTCAGTGTCAATTCTTTTCGGTTCAGTTGTTCGAACAATTTATGCGGGAAGGACAAGTCGCGAATCGGAGTGCCGATAAAGCAAACATTCGCTTTGTTTGCCGCGATTTGAATACTCATCCGCATGGTGGCCTCGGCGCCGGCTGTCTCCATGACGACACCGAAACCGCGGCCTTCCGTGATCTGTTTCCATTGGTTATCCGGCCGGGAGCTGTTGATGGTATAATCCGCGCCCAATTGCCGGGCCGTCTCCAGCTTTTCTTCATTAATATCAAATACCGTTACGGAACGAGCGCCCAAGATTTTGGCCCACTGCAGCGTAAGCAGCCCGATGTTGCCGCCGCCCAAAATGGCGACATGCTCGCCGCCTTGGAAAGGGATGAGATTTAGTCCATGAAGGGCGACCGCGGAGGGCTCGACAAGCGCGGCTTCTTCGAAAGAAATGTCATCCCCTAGCGGCAACGCGTTCTGTTCGGGGATGACGACATAGTCCGCCCAACTTCCATTCACTCTCGATCCAATAAACGAATAAAAGGGGCATTGCGAATAGTGGCCATTGAGACAGTCTTGGCACTTTTGGCAAGGAACAAGCGGTATTCCGGCAATTCGTTCGCCTGCTTTCACTTTGGTAACGCCGCTTCCGACGCTTTCGACCAGCCCCGAAAATTCATGCCCCAAAATAATGGGATAATGGTGCGCGGCATCGCCCATCACTCTTGGCAAGTCGGAACCGCAAATTCCCGTAGCCTTGACCCGTACCAAAATCTCATGCGGCTTTAAAGCCGGAACCTCGACTTCTTCGAGCCGTATGTCGTTTTTCGCGTGCAATACTGCTGCTTTCATGAACTCCACCGTCCCAACCTCGAAAATACATGTTTTAGATTCTCACAGACTTCCAAATAGGTTTCATAAGCTTGCCTGTAAATGGTGTTGTTGACCATGTCGGGATGATGTTCCTTGGTCATGCGAACCGACCGTTTGACGCCTTCCTCAAAGCTCCGGTAAACCCCTGTCCCGACGCCCGCCAATATGGCGGCGCCAAGCGCGGCTGCCGAATCCGAGGAGGGAATGCCGATTTTTTTCCCGGTGACATCGGCTTTGATCTGCGTCCAAAGTTCGCTGTTTGCGGCGCCTCCTACGCTATACAGCGAATGAATATCCACGCCGCTCGCTTCGGCCGTTTTGAGATTGTGCTGCAAGGCGAAGGCACAGCCTTCCATGATCGCGCGAACGATGTGCCCGCGCGTTTTTTCGTAAGACAGACCGATAAAGACGCCCTTGGCGTCCGGGTTCCAGATGGGGGAACGCTCGCCGGCCATATAGGGAAGAAAGATCAGCCCGTCGCTGCCCGGCCCGACTCTGGACGCTTCATCGTTTGCCTTCTCAAAGAAAAATGGGCCCAAGGCATCTCCAAACTCCCTTTTTAACCAATTCAGACTGCCTCCGCCAACTGTGCCGCCTTGCAGAATCCAGGTATCCGTTACAATGTGGCGGCTTAAAATCAACTTCCGATTTTTCACCGGACGATCCATGACAATGCTCATGCCGCCGGCTTGGCCTCCCTGTTCCTGTACCTGGCCCGCTTGATAAGCTCCGGCCCCCAAAGTTGCGCATGCCGCATCCAGCCCACCGGCCACAACGGGTGTCCCGGCGGCCAATCCGGTTTCCTGCGCGGCTTGGGAAGTGACCGTGCCGACGACGTCGCTGCTTTCATATACATCGGGAAGCAGGGAGGCGGGGATGCCCATCCGCTCGGCCAAATCGTAATCCCAATCCGCCTGTTCGATATGGAAAGCATGGTTGCCATTGCCTTGGGAAACGTCCTGCGTATACACGCCGGACAGTTTGAAGACGATATAGCTGTTGCTTTGAATCATTTTTCCGGTTTGCGCAAAAATATCGGGTTCGTGCTCCTTGATCCACAAGATTTTCCCTGTCACGTAGGAGGGGGAGAGCGGATTGCCGGAAACGGCGAAAATTTCGTCTTCGCCGACGCTGCGCTTTAGCGATTCATATTGTTCGACCGATCTTCTGTCCAACCAGATGATCGAGTTGCGCAGGGGACGATGGTATTTGCCCATCGGGATGGCCGAACCGCTCTGGCCGTCTACTCCGATTCCCTTGATCCGTTTCGGATCGACGCCAGTTTGCCGGAACATCTGCCGCAAGTTCTGGCAGACGGCTTCCCACCACTCTTCCGGATTTTGTTCGGCATACCCTGGGGCAGGGTAGTAGGTGGGATAGGATTTTGTGCCTTGGAACAGAACTTCGCCATCGGCCGTGAAAAGTGCAACTTTGCAGCCTGAAGTGCCGATATCGATGCCTACCAAATATTCGCCTGCCACTTCTGACACCCCATTCCCGCTTAACGGATGCGCCCCGCTGCACCGCAAATCGAAATTTTTTCTTTGGCCAATTGCTTTACGGCGGCCTTCGCCTTTGTCATGTAAGAACGGGGGTCCAATTCATCCGGATGCTCGGCAAAATATTGTTTGAGCGATTCCGAAAAGGCGTTTTTCAGTTCGGTCGCGACATTCACTTTGGCCATACCGAGCGAAATGCAACGCTTGACTTGAACATCGGGGATACCCGATCCGCCATGAAGCACCAGCGGAACTTTGGTTTTCGTCGCGATTTCGGCAATGCGGTCGAAATCAATGTTCGGTTCGCCTTTGTAAATCCCGTGCGCAGTGCCGATAGCCGGTGCCAGGGTGGGAACGCCCGTCAATTCGACGAACTTCCGGCATTCTTCGGGATCTGCCAATGATGCCATATGATCTTCCACTTTTATGTCGTCCTCTACGCCGCCGACTTTGCCCAGCTCCGCTTCCACATTGACATTTAACGCTTGGGCAATTTCAACGACTTTTCGGGTCATGTTCACGTTTGTTTCAAAAGAATGCATCGACTGGTCAATCATGACCGACGTATAACCAGCCTGAATACACTTCAAAATGAGATTGAAATCCTGGCAATGGTCCAGATGCAGGGCGATAGGTATGTGGGAGCGCGCCGCTGCGGTTTTCGCCGCTGCCGCAATATATTCGGCTCCCAGATGCTTAACGGTTCCCGTAGTGGTTTGAAGAATCAGAGGCGCGCCGCTTTCTTCCGCGGCTTCCACGACCGCTTGCAGCATTTCCAGCGTATGCACGTTAAACGCCACGACAGCATAGCCTTTTTCTCTGGCCTCCACCAAGAGAGGCGTAGAAGATACAAGTGCCATTTTTTTCTCTCCTTTTCTCCTGTTTCATTGTTATTGAATAAAGTCCAAAACGATCTGCAGCGCCGGGGTTCCTTCCATCGGCCCCAATACGGTTGTGGACAAGCCGCCGAGCCCGTTTGCAAACGCCAAAGTTCGTTCCCAGCTCCACGATTGGAGCACGCCATAAACGACACCTGCAGCGAAGCAATCCCCGGCCCCGGTCGGATCGACGCACGCAACCCGGAAACCTGGCGATGCCAGCCGCTTTGCTCCGTCCAGATAAAGTTCGCAACCTTGTTCGCCCATCTTCCTTACAATGATGGAAATCCCTTGATGATGTAGCTTTTTCGCCGCTTCCTCCGGCGTGCCGCACTTCGACAGCCATAGCAGCTCATCGCCGCTCGGCAGCAAGATGTCCGTGGCCGAAAGAACCGGGCCGTACCAGGAGAGCAGTTGCTCGTCTCCCGCGAGCTCAGGGCGGATATTCGGATCGAAGGTGACCCGCCCGCCGCGGCTTTTCACGCTTCTGACCAGTTCGTAGCACAGCCGGCGAATGTCGTCATTAAGGCTTAAACTGGTTCCGCTCACGTGAAGAATCTCGGTTTCCTTTACGAAATCGAATGCGGCAGGCTTTACGATGTCTACCGCCGCCGACTCTTTCAAATGAAACAGAAAGTCCCGCGTGCCATCGTCGTTGTAAGTTACAAAGGCCATGCCGGTCGTTTTGGTCGGGCTGCGCGCGATAAAACGGGTGTCTACGCCATCGAGAACCAGCCGATCGACGATGCATTGACCGAACGCATCGTTTCCTACCGAGCCAATAATTCCCGCAGATACGCCCAATTTGGCCACCGCATCGATGAAAATGCCCGGCGCGCCGCTCGGAAACGGCCCCTTGAATGTTCCCGGCCGGGAAAGTGGACAATTTGTTTCCGGACGCATGATTTCAACCAACAATTCGCCGACGGTCAATACACGCACCAAATTCCGCCTCCTAAGAGAATTTGACGACTCCTTTAATGACACAGTGATCCAATTTTCCCTCTAACAGCTCTTTTACTTGTTCCAACCGGATAACCGTAATGAGAGGATCGAGCTGCAGCTTGCCCGATTCGATCAGACGCACGGCGCGAAGCTGCGTATCCGGATAAGTGAACGAACCGATAATCCGTAATTCTTTGCGGAATATCTCGTATGGATCGATAGGCAAGCTCTTGCCTTGAGGGTATGCGGCAAAAAGCAGAACGTTTCCTCCGCGTTTTACCGATTGAACGCACTGCATCAGCACATTGCCGGCTCCCGCGCAGTCGACGGTGACATCCAAGTCCCGAAGGGCCTCGACTTTATCCCGCTCCCGAATGGGATCGATCGTTTTGAAGCCCGCTTGCTCGGCAACTTTCCGCTTATGCTCCTGCGGCTCCACCACCATCACGTCGCTGGCACCTTGCAAACGCAGGATTTGCGCCATGATCTGGCCGATAAATCCTCCTCCGAAAACGGCGGCCGTATAGCCGGCTTTCACTTCGAGTCGGTCGACTCCGTGCAGGACGCAAGAAACGGGTTCCGACAGCGAGGCGTGAACCGGATCCGTTCCGGGAGCAATGCGATAGATCAACGATTCCGGCACAACGCAATAGGAAGAGAGGCCGCCGTTCAAATCAACGCCTTTTGCTTTCATGTTTGTACACAGATGCGGCACGCCTTCCATGCAGGGCGTACAGCGTCCGCACCAAATATTGGGATTTACCGTGACGAGATCGCCGAAAGCCACTTTTGTTACATCCGAACCCACTTCGGCTACGACACCCGCAAATTCATGACCGATCGAAACGGGCAATGCCGCAGGGTAGGTGCCATGGAAAATGTGACGGTCGGTTCCGCAAATGCCGCACGCCGATACTTGAATAAGAACATCCTGACTTCCGACCGCCGGTTTTTCCATCTGCGCGATTTCGATTTCGCCCACGCCGGTAACGATTAACGAGATCAATGCCGAATCCCTCATTTGACGCCCCCCATTGTCATTCCTTGGATAAGATATTTCTGAATCAAAATTCCAAATACGAGAACCGGCAATACAACCATGATTCCGGCAGCCGCCACTTCACCCCAGCGAATCCCCTCAAACGTAATAAAACCGGTGATCGCAACGGTCGCCGTTTTGGTTTTGTCGCCGGTAAGAATAAGCGAGTACAGAAATTCGTTCCACGACATGATAAAGGAAAAAATACAGGAGGCCGCAATGCCCGGCGCCGACAATGGGATGACGACCCTGAGAAATGCGCTTAGGCGCGACAAGCCGTCGATGCGGGCCGCTTCCTCCAGGTCGACGGGAATGCTTTCGAAATAGCTTCTCATCATCCACAAAATAAAAGAGAGGCTGAACGTCATATAAATCAGGACGAGGCCAAACGTCGTATCCAACAAATTGAATTGCTTGAACACCAGGTAGAACGGCAAAATCACCATGATCGGCGGAGCCATCCGGGTGGACAGCACCCAAAACGCGAAATCTTCTTTTTTGCGCATGGGGAAGCGGGCCAAAGCGTAAGCGGCCGGAAGGGCAAGCAACAGGCTGAAAAAAGTGCTTAAAAAGCTTACCTTGACGCTGTTCCAGTAGTAATGTAGGAAAGTGCCGTCCTCCAAAACTTTGCGATAGTTGTCGTAAGTCGGCGTGAAAATAAACTTCGGCGGATAACTGAACGCGTCCACCCGCGTTTTCAGCGAAGTCAGCAAAAGCCAGAAAAGCGGGAAGACAAACGCGGCAATCATCGCCCACAAAAGAAGGTTGAGCAAAAGTTGCTTGGATGTCTTTTGCACGAGCGTCACCCCTTTCTGGACAAATTAATGACGAATTTGGAGACAAACGTAATCATAAACAGCATCGTGATGCCGATCGAGGCGGCATAGCCGACATTCATAAAGTTAAAGCCGGTCAAATAGCCGAACATGTTGAGTGTTTCCGTTGCCGTCCCCGGTCCGCCTTTGGTCATGACATAGATCGTATCGAACCAGCGGAACAGATCCATAAACCTGAATACGAAAGCAATCACCAGGTACGGTTTAATGAGCGGAAGGGTCAGATGCCAAAACTTTTGCAAATTCGTTGCACCGTCTACAGTGGCCGCTTCGTACGGTTCGTCGGGAAGGGACTGCAGGCCGGCCAGTACGACCAAAGCAACGTAGGGTGTCCATTCCCAGACGTCAACACCGATGACGGCCCAAATCGCGGAATGAGTTCCCGAAAGCCAGGCTTGGGGAGCAAATCCGAGCTGGTCCAACAAATAATTGATGATGCCGAATTGCGGGTCGAACATCATCACCCAGATCAGCCCCACGACGACCGGGGTGGTAATGGTCGGCAGCAAAAATAACGTCTTGGCCAGTCCGCTTCCGAAAAATTTGCGCGACATCAAAAGCGCAAGAATGACCCCTGCGATCATTTCAAAGCAAATGGACGCTGCCATAAACAGCAGTGTCGTCTTCAAGGAGCCCCAGAAACGGGCGTCCGTGAGCATGAACCGATAGTTGGCCAGTCCGCTGAAATGCTTGTTATACGGTTCCGATAGGAAGTAATATTGCAGACTGGTGATGACGGCGTAGATGGTCGGAAAGACTGTCACTGCGACAAGGAAAATAAAGATGGGGGACACCAGCAGTTTGGGAGCGGCTTCCGTTTCCAAGGTCAGCAGCAGTCTCCAGCTTTTTCCCGAAGATTTCATCCGATTCCGGCACCTCCTTCAAGCGGGCAGATGATACGCATCCGCCCGCCGTTTTCCGATTTATTTCCTGAAATACACTTCAATATCTTTCTGTGCGGCATCCAGTGCCGTTTTCACATCTCGGCCGGCCAATGTTTCGCTTACGGCAATCCCCAGACGATCTCCCATGCGCTTCCATTCCACGATCCGCGGGCGATAGTCGGGATCCGCCTGATCCATGCTCTTGACCGTTACATCGATCCAACCGGGATAGCTGTATTTGTTTTTGTAGCTTTCATCTTCCCATACCGACTTTCTCGTCACGTCGCCGCGCATTCCGTCAATGGCCGTTTTCAGTTGCACTTCCTTGCTCGTCGCCCAGGAAATGAACTGGAACGCGGCGTCGATATGGCTGGAGCTTTTCGGAATGACAAGTCCTGCCGTGTACACGCTCGGCGAAGCGCCTGCCGGTCCGCTCGGCACCATGGCGTAGCCAATCTTGCCTACCACTTTCGAGTTTTCCGGATTTTCCAGCCGCGGAGCAAAGTTTGTCGCGTCGATGGCCATTGCCACTGTTCCTTGTTGCAAAGCTAGCTGAACTTGGTCCCAGCTAAAGTTCGCTCCTCCGGGAGGCGCGTAGTTTTTGATCAGGTCCCGATAAACTTCGGTTGCTTTAACCGCTTCGGGGCTGTTGATGTCGGGTTGTCCATCTTTCAGCCATTTGCCTCCGAATGCGTTATAGAATCCTGCCCAAATGTAGATGTTCATGCCTTCCCCGCGCATGCCTCGAAGGGCGATACCGTACTTGCCGTCTTTCGTGAGTTTTTTCGCATCCTCTACCAGCTCGTCGATGGTGGCCGGGGGTTTCTCGATTCCGGCGGCCTGGAACATCTCCTTGTTGTACATCAGCATCGTGCTTTCTCCGTAAAACGGCAGTCCGTAAGTTTTGCCGTCGTTTTTGAAAGCGTCATAGAAACCGCTCAAAAAATCGGATGATTGAATGGTGGCTTCGTTTTGGCTGATGAGATCGTCCAGCGGAGCCAGCCAGTTCGCCTTCGAATATTGCGAGGTAAACATCATGTCCATCATGATGACGTCGTATTGGCCCGAATTGGAGGCAAGCGCCAGTTCGGTTTTGGAATGCAGCTCTTCCTGCGGCAAAATGTCAAACTTTACTTTAATGCCGGTTTGTTTTTCAAACTCCGGAAGCATGGCCTGAATCGCATCGACCGCTGTATGCTGCTGCATAGCTGCGGTAATTTCCACCGTTTCTTTCGTTTCGGAAGCCGGATTTGACGATCCGTTGCTATTCGGACTGCCGCTATTCTCGCTGCTGTTCGAAGAACACGCCGCAAGAACTAAAGTCAATACGATGAGATTCATTAGCATAACCGCGACACTTTTTCGCAACGACGTACGCATACAACAACCTCCCTTTAATTTGAGACCCCAAATAAAGCGCTTACCAAAAAACCTGAGACTTCCCGTTTTTTCGCCCCACCTCCTTTCAAGGAACCGGCGCTCAAAGTTCCGCAACTTGAATTTGCGGCAAAAACCGCTTTACTTCGGCATCGTTCACATGCCCCGCTATAGGATAAAGCGCGTTTGAAGCGGCGGCAGCCGTCCCCCAGACGACCGACTCCAGCAGACTGGATTCATCCGTTATTCCGTGAAGATCCAGAAAATGGGCGATTCCGGCCACTAGCGAATCTCCGCAACCTACCGTATTGACCGGTCGAATGCTGGGCGGCGTTATTTTCCACGCTTTGTTGGGCGTAATTAGCACGGAACCTTCTTTATCCAAAGAAACAAGCACCATCTGAACTCCCCGCTGGTGCAGGCTGTTTGCCGCCGCTATGATTTCTCTCGTACTTTCGACGTCGCGGTCAACCAGATCTTTGAGTTCATCCCGATTCGGTTTGCACAAAAATGGGGAACCGTTAATGCCTGAGGACAGAGCCGGACCGCTCGTATCCAGAATGGTCAATCGTCCCGTTTCTTTCACTGCAGCGATGAGCTGGGCATAAGCATCGGCAGGCAACCCCCGAGGCAAACTTCCGGAAAAAGCGACAACGCTGCTCTTGACAGACAGGTCTCTGATTTTGCTTTTTAAGGTCAGCCATTCATCTGGACGGATTTGGGGTCCGGGTTCCAATATTTCCGTCTGCGTTCCGCGTACTTGATCCATAATGTTGAGGGCAATCCGCGTTTGGTCTTTTATCCATACCGGATCGCTGCGGATTCCTCTATCGATAAGCTGGCGATGAACGAAACTTCCGTTTTCTCCGCCAAGGAAATTACAAGCGGTTACATCGGAACCAAGCAGCTTCGCCACTTTGGCGACATTGTTTCCTTTTCCGCCTGGTTGCGCTTTCATTGTTTTCACGCGATTGATCCGATCGGTTTCGAAATTGTTCACGATGTACATTTTGTCGATTGCCGCATTTAAAGTAACGGTCGTAATCATAAAATCCTCCTGCCGACGGCTGGTAGAGCATAGCAAACCGTTTTAGCGATTCTGAATTGTTTCGAAAAGTTATGATTTTTATTGTATAACTTCCGAATTTATAATATTGTTTTACGTTTAATAAGTCAATAATAACTTTTCAGAATTAATGGAGTTTTGTATCGGTATAATCAAAAACGCGATGGCGGCGTTCCGCCGGGAAGCTTCGGAAATGTTCCGAAACAAAAACAATGCCCTCCCGACTTCCTATAGGAAGCAAGAGGGCTGAAAAGCTTGCTTTTTCGTTTTACTTTGCCGTCAATTTGAAAATCGCGGAATGTGCCGGGCCAAGCCGGACCGTCCATTCGCCGCCGACGTCCGTCCGGGCGCCCGACCACAGATCGGTTGCGATGTAGCGTGCCGATTCCGTTAGACCCGCCCGCCGCAGGTCGATCGTCTTCAGGGTGTCGCTTTGCATGTAATTAAACACGGCCAGATAATATTCGCCTTTTTTGTCCCGAAGAACGAAGGTATCGGCCGCGCCGGTGCCCGTGTTGCCTTCGACCGGCCGGAACGCCTTGCCTTTGAGCGCCAGAGCGTTGATCTGCGGATTGGTCAGCAGCGAAAGCATATATTGCCGGGCGGCGGGGTCGCGGACATCGTCGGAATTACACCGTTCCCGATATGGCGGCGGCGTTCACGCGCGTCTTCGCGGCCGCTTCCGAGCCGCCTTTGGCCAGCGTCATGTAGTCCGGGTCCAGCGCTGATGCGTATGCGAACTTTCGAGCAGAATTTGAAAAGGAATATAGATGAACAGCAGCCTGCGCGGCGGGCTGTTTTTTCTTTTTTAACCGGATTCCGGCGGTTGTTCTGCGGGAACGCCGCTTTCGGCGCGCGAACGGGGGGTGTTTCTTGAACGTTTTCCGTCCGGCTGTGCGAGAGGGAGCAAATGGTGTTGCCGTTATGCCCGATTCCGGTCCGCTGCGCGATTTCGGCGCAAAGGGCCTTTTTTGCCCGTTCGGCGCGCGATACGGCGTTCGTGAAAAGTGAACGAATTTATTTATAATAGTTCACTTAATTGGCATTTTAGTTTTATTATTTGAACGATTTGAATTTTATTCGTTCACAATCGGAGGTGGCTTGGATGCCGGCTATCGAACTGAACAAGCTGACGAAGTATTACGGCAAGCATCTGGCGTTAAACCAAGTGGATCTG
>Ga0310822_101011_pt1 | contig 11947 bp, 11 predicted proteins | sample P4_ome_2_FD_201313 | JGI IMG/M metagenome (GOLD analysis project Ga0310822, IMG submission 201313) | Sorghum-adapted microbial communities from Joint BioEnergy Institute, Emeryville, California, United States - P4_Day56_Rep2 | ecosystem: Engineered > Bioreactor > SSF (Solid state fermentation) >... | reverse complement strand
GGGATCCTGGTGATTAGTCTGATTGATGCCAATATGACACTGCGCGGTTCTGACGAAGTCATCGCTCTTTATAGAGACGGCTCTTGGCTGCAGCAAGTCCATTATCGCCTGTCTCATTTCGTCCCGCTTAGATTGGAAGCGATCTTCACGATTCCCATGAATGTCTTTTTATTTTTGCTTGGTGTTCGCTTCATGCGTGCGGGGGTCTTTTCTCAAGATGAGAACGGCAAAAAACAGCGCGACAAGCTTTTCAAACTGGGAATGTTTATCGGCTTGCCTTTAAACCTGTTGATTTTTATCCCTGGAGGCGTTTTTGATCTCCCTGTTCGCTATTTATTCGCGCCCCTTCTTTCCGTAGGGTATTTGGCGATTATTGGAAGAATGATACAATATACGAAGTTGAATTGGCTTTGGGGCCTTCTTGAAAATGCCGGAAAAATGTCTTTAAGCTGCTATGTCATGCAAAATATCATTTGTTCCATTCTTTTCTACGGTTGGGGTTTTGCTCTTGGCGGAAAGCTGGATTCCGTGACAATTATCGTAGTTTGGATCGGAATATCCGTATTCCAAATACTGTTTGCAACGGCATGGCTTCAAGGTTTCAGGTTTGGACCTATGGAAACGCTCCGTAGACGTGCAATAGGGATTTTCGATACGAGATAACCGCTCTGGAGGCTATCAATGATAAGGAAGCTCTACCCGAGAGAACAAATCAAAAACTATCTGCTCTTAGATGTCATATCGGTTGTGTTTTTGTTTTATTATGTTCTACGTTCGAATTCAACGCTTGGTCTCTCGGGAAGCTTCATTCTTCTGCTGGCATTCCTCGTTTCATTTTACATGGGGCTTTGGTATCGGAATCTATACCTTTTGGCGGCCGTTCTCACCGGCTTTGTTACGCTTGCTCTGCTCGGTATGTATGTCGGTCCGAATCTCCTGTTTTATGGGTTCATCTTTGCTGATCTTCTGGGAAGATCAAAGTCCAAATGGCATATTGGTGTAGGGATTGCAGCCATCGCCCTCATGTTTATGGCTGTTTTCTGGAAGAGAACGGGCAACCTTCTCGATGAGAATTCGATCCTTCTCCCGTTTATGATTATTCAAATGTTTTTTCCGATTGTGATTTATATCAAAGAAAAAGCGAAGACCCTGCAAGGTGAGTTGGATGCCGCAAATAAACAGCTCGGAAAATTTATCCAACAGGAGGAAAGGCAGCGTATCGCGAGAGATCTGCATGATACACTGGGGCAAACCCTGACCATGATCAAATTGAAAAGCGAGCTGGCTACAAAATGGATAGACAAAGATCCCTCGCAGGCCAAGGAAGAGCTGAAGGATATCCTGGCCACATCGAGAATCGCTTTGAAACAAGTCAGAGAACTGGTCTCTGATATGAAATTCACCTCTCTGGCAAATGAAATAGAGCATTCCCGAGAGCTGCTGCACACAGCGGGTATCGAATTTGAAGTCGTGGAAAAGGGGAAGCCTCCGCTGTTATCCAGTGTGGAGGAGACGATGGTCGCTCTCTCTATCCGCGAAGCCATGACGAATATCGTCAAGCACAGCCGGGCCAAGCGGTGTACGCTACAATTGGAAACCATGGACAATCATTATTGGGTAACGATTACCGATGACGGAGTCGGGCTTGTAAACCAAAAAAGCGGAAATGGAATTCAGTCGATGAACGAGCGGATGCAAGCTCTTCACGGAACCTTCATCGTAACTGATTCGCCTACGGGCGGAACCGTTGTTTCCATGAAGCTTCCGCTCCGTCGGCAAGGAAAGGAGGACCCTGCGCTATGATTCGCGTCGTCATTGCAGAAGATCAACAAATGCTTCGCGGCGCCTTCGCCTCTTTGTTAAAATTTGAAACCGATATTGAGGTGCTGGCAGAAGCTTCGGATGGGAAGCAAGCCTGGGAGGCAATACAAAAGCACCAGCCTGACGTGTGCGTGCTTGACATCGAAATGCCTCTTATCAGCGGTCTTGAGTTGGCCGAGCTGATAAGAAGAGCCAACCTGCCCTGTAAAATCATGATTGTCACGACCTTTGCCCGTCCCGGCTATTTAAAGAAAGCGATCGATGCCCAGGTGGATGGCTACTTGCTAAAAGATGAACCGATTGATTTTCTGATTGAATCCATCCGCAAAGTGATGAAGGGAGAACGCGTGGTCAGCACGGATTTGGCGGCAACACTCTTTATGAAAGAGGAAAATCCGTTAAGCGAACGGGAAATCGAAATGCTGCGCCTGACCAAAATAGGAATGACGACAGATGACATCAGCAAGGCCCTGTACTTAACAAAAGGAACCGTGCGAAACTATTTATCTTCGGCGATACAAAAGCTGGAAGCCGAATCGAGACAGCAGGCCGTGCAAATTGCCGATGAGAAAGGGTGGCTTTAAATCCCTATACCGAGAACTTAAGCGCCTTGTTGATCAGAAACAAGTACTCCCGCAGTTCTTTTTCCATGCTGAAATGGGACAAATATCTCTGTAAATGGTTCGCAACGATACCTCAAAATGCTCTGCAAGCTCTTTGCCTGTAACCGTCCCTTTTTTGGAGATGATCAGGACCATGGAAAGTAATCGATCTACCCGCATTGTTATGTATCACGTTGGTTGCCAACGCTTCCTCCCTTGTTTTTGTGCGGCCTGCGCGCTTGTTTGGAAAGCTTTTGAGAATACTTTTTCGCCAAAAGCACCGCTTCTGCCTTCGATTGAGAAAATAAAATCGGGACATCGCTTACCAATGTCCCGATTATCGTGATTATTCTATTTTTGCCCGATACGCTATCAGTTCGTGTGTTCATCATCCGTGTCCGCAGCCAATGGAGCGGCCTTGCTGACGCCAAAAGCGTAATAGCTGATCACGACAATACCCAGGAAAACAATACCCGCAATCAGGGAGACCCGTGTTTCATCGTTAATCCACATGCCGATCAGTACCATGATCAAAAATGCGATCGTCGCGTAGTTTGTCACCGGAGCAAACGGCATTTTGAATGGATGGTTGGCCATTTCCGCTCCTTTTGCTTTTCTGAAACGGATTTGACTGATCAGGATGACAAACCATGGAACCATACCGGGAAGCACGCTTGCGCTGTACACATACACAAACAGATTTTCCGGCGCAATGTAGCTCAGAACAACGCCTACGAACAAGCCGACCAGAACGCCGATCGTTCCGAGCAAAGGCACGCCGTTGCCGGACAGCTTCGTAAATATTTTGGGAGCCTGTCCGTTTACACCGAGCGTATACAGCATGCGTCCCGCACTGTAAATGCCGCTGTTGCAGCCAGACATCGCAGCCGTAATGACGACGAAGTTAATAAGCCCCGCCGCAGCCGTAATCCCCACTTTCGCAAAGGTTGCCACGAACGGACTGCCGATCGCGTCCAATTGATCCCACGGGTAAACGGTTACAATAACAAAGATCGCGCCAATATAGAAGATCAAAATGCGCCAAATGATAGTTTGAATCGCGCTCGTCAACGTTTTGCGCGGGTCCTTGGCTTCCCCTGCTGTAATCCCGATGAGCTCGACACCCTGATAGGCCCCGATCACCAACGAGAGCGCAAAGAAAAAGCCTGTCCAACCGCCAGTAAAGAAGCCACCGTGCTCCCACAGGTTCGATAATCCGATCGCGTCTCCTCCGTTGCCGATACCAAAGAAAATCAAGCCAAACCCGGCAACGATCATCAAGACGATGGTGACGATTTTGATCATCGCAAACCAAAACTCGAATTCGCCAAATGATTTCACCGAGAACAAGTTCGCTGCACCGAGAATCACCATCGCGATCAAACCCGGTATCCAGGCGGGCAAATCCGGGAACCAGTACTTCATATACGTCCCGACCGCGATAATCTCCGACATCCCGACAATGACCCACTGGAACCAGTTGCTCCAAGCCGTCAAATATCCGGCCAAGGGATGGATGTACTTGTGGCCAAAGGTCGCAAACGAACCTGTGCTTGGCTCCAGATACAGCATTTCTCCCATCGCACGCATGATGAAAAAGATGAAAATCCCAACAATTGCATACGCAAGCATAACGGACGGACCAGTCCATTTGATCGTGCTTGCCGACCCCATAAACAAACCGACACCAATTGTCCCGCCCAAAGCGATCATCTGGATGTGACGCGCTTGCAGGCCCCTGTTCAATTCTTTGTTTGCCACTCCGGTTCTCTTCCTTTCTGCTGCCTCTGGCTGAATTCTCGGGAAAGCTCTCGATACCCTGGGTCCGATCCGCAGTGAAGAGGCGGGTATCCGTGTTTGTACATATAGTTTGTACGTAATAGAAAGAAACCGTTCTACTCCATGATTGCACATTTTTTACTCAGCATTCCCAATAGTAAGAAAACTGGAACATCTATTCCCCTTGGGTTCGTTGCTGAATTACTTTTATTGTAATATGTTTTTTTGGTGAACACAATTATATTCGGTGGAAAAACATTTGGTAAATCAATGTGTCTCGTGTAAATATAAAGTAAAAAATATGTTATTGATCAATCGTTTTTTGATTGAAGCTAACAAAAGTCAGCCTAGTCATACGCTTACGTTTATCCTTTGAGACTGTACAGCCCCATGAAAAAAAGAGCAGTACAGTGCTGCTCCTCTCAACCCGAGATAGGCATAAAACTCTCACTCAAACAAGAAACTAAGCCATAATCTGCTCAATATCAAACGGAGTTACTCCGTTTTCCACGGAAAAAATCGCATCTGCCAGCTCCGGAGTATTCACTTGCTCCCCTCTTGCCTGGGCATGGAGCGTAAATAAATCGTACAGGTCTGGCTTCCGCAATGCAGTCATGGCTTTCCCCATCAAGACCATCCCTTTTTGGTTCCCCTCTACGTTGTTGTAGTAGCCGGGATTTCTCGTCAGCGCCAAGTCGGTCCAGATGATTGTGCGTTCCACCAGATCGAAAATGACGGGGATCGCAATCTGCGTATCGGCTGCGACATCGATTTTATTTTCCACCGTCGCTGGCTCGAAGATCTCGCCAGACCCCGGTTTCTTTCGCATCATCCAGCCCACGAAACACTCCGGCAAGTCGCAATAAGGCTGATCGGTAAAAGAATGAAGCGCAGCCACAATATAACGACCGCCATAATCGACAATGGACGGAATATGCAGATCAATGAACTCGCACGCTCCCTGGGGAGCAGCCACGATATCACCGCTGTGCACGGCCCGATACTTGGAGGATCGGAGATTGGTATAGGAAATATGCTCGACATACTCCCAGTTTCGATCATACATGACAGCGGACAAATCAATATCTACACGATCCGTAGGCTTGCCGTCAACCATGCCCTCCTTCCACCAGTTGAAGAAACGAATCGTATCCCCCTCTGGTATCGGCAAACGGCTTCCCCGGACAATCGTACGCAAGGCTTTGCTTGCCGATCTTTGGGAGAACGGGACATGGTACCGCTTCAAGCGTTCATCGATATACGTCTTCCCGAGCGGAGCCAGCGTCGAAAACCGCTGGATGAGCACCTGATCGCACAACTGCACGATGTCTTGGCATACCGCTGCATCAATCTCGGGGAGAGCATTGGGGATCGCAAACGCTTTGGCCACAATTCCTTTTGGGAAAAAGATTCGCAGATCGTGAGGCTCATGGCGATGTGCAAAATGAGACTTCACTTGCAAGAGCACAGGCGTCGATACTTGGCTCGCGACCTCGCCGAATGCCAGCACTACATACTGCGTCTCATCGGTTGATCTTAGCAACTGATCCAATCTTCTTGCAAACTCGCCCGGACGCTGCATCAATAGATCGATCAGTGACCACACATCACGAGATTGGAAGGCGAGTTCAACGCTTGCGTTGAAGGTCGCAAATGACTTGTTATTGCGCAAAATATCGAAGGCTTCCTGACATCGCGGAAACTGATGCTTGTATTCCGATGGATGCAGGATTTCGCCCAATCGAATCCAGCGCTGTTTATATCTCAGCATATCCTCTGTTATCGGGTGGCATTGTTCCAGCAAGCCAAGCAGCAGCCGTCTCTCTGAGCGCTTGAATTTGCGGAAACGCGCAGCCTCGGCTAGACTGACATCGCCTTGTGACCAGGCTACAGCCAGACGAAGGACATCTGTTGCGGTCTTTATGTAACGCCCGATAAGCTTTATATCTGCCTTGTCATGCTTTAATAGGGAACCGACCACGAATCCGACATTCTCCTTGAACGGAATCTCCGAAGGGAGAATCTCATCCAAGTCAGCCGAATCCGCCCACCCGATCGCCGCATCGATGTCTTCTCTGTCTGTCTCGGAGATCGACACCTTGGCTTGAATCAGCCGGCGGATCATGGCATGAAACTCCGCTTTGGTTCCAAGATCGATCACTTTCAGGTTTCCTTTATCCAATAAAGGCTGTATGTGCACCGTCTCGTACTCAGGCAAATCCAGAGTCAGATAGTGATAGATGGCATTCAGGTAAAGCTCGGCATCGTGATACTCCATCACTTGCATCGGGAAGCCCGGGTACATCGGCTTGTACTCCACGTGAGCGCCAACCAGCAGCTTTAGATCGACTACCAATTGATGATAGAACGCTTCGAACTGCTCTTTGGACAAGCTACGAACGGTGTACATGAATTGAGGCGAGAACGTAAACCCGAGATGTTCGATATTTTTCATGGCCGTAGCCAAATAAGCTTCCGAAAGTCGGGGAGACCCTTGCACCGCGTTTTCCGTGTTCACAATCAGTTTGTTTGCTCGCCGCAAATAGATGGTATTGATCATCGCAAAGACTCCAGGCAATTTTATATCCGTACTCCGTGTTAGAGAATGAAGGATAAGGTGGATATGAAAGCCCGGATGCCTCCTCTCCTGATGATCCTTCAGGAAAGCTGCGACCCTACTTTTCCAATTTTGTCATAGAAGGAAGGATCGCAATAGCCTGAAGGCCAAAGGCCGAGGTCAAAGCGCGAAGCCCGGTGACATCGAACCCTTGATGGATTCATCATCGCAGACTTCTGGAGGTGCGAACAGGGTGAATGTATTACGACACCTCCATTATCCCAACTACTTGTTATTCATCCTGCTGTGGACACGAAAAGTTACCGTTGCCCCTGTACCTACCGCACTTTTAAACAGAAGCCCCGTCCCGGAGTGACCGTTTTCATCGCCGATCTGTATTTATCAATCCAACCCCTGACCTGCCATCTGCTTTTCTGTCCAATATTCGTTGCAAGAAAACGTCGTCCATTCCGACTCCATCGTCTTCAACCGACTGCTGCGTTTCATGGACAGAAATCGGAATCATAATCTTTCTCCCGCGAGCGCGCTTCATAGCCATGCCTCGTAACGGCCAGTTGAAAAGGCCATCCTTGCGGGACGGCCTTTTCATCACGGGATATACATTACCCCTCGTATGCTTGCTCTAATGATCTCATATCGATTTTCGTTTGAAGTAATGCCTTCATCACTCCTTCTGATCTTTCCGGATCGGGGCTGCATATCATTTCGGTTAACTTGCTTGGGACAATTTGCCACGATACTCCGAACTTGTGTTTCAACCACCCGCACACCTGCGCCTTCTCGTCTCCACCCTCGGAGAGCTTGTCCCAGAAGTAATCCAATTCTTCTTGATGATCACAATGGACAATAAAAGATATAGCCTCTGTGAATTTGAATTGCGGACCGCCAAGCAGCGTCAAGAATTTGACTCTCGTGCTTGTTCTTCGTCAAGCTGAAGAAAAGAGTGGGACGTCAGCTTGTTCATGAAATCCCTGATGAACTCCAGTTGTTCCCTTGTATACCCGGCCATAAAGTGGGCCGCAGCGGCCTGGATGCGTTCTTCCAGCCGCTCATGTAGCTTATAGATCGTCTCTCCCTGCGGTGTAAGCGTAAAATACAGTTCCTTTTTATTGCCCGGAATAGTCTCGAACGCGATCAAGCCGAGCACCTTAAGACGTTTCGTTAGTTTAGAAATGGTTCCCTTAGGAATGCCGAATTGGCTAGACAGCGTGCTTCCATTCGTCCGGCCGAGCTTGCCGATTCCATCCAACACATGAAGCATCATAAACGTCATCTCGCTCAATATGGCCTGTACTTGCTCATCCGAGGTTTGCGCCAACATCCAAGCCTTTTCCTCATCGTCCTCTTCCTGTATTTTTTTTGCAAATCGTGTAAATACCTCAAACACTTCCCGGAGCAACCGTTCATCGTGAGGCTGATTCATGTTCCCTTTGTTCCTTTCCTTTTCACCGTAGCATTGTCCTCAGTATAACAAATTAAATCAAGATTCGTAAATAATGTTTCCCGGAAACAATATTGACACCCGAAATCCCTTCTGTTATATTGTTTCCAGGAAACAAAAGTGAATAAGGAGTGCCTTGCCATGAATAAAACCTTTAATGAAGTGCTGGCAGCTATTATGAGTCATCGCTCTATCCGCAAATTCAAAAACGAAAAGCTGACACCATCCCAGATCGAAACTATCGTTCGGGCCGCCCAGATGGCCTCGTCATCCAGATTCATGCAAGCCTACTCGATTATCGGGCTTACCGATTCCGCCCTGAAGCGGGAGTTAAGCGAAATCACAAAGACGCCGTATATTGAGGAGAACGGACACCTGTTCATTTTCTGCGCGGATTTAAAACGACTCACGGTTATGGGTACCGAGCAAGAGAAGCAGGATATGCGAATGATGCTGGAAAGCTCTGTTTTTTATCAAATCGCTGTCACCGACACAGCGCTCGCCGCTCAGAACGCCGTACTGGCTGCAGAATCTTTAGGGCTTGGCGCCGTTATTATAGGATCAGTCTCCAAAGATATTCGGCGGCTTGACCAGATGCTTGCACTGCCGGAATATGTCATCCCGCTCTTCGGCATCGCTGTCGGCGTACCCGACCAGCAGCCTGAGATTAAGCCCCGCCTTCCGCTAGAAGCCGTTTACTTCGAAAATAGGTACCCATCCGAAAGCGATTTGAAGGAACGAATCGAAGCGTACGATCATGACATGAGACACTACTACCAAACCCGCAGCGAGAATAACCGCGACGCCGGCTGGTCGCGAAGTCACATCGACCTGCTCAAATTGCAATTGCCGCTCAGCGGCATGACGGAGTATTTGCATGGCAAGGGTTTAAATGTAACCTGAAGAGATATAGCATGGGTACTGTGGATATAGCATGGGTATTGTGGGGGGAATATTTTACCCTACTGATGGTACGGCTCTCCGTGCTGCCTGTAACGGCAAGTTTTCTCCGTTATGACCTTGACTTTCTTTGACTAATTCCTGCTGCACTTTCCAAGACCAGCAAGGCTTTTCAACCGCCCTTGACCTGCACTGTGTCGCCCTTTCGATGCGCTGCAGCCATAACAAAAAAACTTCCCTGTCGGAAGGTCGCCTTGTGTTATGATCGAGATATCGGACCGATTCGGTCATTCGGGTTCCGCCTATACCTTGATTCGGGAGGCCGGAAGATGAACGTCATGCTGTGGATATTCGGTTCGCTCGCCGCAGTCGCAATTCTATTCGTGGCGGCGGCGGGAACTTACGCGGTGCTCAAGGGAAGAAGCAACGAATTCGACACCAGGCGGGACGAGAACGGCAACGTGATCCTGCTCGATACGCCCAGGATGCGCATCTTTGCCGCCTCCTCGTACGACCAGACGATCGAGATGGAGAAGCGGGGACACGTGAACTCCGACGGCATGAGCTGGAACGACCGCTGGCTGGGTACGATTCGCTCGATCCGGAAAAATACCGAGAACCCGGAGTGGTACGTCCAATATATCATCGAGCAGCGGCGCAAGGCGGGGCTCCCCGAGCTCGAAGGGGTCGACGAAGCCTGGCCGTGAGGCGGTTTGCGGGCTATGCCCGGACCCACGTTCCTTTCCTACTGCGAAGCGTCGGATGGTAAACTGCCGATAAGTGACGTAGCGTAATCAAGCTTGAGTTTGACCCGACTGTCCAAAAGCATTTTTTGAACTGGCCCTTCCGCCAAGACAGCGGAGGGGGACTTTCGCTTTCCGCAAGCGAAAGTCCCCCTCCAGGTACCGCATCGTTTGGTGGACCCCAAAACGCTTGCAGAAACCCGTTTGCGCCGACTTTTCAGCCGTGCGTGGCCCTTCCCAAACCCATGCCCGGCAATGCGCTTTTCCAAGACCGAAAAAACTTGCCGTCACTTATGATACGGTTCATCCAAATTCATTGGTAACATATATGAACATACTTAAAATTCTATTATTATGTATAATAATACTATGGAAAAATAAGTTATCTATTATGGAGTTTGTATTATGACAAAAAATGAATCTAACAATTTCGTATTGCATGCAAAAAGTGAACAGTTTTACTGGGAAGGAAATGGTCAACTGTCCATTAAAACATTCTTTAATGGTAAAGCCCATTATAAAACTAACAAAGGCTTTTTTGCTGTTGAAGAGAGTAGATACCTACTCCTCAATAAAGGTGCATACACAATTTCAATTGATGAACCTAAAGTTGTAGAATCCTTTTGTCTTTTCTTTAAAGATGGGTTTGCAGAAGAAGTCCTTCATTCCTTAAAAGAAACAAATGATCGTCTTCTAAGCGATCCGTTTAAGGATACAAGTTCTATTGGCTTTTTTGAAAAAACCTATCATAAAAATAGTATTTTATCTTCTCAACTGGAAAATTTCATGAAGATATTACCTAGTCTTGATATTGATTCCGTTGGTTATGAGGAACAATTTCATAAGATAATGTATTCCATTATAAATGAACACTTAAATACATACACAGAAATAGAATCATTACATGCAATTCGCAATTCTACACGTGAAGAATTATATAGAAGAGTAAGTATTGCACATGATTATATTAGATCATATTTTAATCAACCTATAAAACTAGATGAAATTTCTAGGATTGCATGTTTATCACCTAACCATTTATTAAGAACATACAATCAAATATACGGTAGAACACCCCATCAGCATATTTCAGAATTTAGAATACAAAAAGCAAAGCAACTATTATCAAAAGTAGATAAAAATATGACTGATATAACCTTTGAACTTGGATTTCAAAACCCTGTGTCCTTTAGTAAAATGTTTAAACAGCATGTTGGTATATCTCCTATAGAATATCGAAAAAAGGTGATATTGGATAAGAAAAATTAGAGGGAATTATTTATGCTTATCTTGAATAGATATTTGAAAGGAGAAATGTATTATGGAAACAACGATGGTTCAAAAGGTTGGACAGATTGGTGTACCTGTCAAAGACTTGAATAGAGCATTAGATTTTTACAAAGAGAAATTAGGTCTCTCCCTTTTATTTAACACTGATAGTATGGCTTTCTTTGAATGTGATGGGTTGCGACTAATGTTATCACTACCAGAAAAAGATGAATTCGCTCATTCAAGTTCAGTTATTTATTTTCAAGTAACTAATATTAAAGATACTTATGAGCGCTTAGTAGGTAAAGAAGTTATCTTTATTGATGAACCACATGTTGTAGCGAAAATGGGACAAACAGAAACATGGATGGTATTTTTTAAAGATACAGAAGATAATACTCATGCATTTATGAGTGAAGTACAAGTATAAGAAAACCAAAAGGAGACCGTTTAAATAACCAACGGTCTCCTTCAATTTAAATTAGCCTCTTTAAGAAATCTTTATCCAGAGTTACTTCCACTCTCTGCTTTACCACTATTTGTGATACGGTTCTCCGCGCCCAATCCGAAACGCCCGATAAACGAGCTGGTGCGGTGGTACAATATCCAAAAATTACCCGAACAGTGATAATCCATGGGACTCCCCCGGATGGGAGACAAGCACAACATCATATTCTTGGATCTGGAATTCATCAATTATCAATGTTCCTCCAGTTAACTCAACTGGAACCACTTGGATTCAGGCGTATGTAAAAGCGGATATCTATTGCGACGGCTCTTTTCAAAAGACTATAAATACAAGAACTGAACCAAC
>Ga0310822_101006_pt1 | contig 11966 bp, 13 predicted proteins | sample P4_ome_2_FD_201313 | JGI IMG/M metagenome (GOLD analysis project Ga0310822, IMG submission 201313) | Sorghum-adapted microbial communities from Joint BioEnergy Institute, Emeryville, California, United States - P4_Day56_Rep2 | ecosystem: Engineered > Bioreactor > SSF (Solid state fermentation) >... | reverse complement strand
TAAGCTCCAGCGGAGACGCAAGGAAGAAGCCGATGTCGTATTTACAGAGCGGGAGCAAGAGATTTTTGAATTGATTGTCGAAAATCTCAGCAATCAGGAAATCGCTCACAGGCTATACATATCAGAGGCGACCGTCAAAACCCACGTCAGCAGCATTCTCAGAAAGACGGGCCAGCCCAATCGATCGCAAGCAGTGCTGTACGGTTTGAAAAAAGGCATGGTCAGGGTGCCGCGGTAGATAAGCAAATAAAGCCGATTGTAAAAACGGTAAAGAGGGTCTTACATGGAACTGCGAAAGAGGAAAGGAAATCATACCGAATTTCTGGCGGACAGGATGTTTTATTGGCTGGCTGTGCTGGTCACGGTCGATGCGCTGATTGCAGTGCTTCTGGCAGTAACCAATGCCATCTCTTCTCCATGGGTACATGTTATGGGCTTGGTCATCGGTGGAGCGGTATCCTGGACCGTCTACCTGCTGCACAAGCGCTATGTGCTGCCGGACGCCAGATCACCGCACGTGTCCGCTTTTCTCGTCATCGCCTTGCTGTTGTTTCTTTGTCTGTCCAACCGGCAGTATGATGCGGGATTGTGGAACATTTTTCTGATTTATCCGCTGTATCTCACATTCTTTCACAACCGGATGTTGCTGCTTATATGGGGAACCGTGAGCTGTTTGATCTACGCTTTTTCACTCGGTGTAAAACTGGAGCAAGCTTCTGCGATGGATGTGTTTGCCCACCTTTCGCTCGCGGCTGGAAGCGGCATCTGCGCTTGGCTCGGGTACTACTCCCTGAACAGATGGGTCGGCGGTGCCAGGCGGGCGGCAGACGAGAGGAAACGCGAATACGCGATGACCCTGCTAAACGAGCTTGTGCCCACGGTCGAGCGAAAAACGCGGATCAGCTCCCGGGAGATCGAGCAGATGGGCAGGCTGATCAAGCGGATGCTCCGCGAGTTTCCGGAGGAGAAGGTGAGCGATTGGGAGGTGAATTTGCTGTCCCTCCTGCATTACGTCAGCCGGATCAAGTGGCCTGATTATGTATTTGAAAAGGAAGGCAAGCTGACCACTTACGAATATCAGGTCATTCAGGAGCACTGCTTCATCGGGACGGAGCTGTTCAAGGACGATCCGGCCTGTCAGCGCGTGGTTGCTGCGCTGCATTCGCATCATGAGCGCTACGATGGCACCGGTTACCCCACTCAATTGAAGGCGAATGAAATTCCAGTGCTCGCACAGGCTTTAGGGATTGTGGAATGCTATCTGGCCATGACCACCTTCCGGTCCTATCGCGAGCCGCTAACGGTGGAGGAAGCCTGCGAGCAAATCCGCCTGATGGCAGGAACGGTATACGATGAGCGTGTGGTTTGCGCTTTTTCGCGCTCGATACAGATGCCCCTTCCCGTCACCGTTTCCAATGTCCCGCCGATGGTTGGCTAAATCTCCGCCTGAAGGATAGGAGAAAACAGCCTGAAGCCTGATGCAGATGGTATAAATAAATGGTAATCATAACGTATGAACTGTCGGTCAGGAGGGAAGGCAAGTGTGGCAGAAGAAATGCGGGAAATGCCAAAAGCGATCGTATAGCAGCGCAGAACGGTACGAATGGATCTGCCCCTATTGCGGCAAAGACCTTTCCCGTATCCGTGCCACTCCGGCCACCCTCTCGTATGTTCCCATTCGTCCTGTGCAGCCGCCCCGAAAAATAGAAGAAATTGAACTGACAGCTTGCCGAACACTCCCCGAGAGGTGAGATCTGCAAGCTTTTTTGTTTCCCTCATCCTTCAGTCTGAGATCGTCTCATCCCGGCGAATAAAAATCTTCCTCCCAATGTGTATGCGCAGTCCTTCCGGCGATGGAAGATGGGCCCCTGACTTCCGCGTAAAATGAAAAAAAGAGGTGATCGGCGTGGCAGCTCGCTGGGGAAAGAGAAGCGGTATTTTTATCCTGATCGTCTTTGTCATCCTCAATCTTTTTTTGTTCGCAACCAGCCGCTTAAACGATGACCGCATGCCGGGGATCGGCAGCTGGCGGGTGCTTTCTGTGCTTACGGGAAGCATGTCCCCCGCGATAAATGCCGGCGATATGGTCATCGTTCGCAGGTACGGGGAAGAGCAGCCGCGCGTGGGCGATATCATTACGTACTGGCAAGAGCAAAATGGCCTTTCCCTTACGACTCACCGCATCGTGCATCGAATGGAAAACGGTTATCTGCAAACGAAAGGAGACGCCAATCAAGGTGAGGATGGAGGGTGGACCGATCCGGACCGCGTTGTCGGCAAAGTGGTCGTCACCATTCCGTACGCGGCTGCAGTCCAGGAGGGACTTCGGAAGCCGCCTGTCTTGCTCGCCGCATTGGCTGCCTTTATCGTGGCTTTGGCGTATTCGCATCGGAAGGGCCAGAGTCGGTCGAAGCGTACGCAAACTGAGACAATTGAGGGGGAACTTTCATGAAGTGGGAACAGGTCAAAAATTGGCCGTGGAAGCGAATCGCGATGGGGACGGCTGTTCTGACTTCCATCGTAGCCAGTACCAGCTTTGGCACGTACGCCTACTTTACGAGCCAAGTGGAAGATTCCAGTACATTTGCGGCAGGAAAGCTGGAAATTTCCCTCGGAGAGACGAAAGCCAGGTTTCAAGCCGCCGACGATCAGCCGTTTTTGCCCGGAGTCCGGTTTGAAAAGACGCTGACGGTCCACAATCAGAGTGATGTCCCGGTGAAATACGCGCTTTTGGCTGAGAAGGAAGGCGGAGACGACATCGTGTACGATCGGCTGGTCGTGGAAGTGCGAAGGGAAAATGAAGGCGGCGAGCTGCTTTACCACGGGCGGGTCAGCCAGCTTACTTTGGCCAATGTGATCATTCCGGAGCTGCCCAAGGATGAAAGCGACGATCTGCATTTTTCCGTATACCTTCCGGAGAGCACCGGAAATGAAGTGCAGCAGAAGTCGGCCGATGTGACCTTTGGTTTCCTGGCTACCCAGCAGGATAATGGCCATTACTTTGCTCAGGGCGGTCCTGTCATGACGTTCACACCGCAGGATTTGAACGGCACCAAGCTGGTGGAAACGCTGCGGATGGCCAGCAAGGAAGCGGAAAAGGACAGCGTGACGGGATTGACCTTTATCCTCGAAGAAGGAAGCTACGATCTTTCCGACATGAAGCTGCCGGAAAAGGTGACGTGGAAAGCGGCTCCCGGCAAGGAAGGCAAGGTCGTCGTCCGGGCAGATGAGCTGCAGGTGAGCAACGCCGCTTTTGAAGGCATTCGCTTTGAAGGCAGCGGGACAGGCTTGTACGTCGGCTCCAACGTCAGCTTCAGCGGCTGCACGTTTGACGGCCGGTTCGACGCGGCAATCCGGACGATGCCCGATCTGAGCGGAGAGAAGACGCTGGAGGGGCTGACGGTAAAAGACAGCACATTTGCCGGAGCCGAGGCAGCGATCTTGCTGGATCAGACGATCAAAGGGGCATTCATCGCAAACAATTCGTTTTCGGGCGTTCAACACGCTGTGGTCGTAGCAAACGACCGGGAGACCGAAGTGCAGATCGTCGGCAATGACTTTGCCAACGTAAATAAATACGCAGTGGACAGCGGCGGCGTTCAAGTGGGCGATGGCATTGAAGGATTCAAGGAGACAAGCGAGGAGAACGGGGATGCGAAGAAACTTGCCCTCCATCTGTTCAAGGCAGACCTCTACCTGGAAGACAACAAATATGATTGAGCGGCGAAGCGGACAAAGACCCAAAAAGGAACGCCTGCGGCTTGCCGAACAGTGGGCAGGCGGTATTTTTCTGCTGGGGCTGACCGCCTCGCTTTGGGTACAGCCAGCCGGCACCTATAGCTGGATGTGGAAGGGGGTCAAAGATACAGGCAACCAATTTGCCATCGGGCTTTTGGACATTACAAGCAGCGTGTTTGGCGAAAAGTGGCGGGTGATTGAAGGGGGCAACCAGGCAGTCGACTTGTTCCGGATGATCCCGGGAGACGCCCGCCAGCTGGAGGCGACCCTTTCCAGCGGAGAGAGCGATCTGGAATTTATCTACAAGATTGTGGCTGAGGTGAAGGAAGCGGGCAAGCCGGAAGACGTGCAGAAGCTGGAAGAAGTTCTGCGCATCCGGATTGAAAGCGGCGGCAGCGTCATTTATGACGGGCTGGTCCGGGGGCTGCATCAGGAGCAGCCCGGGCTGAAGCATGTGAACGGAACGGAAGAGCATTTCTCTCCCCATCAGCGAAGCAAGACGTTTGCGATCACCGTCTATTTGCCAAAGGAAGGCGTAGATCACAGCTTTCAAGCGCTGAAGGGGAACCTGGAAATACGCTTCCTGGCCAAACAGGCCACGCTGGATGCCATTTTTGCGGAATAGGGGGGACGAATGGTGAAAAAGCTGGTGTCGGGCCTCATGGCTTTCGCATTGATCTTCGCGCTCCTCCCCCTCGAAGGTACAGTTGCCTTTTTGACCAGTGAGAAAAAGCAGACAGTCCCTGTCAGTCTGGGAACCAATGAAGACGTCTTTACAACGGAAACGGAAGCGATTCGCCTCGTGACAGAGGTGGAGAAGCACGTAACGATTACCAGAGTAAAGACGGAAGCAGGAAAAAGCACGGAGGAACGCAATGTAGACATTAGCATCGACGAGGGCACCTTTACGCTCGTATTCAAGCCGCAGCGTCCGCATCTCGATCTGGACGTGGAAAATCTGAAAGTGACGGGTGAGCCGGAGGGGCGCCTCGAGATCAGCCGGGAAGGCGGCGGGAACGGCATCGAGTTTCGCATCGGCCATATACGGGATCAAGTCAAGCGCGAACATGAAACACTGGAAGGGGAACTGCACATAACAGCCTTGGGCGGTTTTTACCGGCACGTGATTCCGTTGACGGTCGTTACGGAATACAAGGAAAGCTCGAGTGTCGTGGAGGTGAGCCCGCCACCTCCGCCCGCCAAGCCTGGACCGGGGACTGGCACGCCGGGCTCTCCGCCGCCGGGGACGGAAACCCCTGTACCGCCTCCGCCGGGTGCAGGGGGAGAAGCACCGAAGCCGCCGGGAGCAGGAGGAGATATTCCGCAACCGCCGGGAGCAGGGGGAGAAGCACCGAAGCCGCCGGGAGCAGGAGGAGATATTCCGCAACCGCCAGGGGCGGGTGGAGAAGCACCGAAGCCGCCGGGAGCAGGAGGAGAAATTCCGCAGCCACCGGGAGCAGGGGGAGAAGCACCGCAACCGCCGGGAGCAGGGGGAGAAGCACCGAAGCCGCCGGGAGCAGGAGGAGAAATTCCGCAGCCACCGGACACAGGAGAAGAACCTCAGTCTCCGAGCACAGGGGAAAAGACGCCGCAGCCTCCAGGCGGAGAAGGCGAGGATCAGCCGCCTCCGAGCCCGGGAGAAGACAATACTCCGCCGTCGAACCAAGACGGCGAGAGTCTGCCAGCCTCGACAGGCTGAGTGCTTTAGCAGCGTGCATTCAAACAAAGTGTAAACGGATCAAACAGAAACGGATCAAACAAGACCGGCGGGTCACCACTCGCTGGTTTTTTCATGCCAAAAGTCGTTTCCGTCGTTCCACTGCACCATGAAAAGCTGAGATAAGGTCATCCCTCGGTATGAAAATGCAGCCATACTTTCCGGTGCTTCGGATCATCCCGGACAGTCAGGAAGTTCACCCTGACGCAGGAAGATGGGAAAACGGAAAATCCGTAAGATGAGAACTGTGAACGGCATACAGCCGAACGCCAAGGAAAGCGGGGAGATCATCCAGTGGTCCTGTTGAAAAAGTGCATATCCATTCTGACGAGTCTGTTTTTAATCGCGGTCATCGCCATCACGGGTCTTCTCTTCGTCAGCAAGATAAACGGAGGGAAAACGGTTCTGTTCGGCAACCAGATCATGGTCGTGCTCAGCGGATCGATGGCTCCCGCCTTCAACACGGGAAGCATCGTCGCGGTAAAGCCGGTCGACTTCAAGGAGGTCAAAGAAAAGGACATCATTACCTTCAAGGACCCGGAAGGCCTCACGATTACGCACCGCGTCATCGAGAAACGCGATGGCCAGTTGATTACCAAGGGCGACGCCAACGACGGAAAGGACACAGCCCCGGTCACGCCAGACCGGTTTATCGGCAAAGTGCAGTACTCCGTTCCGCTCATCGGTTACTTTATCGAGTTTGCCAGATCGGGACTCGGCATGCTGCTGATGCTGGGCTTGCCCGGACTCTACCTGATCGTCAGCCAGGTCTGGAAGCTCTTGCGAATGATCAAGGAAGAGGAAGCGAAAACGGCGGCAAAGCCGCAGCCGTAAATCACCCTCGCGGTGATACCTTGGGGGCTGATAGCAGTTCTTTCTGGTATCAGGCTTCAAGTCATCATAAATATCATGAATGCGTGGGAGGAAGAAAAACATGAGCTTGAAAAAGCAATTTGCGGTAACCTTGGCATCCGTAGGACTTGGCGCGGCACTGATCGGCGGAGGCACCTTCGCATGGTTCAATGCCACAAGCGAAATCAAGGACAATACGTTTGCCGCCGGTAAAATGGAAATCGGCGCAACACCAGCCGAGTCCGTCTTCCAAGTGGAAAACATGAAGCCCGGTGATTGGTTTGAAAGAACATTTGACATCACCAACACAGGGACTATCGACATCAATAAACTGCTGATGAGCGTAGATTACACGGTAGCCGACAAAAACGGCGACAACGGCTCTGATGATCTCGACAATCACCTGAAGGTTTACTGGCTGTCCAGCGCAGATCCGAGCATCCCGATCTCCGAGCGGGTCATCGTCCATCCGCTGAACGGCAAATCGCTGAAGGAACTGAAAGACAGCGGTCAAGTGGATATCAGCAGCTGGGCTACCAAGCTCCTCACGCTGCCGCCTGACACGACAGACCGCATTTACATGGGTATTGAATTCGCAGATGACGGCAATGATCAAAACCGCTTCCAGGAAGACAGCGTAAACCTGACGCTGAAGCTGGAAGGCAAGCAAACAGCCGGCGAGCCGAAATAATTGGTTGGCTGCCGCAAAAAGAAATCCTCACTCAAAGACGAGTGGGGATTTTTTGGCAAGTACTACTGACCGGGACGGACGACATTTGAAGCGGTGTGGAAACGAATCCAGCCAACCCATGCAGAGACGGCGATAAACAGCCCGGCAAAGCCAAATTCCAGCCAGCTGTCCCCCAGCTTGAACAGGAAGGCGCCGATTACCGGGCCCGCCGCCATCCCTATGTAGCGGACAAAATTGTAGCAGCCGATGGCTGTAGCCCGTTCATTGAGGAAAGCCTCGGACAAAAGCGTCGTATGCAAAGGCATGCCGATCCCCAGCGTCAAAACGTACGCCATGCTGCCGAAAATCAGGGCGGTCAGCGATATGTTGGCCAGCAGCATGAAGAGAACGGTGGCAGCGGCATTCGCGATGGCGGTCATCAACAAAGCGCGCTCAAGCCTGAAGCGCTTCAACAGAAGACGGCTCATTTTGCTGCTTGCAATGAATACGAGCGAAATGCACAGAAACAATACGCCGATCTCATTCGGATCCAGTCCAAAGGAGTGAGTGGCCTGCACAGGCAGGAACACGAGGAAACTGTAATAGGTGAACATTTGCGCAAAAGCGATAAAAATGATCGCTCCTCCCACTGGATGGGTCAAAATAGAGGCAAACGGTCGCCCCTCTTTTTTCGTCGCCAACAAGCCGGACGGCCTGGTTTCCGGGAGCAGCCAGGCGTTGGCGCCAAAAAGAATCAGCGAGCTGACAGCGAGAAACAGAAAAATGACCGGATGTCCGCCAAGTCCCCCCAGCCAGCCGCCCAGCAGCGGCCCAAGCGCCGGGCCCAATCCCAGCATCATTTGATAGGTGCCCATCGCTTCTGCTCTTTTTGCCCCCTCAAACAGGTCCCCGATGACCGTCGCAGCTGCGATCGGAATCGCGGCAAAGCCGATACCCTGGAGCGCCCGGAAGAACAGTAAATAGGCAAGAGAAGGGGCATAAGCGCAGCCGATGGAGGCGGCCACAAACAGGAGCAGGGCAGGAAGCAGGACTCTCCGGCGGCCGAGGCGGTCAACCAGAGGGCCGTACACGAGCTGCATCACGGCAAGCATCAGCGTAAAAACGGAAACGGTCAGATTGATCGCAAAAGCGGAAGCATGGAAGGTTTGCTGCATATCGGTCAAAATCGGCAAGAATAGATTTTGGGCAAAGGTACCGATTAAAATCGTAATCCCCAGCAGGTATAAAATAGTAGACGAGCCAACCGTTTGTTTTTGTATCATGGTTGTTTTCCTCCTTTTTTGTTTCCGTGGAAACAATATGTTCAAAAGTAATGCGACGAAGATCGAATGTCATTCATCGCGTTGTTTTTGATCAGCCAGTTCCAGTGCATCCTGCAGCAAGCGGTGCAAAAAGGCGAGCTCCTCTGCGGTGTACCGCCCCAGAAACGCCTTCCACTCGCTGCTGATGTTTTGATGCTGCTGCTCATGGATGGAGAAAACCGCTTCTCCCTGTCGTGAAAGCCGAAAATAGACTTCCTTTTGATTGCCGTGAAGCTGGTAGCGCGTGATGAGTCCTTTTGTGAGCAGCTTTGCCGTGATTTTGGAAACAGCGCTTTTCGTCACCCCGATTTTTTGAGAGATCGCCGTCACGTTTGCATCGCCGCCGAGACCGATGCATTGAATCACGTGCAGCTCGGTGAGGCTCAAATTTTTGCATGGCGCACAGTCGGGAGCAAGTCGGTTGATTTCATCGAGCAATCGGTCGTGTCTCTGTTTTCTTCGCTCCTCCTGCTTATGAGACAGAACGAGAATTTGCTGGAAGATGCTTTCCTTCACATCCAATGTCGAGCAGCCTCCTCCTCAGTATTGTTTCCAAGGAAACAATACCAATGTACCACAAGCTTCGGTAGCATTGCAAGCAAGCCGACGAAATTGTCGTTCTGACAGAGTCTGTTAACATACGTCGTCTGTTAAAAGTACATCGCTTGTTGTAAGAAAGATTACCCACAGCGTATAGTAGAAAGAATAGATTGGCCAAAACCAGCAGTTGGGGGTGTCTGCTATGTTTCGTGAAGTAGAGGTTGAAGAATGCAATCGCATTGCCGAGCATGTTGAGAGGCTTTCGGAGATTTTGGTAAAGGTTGTCGAGGATGGTGCGTCTGTCGGTTTTCTCCCGCCGATGGAGCAGGCAGAGGCAAGGCGGTACTGGGAGAACGTATTGCAGCCCGGGGTCATTCTGCTTGTGGCCAAAATCAACAATGAGATTGTCGGAAGCGTCCAGTTGCATGCATCCACGAAGCAAAACGGCAGACACAGGGCGGAAATCGCCAAACTGATGGCCCATCCGGATTATCGCCGCAAGGGAATCGGCCGCAGATTGATGCAAGCAGCGGAGGCGAGGGCGAAGCAGGCGGGGCGGACGCTCCTTGTTCTCGACACGAGAGAAGGAGATCCTTCCAACCTGCTCTATGCCTCACTCGGATATAAGGAAGCGGGCCGCATCCCTGACTACGCCAGATCGGCGGATGGGGAATTGCATGCAACTGTTTTTTACTATAAATCTATTTGAGCTCACCTTGGCCCCTCTGCCAAGGAAAAGGAAAAAGGGAAGACCATCGTCCGCGTCATTCGCGACAGAGGGTCGTCCCTTTTGCTATGGCGGGTTCAGGAAAAAGGCTGTTCCCGGCTCGTTAAATGTTCAGCTACACCTTGCTGACCGCTACCGCCGCATGGAGTGCCTGCTCCAGATCAGCGATGATGTCGTCGATGGCTTCCGTACCGACGGAAATGCGGATCATGCCAGGGGTCACACCGGCAGCAAGCTGCTCGGATTCGTTCATTTGCTGATGAGTGGTGCTAGCCGGGTGGATGATGAGCGACTTGGAATCGCCGACGTTTGCCAAATGGGAGAACAGCTTCACCGACTCGATCAGCTTTTTGCCCTCGGCAACACCGCCGCGAATGCCAAAGGTGAGGATTGCTCCCGCTCCTTTCGGCAGGTACTTTTTCGCGAGTTCGTGGTAAGGACTGTCCTCCAGGCCAGGGTAGTTGACCCACTCGACCGCGGGATGCTGCTGAAGATAGCGGGCTACCGCCAATGCGTTTTGGCTGTGGCGTTCAATCCGCAGGTGAAGCGTCTCCAGCCCTTGCAGGAACAAAAAGGAATTGAAAGGAGCCACGGCCGCGCCGATATCGCGCTGGAGCTGCACGCGCGCTTTGATAATGTAGGCAAGCGGTCCGACAGCCTCCGTGTAGACGACGCCGTGGTAGCTCGGGTCCGGTGTGGTCAACCCGGGGAACTTTCCGTTGTTCCAGTCAAACTTGCCGGAATCGACGACGATTCCTCCGATCGCGGTGCCGTGTCCGCCAATAAACTTGGTCGTGGAGTGAACGACAATATCGGCACCGTAGTCAAACGGTCGGCAAAGCAGCGGCGTGGCAAACGTATTGTCTACGATCAGCGGAACTCCGTTTTCGTGGGCGATGGCCGCAATCGCTTCGATATCGGCGACGTCAATTCGCGGATTTCCGATTGTTTCGGTGAAAAGAGCTTTCGTATTTTCGTTGATCTTGGCCCGGAAATTCTCCGGATCGGACGGATCGACGAAATGAACCTTGATCCCCAGTCTGCCCAGTGTATGGGCAAACAGATTGTAGGTGCCGCCATACAGGTTGCTGGAGGAGACGATCTCGTCACCCGCCTGGGCGATGTTCAGGATGGCGAATGTAATCGCAGCCTGGCCGGACGAAGTGGCAAGTGCCCCGACCCCGCCCTCCAAAAGGGCAACGCGCTGTTCAAATACATCCTGCGTCGGATTCATGATCCGCGTGTAAATGTTGCCTGGCTCCTTGAGGCCAAACAGGTTGGCCGCATGCTCCGTATCGCGGAACACATAGGACGTCGTCTGGTAGATCGGCACTGCTCGCGATCCTGTCACAGGATCGACGGATTGGCCGCCGTGCAGGGCAAGGGTTTCCGGTTTCCACTGTTGCTGGTCTGACATGGGCATCTCTTCCTCTCGTCAAAAGATATAAAGAAAACGAAGCCTTCTCCTGAGAGGGGAAGGCTTCGGACATGCCGGGCGGTTTCATCTCTCAGAATCAGCGATTCTGCAGGATTTGGCACCATGCGTCCTTGCGCAGGTTGCCGGGTTTCATCGGGCCTGTCCCTCCACCACTCTTGATGAAATGTTTGCAATTTTCTTATAGTGCTTATTTGGTATTATAAGGGGACAATTTCGGAAGGTCAATCAAATTTCCGACTAAATGGGTGGTTTTTCTTTGATTTCGAGAGCGCTGCTATCGTATGGTCTTTTCTCTGCATCTGGAGGGTGGGGAGGAGCTGTTTCGGGTGGTGTACGCTCTTGGGCTTTTTGTTTTTCCTCACAGCAACAATAAGGAGGAAAGGAAAGAGCCATGGAAAATGAGTTTGCAGTAGGCTGGGAAACCTTGTCCTTGATCAATGCGGGACTGGCGCAAGGAAAAAATCGGAGCGGAAGCACAGGCCTCCGGCTTTTTTTATTGCTTTGAATATATTCAGTTGATTTTGGCGAATCCGTTACTGCAAGGTTCCTGTTCGAAGTGGGCGCCCTAGTGATGGATGCTTTTCCTTGCGCATTTTTGCACCGGTCGATGGCTGCGTACGGGCCATAACGAGAGGCAGGTATAGGGAGTAGCTCCCCTGGCCTATTGGTGTTGTTCTCGTGAAGATGGCCTGCATAGCTCTTGTCTTTTCATGATATCTTCAACCCTAACACGAAGGTCCCTGATAAATTTGTCGTTTTCTTCCTTCTCTTTTTCCAGTTCCTCAGAATAATGCGGTAGCTGAGTTTTGGAGGGGAACATGACTAATTCACCTTTATTCCTCACTTTTTTCCCCTCACGTCGATCAATTATTCCACGCCAATCCCTTACCTGTTCAAAAAAAAGAGTGAGCAAATTTCCTTGTATTTTACCTAGTAAGTGAAAGCGACAAGATGACCGGTCA
>Ga0310822_101004_pt1 | contig 11970 bp, 7 predicted proteins | sample P4_ome_2_FD_201313 | JGI IMG/M metagenome (GOLD analysis project Ga0310822, IMG submission 201313) | Sorghum-adapted microbial communities from Joint BioEnergy Institute, Emeryville, California, United States - P4_Day56_Rep2 | ecosystem: Engineered > Bioreactor > SSF (Solid state fermentation) >... | reverse complement strand
GCTGTAGTGGTGGTCGCGTCCACCAGCGACGCGGAAGACGTCGACTGCGTAGCACCGGTCGGGATCGACGTCGACGAGGACACATGACCGCTGGTACAGGCTGGTCTGCGAGTAGACCTTCGGGGCCGCGACGCTGAGGTACTGCGCCCGCTCGCCGACCGCGAACCCCAGCGCCCGGCCGATGTCCTGCTGCTCCTGTGTTTGGGCGTCGACCACCACGGTGTTGTGCGCGATCGTGTTGCTGTTCCACTCGAGGCGGCGAGCGTTGTTGCCGAGGAACTCCGGGTAGCCCAGGTCGGGCAGGAGGTCCACGCCGCCGGCGTACATGCCGAGGTTGAGCGTGTCTGCATGTCCGTGGTTGTAGTTCCGTCCGTAGTAGACCCAGAGCTCCCGACGCCCCGTGCCGGTGCCCGCCCGAAGCGCGGCGAACCCGAAGCCCGTGAGGTTCATGCTGGGCAGGTTGAGCGGACCATCCTTGTCGAGGATCTCCTGGATCCGCCGCACCGTGCCGGCGACGTCGAGGCTGCTGACGTCGCCGTACAGGCCGTCGGCTGTCCCACCGTTGAGGAGGCACGCCATCTGAGCGAACTCCCGAGTCGGGTACTGCTCGAACGCGCGAACGTAGTCCCGCGCGCTGAGGAGAAGGTCTGGCGCGCCGGTCCTGCCGGTGTCGCCGATGCTCGGCACGTACGCGTTGAGCATCGTGAACGGATACATGCACTCGAAGAGCTTCTCCACCTTCGGGTGCTGGTAGAGGTTGTCGTCCTCGTCCACGACGAGGACGTCGGCGATATCACGGATCTGCAGCATCCAGATCCGGTTGTACGCCAGCGACCCCTCGGTGCCGCACCCGTCGTGGTCGACGTCGTCGATCAGGGCGCTCGCGACGTTGCCACCCGTCACTCGCCACTCCGGGTCGCGCACTAGGTCACCGGTCTTGAACAGGAACTCCTTCCACTCCGCGGTCTCAGCGCTCTTCCCGAGGACGACCGCCGCCATCGCGAGCGCCGACTGGTGCATGCCGAAGTTGCCGCGGATCTCGGCGGCCTGGACAGCCGGGTAGATCGTGCGGAGGATGCCGTTCTCGATGTTGACCCGAATCGCCTCGACGCTGTCCTTGGCGGGTAGGTCGTACTGCTCGGCCTTGGTCCGCAGGAAGTCGACGACCTCGGCCTCGTCCCGTCTGGCGATCGCGGGGAAGAAGGCGTCGTACGCCAGGCAGTAGTCCTTCGCCATCCAGCTCTCCCAGATGGAGCCCACGGCCTTCCCTTTGCCGGTCCCACCGTGGCCGTTGCGGTTCCACGCCGCGGGGAACGGGTCGAGGTGCAGGGTCGGGTAGACGTCGGCGACGCGGTCGAGCAGGATGAGGCCGGCGTGCGCGTAGCGCAGGTCACCGGTGTAGAGGAAGGCGTCGCGGAACGCCTTGACGCCGCGCCCGATGAGTCCGTGCCCGCCGAGCTCGTTCAGCCATTGGCACCAGTGGTTGTAGTACGCGACGAACGTCCACCGATTCCCGTCCTCGTCGACCCAGCCGTAGCCGTCGTCGACTCCCCACGTCGGCCCCAGCTCGGGGTAGAGCTCGTTGACGAGCAGAGACCGGTCCGCGAGGTCAGGGTCGAAGTTGCCATGCTGGTCGAGGCCGCTGCGGTAGTAGGCGGCGAAGTCGTTCGTGGGGAAGGTCGTCGGGAGCCCACTCGCGGGATCGACCGCGGGATCGACGATCTTCCACGGCATGCGCAGCGGGTCAGCTCGCCAGGGGTACGTGCCGAACTCGTAGATGTCCCGCCCGCTGATCGGCGAGCCGAGCTGCTCGTTCACGTAGTTCGCGCGGGGGAGCGCCTGGGTCGTGACGAGGTTCCAGATCCAGTCGTCGCCGTGGGACAGAAGCTCCTCGGCCGCGGCGACCGCCTCGTCGCGCAGGGCCCGCGCCCACGGGTACGTCGCGACGTTCGCGCGGATCGCGGCGACCCTCTGCGAGGTGTAGAACGTCGGTTTGCTCTTGGTCGGCTCCAGAACCTGTGGCGTCGCGTTCGCCGAGACGGCGCCGAGCCACCCTCGTCCCTGTCGGGGCGGTAGGAGACCGAGGCCGACCAGCCCGGCCATGGTCATCGAACCAGTCAACAGCGTCCGGCGGCGGAAGGCCGGACTGTCGGACTCCGTGTGGTGCGCCATAGCTCCCCTCCCTTCGGCGCGGGCGTGGGTGCGCCTACCGGCCGTATCCGGCGGCGATTCCCTCGACCAGGCGGCGACCCGTCCACAGGTAGAGCGCGATGAGCGGGATCACGATGATGCAGATGCCGGCGAACAGCACCGACCACTCCGCGCCCGTGTACTGCACGGTCTGGGTGAAGTTCAGCAGCGCCAGCGAGATCGTCTTCTTGTCCTGCAGGAAGACGAGCGCGAAGAACGTCTCACCCCAGTCCCCGATGGCTTGGAGCACGAAGAGCGTCAGGAGTCCCGAGCGGGTGAGCGGCAGCATGATTCGCCAGAACGTGTAGCCGGGACCGGCTCCGTCCAGTGCGGCCGCCTCTTCGAGCTCGTGGGGCAGCGACGCGAAGAACCCGGTGAGGAAGAAGACCGCGAACGGCAGGTTCGTCGCGGTGTAGACGAGGAGCAGTCCCCAGAGCGTGTTCACCAGTCCGAGGCGGTCCATCCCCACGTAGAGGGGGATGAAGATCGACTGTGCCGGAACGCCGAGACCCATCGCGAAGAAGACCGTGACGGGGCCTGACCAGCGCCAGCGGAACCTGGTCAAGGCGTACGCCGCGGGCGCCGCGAGTGACAGTGTCGCGATCCCGCTCGCCACCACGAGGACCAGGGAGTTGAGAACGCCCTCACCGAAGTGCGCGACGTTCCACGCGTCGACGTAGTTGTGCCATCGAGGGCGGGACGGCAGTCCCCAAGGGTCCTCGAAGATCTCGGGCGTCGTCTTCAGCGAGTTGAGGAACAGCCAGCCGACGACGAAGAGGTCGAAGATCGCGAGCGACCACGCGGCGGGGAGGAGGATGAGGTGGAGGGGGCTCCGTCCTCGTCGCGGCCGACGGGAGGGCCGACGGGTCAGCCGCGGTCGCGCCAGCGGCCGGTTCGCTCGGGCGTCTCGCCGAGCGGGCTGCGACGTGGTGGTCGTCGGCATGCTGTCGTCCTAGTACTCCACGTGCGTTCGTTCGGCCAGCACGCGTCGGACGAGGATGGTGAGCACGAGACTGAGGGCGAGCGTCATCACGGCGGCGGCGGATGCCACGCCGAATCCCGCCGCAGCGTCCGCCGCGAAGGCGGTCGCGTAGCTGTAGAGCGGGAACGTCCAGAGGCTCACCGGTGGGAGCTGGCCGGTCGCCCCCGCGAAGGCCAGCATGAACTCGAAGGACTTCAACGCCGAGATCGACCACAGGACGGCGCAGACCCCTGCGACGCCGCTCATGAGTGGCACAGTCACGTGGCGGAACCGCTGGACGGCGGAGGCGCCGTCGAGGTCGGCGGCTTCGTAGAAGTACCGCGGAATCCGGTCGGCTGCTGCCATGAAGATGACGGTGTAGGTGCCGGCGCTGAGCCACACCTTGCCCGCCATGACGGTCGAGAAGAGGTGGTCCGCTCCGAGCCAGAGGGGCGGTTCGTCGACGCCGAGGAGTGTCAAGACATGATTGACGAGACCCTGCGGGTCGAAGAGGAAGCCCCAGAGGATCGCGATCACGAGTCCGGGCAGCAGGCTGGGGAAGAAGACGACGGCTCGCACGAACCGTCGGCCGGCCATGTCCTGCAACAACATGGTGAGGACGAACGCGACGGTGAACGTGATCGCGCCGACGACGAAGAGGATCACCATGGTGGTGACGAACGACCGGTGGAACGCCGGATCGCGCAGCATGAAGCGGTAGTTGCCGATACCCACGTACTCCATCGGCCCGGCGCCCGCCCATCGGTGGAAGCTGATCCAGACCGTCAGCAGCGTGGGCGCGATCACCACCAGCACGTAGACCGCGAGCGCTGGGACGACGAACACGCCGAGCGCTCGTCGCCTTGCGCTGTCGAAAGGGCTCGCGGAACGACTCGTCCGTCGCACAGGGGGCGTGGCGGCGGCCGCCTCGACCGCATCGGCTCCTCGCATCCCGCACCCCCTGCACCGCGTGGCCGCGTTGGCCGGTCGGCACTGACCTGGGGACCGCTGGCGCGTTCGATGCTAGGTCGCCCTCTGGTTCCCTACAAGAACAATTTGTTTCTTCTGATGGAACGCATGACCGGCACAGGACATCGTGGACGAGCGACCAGGGCGACTCGCGACGGTGCCGGCGCGCGTGAGCCAGGTCGGATAGCGGCGGATCGGGTCAGCCAGTCGACGCGAGGCGGTACAGCACCAGCGACTCCGGCGGTAGGACGTCGCGGAGGACCTGCCCGTCGAAGACGCGTCGTGGCTGCGGGCGCAGGACCGGGCGTCGCTGGTCGATCGCCTCGGTCACGGAGCGTTCGTCGACGTGATAGTGCAGGGCTGTCGAGCCGGTGCCGATGAGGTCGAGCTCGACCTGAACCTCGCGGTCCCAGGGGTTGAGGACGTACACGAGCCTGCTGCCGTCACGATTCCGGACACCGTAGGCCAGCACGGTGCGGTCGGGCACGCTCGCGATCCGCGTGATCGTCGCGCCGGGGCGGACGAACCGCGAGAGCAGCTGGACGCTGTAGTAGGTGGGCCGGAGCCGGAGCCCGTCCTCGGCCGAACTCCACATGCCGAACGACATGAGCGGAGCGTCGGGACCGCCGTAGCGCATGTCGAACGCCTCCCAGTACGACACGCCCTTGACCCCGCCGGCGAGGGCCTGGAGATGGTAGGCGGCGAGCTTCAGCGCGACCGGATAACGCTCCGGGAGCAGCACCCCGTCATGGGTGCCTGGACTGTAGGTTCCGGCGCCGACCCCACCGGTGAGGTTGGACTCCCACAGGAACAGCCGCGGCAGGCCGGCGTCCCTCGCTACCTCGACCCGGTTCCGCGCGTGCAAGGTGGGGATGGTGAGCGACGTCCGGTAGTCGACGTACTCGTGGTAGGACGACCATCCCGCGAGTCCTCGCAGCGGCGGGACGACCGTGTCGAAGAACGCGTCACCACCTTGACTGGTGTCGCCGGCCACCAGCTCGATGTCGTCGAGGCCCGCCTGCCTGAGCGCGGCCGCCACCGTCTGGTACATCTCGACGTACTCCGACGGGGATCCCGGGAACTCGCCGTTCGGCTCGTTGTAGAGCGTCAAGGCCGCGAGGTTGCCCACCCCTTGAGCGCGAAGCCACCGAAGCAAGGCGACCATGGCGTCCGCCATCTCTCCATAGCGCGACGGATCCCAGTCCAGCGGACGCCACATGACGAGGTTCGCCCGCGCGCCCAGGCGGTCGTAGAGGCGGAGATCCGCCAGGAGCGCTTGCACCATCGGGCCACTGAAGTCGTACCCCTCCGCCGTGGCCCACCAGTTCGTGTCGGTGAACACCCGGACCCACGTCGGGCGCAGCACCGCGAGCCGTTCCTCCACCGTCCGGCGTTGCTCGCGTGTGAGGACGCCCGGCACGAAGGCGTAGACGTTGTTCTCGACTCCGACACCCTCCACGTCCAGGTTGAGCACGTCCTCGGTCTCGTGCAGCCGCACGTGGGGCGAATGAGCAGGCTCGTCGAGCGAGGCGTACGCCTCCAAGGTGACGTCGTCGAAGACGGCCTGCCCGTGTCCGTTCAGCAGCAGCCGGATCGCGATGGTCGTGGTGTTCGCGGGGACCTCGCCCAGCAGCTCGAGGCGACTCCAGTCCTGGGTACCTCGGACCGATCCCGACTGCGACCAGGTGATCCGTGAACCCGTCGCGTCGTAGTAGTCGATCCCGAGGTACGCGCCGTACCCGTCGGCCACCTCGTTCGTCCGTACCCACGCGGTCAGGCGGAGCAGCGTGCGCGCCGGAGGTGCAGCTGTCCGCTGACCGACGTTCGGCCACGCGACCGGAGCCGACGATGGCACGGTGACGACGGCTCCGCCACTGTCGCCCCGTCCGACGCCGTGTCGAATCTCCACGGTCGCGGGCTCGTCGGCGACCCGCTCCCACTCCGGCGCGCCCTCCTCGAAGGCGGGGTCCTCGACTGGCATGGGCTGGGGGACGCCGAGCGCGTCCGCGCCGAAGACGTCCGGGCCCAGCTCGTCCCGGTACGCCGTGGCCGTCTGCGGAGCGGCTGACTGGGCCGGCGGAGCGGCGAATGCCACCATCAGGACTCCCACCAGACAGCTCGTGGTGAGTGCTGCCCGTCGGACCATCGGACGGCGGCGCGGCCGCTGCCCTCGACGGTCCGGTGGTTCGAACGTCGTGCCCATGAGGACCACCTCGGTCCGTGTGCGGGGGGAGCGGGTGGTCCCATCGTGATCGACGAGCACACGGGGCGTACCGCTCGAGCGAGTCCGATGTCGGGCACGTCCGAGCCTGGCCGTCAGTTCCTACGCCGTCGGCCTGTGGAGCCAGCCCGGCTCCAGAGGCCCGAGTCGTCCACGAGCCACCACCGGCCCACGCCACCGGCCGCCACGACCGGGCCCGTGATCGAGCAAGGGCAGCGGCTGGGCGCCGCTCGGCCTGATCGTGCCCGGTCGCTCGGGCGGTCTCTCCGTCTCAACGTGGTGTCAGCTCGTAATGGAAGGTCTGGCAGCGGTAGTAGTACTTGTGCAGCAGCGGTACCACGATGCCCTGGATGAACGGGTACTTGCGGGCCAGGGCACGACGTACGGGGAGCGCCTCCTCCTCGGACAACAGCCGGGCCCGCGCCCGCATGCTGGGGCCGACGACCTTGCCGCCGAACGTCGACGGCGCGATCTCGACGTCGGCGTTACGGCGCAGCCGCTTCACTTTCCCCGCGGTACTGGGTGTCCGGAAGTAGGCGCGATCGCCGTCGACCACGATGTGGACGACGGTCGGAACTGGTGTGCCGTTGCGGCGGTACGTCGTGAGCACGACGTTCTTCTGCGCTGCGAAGCGGTCGAATGCACGTGTCTTCTGCTCCATGTGTGACGCCTTTCGATCACGCAGGGTCAGGGGATGTCAGGCACCGACCCAAGGCGACGCTTCTCGCCTCCCCGGTGCACAGTCAGCACCCGGAGGTGACGTGACTCGTCGCCTTGGGGACTCGCCGTCCCACCGATAGGACGAAGGGCACACGTCCGGTGTGACAGTCCAGCGTTCGTGACCCGGCAGTCCACACTGGAGGGGCCGTTCGCCACCTCTCACGTATGGCATCTCGTCTCGCGTGAGACCCTGTCACCGACGGATGACTCAGCCCACACCTGCGAGATAGTGCTGCTCAATCTCATCGGCGGACAGCGCCCGATCGTAGATCGCCACCTCGTCCAGGTCCCCTCGTAGGCGTTGCGCAGCGTCGTCACCGCGTGCGCCGAGCTTGATCGAGGCTGTACCGTCGGCCGGCGAGATCGTCGTGGCGATGCTGGCGTCTGGCCTGCCGTCGAGGTAGACCGTCAGCTGCGAGCCGTCAAAGACAGCGGCGACATGGAACCAGTCACCGGTCGTGAGCCGGGTGCGTCCTGTCACGACGCTGTAACCTTCATTCGGACCACCCAGCGTCCAGGCCTGGAGGAACCCGTTGTCGACCCGGAGAGCGAAACCGTTGGCGGCGGGTGCCGTGTAGCTCTCGATGATCGCCTGGCCCGGCGGGGGAGCGATCGTGTCGAGGTTCACCCACGCTTCCAGGGTGAAGGGTCCGTTGAGGTTGGTGGCCGGTGTACGCGGCACCTCGACGTAACCGGTCGCCAGATCGGCCGCCGTGTCGTCCGCGATGGCACCAGGCGCGCCGGGTCGAGCCCCGTCGCGGTACACACCGTCCTGACCGGTGGGTGAGCTGTCGACGGCGACGTGACTGTCGGCAGCTTCGCCAAGACGCCAGTAGCCAACGGGGCTCGCGAGACCAACGAGTTCGGGATATGTTCCCTCACCGACCAAGACAACCCCAGTGACCTCGATGGACGTCGCGGCGTCAACGCGGACCGTCACGTGGATCTCGTAGCGGCCGTTCGGCGTGTTATCCGGGACAGTCACGTCCAATGGCACCTGCGCAATGACGGTGCGGCCATCGGACCGTACCCGCACCCGCTGCTTCGCCGGGGCGATGATCCAGCCATCTGGTCCGGTCGCGATGACGTCGCCAGCAAACGTGTCGTCGTCGAACACCTCGAGCTCGACGTGGAACCGTCTTGTCGCGCCGGACTCGATCAGCGCACCTGGCGGATCGAGACGGACCCGACCGCCCAGGACGTCGGCGTACTTGGGGATGATCTCGTAGACCCGGGGCGGGTTGCTGCTCTTGGCCCACCGAAGCCGGATCGCGCTCGCAGTGAGCCCGTTGGCCGGCACCGTGGTGAAGCCGCCGCTGAGCGGGCCGAGGTCGACCCACGTGTCGCCGACCTTCGCCTGGACCGTCGCGTGCGCGGGGGCGTCGGTGTCTTGGACGACCGTGACAGACGCGAGTCGGTGCTGCTTCGTGATCGGTACGGTCACCGCGTCGCCCGGCTCGGGCCGAGACTTGGCAACGTAGGCGGTGTCCACGCGACGGTCGGTCAGGTTGGCCAAGCTCGATCCGTCGGCCGCGACTGGTGTGCCTGACGGCTCACCGAGGTCGCCGTACCAACGGACGCCAAGGTAGCCATCGCTTTGGTGCGCGGCGAAGTCGAGAAGTCGGTCGATCGGCCCAGGTGAGATCTGGTGCCAGGTTTGGTCGAGGATGCTGCGAAGGCGTGCTTGCTCGCACCGGGCTCGCCACACGTCCTCGCTACGGCCGTCGTCCTGGGCGCGCAGGATGTCCAGAGCGGCTTGACCCGCCTGGCCGGTCACGCCTATCCGGTCCAACCACGGCCCGATCTGCGACAGCATCAGCTGGTCATCCAGCTTCTCGCGCAGCGTCGTCGGGAGGTTCTCGAGCCGGCGCAGCTCGTCGTCGAGCCAGTTCAGCTGCCGGGTGACCGGGCGGCCTTCGGTGTACGCGGTGAGCAGCTCGTCGATCACGGCGGCGAGATCAGGTCGCTCGGTGGTATCGAGCAGACTCACCCGGTTGTGCTCGGCGAACAAGCGAAGTTCCTCGTACGCGTCGCCGCCGAGGATACGTAGCGTCTGCGTCCATGACCGCTCGGGATCGTAGGCGTGCGGATTCCACGCGTAGTCGGCTTGAGTTCCGAGGGGGATCTGTGATGCCTGTTGGTCCCGAACAAGCTCGTTGAACGAGATGCCGATGACGTGGGTGGCTAGATCTGGCTCGCGGTTGACCAGTGGCCCAAGGAGCAAGCGATTCGGCGTGTAGTCGTTCACCGGGTAGTTGTCCCAGATTATGATCTGGTGCCGGGGAAACGCCTTCTTGACGGCGGCAAGATCGTCGAGGGTGATCGCCGGCGAGACCACCGCTGGTCCTGTCCAGTAGATGTCGACCTCGGTGCTCAGCAGCTCGTCGAATCGCTCGCGATACGTCGTGCGTTCCGTGCCCCAGTACTCGGTCGGCACGGTGACCAGCCGGGAGGCCCCGGGGTGGGTCTCGATGAACTCGCGCTGGACGAAGTTCGTGACGTCGGCCTGGGCGGCCGCCAGCGGTGACACGTCGTCGCCGTACGCCTCCTGGTCCGCCTCGCAGACGAAGTTCCCGGTCACGTCATCCCACGCGATCACAAAGCTGCGTACGCCGATATCCCAGAGCTGCTCGAAGCGGGCCAGCAGCTTCTGGCGGTCGGACTCGCGCGCGTGACAGATTCCTTGGCTTGGCGCCATCGGGGCTTCGGGGGACACCCGATACACGAAGTCCACATGGCGGTGTCGTGCGAGATTGACGATCTCCTCCAGACGAGCGAGCTCGGCGGGTCCGTATGGCAGGTCCCATTCGCTGCCGGTGCGCAGGTCGTCGGCAGGCCCGTAGAAGAACTGGTTCATCTTGTGCCGGGCCAGAAACTCGATCTGTGAGCGACGGTCCTCCTGCGACCAGACCGGGCCGTAGAAGGACTCCATACCGCCGCGGACGCCGTACGCCGGCCAGTCCCGGATCTCGACACCGTCGACTCGAGCGCCGTTAGCCTGCGCCGTCAGCAGCTGGCGAAGCGACTGAACGGCGTAGAAGGTGCCGGCGCCGTCGACACCGGACAGCACGATGCGCGCTCGTCCGTGGTCGTCTCGGCCGGCGACCAGGACGTAGCCCTCAGCGGGGGGAGTCCTTCGGGGCCGGCGACACCGAGCGCTTTCAGTGCCTCGACGCTCGCTGGTGTCTCGGTCGGTCCACCGAGGACGACCAGCGGCCGACGGAAGTCGGCCACCGGCTCGCGAAGGACACGGGACCGCAAGCCGTACTCGTCGAGAAGGTCCTGAAGGGCATGAAGGGCTGGCTGGTCGACGGCTTCGCCGGCGATGACGGTCACCTCACCGTCGAGTCGAACACCGCTCGGTCGTGGTCGCATCTCTTGCGGATAGGGGAGGATCGGGCGTAGCGATCCAGCAGGCGGGGCCGGTGCATCACCTGCGAACGAAGGGGGAGCCAGCGGGGCCGCGGCGAAGGCGGCACCGACGATACCGGCCAGTAAGCGTCGCCAGATCCGATGTGTGCGCTGGGGGCGTGCCATGGGACGTCTCCTGGGTTTCGTGCCGGCCGGCTGGATCGAGTTGTCGGGCTGCCGCACAGCTCGCGGCGGATTCCGTGTCGTCATCGCACTCAGTGCGGGAGTGCTCGGCGAGTCCTGACCCCAGCCGCGGACGTGCTCCGTACGAGCGGCTTCGAACGGTATGGTTCAGCGTTCACGGATGGTCAAGATCTGTGTCCGCATGTGGCTCGAGAGGAGGAGGTGCCAGGAGTTGGTGCTCGCTGGCAGCTCGCGAGGGATCAAGACACACTCTTGCAGAACCAGATCAGGCTGGCTTGCGAGCGAGCATCTCCTCCGCGGCGCGGCGGCCCTCCGCCCCGCATGTCAGTGTCGGGCTTGAGCCGACCGTGCTCTTGGAACCACTCCGAGACTTGTCACGGAACGCCTCGACATCCGTCCCCGGAGGAGCGTTGTTCGTTCGCGTCATCGTCGCCCGCAACCTCTCATTGCACAGTCCGCCCGTGACGATCTCGGACGCGCCCGGGATGGATGACGACAGATGCGTGCCCTCGACCACCAACCGTGTGCGGTTGACGGACAGCGGCATCGTCAGGTTCACAAGGATTGTGGGGTCACGGTGTCCAGGTCACGACGAGCGACCCGGAGCGTCGGCTGACGACATACTGCCCGGGCCGACGGGGAGTCACCTCGGCGCTTGGATGGAACTCGAACGTCAGCCGGTGGTCTCGATACCGGGTCCAGCCGCCGATCGCCTCCGCGACCGCCTCGGCCAGGTCCTTCCCTCGAGAACCGTGTCCGATGACGCCGAGCTCGTACGCGTCGCCCGACGCTCGCATGGTCAGGTAGGCGAGGCTGTCGCCCTCGACGGTCGCCATCGACCCCCCGCTCGTCGCCGGCCGAAGCACGCCCGCCTCGACGGCGCGACGCTCGACCTCCATCCAGGAGATCGAGTTGGGCAACGCGCAGGCCAGCCACAGCCACACGAACTCGAGCGTCTCGCCCTTGACGAACGTGGCACCCGTCCACACCTCGGTCGCCGGCCTCGCAAGGACCTGTGACGCGAGCCGCGCGTCGACGTCCTGGTCCGCATAGACGTGGAGGTGGGCCGCACCGTCGAGGAGGTCGATCGTACGTCTCGGGTCAGCCGCGACACTGGCGCGCAGGGGCATGAAGCCGCAGAGCTGGCTGTCGACGGAGGTCCAGGTGTCGCCGGTACGCGCGAACGCGATGGACCGGGTCACGCCGCCGCGGATGCGGACGGGAACGACCAGCCGGCCGTGCGGGCTCGTCTGCTCCAGCCACGCCTTGGGCAGCTCGGCTGTACCGACCGTGGCGATGAGCCGGTCGTACGGCGCGTGCGCCGGATGGCCCAAGGCGCCGTCGCCGACGACGA
>Ga0310822_101000_pt1 | contig 11991 bp, 18 predicted proteins | sample P4_ome_2_FD_201313 | JGI IMG/M metagenome (GOLD analysis project Ga0310822, IMG submission 201313) | Sorghum-adapted microbial communities from Joint BioEnergy Institute, Emeryville, California, United States - P4_Day56_Rep2 | ecosystem: Engineered > Bioreactor > SSF (Solid state fermentation) >... | reverse complement strand
AACCATTGCCTAGAAACAATCGCGCCTGCCTACTCTCTCGAAAATTTGCATCAGTTTGTCGAACAACAAATGGATATCATCGAAATTTGTCGAATAATATCCTTGGCATTCAACATTAACTGACTGCTTTCCCCCACAAAAATCCCAGTTAGTTTTTTCCATGCACACAGCCATATATACAAACATCACATGTAATTGATGCTCCTGTATGGATTTACAATGCCAAAAACACATTCATCTTCAATTAAATGTAAAATGAATGTTGACACCTTTGGGAATCGCTGGTATGATGAAAACACCGGAAATTGTCGAATATTGACGACTATAAATCCGTTTCAAACAATAAACGACATTTTGAAACATCTTGAGAGGAGAGGCTAGACATGATGAAATCTACAGGTATTGTTAGAAAAGTGGACGAGCTGGGTCGCGTCGTTATTCCAATTGAATTGCGTCGCACTTTGGGGATTGCTGAAAAAGATGCGCTGGAAATTTACGTGGACGGCGAGCGCATCATTCTGAAGAAGTACGAGCCTGCCTGTATCTTCTGTGGCAATGCGGACCGCGTATCCCATTTTAAAGGCAAGATTGTATGCCAAGATTGCCTGTCTGAGATGCCTGCAGTTAAGCGCTAGGCCCTCCTGATCGGAACAATTGCATCTATGATGATTGGATGAATAAAAAAGAGGCTGGTGCGAGAAACCAGTCTCTTTTTTATGTATGGCGGCTAGAGCGGCATCTCCCGGTGGTATTCGTTGTATACGTCCCTTTTCGACACGCCTCTGTCATCTGCCGCTTGTTTGATCGCTTCCTTCTTGCTAAAGCCCTGCTCACAATATCGGTCCACATGCTCCACGACACTGACCTGCATCCACCATTGATCTTCATCCGGATTTTTTTCGGCCTGCCCGGTGAACCCCTCAACGACCAGACAATATTCTCCGCGGGCTTCTCCTTCTCGAATATGCCGGATCAGCTCATCCAGCGTTCCGCGGGCAAACTCCTCATACCGCTTGGTCAGCTCGCGGGCCAAAACCGCCCGTCTGTCGCCCCACTCTTCCCGTATCGCTTCCAATGTTTTTGCGATCCGGTGCGGCGCTTCGTAAAACAGAAGCGTTTCCGGATAAAATTTGAGCCGCTCCAGTTCTTTCCGCCGATCCTTGTTTTCCCGCGGCAAAAATCCGCAAAACACAAACCGGTCCGTAGGCAGACCGGACGCAATCAGTGCTGTCAGCGCTGCATTCGCCCCAGGCACGGGCACGACCGGATACCCTGCCTCTACGGCATCCCTGACCAGATCGGCTCCCGGGTCGGAGATGGCCGGAAGCCCGGCGTCACTTACCAGAGCGATTTGCTTGCCTTCAGCCAACCACTGCAGCAGCCCGCTTCCGCTTGCCTCCTTGTTGTGTTCGTGGTAGCTGACCGTACGCTTCTCGATCTGAAAGTGGGTGAGCAGCTTTCTGGTCTGGCGTGTATCCTCGCAGGCGATTACATCCACAGAGCGGAGTGTCTCCAGGCAGCGGACGGAGATATCGTCCAGATTGCCAATCGGTGTCGCTACCAAATACAGCACACCCTTCTGTTCATCTGCAAAGCTTCGCTGGATGTTCACTCGCATCCTCCCTTCGCTTGACTGATAAGCGCTTCCTTTTGAAGGCGGGAAAGCCGCTTGATTGCTTCCTCCCGTTTCAGCCCCCACGAACGATCCACACCTTCTTCCATGTACATCAGCTCGACAGGGCCCCTTCCTCTCGTATATTTCGCTCCTTTTCCCTCGTTGTGCTCGCGGATTCTTCTCTCCAGCTCGGTTGTGTAACCGGTGTAGTACGTCCCGTCCGCACAACGCAGAATATAGACAAAGTGGCTTTTATGAGAGGGAATCGCGTTTTCCAAAGTAGATCTCCTGAAGTTCTTCACAGTATTCCTCCCCGTTCTCGTAAACAATCAGCGGGGGCTGGATGCGAAGCTCCGGTTTGCCGTTTCTGATTCCCTCGATCAACACCATATTGGGCTCGGCATCGCGTCTTGGATAGACGAGACGCATCCGTTTGGGCTCGATTCCGTACTGGCGCATCAAGGTCACGATGTCGATCAGACGTGTGGACCGATGGACCAAAGCCAATTTTCCGCCATTTTTCAACAGTTGGCTCCCTACCCGAATGACGTCCTCCAAGCATAACCGGATCTCGTGACGGGCAATCGCAAAATGCTCGCTCAAGTTATGCTCTCCGCTTCCCGCCGGCATGTACGGCGGATTGCAGGTGATCAGGTCGAATTTCCCGTAGCCAAACAACTGCACCGCTTCTTTTACGTCGCCGAGATGCATAGTCAGCCGATCGCCCAGATTGTTTAATTGAACATTGCGACTGGCCATGTCGTACAAACGGGGCTGAAGCTCGATACCCTCAAATACAGCTTCCGGGGAACGCGTCGTCATAATCAGCGGAATCGCTCCGTTGCCGGTACACATGTCCAGCACTCTGCCGCGCTTGGGCACGGAGGCGAAACGTGCGAGCAGCACAGCATCCATCGAAAAACAAAACACTTCATGGCTTTGAATGATTTTCATTTCGTGAGTCAGCAGGTCATCGATCCGCTCCGACTCGTAAAGCGGCACGTTTTTCCCCGAATCCATTCGTCACTTTCTACTCCTTTGCTTTTGCAAGCCACGTCTTTTGCTCATACAGGTCTGAAAAAGCGACCTGTCATTTGGGCCCAGGTCGCTTTCTTTCCTTGTTAAGTTCTGTCGCATTGCTTCATGATTTCTGGTTTTATTTCTGTACCCCGCTGAGGAAAGAGAGGCAGAACAAGCAGTCCCCTTCCTTGCGCAAGCTGCCAAAATGCACATTGCAGATATGGAATCCTTCCGCGTATAAACGCGCTAGATTATCGTATCCTTCTCCGACTACTTTTTTCTTGGCTTCTTCGGTTTTGACCTGCTCGGACCGTTTTTGCTTCGGTGCGGGTTTGGTCGTCTTTTTGTCCAGTCGGTTGCGAAGGTGCTGGTTTTCAACGAGTAATTGGGCGTTCTCCTCCATCAAGACGACGATGACGTCCTTTAATTCGCCAATTTCTTGATACAGATCGCCGATTCGTTCCTCGATACTGGCCATCTTGACGAAGATTTCCCGTTTGTCCACTTGCTCACCTCATCCCCGCTACCTGTTCTTTTTCTATCGACTACTCAAACGTAGGCTGCCCCACGACGATTTCATCCAACGCAAATTCCATAATCCGTCTGTTCTCCGAAAGCTCCACCTGCATCGAGTGATCCAGGATGTTCAAGGAAACCACTCGTCCTACGCCCATCGGCGTCGTGACCGATGCTCCGATGTCAGGCATCTCGTCGCGCGTGCTTTCGTAGTTATCATTTTCATATTTCAGACAGCACATCAGCCGTCCGCACAACCCGGAGATCTTCGCCGGATTCAATGAAAGATTTTGGTCCTTGGCCATCTTGATCGACACGGGCTCGAAATCGCCCAAAAACGTGGAGCAGCAGAGAAGACGTCCACAGGGGCCAATCCCGCCGAGCATTTTGGCTTCGTCGCGAACGCCGATCTGGCGAAGCTCGATGCGCGTGCGAAAGACGGAAGCCAAATCCTTGACCAGCTCACGGAAATCGACTCGTCCATCTGCTGTAAAATAAAAGATGATTTTATTGCGGTCAAAGGTGTATTCCACGTCGACCAGCTTCATCTCCAGCTTGTGTTCCTTGATTTTCGTCTGGCAAACGGAAAACGCGTTTTTGGCGGCTTGCTTGTTTTCCTCCACCTGCTTCGCATCCCGCTCATCTGCCATCCGGATAACTTTTTTCAACGGCAAAACCACGTCGGAGTCAGCCACTTGCTTGCGACCGATTACAACCTTGCCGTATTCTACCCCTCTCGCCGTCTCGACGATCACGGAAGAATCCCGCTCGATCGGCAGCTGGTCAGGGTCAAAGTAATATATTTTGCCCGCTTTTTTAAAACGGACACCTACAACCTCGTACAAGGTTATCCCTCCTGGATTTGAAGAACCAACCGCTCAAGGGCCAACTGTGCGTTGGCGTTTCGCTCTATCCGATTTTTCGTTTCCATGACCAGATCGATCCCATGCAAGAGCTCAGCTTTTGTCCAAATCAAGGCTTGTCCTTGCAGCACATCCTGTTGGTCGCTGTTGATGAGATGGGCATGTCTGTCTACTTGCACATACAGGATATCGCGCAGCCAAAGGATGAGCAAATCCAAAAAGAGGGGCAGTTCCTCCTTTAATTTGTCGCTCTTTTGCAACATATCGTGAATGGTATAGAGTGCTGAGGAGTTGTGTTGTTTGCATTCCTGCACCAATTGTATCATTACATTTCTTAGCTGTGCAAACCATTCTGCTTGACTGAGCACACGGGCTTCTTCCAAATTTGACGTAATGTGGGACGCGATCCTGGCCATTCCTGCGGAGACGCCCTCCAAGACCAATTTTTCGGCGATGGCTTCGGCAGAAAGTGGAGAGAAGTGAATGATTTGACAGCGTGACAGGATGGTAGGCAAAATGGCGTGACTTTGCTCTGTCAAAAGCATGGCGATCACACCGGCAGGGGGTTCCTCCAAAAATTTCAGCAGACTGTTGGCTGCCTGCGTCGTCATTTTGTCTACATGCTCAAGAATGTACACCTTGTGAATGGATTCTACGGCGCGCATTGCCATTTCTTTTTGAAGATGGCGAATCTGATCGATTTTGATGGAAGCCCCATCCGGTGTGATGACCGTAATATCCGGATGGTTTCCGGCCTCAATGCGCCTGCATGAGAGACAGGCCCCGCAGGCATCCGCCTCTTTCTCTTGACAAAAGAGGGATTTTGCCAGATGCAGGGCCATCTGTTTTTTTCCCGCGCCCTTGGGTCCGGTAAACAGGTAGGCATGTGCCAGCCGGTCATTGCGCAGGCTATGATGGAGCAGCTCAGCCGCACGGGGCTGCTGCGAAAATGTTGTCCATGTCATGGTTTTCACCTAAAAATACATATTGATCAGCATCCCGCGAATTTCGCCGATCCGTCCCAGCATGTCGATAATGGGCGAATGGACATCTACGATTTCATCGGCAAGCCGAAGGAGCTGTGCATCTACTTCCTTGATCATTTTATACAGCTTGCTTTGTCCCCGGCGATTCGTCCCACTCCGGTCATCGAGGGCCATTCCGTATTTGACTGCCTCTTCCATGAACTCCTTGATCAGCTGTTTATAGCGGTAAAAATCGCGGATGGAGCGGGAACGAGCGAGAATTTGGCCTTGCTTGTCGATGTCGTTGAAAAGCTTGATCAGCTGGTCTCGGGACATGCGCTGCTCTTCTTCCCTGATCACTTCAGCAAAGGCTGCTTTCCCCGTCTCTGAAGTCTTCCGCATGTCTGAAGCTTTGCCCATATCCGCGATTGGTCTGAATCCTTCGCTGATTTTCATCCGGCACCTCCGACAAGTCTCCTTTGCCGCCTTGTTTCAGTATATACGAAAGCAGCCGCAAAAAGGAGATGCCTTGTACGCATCGTTGTTAAAATGAGTGAAACTGTTGGACATCCAAAACAAAGACCGCAGCGCCACCCACCTGAACCTCAAGCGGATAGGGCATAAACGAGTCGACGGCATTGCTCAAGGGTGAGACAGGGGTGACCATCTGTTTGCGTGATTTGCAGTTCTGTTGAATAATATCAATGACATCCGGCAGACTTTCGTCATTCGTACCAATCAAAAATGTCGTATTGCCTGCGCGCAAAAAGCTTCCGGTACTTGCCAATTTTGTGGCTCGGAAACCCTTCTTCACCAACTGCTGTGACAGACGACCACTGTCTTTGTCCTGAACGACAGCAACCACCATTTTCATACGGCGCTCACCCTTTCCGCGTAGTTTTGGTTTACAGTCGAATACCTGTCTTCCTTCTATAATATGAAGAAAGCTGGGGCAGTGTAACGATATTCTTCTTATTCATAGTATACAGCATGTACACGCAACTACGGTACCCCAACCTTACAAACGCGCCTCGAGCTGCACTAATGCTTCCGCGAACACCTCATCTGCCGGCCGCTCCGCATCGATGACGATAAACCGATCGGCAAAACGGTCTTTGACAATCTGGTACCCTTCCCTGACCTTCTCATGGAACTCCAGCGCTTCCAGATCCAGTCGATTGACCTCCCGCCCTTTTGTGGCATTGATCCGGGCCAGCCCAACCTCGGGACGGACGTCAAAATACAGCGTCAAATCCGGCATGCAGTCTTCTACAGCAAACTTGTTGATGGCAAATACCTCGTCAATCCCCAGCCCTCTGGCGTATCCCTGGTAGGCAAGGCTGCTATCTATAAAACGATCGCATAGAACCAGTTTGCCCTCTGCCAACGCAGGAAACACCTTTTCCGCCAAATGCTGCCTTCTCGCCGCTGCATAGAGCAGGGCTTCGGTCCGTTTGTCCATATTGACGTACTTTGGATCGAGGATGATCTCGCGAATTTTTTCAGCGATCTCAATGCCGCCCGGCTCCCGCGTCAGCATGACATCCCAGCCCTTTGTTCGCAGTTCGTCATACAGGCGGGCTGCCACGGTCGATTTTCCGGCCCCATCTGCTCCTTCTATGGTGATGAACCGACCAGTCTTTCTCGTTGTCACGACAATTGCTCCCTCCACATTTCAAATGAGCAGCCCGGAAGCTGCCTGCCCGGCGCTTCCGCATCAAAGTGCGGTTACCGGACGACTACTATCGAATCGAGCCGGGAATCCCGGACTCCCTGAAATCTGACCTGGCTTTTTCTCAGTTCTTTCAGCAAGGCAAGGAAGGATTCATCGATCCTCTCGCCCGGGGTCAACAACGGAATTCCCGGCGGGTAAGGAATGATCATTTCTCCCGCTATCCGCCCCAGCGACTGCTCCAGAGGCACACTGACCAGCGGGGCGTCCATCGCCTCGTGGATCGGCATCGCCTGCTCGCGCAAAAAGCTGGAGGAGACGATTCCCGGTTGCAGAATGCGTTTTGGCTGACGATCTGGCTTCTCCGGGATCGATGTCAGTGCATGCAGCAACTGATCGATATCCGCCGGCCTGGTACCTGACGAGGCTGCCAGCAAAACATGCCCTGTGTCTGCAAGCTCGGGGTAAATCCGGAAATCCTCCAGAACCTGCTGCAGCCCGAACCCGTCCAAATCGGCAGCCCGCGGCATGAGCATCAGCTTTAGCGGATCCATCGTGCTATATACACTCGTGGACTCGATTCCCGCAAGCTCCAGCCATGACATTTCGCGGACAGCCTCCCTCAGCTCGTCCAGTAACGGGAGAAGCTCATCCCACTCCTGGGCCGCTTCCATAACGAGATGGCGTCTGGCGAGATCCAGCGAGGCCATCAACAGGTAGGACGGGCTGGATGACTGCAGCAGCGCGAGGCTGCGGGCCAAACGCTCCCGGTCGATCCGGTTGCCCTGTACATGCAGCATGGACGACATCGTGAGCGCCGTCGTCATTTTATGCGTGGACTGCACCGCAGCATCCGCCCCGCTTTCCATGGCCGACTGCGGAAAAGCCGGGTGAAAGCCGTAATGCGAGCCATGCGCCTCATCGACCAGCAGCGGCACGCCAAAGCGGTGAACCGTGGCGGCCATCTTGGCAAGGTCGATGCCCATGCCGTAATAGGTTGGATTGGTTAAAAAGACGGCTTTCGCATCCGGATGGGCAATCAGAGCCCGCTCTACGTCCTCCCGGCGCAAGCCTGCAGCAACCCCGCTGGCCGGATCGACCGCAGGCACAATATAGACCGGATTGGCTCTAGCCAGCATCATGCCGTGAAAAACGGATTTGTGGCAATTGCGCTGCACCAGAATTTTCTCACCGGGGCGACAAACCGCCATAATTAACGCCATATTTCCGACTGTGCTGCCCCCGATCAAAAACCGGGTTTCCTCGGCACCGAATGCTTCCGCCGCCAACTCCTGGGCTTCCGCAATCACGCCTTCGGGATGGTGCAGATCGTCCATCCCGGTTATTTCCGTCATATCCAGCTCCAGTAAGGGACCGAATGTTTCCCTGCCGATCTGGTCAAAGCTGTGTCCCATTTTATGTCCAGGCACATGAAAAGGATGCGGATGCCTGCTTGCGTGTTTGACTAACTGTTCGTACAAGGGAGCGCGCCGCTGCCTCTCCCCGTAGCCAGGGCTTTTTTCCCGCACGAGCTTCACGTCCTTTTTTTCAACTTTTTTCATTGTAGCATGATTTTATCCGCAAGTCGGCGAAAACGGAAAAAGGCACGGGCCCTTTGGCCAATGCCTTTTTTGAACGTAGCTACGCGTCTTTTGTGAGCCAGATGCGTCTCATCTGATGAATAAAAAATGGATATTTGGCATCTTGTACGTCAGTGTGCACCATTTCCTGCTCGCAATGTTGGCAGATAAACTGCTCACAGATCGCGATCCCGTCCAATCGTTCTTCCTCACAGACGATGCATCGCTGAGCAACTCTTTCCATAGTAAACGCCTGCCCTTTTCCCTCAATCTACCAACCATTATACCCCATTATAATCGGCTCCATTCCCAAACGTTCGTGTTTTCGCCGATAGCTCGGTAGATTATCCGGCATGATTCTGCTTCTTCTATAGGAAAGCATGAACAAGCATCGATGACAATCGGTTTGGCCATCTCCCTGGCGAGCACAGGCAGCGGCATCTCCGAAATAACTGGATCGGCGGTCCCAATCATCAGCAGATCCGACTGGGACAGGGCTGAACGCCAATCCTCGTATACAGACCATTCGGCGGGTACGGTTTCGGCTTTGGCGTGATCGACTGCGGAGGAGAACAGCCGAACTTCCTTTCCAAGCAGCCCGCTTGCAGGAAATTGCAGCCAAAACGAAATATTTCCCCACAGTGTAATCCTATGTACATTTGTTCTTTTTAACACTTGCTGAAGCTGCTGGTCCAACCAGCGGCAGAGCCGTGTCTGGCTCTTCCGCTCCGGGTACAGCCAGCCTTGTCCGACTCGTTTGTCCATGCCGAGTGCACGCGCCAGCACCTGGATTCGCAGCTGCGAGCCTTCTTCGTCACATACCTCGCCAAGGCGCATAAAAAACCGTTCTTTCCACGTCAAATAAAGTCCCAGCTGACGGACAGCCTCGTCAACCTCACCTCTGCGGCATAGGAGCGAAATTATGTTTCGCCGGGCGAGCTGCCGACTCAGCTTTCGCATCCATTTGCCAGACGGCTCTCCGCCCAGCAGCACTTTGTCTCCGTCCGAAAAACGGAACATCCGGATCACTTCCCACCCGGGATGGGCAGCCGACCATTCATCTGCCAGCCCCGCCCGGATTTTGTCCCCATAGACGAGCAATAGACGGGGACCATCCCCCGCCTCAACAATTTGGATCCGATCCTCTACATGGTTGTCCGGCTGACCGCCCACCAGAATGCCGTCCGCTTGAATGCTTGCTCCGCTTTCCTCCCCGGAGCATATCTCCAGCCCGAGCTTGCGCAGTTCGGCCTTCCGCGATTCCGAAAGAGTCACACCGGAGATTTCCCTGAGTGTGATCATATCCTCTGGCAATATCGTTCTCCGCCTCCTGTTTCGTCGTCCTCTGCCAAGACATGCCCGTCTTCCTCGCAAAGAGAGGCTATGCCATAATAGGGATGTACCCCGTGCAGCCAGCACGTAAAGTGACGGGCATTTTTGAATAATTTTCCCGGTTTACGGCTGGATTATCCGAGGGTAGTAGTAAATGATGACACTCGAGTACGTAGAACGAATGGATGTGGCATATGGAAAACCAAACCATTTACAGCTATAAACTGGTGCGCCGTTTTCGCTGGCGCTTGGCCGGATCACTGTTACAGCTCTTGCTTTTCGGACTGTTTTTTGCGGCTGCTGCACGCCTGCTGGCAATCCCGGCTCCAGCCCTGGTTGTCTCATTGGCTGTGTTGCCGGGAATAGCGATCATCCATCTCTGTTTATTTCGCATGTACGTTCACTTGCGGGGGCATGCTCCTCAGACGACTCCAGACATGCTGTTCTCACCCTGGTGGGGAGCCGGCTATCGACTGCCTGTCCCGCTCTCGGCCTATCGTGGTGCGGAAGCGACCGTTCTGGCAGGAAGCCTGTTTCTGACCGCATTCCTGTACGTCTGGCTGCCCGTTCCCTATGGCATTACACTTTTTGCCGGTGCGATTATTGCTGCGCTGCCAAGGCTGTTGGCCCTGCTTGTTTCCCTCCGCCTGCCTAAGCATTGCCGCGTCAAATACGAAAATCGCAGTGTCGCCTTTCTGCTGACCGACGGCTGACTTTGTCAGCTTTTAGATCATCCACATTTTGATCACGATCAGAGCGGCCAGACCCGGCAATCGCAACAACCCGGTCAGTAGAGCCGTAACAGGGTTGATCGGAATGTGAAAGTCGGCCAGTTCCCCGACGAGGTTGGCGAAAAACAGCAAAACGGCGCCAATGACCAGCTGCATGACACCGAATCCAAGCCAGCGGATCGGCCCCCATACTGATTTGCTGGCCGCAATCAACAGCAACATCCCCGCAACGAGCAGGGCAATCAACCACCCTGATGTCATGGAAATCCCCCTTACGCTTGTTGGTGTTCCCGCTCCCTTTTCGCATGGGAGAGCAGATACATGTAGCGTTTTTCAGTTAGCTGCAGGTAGTAAATAGCATCTTCCAGCCCGTTGTCCGGCTCGCTGATTTCCATCAGATGGCTGGCGTGCTGCCAGTCGAGCCGAGCGCGGTTGACCGCTTCCTCAATTCCGTTGCTTCCCCATGTAACTGATGGTTTTTCCTGCCTCCAAAAGCCCATTGCCCATCCTCCCTATTGGAAGTAATAAAGAACACCGGCCATATTATTGAGTGCATGCAGGAGTACGGCCCCCCATATTGATTGGAAACGATGGCGCAGATACCCGAGGAATACGCCCATCGCAAACAGCGGTGCAAGCAAAGCGATATCCACATGTATCAACGCAAACCACAGACTGCTGATAAAAATGCCGATCACGGCACCGAGCCGGCTCACGAGGAACGTTTGCACCACACCGCGGAACAGCAATTCCTCCGCAAGCGGAACCAGCCCCCCGATCATCACTAGCGAGGTCAAGACAGCCCATCCGTTGCGTTCGCGCGCATGGACGATTTCCTGTTCGATCTGCTTTTCTCTCTCCGAGTCGAGTGCCAGTCCAAACCATTCAGCGACCGGTTTGGTCACTGCCACATCAAGCAGCAGCATGACAGCCAAAAACAACAGGATCAAACTGACGATCATCCATCCCAACTGACGCGGCCTGCAAACGCCTATCTGATCCAGGCGCCCTCGCAGCAGCAGCGGCACAAGCACCAAAATAAAAAGCTGAAAGGATGCAGATTCAACAAAACTGCCAATCGACCCTGCGGGAAAAAGCGTGGCAGGCAACACCAATCCATACAACACCAGCGTACATGTCTGAAACACGTGAAGCCATGCGACTACGTGCAGCACATCACTGCCCGTCACTTCGGACGGGGTCCACAGCCAGTCCCCTCTCCCCCGGTTTCTCGCTGCTTGCACCGCATACACGATGGAAACCAGCAGACTTATCCCAGTGACACTCAATATGAGAATAACGAGCCACGCTGCCGGCTCCTCAGCAGTTGTCGCCACCCATAAGCCGTCAGTTCCCCGCTGAAAGCGGACCATGAACAACTCCGCTGCAAACATGACCCAATAGCCGATAAACAGGACGATCGCCCAGCTCTTCGTCCGGTCCTTCTGTGTCCTTTCCGAGAGCAGCAGCCCCGGTCCATTCAGCATTGTCTCACTCTCCCCGTTACACTTTATGTCTCGTCCTAGCAAAAAAGTAGTTTTTTGAAAAAAAAAGACAGGCAAGCCTGTCTGGGTTTGAGGTATTGCATTTTCTCTTATAATTCCCGTCGCCCTTCCAATGCCTTGGTCAGCGTAACCTCGTCTGCGTACTCCAAATCGCCGCCAACCGGCAATCCATGGGCGATCCGCGTGACCCGA